>Ga0308167_1001789_pt1 | contig 22839 bp, 18 predicted proteins | sample PhyCR1_2_FD_202138 | JGI IMG/M metagenome (GOLD analysis project Ga0308167, IMG submission 202138) | Phyllosphere microbial communities from UC Gill Tract Community Farm, Albany, California, United States - DLSLRC.R1 | ecosystem: Host-associated > Plants > Phyllosphere > Unclassified | place... | reverse complement strand
GCCGGTGGCGTCGTCGCCGGTCTCGCGCAGGATCCCCACGATCGACCGCAGCGAGTCGAGCGTCTCGCGCCCCTGCGACCGGACGCTGCGGAGCGACTCCTTCGCGCGCTCGGGATCGACGTCGACGAGGCGCTCGGCGGCGCCCGCCTGCACGACGAGCCCGGTGAGGTGGTGCGCCGCGATGTCGTGCAGCTCGCGGGCCATGCGGGTGCGCTCCGCGGCGACGGCCGACCGGGTCAGCGTCTCGTGGTGCTCGACCGACTCGGCGGCCCGAGCCCGGCCGTCGCTCTCGTGCCGACGCCGCAGCGCGACCCACGAGCCGACGGAGGCGCTGATCCCGTTCACGAGGACGGCCGTCGCCACGAGGGCGAGCGCCTCGACCGCGGCACCGACGGGGCTGAGGCCGTCGACCCCGCCGAGGCCGCCGAGCCCTGGCTCGGCGCCCAGGAGCTCCTTGGCGGTGCCCGTCGCACCGACCACGGCGCCGGCCGTCTCGATGCCGACCGCGATGAGCAGCCAGCCGACCGCCGCACGCGTCGACAGGAGGGTGCCCACCGTGTACGCGGCGACGACGGGTGCGGCCGTCCAGATGGCGAGCCCCGTGGGCAGCACGGTCAGCAGGCCCGCCTGGACGATGCTGATCGCCAGCAGGGTCGCGACCGGTGAGCGTCGGCGGAACGCCAGGGGGAGGCACTGCACGACGGCGAGCACGAGCACCGCCACGATCTGCGCGACGGGGACGCTGCGCGAGGCGCCCGAGAACTCGCCCACGCCCACGAGCGCGGCGAGCAGCGCGACCGTGACGACGGTCCACACCGCGGCCAGCACGACGTCGCGGCCGAACGGCGTCCCCACCCCGACCCGGGCGAGCAGCCGGCGCGTCGCGGCGAAGCCGGGGCCCGACCCCTCGTGCTCCGCGGCGGCGGGCCCGTCGTGCAGCGTCACGGCGGCGACGACGGCGGAGGACGCGGAGGAGGAGGTGGTCACGTCCCGAGCATGCCAGGTGCCGTCGCCCTCGTGGTCGCGAGGCGCACCTCCCTGTGGGCGACGCATCAGAAGCTCACGCTCGGGGAGAGGAGACGCCACGTGACCGCGAACACGGCCAGCACGACGAGCGCCACGACGACGAGCACGCGCCCGGTCACGGAGGCCCAGCCGCGGCGTTCGCGCACGGCCTGCACGGCGGCCACCGCTGCGGGCACGATCGCGACCACGCCGGCCAGCTGCAGCGCCTGCACGACGCGGATCGACCCTGCCGACACGTCGACGAACGACATGGCCTGCCCGGCCACGACCGCCCAGCCGGCGAGGGCGAGCAGCGTCGCGACCTGGCCGAGGCGCGACAGCAGCAGCGCGCGGCGGCGACGTCCGGTCTCGGGACGGCGTGCGGCGACGAGGTCGCGACGTCCGGTGCGGCGGCCGAGCCCGACGAGCGCGGCGGTCGGCCACGCGACCACCGAGACGAGCAGCACCGCGACGGCGGCGATCACCGACGGCAGCGCCGTCGACGCGACCTGCCAGGGCTGCGCCCGCAGCATCGTGAAGGAGGCGCCCCACGAGATCGCCTGGACGCTCGCGTCCGCGTCGTCGGAGTCGCCGTCGGTGCGGGTCGCGAGCAGGGCGTCGCCGCCGACCTCGCGCCACAGGTGCTCGTCGACCAGCTCGTACACGCCGGTCGTCGTGGCGAGCGGCTTCGGGGTGACGGCGATCGTGCCGTCCGAGCGGGGGACGATCGTCGTCTGGCCGCTCAGCGCGAGCAGGGCGCCCGGGTTCGTGACGGGCGAGCGGGAGGAGGTGAACGTGCCGGCCATCGCGGCGGCCGCGGCGGCGCTGTCGAGCTGGCCTGCGCCTCCTGCGGTCTCGTCCGACCCGTCCGACGTCGCTGAGGAGGGGCCGGCGTCTCGTGCGGCTGATCCGTCTCGAGACGGATCAGCCGCAGCAGCGACCGTGTCCGCCCCGGTCCCCGCGAGGTCGGCCTCGGCCGAGGCGTCGCGCAGGTACCGGTCGGCGAAGCCCTGCAGCAGCGTCGTGCGGAGGTCGAGCGTCGCGGTCGGGGTGCGTCCCGAGGCGTTGAACGACACGAAGATGCCCGCGTCGGACTCGGGGAACATCCGCATCGCGCTGTGGAACACCTGCGTGTCGCCGTCGTGCCCGAAGGCCGGGACGCCGGGGGTGCTGTCGTCGAAGAAGCCGAGGTCCATGCGCTGCCCGACGGCGAGGGTGCCGAGCTGGTCGGCACCGAGTGCGGGGCGGTGCATCTCGTCGAGGGTCGCGGGCTCGAGCAGGGACTGCTCGGCGGGCAGGTCGCCCAGGTGCGCGAGCATGAAGCGCGCCATGTCGGAGGCGGTGGCCGACATCGCGCCGGCGGGCGCGGCGTTCACGACTTCAGTCGGCACGGACGGCGCCGAGTCGTTCGGGTAGCCCTTCGCGAGCCGCGCCTGGAGGTCGTCGGGCAGGGGCTGCTCGAAGGTCGACGACGTCATGTCGGCGCGGTCGAGGACCTGCTCCTGCACCAGCTCGGCGAACGGCTTCCCGCTCACCCGCTCGGCGACGTAGCCGGCCAGCGTGGCGCCGTAGTTCGAGTACGCGGGAGTCGTGCCGGGCTCGTAGACCTGCGCCGGCGGAGCGTCCGTCACCGCCTCGCGCAGCGTCTTCTCGCTGCCGGGGGTGCCGATCAGGCCGGCGATGACCTCCTCGAAGCCGGCCGTGTGGGTCAGCAGGTGGCGCAGCGTGATCGCGCCCTTCGGGGTGTCGAGGTCGAAGTCGAGGTACTGCTGCACGTCGGCGTCGAGGTCGAGCTCGCCCTGCTCGACGAGCTGCATGATCGCGGTCGCCGAGACGACCTTCGAGACGGAGCCGATGCGGAACAGGGTCTCGTCGGGGTCGACGGGGCGGGTCGGGTCGCCGTCCGTGCCGGTGTCGGCGAGGCCGTAGCCGCGGGCGGTGAGCACCTGGCCGTCGGAGACGACCGAGACCGTCGCGCCGGGGATGCCGGTCGTCTGCAGCGCCGAGCCGAGCGCGCCGTCGAGCCAGGCGTCGACGTCGTCCTTCGTGAGCTCGCCTCCGCCGGGCTGGTGCTGAGGGGTCGCAGGAGGTGCGGGCTCGGTGGTGGGGGAGGTCGCGCCGGCCGCGGTGGCCGAGTCGGAGGCGCCGGCCGAGCAGGCGGCAAGGGGGACGGCGAGGGCGACGACGGCCGCGGCGGCGGCGAGTCGGGGCAGGAGGCGGTGGTGGCGAGGGCTCCCGGCGGGAGCCTCGCGGAGGGGTGTCGATGTCATGCCTCCACGCTCGCCGGTCGGGCGCCGTGCCACAGGGGGCAGAGGTCGGGACCTCGCCTGCGACCTGAGTCGCAGGCGGCTGCGACAGGTGCTGCGTGCCGCAATAGTCTCGGGACATGACGACGGCCGACGACGCTGACGCGCCTGACGGCTCCGACGCGCCCGTCGCCTCCGGCTGGGTGCGGATCGGCGAGCGCGGCTGGTGGTCGTCGTGGGCCGGGTACAGCGCCGTCTTCGTCGTCACGACGATCGTCTACTTCGGCGCGCAGGCCGGCCGGTTCTTCGACGGCCTGGTGCCGTTCCCGAGCAACCTGGTGCTCGGAGCCGTGCTGATCGCGGCCCTGATGTGGGTCGCCACCGCGGTGCGGAACGCGATCTACCCGCAGCCCTGGGTGAACCTCGACACCGACCAGCTGCGCGCCGGCCGCCGCCGCACCGTCGCGCTCGCCGACGTCGACCGCGCGCTCGTCCCGCTCGACCCGGCCCTGCGGTCGGACGTGCTCGTGCTCCGCCTGACCGCGAAGGAGGCGCGGGTCGAGATCATCCTGCGCGACCGGCGGGGCCCCCGCCTCGACGGCACCTCCACCCGGGTGCTCGCGGAGGCGCTGCGCCGCACCGCCGTGGCGATGCCGACCTCGTCGAACGATCCGACGGGCCGCTTCGGCCGCTACAACTTCCCCGGGCACATCGGCCTCGACGACGCGATCGCGCTCGTCGAGCGCCCGCCCGCTCCCGGGGCGCCCCTTCCTGCCTCCTGGTGAGCTCGCGCTGTTGCGCCGACAGCTCGCGCTGAGCCCGACAGCACCCGCCGTGCCCGCGCGGACCCGCCGAACCCGCGCGGACCCCTCCGCGCGCTCGAGGGTGCGCGCGGGTGCGACGGGTGCGGCCGCTCGCACGCCCGCGGCGCTGCTGCTGCTCGAGCTGCACCCCCTGACCCGCGCTGCACCCTTCGTTCCGGGGGTGTCGTGCCGGATGTGGGGTGTAGCTCGCTGAGGCGGCGGCGGCGCGCGGCTAGCGGAGGCGGGCGGCGCGCGCGGCCCACACACGGCGGCTGGTCTTGCCGGCGTCGTCGCGCACGGGCTCGTCCACGAGCCACACCGCAGCCGGACGTCGCTCGGGGTCGAGCCGCTGCCGGGCCCACGCGAGCAGCTCCTCCACGGTCACGCCCGCGCTCCCGCCAGCGCCCGCCCCCGCAGCCGCGCCTGCGCTCCCGCCAGCACCAGCGCCAGCGCCAGCGCCAGGACCAGCGCCCGCCACGTCCACCACGGCCTCGATCCGCTGCCCGAGGTCGTCGTCGGCGACGCCGAACGCGACCGCGCCGCGGACGGCGGGATGCGCCTCCAGCACCCGTTCGACCTCGGTCGGGTGCACGTTGACGCCGCCGCGCAGCACGACGTCGTCGGCCCGGTCGGCGAGGTGGAGCCACCCGTCGGGGTCGAGGCGGCCGAGGTCGCCGAGGGTGTCCCAGCCGTCGTCGGTCCGGGCCGAGCGGCCACCGAGGTACCGGTACGTCGGGCCTCCCGCGCGCCGGAGCCACACCTGCCCGACCGTGCCCGCGGGCAGGTCGTCGCCCTCGGCCGAGCGGACGGCGACGCTCGTGCCGCCGCCCGGCCGCCCCACGCTGCCGGGGTGCTCGAGCCATTCGTCGCCGCGGATCGACAGCACGCCGTTCGACTCGCTCCCGGCGTAGACCTCGACGACGCGCTCGGCGCCGACCCAGGCCATGAACCGGCGCTTCAGGTCGGGCGGGCACGGCGCTCCGAGGTGCAGCACGGTCTCGAGCGACGACAGGTCGGCGGCGGCGCGTTCGTCGGCGGGCAGGCGCAGCAGCCGGTGCATCATCGTCGGCACGAGCAGCGCCCAGGTCACCCGGTGCGACGCGATCGCCCGCAGCACCCGTCGCTCGTCGAAGCGCGGCAGCAGCACGAGCTCGTGCCCGGTCAGCAGCCCGCGGAACGCGTACGTGAACGTCGCCGAGTGCGTCAGCGGCCCGGCGACGAGCTGCACCTGGTCGCGCGGCAGGAACGACGCGACCGCGAGCGACGGGTCGAGCAGCGCGGGCGCCGCGGCCATCACGACCTTGGGCCGGCCGGTCGACCCCGACGAGGTCGGCGCCTTCCAGCTCGAGGCCCACGCGTCCGGCAGGGGAGGTGCGTCACCGGCCACCGGGGAAGGCGCCCAGCCCGCAGGCACCCACGGCACGCCCCCGGCACCCCAGGCTCCACCGGCACACCCGGCACCACCCGTGCCGCTGCCCTCCGACGGCACCCCCACCACCAGTGCCGGCCGCACCAGCGCCTCCAGCTCGGCTCGCTCCGCGGCGTCGAGCCCGAGCGAGATCGGCTGCGGCGTCGCCCCGCACTTCCAGACGGCGGCGCAGACGACGATCATCTCGATCGTGTTCGGCAGGGCGACCGTCACCAGCGAGTCCTGGCCGACGCCGAGGTCGAGGTAGGCGCGGGCGAGCACCGAGGAGGCGCGGTCCAGCTGCGAGGCCGTCAGCGTCCCGGCGTCGTCGCGTGCCACCACGCGGTCGGGGTCCGCCTCAGCGAGCCCCGTGACGATGCGCGAGATCGACTGCCGCGCCATGGTCGCCTTCCCCGCCGACGGTCTCGTAGAACTGCTCGTGGAGCAGCGCGACGTCGTCCCACGAGTGCGACGCCGCGAGGTCACGGCCGGGACCGGCTGCGGGGCCGGCCCCGTCGAGGGCGGCGACCAGCGCCTCCTCGATCGACGGAGGGTCGGCCGCGTAGGCGACGGTCGGGCCGAACACCTCGCGCAGCACCGGCAGGTCGCGCGCGACGACGGGCACGCCGGCGGCGAGGGCCTCCATCGCGGCGAGGCCGAAGCCCTCCTTGGTCGAGACGAAGGCGAGGGCGCCGGCCGCGGCCACGAGCGAGGGCAGCTCGTCGTCGTCGACCACTCCGAGCACGACGGGGTCGAGGCCGAGCTCGGCGATCCGGGCGTCGACCCGGGCGCGGTACTCGCGGTAGTCGAACAGGGTCTCGCCGCCGCCGAAGACCAGGCGCACGTCGGGTCGGCGGCGCCGCAGCAGCGCGAACGCCTCGACCAGGTCGAGGCTGCCCTTGCGCGGCTCGATGCCGCCGAGCGCCAGCACGTACTCGCCGAGCCGGTCGCGCCAGCGTGCCCGGTCGCCGTCGCCCGAGGGGCCGGCCGCCGCGGCGAAGCGGGCCGAGTCGACGCCGTTCGGGATCACGGTCGGGGTCAGCCCCCAGCCGCGCTCGACGTCGGCGGCGACGGCGGCCGACACGCAGATCCGGGCGAGCGGGCGGCGGACGGCGTCGTCGTGGCAGCGCACGAGCTCGGGCGTCGTGAACTCGTCGAGGTGGTGGATCGTCCGGAGGCACGGGCCGACCGCGTTGGCCGAGATGCAGTCCTGGGCGTGCACGACGTCGTGCCGCTCGTGCTCGCGGGCCTCCGCGAACGCGGCCCCCATCGTCTCGATCGACCGGGCGATGCGGTCGCCGAGCGACTCGTCGTCGCGCGCCTCGAACGGCACGACGCGGATGCGCACGGCCGGGTCGACGCGACGGAAGAACGCCTGGTCGCCGCCGCGGCCGAGAGTCCACAGCGTGACCTCGTGGCCTCGCCGGGCCAGCGCCTCCGACAGGGCCAGGGCGTGCACGACGCCGCCCCGGGGCTTCGTCGAGTAGGTCACCTGCGCGATCCGCATCAGCGCAGGCCGCTCTCGTAGGCCGACGGCACGCGCTGCCGCAGGTGGTCCATCGTGCGGCGGGCCCTGGCGGCGTCGGCGGCGACGTCGGCCGTCGCGACGGCCAGGCCGCCCTTGGCCCAGGTCTTCGCGACGATCTCGCCGGCCGGGTCGACGACCTTCGCCTGCCCGAGGAACCTCAGCCCGCCGAGCACCCCCGTCTGGTTCGACGAGACGAGCCAGAGCTGGTTCTCGGCGGCCCGTGCGCAGTCGTAGAGGTCGAAGAGGTGCGCCTGGCGGTCGTTCCGGAGGCGGTCCGACCGGTCCGTGACGCTGGCCGGCCAGGCGCTCAGGCAGACGAGCAGCTCGGCGTCCGCGAGCGCCAGCGTGCGCGACGACTCGGGGAACGTCTTGTCGAAGTCGATCATCATGCCGAGGCGGCCGACGGGGGTGTCGACCGGGACGAAGCCGGTGCCTGCCCGGTACACCTCGGACTCGCCGACGGGCAGGTGCACCTTGCGGTGCGAGCCGAGCACGCGGCCGCCCTGCACGCAGACGGCGCTGTTGTAGCGGACGTCCTCGCCGCCCTCGAGGGCCCGCTCGGTGACGCCGAAGCAGATCGTGAGGTCGCCGGCGAGGTCCGCGACGGCCTGCACCTCGGGGCCGTCGATCTCGACCGTCGGCGGCAGCAGCGAGTCGGGACCCGAGGAGGCGCCCCCCGGGTGCACGAGGTCGAGCAGGTACCCGCCCACGGTCGCGTCGGGCAGCACGAGCAGGTCGACCCCGCGGGCGCGCGCCTGCTCGACCATGCCGGGGAGCTTCGCGAGCGTCCGCTCGACGTCGCGGCCGAAGTGCGCGGCGACGGCCCCCATCGTGATCTCGGCCATGGCGTCAGGCTAGCCCGCCGCCACGGCCTCCTCGGCGAGCACCGATCGGTCTGCCCGGCCGGCTCCGCCGGCCCGCCCGGCCCGCGCCGCGATGCTCTCCGCGACGTGCGCGGCGTCGCGGGCGATCGCCTCGAAGCGCCCCGACCCCCACGTGTGCAGCCACGGCAGCCCGAGGAAGTGCAGCCCGGGCGCAGTAGTTACCCCGCGCTGGTGAGTCGGGACGCCTCCTCCGTCGAAGACCCCGACCTGCACCCACGACCAGTCCGCCCGGAACCCGGCCGACCAGACGACGCTCGTGATGCCCGCCTCGCGCAGGTCGAGGCTCGTCACCTCGGCCTCGGGCCGCCAGACCGGCACGTAGCGCGGCTCGACGGGCGCGTCGACGCCGGTGCGCTCGATGAAGCGGTCGATGTCGGACTTGATCGACTCCATCACCGAGTCCGCGTGGTCGAGCGACGCCTCCGTCGTCGGGCTGAAGGTGAGGGCGGTGCCCTCGGCGCCGGTCAGCCGGCCGTAGAGCCGCATGCCCTCGAGCGCGAAGGCGCGGAGGTCGATGTCGCGCCCGCCGCCACGCCCGGTCATGTAGTGGTTCGTCGACTCGCGCTTGGTGAGGCCGCCGACCTGCGCCTGCACCGGGAGGTCGTAGACGCCCATGTCGCTCAGCCACGCGATGCAGTCGCGGCCGCGGTAGAAGCGGGCGCACCGGGGCGCGGAGCCGAGCGCGAGGTGCACCCGGCGCCCGGCGAGGTGCAGGTCCTCGGCGATCTGGGCGCCCGACTGGCCCGAGCCGACGACGAGCACGCCGCCCTCGGGCAGCGCCTGCGGCGAGCGGTAGTCGGCGGAGTGCACCTGCACGACGTCGTCGGACACCCCCGCGGCGACGGCCGGCAGCACCGGGCGGTGATAGCCGCCGGTGGCGAGCACGACCTGGTCGGCGACGATCGTGCCCTGGTCGGTGACGACCTCGAAGCCGCCGCCCGCCGCCTCCCGCAGCCGGGTGACGAGCACGCCCTCCACGACGGGGGCGTCGAAGGAGGCGGCGTACCGGCGGATCCACGCGTGCACCTCGTCACGGCTCATGAAGCCGTCGGGGTCGTCGCCGTCGTAGGCGAAGCCCGGCAGCACGCACTGCCAGTTCGGGGTCACGAGCGTGAAGGCGTCCCAGCGACGGTCGATCCAGTCGTGCGCGATCGTGTCGCGCTCGAGGACGACGTGGTCGACGCCCTGGCGCGTCAGGTGCCAGCTGATCGACAGACCGGCCTGGCCGCCGCCGACGACGGCGACCTCGACGTGCGTGCCGTCCACGACGCGGCGCGGGGCGGTCACGAGCGCGGTCACGACGACGCTCCCGCAGGAGGCGCGGGCGCGGTCGCCGGGGCAGGCAGCGGCGGGTGCATCTCGAGCACCCGCACCGCGCCTCCTGCGTGCGTCGCCGCGATCGCGGTGATCTCGGCCTCCTGCTGCATCGCGGAGGTGCAGGCGAAGCCGTAGGCCGCGGCGACGCGCTCGCTCGCGATGCGGAGCGCGGTCGTCGAGCGCTCGACGAACTCGGCGAGCGGGTAGTCGGCGCCGGGGGCGAGCCAGTCGTGCATCACGAGGCTGGGCGAGTAACAGGACGTCTCGGAGCCGTCGGGCCAGCGCACCTGGAAGGTCATCTCAGGCACGGGCGAGGCTCCTGCCGGCGGCGGAGGCCGCCTCCGCCTCGCCGGTGCGGTACGCGTCGGGCCGCCGGTCGCGCAGGTGGAACATGCCGCCGCGCATGGCCCGGAACGTGCCCTCGACGTCGATCTCGGCGATCGCGAGGCCCGCCTCGAGCAGGGTCGTGGCGAGCACGACGCCGCCGGGGTCGACCACCTTCGCGTTGCCGACGTAGCGGAGCGAGCCGAAGGTGCCGGCCTGGTTCGAGGCGATCCAGAAGACCTGGTTGTCGAGCGCGCGGGCCGTGTCGAGCAGGTTGAAGCGGTAGGTCCAGCGGTCGTCCTGCAGGTTCTCGGCGGTGGCCGTGCGGGCGACGGGCCAGGCCGACATGCTGACGATGATCTCCGCGCCGTCCAACGCCAGCGACCGGGCCGCCTCCGGGAACGCCTTGTCGTAGCAGATCTGCATGCCCAGGCGGCCGACGGGGGTGTCGAACGCCTCGTAGACGTCGCCGGCGGAGTACGACATCGCCTCGCCGAGGGGCTGGTGCACCTTGCGGTACGAGCCGTAGATCCGCGTGCCGTCGAGGCAGACCGCGGCGTTGTACCGCGTCTCGCCGTCCTCGGCGAGCTCGCAGAAGCCGATGCAGACGACCATGTCGCCCACGATCTGCTGCACGCGGCGGAGCTCGGGGCCGTCGAGCGCGACCGCCGGGGGCAGCGAGCGCGTCGTCGTCTTCAGGGTGTCCCCGTGGTTGCCGAGCGACGAAAGGTACCCGCCGATCGCGGCCTCGGGGAAGACGAGCAGCTGCACGCCGGCCGCCCTCGCCTCGCCGACGAGGGTCTCGATGAGCTCGTAGTTCTGGTCGAGGTCCCGGGTGAAGTTCGCCGAGACGGCGGCGACGGTCGTCGACATCGTGTCTCCTCTGGTCGGTGGAGGCGGTGGCGCAGGTTCCTGCGGTGCGTCCATCAGACGCCAGGACCTGTTTCCGATTGGTTACAGCCGGAATAAGAACTCGTGTCGCTGGTCGGGGCCGCAATAGAGAGGCACGATCCGCGACGCCGAAACAAAACGGCGAATCCTCGTAATCCGCCTGCAACACGGCGGTCGAAGACTCGGGACCAGATCCAGGCACCGCAGTTCGACCGGCACCGTCTCGTCCCGACCCCGCAAGGAGCCCGCACCATGAGCGACAACGACATCGACTTCGACCAGCAGGTCCTCGACAACATCGAGATCTCCCGCAACGAGATCGCGCACCCCTCGCTGCCGAAGGGAAGCAACATCTACGGCTCGACCAAGATCTTCCCCGACTACACGGCCACGAAGGACGAGCACTACTTCCAGCTCGTGCACGGCATCGCCCACGAGTCGTCGGTGAGCTTCGTCGCCGTGCTGCAGGCGACCAGGGCACTCCGCAAGGGCTTCACGAGCGTGCTCTACTTCTACGGCCCCGGCTCGATGAACTGCATCGCCAACCGCGGGTTCCCGACGACGGGCTCGGACGGGTTCCCCGGCGAGAACAACATCAACAACGCGCTCGAGACGTTCATCGCCGAGGGCGGGACGGTGTTCTGCTGTCGCTTCGGCCTCGCGCTGCACGGCAACCGCGAGGAGGACCTGATCGCCGGCGTGATCCCGTGCCACCCCCTCGACGTGCAGGACGCCGTCATCCACTACGCCCGCAAGGGCGCCATCATCAACAGCACCTACATGGTCTGAGCCGGTGACCGCGTGACGATCACGAACGAGCCGCAGTCCCCCGCGCGCCGCGCCGTGGGCATCTCGAACGGCGGAGCGCTCTCCACCCGCGTCGACGTCGCCATCCGCGGCATCCGGGTCGCCGCTCCCGTGCACCGCGAAGGAGGCGCTGGTCCCAGCGACGACGGACACGTGCTGTTCCAGGGCCTGCAGTCCGCGATCCCGCAGAGCCAGGACAGCCCGTACCTCGTCGACGACGGGCGACTGCTGCTCGACGGCGAGGACACGGGCATCGAGGTCACGCCGGTGGCCCGCCCCCGGTTCTACGAGCTGGCGACGGCCGACGGCGTCTCCTACGAGGCGATCGCGCGCCTCCACGGGGCCAAGGTGCTGGCGACCACCGTCGTCCAGACCTGCGTGCGCTACGACGTCGCCGAGCGTTGCCGGTTCTGCTCGATCGAGGAGTCGCTGAACTCCGGCGCGACCGTGGCCGTCAAGACGCCGTCGATGATCGCGGAGGTGGCCGAGGCCGCCTGGCGGCTGGACGGCGTCGAGCAGATGGTGATGACCACCGGCACCTCGAAGGGGCGCGACCGCGGCGCGACCCACCTGGCTCGGTGCGTGCGCGCCATCAAGGCCGTGGTGCCCGAGCTCGAGATCCAGGTGCAGTGCGAGCCGCCGGGCGACCTCGCGACGATCACCGACCTGTACGAGGCCGGCGCGCGCTCGATCGGCATCCACGTCGAGTCGATGGACGACGACGTGCGCCGCCGCTGGATGCCGGGCAAGTCGCGCGTCTCGATGGACGAGTACCGGGCCGCCTGGCGCGAGGCCGTGCGCGTCTTCGGCCGCAACCAGGTCTCGACCTACCTGCTCGTCGGCCTCGGCGAGGACCCGGACGAGATGGTCGCCGGAGCCCAGGAGCTGATCGACATGGGCGTCTACCCGTTCATCGTCCCGTTCCGGCCGCTGCGCGGGACCCTGGCGACCGACGTCGACCACGTGCCCGCGCCGCACGGCTCGGTGCTGCACGACATCACCTTCAGGGTCTCGGAGGCGCTGATCGCGGCCGGCATGAAGGGCACCGACCAGAAGGCCGGCTGCGCCGCCTGCGGGGCGTGCTCGGCGCTGCAGACGGCCGGGGGCTGAGGTGGCGCTGCTCGACGTGCCCGCCCTGATGGGGCCGCGGGTCGTCGCGCCGCCCGCCGCGGAGTTCATCGTGGGGGTCGCCGACCGCGCCGAGGTCGAGGCGTACCGACAGCTGCGGCGGGACGCGTTCGTCGACGAGCAGGGGCTCTTCGAGGGAACCGACCGCGACGAGCTCGACGACGACCCGCGCGCCGTCGTGCTCGTCGCCCGGGCCGGCGGAGGCGTCGTCGGCGGGGTGCGCCTGGCGCCCGTCGGCTCGGAGGACATCGGCTGGTGGACCGGCTCGCGGCTCGTCGTCGCGCCGTCGGCCCGGAGCGCCCTAGGCGTCGGGTCGGCACTCGTTCGTGCAGCATCGGCGCTCGCCGAGCAGCTCGGGGTGCTCCGCTTCGACGCGACCGTCCAGGTGCGCTCGTCTGTGCTGTTCCGGCGTCTCGGCTGGGAGCAGACCGGCCGCTGCGTGATCGGCGGCGTCGACCACCTCCGGATGCGCTGGCCGATCGACCGGCACCAGCGGCTGGTCGACGCGACGAAGTCGCTGCTCGAGGCCGTGCTCGAGCCGCACACCGCGTGGGCGGCTTCGCCCGACGGATCACTGGGAGGCGCGGGCTGGGTCGGCGACGACGGGGCGCCCGTGCCGGGCACCGACGTCGTCGCGGCCTGCGACGCGATCCTGCCCTCGATGGTCGAGCGCGACCCGGAGTGGGCCGGCTGGTGCGGCGTGCTCGTCAACGTGAACGACCTCAGCGCGATGGGCGCCGCGCCCGTCGGGCTGCTGGACGCGGTGGCGGGCCGCGACGCCGCGTTCGTCCGACGGGTGCTCGCCGGGGTGCGCCGCGGCGCCGAGGCCTGGGGCGTGCCGCTGCTCGGCGGCCACACGCAGGTCGGGGTGCCGGCCGCGCTCAGCGTCACGGCGCTCGGACGGACGGCCCATCCCGTGCCGGGCGGCGGCGGCCGGTACGGCGACGCCCTCAGCCTCACGGTCGACGTGAGCGGCTCGTGGCGCGAGGGGCACCACGGCAGCCAGTGGAACTCGACCGAGGGGCGCCGCTCGCACGAGCTGCGCGACCTCGCGGGCGCCGTCGCGCGGGCACGGCCCGCCGCGGCGAAGGACGTCAGCATGGCCGGCATCGTCGGCACCGTCGGGATGCTCGCAGAGGCGAGCGGGTACGGCGCCGTCGTCGACGTGGCGTCCGTGCCGAGGCCGGGAGGCGCCTCCTCGGAGGTGACCCCGGGGGACTGGCTGAGCTGCTTCCCCGGGTTCGGCATGGTGACGGCCGACCGGCCCGGGGAGTCACGGATGCACTCGCCGTACGCGGAGACGGCCGAGATCGGCGAACTGTCGCTGCGGCGTGGGGTCGACCTGCGCTGGCCCGACGGCGAGGTCACGCGTGCGGTCGGCGGCGGCGTGACGGGGCTCGGCCCCGCCTGAGCGGCGCGGCGCCCGCTGCGCGCCGTGCGCCTGGGGGCCTGCCCGCTCGCGAGCTGACGCTGCGCGCAGACCCCTCGAACCCGCGCAGACCCCTCGGCGCGCCCGAGGGTGTGCGCGGGTTCCGGGGGTGCGGCGGCGGCGCGGGCTCAGACGAGCCCGTGCTCGTAGGCGAGGATCACGACCTGCACGCGGTCGCGCAGGTCGAGCTTGGCGAGCACCCGGCCCACGTGCGTCTTGACCGTGGACTCGCTGACGACGAGCCGCGCGGCGATCTCGGCGTTGTTGAGGCCCTGCGCGACCGCGAGGAACACGTCGTGCTCGCGCTCGGTGAGCGCGGCGAACGGGCTCGGCACGGCGGCGGCTGCGTCGTCCGCGGCCCGGACCGCGCCCGCACCTGCGCCCGCGCCCGCAGCTGCCGCGCCCGCACTCGCACCTGCCCCCCGACCGCCGCCTCCTCCCGCCCCGCCCGCGCCGCCGCGCGGCAGCCGCGGCAGCGCCAGGTCGAGCACCGCGCGCGTGACCCGCGGCGAGACGACGGCGTCGCCCGCGGCGACCGACCGGATGCCGGCGAGCAGCTCTGCCCGCGGCGCGGTCTTCACGAGGAACCCGCTCGCCCCTGCCCGGAGCCCCGCGAACGCGTGCTCGTCGAGGTCGAACGTGGTGAGGATGAGCACGCGGCTCGCCGGCGTCTCGCGCACGATCCGCCGGGTGGCCTCGATGCCGCCGATGCCGGGCATGCGGACGTCCATGACGACGACGTCGGGCGACAGGTCCGCGGTCAGGACGACCGCTTCCTCGCCGGTCGCCGCCTCGCCGACGACGACGAGGTCGTCGGTCGAGTCCACGATCATCGCCATGCCGCGTCGGACCAGCTCCTGGTCGTCGACGAGCAGGATCCTGGTGTCGGTCACCGCGCCTCCTCCGTGTCGGTCAGCACGACGGCGACGCGCCAGCCGCCGCCACCGTCCGGCAGCGGGCCCGCCTCGACGGTGCCGCCGTACATCCTCGCGCGCTCGCGCATGCCGATCAGGCCGCGACCTGCGCCCGCGAGCCGCGGAGCAACGCCGTCCCCGCCGTCCCCGCGATCCCCGCCGACCGGACCGCCGTCCCCGCCGGCTGCCGCGGCCTCCTCACCGGCGACACCGTCGTCGGTCACGGTCACCGCCACCTCCTCGCCCCAGTCGAGCTCGACGAGCACCTGGCTCGGCGACCTCGCGTGGCGCAGGGCGTTGGTCAGCGACTCCTGGACGATCCGGTGCACGGCGGTCTGCAGGGCCTCGGAGGCGGCAGGCACCCCCCGGGACTCGACCACCACCGGCAGCCCCGCGGCCCGGAACGAGGCCACGAGCTCGGGCAGCTGGTCGATCCCGGGCTGGGGCTGCGCCGAGAGCTCGGCGCCGGGGGCTGCCGCCGACGTGCCGACGCCGACGCCGACGTCGACGCCGACGCCGGGGGCTGCCGCCGTCGACGCGTCGTCGTCGTCGCCCAGCGCCCCGAGCAGTCGACGCATGTCGCCGAGCGACCGGCGCCCGACCTGCACGATCTCGACCACCGCCTCCTGCGACCTGGCCGGGTCCTTGCGGGCGAGGGCATCGGCGCCCTCCGCGAGCGTGACCATCACGGAGATCCCGTGCGAGACGATGTCGTGGACCTCGCGGGTGATGCGCGCCCGCTCGGCCGCCGTCGCGAGCCGCGCCTGCTGGTCGCGCTCGCGCTCGAGGCGCTCGGCCCGTTCGACCAGCGCCTCGAGCCGGCGGCGACGGGAGCCGACGTCGACCCCGATCAGCACCGCGACGAGGGCGAGCAGCACCGTGACGACGGAGGCGCCCGTCGCGTCCCCGAGGACGACCGTCGACAGGGCCGAGACCGCCGCTCCGACGACGACGGAGACGCCGAGGCCGATCCACGCGGCCCGGACCGAGCGGTGCACGGCGAGGGCGTAGAGCGCGAGGCAGGTGCCGAGCGGGTCGAGCCCGCCGTCGACGAGGGCCGCGACGGCCGTGGCGACGGTCACGACCGCGAAGGTCAGCCAGGGGCGCCGGCGTCGGACGAGCAACGCGACGGTCGTGACGACGAGGCATGCACCGAGCGTGACGTCGACGCCGAGCGGGCGGCCGTCGCCGGTGGCGAGCCAGACGAGCGCGAGGCTCGGCCCGCTGACGAGCAGGTAGCCGAGGGCGATCAGGGCGTCCACCACGGCGGGACGCGACACGGCCCGCCGGCGCACGGCGCCCGGTGGGCGGAGGCTGTCGGGCATGGTCCGACTCTACGCAGGGGCCCGGACAGAGGCGCGGGCGCGGTCGGCGTCCCCGGGGCTGATCCCCAGCGTCGAGACCCCCAGCACGATCAGCCAACCGATCGCGATCGTCGTGGCCACGAGCTCGAGGACGCCGCCGACGTCGGTCCCGACGCGCAGCAGCGAGAGCAGGCCGCCCGTCGCCGCGATCAGCGCCACCGAGACGCCGCTCGTCATCGAGAGCACCCGCAGCCGGCCACGACCGGCGACGAACGAGGCCTGCAGCATCGCGACGCAGGCCGCCGCGAAGGCGAGCACGGCCGACGTGGTGTGGACGAGGTCCTGCACCGTGAACGTCGAGCCGACCGGCAGCGGGCAGCCCGCCGTGCAGGGCACCTGCGACGCCACCAGGAACAGCCCCGACGCGGCGGCGATCGACGTCGACACCGTCCAGGCCCCGAGGAGGCGCCCCGCAGCCCGCGTGCCGCGCCCGGCCTGCGTGCCCCGCCCGGCCCGTGCGGCGCGCAGGCCGCGCCCGGCCCACGCGACGAGCAGCCCGCCCGCGACCACCAGCAGCAGCGCCGCCTCGAACAGGGCGGCCGTGGGCTCGCCGTCGGCCCCGAGCTCGCTGACGTAGACGGGCCGGTCGACCCGGCTGCGCGCGACCCAGATCAGCACGAGCGCGACGGCGGTGAGGGCGCTGCCGACGACCGCCGCGGCGGTGCGCGCGGCGGCCCGGGCGGCGGTGCGCGAGGTCCCGGCGGCAGCGCGCGATGCCCCGGTGCGCCCGGTGGCGGAGGCGGTCGCACCGCCGGCAGGACGGGCGGCGGACGGTGAGGTGCGGGTCACGGTGGAGGCCATGACCCGACGCTAAGAAGACCCCTGCCCCGCCCGCGTCCGACCCTGGTGCGGGCCCGAGGCGGGCGTGGCACCTGGGTACCACGCGCCTCCTCGGCGCCTCGCTCGTGCCGCCGGCGTCGTGGGACGGCGTGGGCACGGGCCCGCCCCTGTCCCGTCCCACGACGCCGTCCTCGTGCGACGGGCCCGGCGGGGCAGGCGGCGAGGACGTGCTGGCGCAGCGCTCGACGACGTGGTGAGGTGGGCCATGTCCTTCTTCCCCGACGTGCCCCCGGTCGACGACGACGAGCTGGCGGAGGCGTGGGTCCCGCCCGCCTGGACACGGCCTCCCGAGGGCTGGTTGCCCGGACGGCTGGCCGACGCCGCGCTGCTCGCGCGCACGGACGAGGTCGCGGTCGCGGTGACGGGCGTCACGGCGCATCCGTCCGGCGTCGGCATCGAGCTGCAGTGGACCCTGAGGAACCCCGGCCAGGGCCGGCGCGCGTGGGCCGCCCTGGTCGACCGCTTCGAGGGTGGGCGCTTCCGGCCCGGCCTCGCGGACGAGACGGCGGGCCTCCGCTTCGGAGTCCAGCTCGCCGACGGCAGCACGGCGATCGCCGACATGGGCCACGGCTTCGGCGGCCACGGCGACCCCGAGGAGGTGCCGGTCGGCCCCGTGCTGACCTTCGCACCCCAGGGCGGCCAGGGCGATGACCGTCTCATGACGACCACCGGCACCCTGTGGCTGTGGCCCCTGCCCGCCGACGGGCCCCTCGAGCTCGTGCTCGCCTGGCCCGAGTTCGGCATCCCCGAGACGCGGCACCGCTTCGAGCACCTCGAGCTCGACGCCGCCGCCCGCCGGGCACAGTCCCTCTGGGAGGCCTAGGGGCCCGCCCGCCGCTCACACCCCCGACGGTGCAGCACACCCTCGAATTCGGGGGTGTGCTGCACGGTCGGGGGTGTGCGGGTGTGCGGGTGTGCGGGTGTGCGGGCGGCGGGCGCGGGTGCGCGGCGGGCGGGCGCAGGAGGTGCGCGCCGGGCGGCCAGGTCAGCGCACGCTGAGCAGGGCGACGCCCCCGCGCTCGCCGTCGTCGGGCGGGCCCGCGCTGAGCACGGCGGCGCCGTCTCGGCGGGCGGCGTCGACGACGTCCCACACGACCGCCGCGCTGCCCGGGTCGAGCTCGCTCGTGGGGTCGTCGAGGCAGAGCACCGCGGGCCGTCCCGCCAGGGCGCGCGCGACGGCGACCCGCTGCTGCTGCCCGCCCGAGAGCTGCTCCAGCAGGTTGTGCCAGCTCGCCTCGGGGACGCCGAGGCCGTCGAGCAGCTGCTCGACGTCGGTCCACGAGTCGAGCGCCCCGGGCGTGCGGGCGAGGAGCGGCAGGGCGACGTTCTCCGCCGCGGTGAGGGAGCCGAGCAGCTCGTGCTGACGCGTCACGAGGCCGACGTCGGGGCGGCTCGCGCGGCCTCCGTGACTGCCGCTGCCGTCGCCGGCACCCGCGCCGTCCCCGCCCCCGAAGAGCACCTGCCCGGCGAGCGGCCGTTCCAGCCCGGCGACCACGCGCAGCACCGCCGAGGGGACCCCGTCGGGGTCGCCGAGCAGCGTGGCGGCGCCGCCGCGCGCGAGGACGAGGTCGACCGGGGTCGAGGGGGAGCCGTCGGGACGACGCACGACCAGCCCGACGAGACTCAGCGCGGGGGAGCCGACCCGCGCCTCCTCGGCCTCGAGCCCCGGCCGGATCGGCTGCCCCGCTTGCCCCGACAGCCCCGCACTCGCGCCCGCGCCCGCATCGCGCTCACTCATGCCCCGCGCCTCCCGTCGTCCTGCTGCCCGACCTGCCGTCCGCTTCGTCGACCCGGCGCACGCGCAGCTCGCCGGGCGCCACCTCCTCGACCGAGACGAGCGCCCCGTCCGGCCAGTCGGCCCGCAGGGCCTGCGGCAGCTGTAGCGACCCGTCGGTGCCGACGACCGACCAGCGCCCCTCGGCGGTGGCCTCCTCGCCGACCCGCCCGTCGCGGAGGTGGACCATGCGCTGCATCCGCGCGGCGACCGCGTCGTCGTGGGTGACGACGAGCACGGCCGTGCCGGCCTCCTTCGTCGTCTCGACGAGCAGGTCGAGCAGGGCGTCGCGCGCCTCCGGCCCGAGTCGGCTCGTGGGCTCGTCCGCGAGCAGGAGGCGCGGGCGCGGCGCCAGCGCCACGGCCAGCGCGACGACCTGCTGCTCGGTCGGCGTGAGCTCTCCGACCGGTCGTCGGTCGCCGACGAGCCCAGCGGCGCGCAGCACGCGTCGGCCGACGCGGAGGTCGTCCCGCTCGCGGCTGCCCACGGCCCAGGCGACGTTGCCGACGGCGTCGTCGTGCAGGAGGAGGTTGGCCGGCGCTCCCTGCATCATCAGCCCCAGCGTGCCGCGGCGCAGGCGGCTGACCGTGCCGGGTCGCGCGGTCGCGAGGTCGGTGCCGAACACCTCGGCCCGGCCGGCTGACGGCCGCGTGACCCCCGCGACGATCGAGAGCAGCGTCGACTTGCCCGAGCCCGACGGGCCGAGCACGGCGACGCGCTGCCCGGCGGGCACGACGAGGTCGACGCCGCGCAGGGCGGCGACGTCGGTGCCGGCCTCGCGGTACACGTGCACGAGCCCGCGGCAGAGCAGGGCGAGGTCGTCGTTCACCGAGGCTCCTCCTCGGGTCCGAGCTCGGGCCCGCTGCGCTCGGGCCGGCTGCGCTCGAGCCCGCTGCGCCCGGGCCCGCTGTGCTCGGGCCCGCCCAGTCCGCTCCCGCCGAGCTCGACGCGCCCCGCGACCCCGGCCACGCCCGCGAGCAGCGCGAGCGTCCCGACGACCAGCAGCGCGAGCGGCCCCCACGACGGCACGAGGTCGGGCGGCGGCGTCCGCCCCGAGCCCACGACGAGCGGCAGCCGCGACACGGTCAGCAGGTAGGCGACCAGCCCGGCCGCCCCGCCGAGCACCGTGCCGACCGCGGGGGGCAGGAACACCTCGAGGGCCGCCGCCTGCCGCAGCCGTCGTCGGGGCACCCCGGCCGACTCGAGCGCCGCCCGGTCGCCCCGCCGCGACGGCGCCGAGACGACGCGCGCGGCCACGGTCGCGGCGAGCGTCAGCAGCAGGGCGGCGGCTCCCACCACGAGGGCCAACGAGGAGGCGCGGGTCGGCGACGCGTGCCGGTACCCGGCCGTCACCTCCTGCAGGGTCCTGGTGCCGACGACCTCGACGCCCTGGTCGGACAGGGCCGAGACGACCCGCGCCTCCTCGGCGCTCGTCATCGGCGCGAGCCACACCTCGTGCTGGGCCTCGGACGCGCCGGGATCGCTCACCCGGTCGAGTAGCGGCAGGTCGACGAGGATCCCCTCGCCGCCGATGCGCGGCAGGACCCGGGCGTGGCCGACCTGGGCGAGCACGCGCGACGTCAGGTCGGGGGCGACGCCGACGAGGCCGCCCTCCACCCCGGCGAACGGGGTCGTCGCGGTGCCGTCGGCGACGACGACCGGCAGCGGCTCGGGCGCGTCGAGCGGCGCGATCGACGCCGTGTTGCCGCCCTGCTGGTCGAGGAACGACAGCGCCAGCCCGGGCACCGCGCCGCCGCGGTCGAGCGCGTCGGCGATCGCGGTCGTCGCCGGGCGGGTGGGGTCGACGGCCTCTCCGACGCGGTCGCGCCACCGGTCGGGGGCGAGCCAGCCGGCGGTGTCGGCCGCCGCCTCCTGGTCGGTCGAGATGTCGGTCACGGTGAGGGCGACGCCGAAGGTCGGGGTGGTCGCGCGCGAGCTGGTGACGCCGAGCCAGACGACGCGGCAGCCGGCCTCGCAGGGGAACCGGCCGGGCACGCTCGTCAGGGTGCCGTCGCGGGGATCGCCGAGGTCGACAGTGTGCCAGCCGTCGGCCGCCTGCGCCACCACGCGGAGCGACACGTCAGCGAGGTCGGTCGGGAACCCCTCGACGGTGAGCCCCTGCGGCGCGATCGGCGTCACGTCGGCGACGTCGAGCGAGAGGCTCGAGCCGGTCAGCACGAACGAGTCGCCGACCGGCGGGGCGAGCAGCTCGGCCAGGCGGTCCGGGGTGCCGGCGGAGCTCCAGCCGGCCGACCAGGCGGACACCGCGCCGAGGCGCTCCGTGTCGACGGCGACGATGCGGCCGACGCCCTGGCCTCGGCGGAGCACGTCGACGGCCATCGCCCGGTCCCCGTCCGGGTCCGCGGCGCGGACCGCGTCGACGAGGTCCACGTCGTCGCGGACGCCCACCCTCAGCACGTTCGCGGCCCCGACGGAGGCGCGGGCCCGGTCGACCTGCAGCCGGTCGGCCGTCACGGCGACCTGGCTCGCCCACCCCGTCACGGCCACGCCGAGGCAGACGAGCACGGCCGCGGTGAGCACCGACGGCGTCCGGCCGAGCCGTCGCGTGACGAGCAGCGCGCCGAGCGAGCGGGGCGGTCGTCGGGCCGAGCGGCTGGCGAGCAGGGCGACGAGCCGGAGGGCGCCCACGCCGACGAGCACGGCGACGAGGCTGGGCGCGAGCAGCGCGACGCCCGGGCCGGTGGCCTCGCCCTGCGTGACGAGCGCGACGAGCACGGTGACGGTGACGAGCGCGAGGCCGGCCTGCACGACGACGCCGAGCCGCCCGAGCCGCCTCGGGTCGGCCGACCCGCCGAGCAGCTGGTCGAGGGGCACCCGCGCCGAGCGCAGGCTCGCCACGCCGAGCGCGACGAGCGACCCCACGAGCGCCAAGGAGGCGGCGCCCACCACGAGCGGGCTGGTCGGCTCCACGCGCACGGCGTCGCCCAGCCAGGCCCGGGCCGCGACGGCGGCGGAGCCCCAGCCGGCCAGCGCCCCGAGCACCGCGCCGAGCACGACGGCCAGGGCCGGCTCGGTGAAGACCGTGGCGAGCCAGCGGCTGCGCGTCAGGCCGCGCAGCCGCGCGAGGCCCCACTCGGCCGAGCGGACGCGCGCGAGGCGCTGGACGACGAGCGCGACCGCGAACCAGGCGAGCGCGAGGGCCTGCAGCGCCGTGGCCGCGGCGATGACGGCGGCCGCGTCGGCCTGCCGGTCGACCTGGCCGAGCACACCGGTGAGGCCGGTGCGCAGGCTGGCGCGGGCGGCGGCGCCGTCCGTGCCGAGGGTCGCCTCCTCGAGGGCGGCGGCGTCGGCACGGACGCGGGCCACGTCGTCGAGGGCGAGCGGCCGCGACGGGACGAGCGCGGCGTAGACCTTGGCGTTCAGCAGCAAGGCGTCGAAGCCGTCCGACGTCACCACGAGGTCGTCGGCGCCCGGGACGTCGACCCGCACGGCGCGGGAGGGGGCGGCGAAGAACCGGCCGTCGTCCCGCGTCGGGTCGTAGCGCCCGCTGACGGTCAGCTCGACCTGGTCGCCGTCCGTGACGAGCGTGAGGACGTCACCGACGGACACGCCCTCGACGGCGGACGACACCATCACCTGGTCGCTGCCGACGGGACAGGTGCCCTCGTCGAGCACGGTGTCGCCGCAGTCGTCGCGGAGGAGGCTCGACACGCGGGCGCCGCCCGTCACGTCCGCGTCGCTCGTCGACGTCCAGAGCACGTCGGCGGCCGACTCCGCCGCCACCACGGGGTCACGCCACACGGGGCCCGCGTCGACCGACTCGACGACGTCGCGGCCGTTCGACATCCCCACGAGGGTCGAGTCGCCGTAGAGGTCCGAGACGACGACGAGGCTGAGATCGTCGACCCGCGAGAGGGCGGTCGCCTCGGCGAGGCCCTGCTGCTGGACGGCCCGGAGCAGCATCGGCGCCAGCACCGAGATCAGCACGGCGAGGGCCGAGAGCACGACGAGGGAGGCGGCGCCCGCCGGGCGGCGGCGCACGCTCGTGACCCAGGCGGGACGAGCCACCGGCACCTCCTCGTGCGGTCGTGGACGAGCAGACACTACCGCCGAACGGTGCCGCGGCTGCACGTTCCCGGGCGCGGGGGCCGGGTCGGCGGCCGCGTCGGCGCCCCGTCGCCGAGCGGGGCGGGCGTCGTGGGACGGGACAGACGTG
>Ga0308167_1001787_pt1 | contig 22889 bp, 22 predicted proteins | sample PhyCR1_2_FD_202138 | JGI IMG/M metagenome (GOLD analysis project Ga0308167, IMG submission 202138) | Phyllosphere microbial communities from UC Gill Tract Community Farm, Albany, California, United States - DLSLRC.R1 | ecosystem: Host-associated > Plants > Phyllosphere > Unclassified | place... | reverse complement strand
AGGGCGTAGACGCCGTGGCCGGTCCGCACGATGACGCCCTGCCGCGCCAGGACCGAGAGGGTCGAGAGCACGCTCGAGCGGCGGTAGCCCGGGAGCGCCTCGACGATCCCGGTGGTGCGCAGGGCCCCGGCGCGGAGCACCTCGGGCAGCCGCTCCGCGAGCGAGTCACCCGACGAGCTGCCCGCGGGGGCCTGCGGCCCGTCGTCGGCCGAGGCAGGGTCGACCCCGGCCTCGGCGACGTACTCGGCACGGGCGTGCGCCAGCCCCTCCGCGGTGACCCGCGTCGTGGCGCCGTCCGGCCCCGCGGCCTGGGCGTACGGGCCGAGCGTCAGCGACCGGCCGACCCGGCCGTGGACCGCCGACGCGCTGGTGCCCTGGTGCTCGGCGATCTCCGGGTAGGAGGCGCCGCCCAGCAGCAGGACCGCCTCCCCCTCGAGAGCCAGCCACTGCCCCAGGCTCGCGATCTCCCAGCCCGCCGCCGTGACGGCGGAGCCCCAGACCTCGATGTCGTCGCCGTGCTCGGTCGTGAGGGCGTGCAGGTCGGCCAGCAGGTCGACGAGGCGCCCCCGGGCGTCGTCGACGATCTCGGCCGTGAACTGCGGCGGGCGTCGAAGTTTGATCGGTCGTGACATCTGTGAAAGACTATCCAAGTTGCCCGAGCGGCAGCGCGACGTCGTCCGGCGATCCGGACGTCACACCCCAATCTTCCCAGGAGTTCCCATGGCATTCGCAATCGTGCGCGCCGGCGGCCGTCAGGAGAAGGTCGAGGTCGGGACGATCCTGACCGTCGACCGCCTCAAGGCCTCGGCATCCGACACCGTCTCGTTCGTCCCCGTCCTGCACGTCGACGGCGACACGATCCTCACCGGCGACGACCTCGCGAAGGTCACCGTCGAGGGCGAGGTCCTGAACGACCTCCGCGGCCCGAAGATCGTCATCCAGAACTACAAGAACAAGACCGGCTACAAGCGTCGCATGGGCTTCCGTGCCGACCTGACCCGCGTCAAGATCACCTCGATCACCACCAAGTAGCACCGGCGACAACGAAGACATCCCAGGAGCTGACACCACATGGCACATAAAAAGGGCGCATCGTCCACCCGCAACGGCCGCGACTCGAACGCACAGCGCCTCGGCGTGAAGCGCTTCGGCGGCCAGGTCGTCCTCGCCGGCGAGATCATCGTCCGCCAGCGCGGCACCCACTTCCACCCCGGCGCCAACGTCGGTCGTGGCGGTGACGACACCCTGTTCGCCCTCGCCCCCGGCGCGGTCGAGTTCGGCACCAAGGGCGGCCGCAAGGTCGTCAACATCGTCGCGACCCAGGTCGCGGTCGACGCGTAGCACCCGGTCCCGCGCACGCGCGGCATCGTCCGACGGCGGTCGTCCCCTCACGGGGCGGCCGCCGTCGTCGTGTCCCCCCTCCTTGTACCCTCCCGGTCCAGGGCGCTCCCGGTCCCCCGGCGTAGACGGGACGGATGAAGGCTCTCACCTACCAGTCCATCGCCGACGTCGCCGTCACCGAGGTGCCCGACCCCACCATCGTCGATCCCACCGACGCGATCATCAAGGTCACGTCCGCCGCGATCTGCGGCAGCGACCTGCACCTCTACGACGTCTTCGACCCCTACCTCGACAAGGGCGACGTGCTCGGCCACGAGACCATGGGCGTCGTGACCGCGGTCGGCTCCGCCGTCTCGCGCATCCAGGTCGGCGACCGCGTCGTTGTCCCCTTCGTCATCGCCTGTCGCGAGTGCTTCATGTGCCAGCGCGGCCTCTTCTCGCAGTGCGAGACCACCCAGGTCACCGAGTACGGCTCGGGCGCCACCCTGTACGGCTACACCAAGCTCTACGGCCAGGTCCCCGGCGGCCAGGCCGAGCAGCTGCGCATCGAGCTGGCGGACGCCAACCTCGTCAAGGTCGGCCACGACCTCCCCGACGAGCGCTACCTGTTCCTCAGCGACATCCTCCCCACCGCCTGGCAGGGCGTGGAGTACGCGAACGTGCCCGAGGGCGGGACCGTCGTCGTCCTCGGTCTCGGCCCGGTCGGCCAGTTCGCCTCGCGCATCGGCGTGCACAAGGGCTTCCGCGTCATCGGCGTCGACCCCGTGCCCGAGCGGCGCGCGATGGCCGAGCGCCACGGCGTCGAGGTGCTCGACCTCACGAAGGACGTCGCCGACGTCATCAAGGGCATGACCGACGACCGCGGGCCCGACTCCGTCGTCGACGCGGTCGGCATGGAGGCCCACGACCACGGCGGCGTCAGCATGGTGCAGAAGTTCGCCGCGGCGCTGCCCGACAAGGTCGGCCAGGCCCTGATGCAGAAGGCGGGCGTCGACAGCCTCAGCGCCATGCACCTGGCCTTCGAGGTCGTGCGCCGCGGCGGCACCGTCTCGCTCAGCGGCGTCTACGGCGGCACCGCCGACCCGACGCCGTTCCTCACGCTCTTCGACAAGCAGATCACCATCCGCATGGGCCAGTGCAACGTGCACCAGTGGATGGACACGCTCATGCCCCTCGTCGAGGACCCGTCCGACCCGCTCGGGACCGAGGACCTCACGACGCACCCCGTGCCCCTCGACCGCGCACCCGAGATGTACGAGATCTTCAAGAAGAAGGAGGACGGCTGCATCAAGGTCGTCCTCAAGCCCTGACCGACCGAACCATCCGCTCACCGGGCCGGACCCGAGAGCCGAGGAGGCGCCTCCTGCGCCCCCGGCCTCGGGTCCGGTCCTGAGTTCGCCCACCGTTCACCGGAACACGCAGGTCCGTTCACCCCACACGGAGCCACCGGATGATGGACTGGTGTCGAACACACAACGAGGGTCCCGATCCCGAGGCCCCCGTCGGTGACATCGAATGAGAGCACTCATGGATCTCCGGACGGCCGAGCACCCCCGGCCCGAGCACTTCGTCCTGCACCTGAGCGACACGCACCTCGTCGGAGGCGACAGGCCCCTGTACGGGGCCGTCGACAGCGAGGCCCGCCTCGGCCAGATCGTCCGCGAGATCGAGGCCTCCGGCGTCCGTCCCGAGGCGATCGTGCTGACGGGCGACCTCACCGACAAGGGCGAGCCGGAGGCGTACCGCAAGCTCCGGGCACTGCTCGAGCCGGCCGCAGAACGGCTCGGCGCCCAGGTCATCTGGGCCATGGGCAACCACGACGAGCGCGGGGCGTTCCGCGAGCAGCTCTTCGGGCAGCTCCCCTCCGACCGGCCCGTCGACCTCGTCTACGACGTGAACGGTCTCCGCGTCATCACGCTCGACACGAGCGTGCCCGGGCACCACCACGGCGAGCTCACCGGCGCCCAGCTCGACTGGCTCGCCGAGGAGCTCAGCACGCCCGCCCCCGACGGCACGATCATCGCGATGCACCACCCGCCCGTGCCCTCCGTGCAGGACCTCAGCGTGCTCGTCGAGCTGCGCGACCAGGCCTCGCTCGCCGAGGTGATCGAGGGCAGCGACGTGCGCACCATCATCGCCGGCCACCTGCACTACTCGACGACGGCGATGTTCGCGGGCGTCCCCGTGAGCGTCGCCTCCGCCACCTGCTACACCCAGGACCTCAACTCGCGTCTGGGCGGCACCCGCGGCCGCGACGGCGCCCAGTCGTTCAATCTCGTGCACCTGTACCGCGACACCGTCGTGCACTCGGTCGTGCCGATGGGCACCTACGACACCGTCGGCGAGCCGGTCTCGGCCGAGTCCACGGCCGAGCGCCTCGCCGTCGCCGGCGTGCGGATCGAGCCCGCCGCGCCCCGGCACCGCCGCACCGACACGGCACCCGTGCCGATCGTGCGCGACCTCGCGCTGACGGGTCCGATCGACACCCTCTGAGGCTGCGCGGCCGGCATGGGCGCAGATCCACGACGCCGCCCCCGGTCTCCCGGGAGCGGCGTCGTCGTCAGCGTCAGCGTCAGCGTCAGCGTCAGCCGACAGGGCCGGTCAGCGCATCGCGAGCCGCCGGGCACGCCACGCCCGACGCACGAGCAGGGCACCGAGGAGGAGCGCCGCCAGCGCCGCCGCCACGAGCGCCCCGAGCGGGCCGGCTCCCGTGAAGGCGAGGGCTCCGCGGTCGGCGACGGTCGACGACGAGCCGTCGGTCCCGCCGCCGACGGTCGACCCGGGCACGGCACCCGGCCCCTGGCCGGCGCCGTCTCCGCCGCCGCCCGGCGGGTCGCCGGGCAGCCCGGGCACGGCCGCGACCGACACGGGCACGGCGAGCGAGGCCGGGGCGAAGGGCACGGGCGCGAACGCCGGCAGATCTGCCGAGCTCGAGACCGTCACCGTCGCCGTGCGCTCGCCGACCGCGTCGAAGGTCCTGCTCGTCGTCACGAGCCAGGTGTCGCCGTCGGGGACGACCGTGGCCGGGGCGGCGACGCCGTCGTCCCACTCGACACGCGCCTCCATCGCGGTGGCCTCGTCCGTGAGCACGGCCGGCGTCGGGGTGACGCCCGACGACTCCGGGAAGGCCGGCGTGACCGGGGTCAACGACGCACGGGCGAGCCGCAGCTCGACCGTGCTGCCCACCTCGGCCGGCACGGGCTGCGCGCCGACCGGAGCGAGGGCGAGCTCGGCCTGGTCGGGGGCCGACACGCTCGGGACGGCGTCGTCCGGCCCGGTGCCCCAGGTGAGGCCCTCGGGCGACGAGGCGAGGTCGAAGACCAGCTCGGCGCCGTCCTGCAGGTCGGTCGCGTCGAACCAGGTGCGCGTCTGCGGCACGCCGTCGACGCTGAGGCCGCGGACGTAGCGGGGCGAGTCGCCGGAGGCGGCGGGCGCGGACACCGAGACCTGTGCGCCGTCGTCGAGCGTGATCGTCGCCGACAGCACCCGGGGCGCGTTGACGGCCATGATGCCCGAGCCGGGCTCGACCGGCATCATGCCGAGCGAGGCCAGCACGTACCAGGACGAGAGGGTGCCGAGGTCGTCGTTGCCGACGCCTCCCCCCGGGGTGTCCGGGAACCGGTTGAGGTTCGCGGCCAGCACGTCGTTGACCTTTGCGGGCTCGCCGACGAAGTCGTAGAGCCACGGGTCGATCAGCATGGGCTCGTTGCCGGGGTTGTAGCCGATGCTCGAGTAGTAGTCGCTGCCGCCCTCGGCCCAGCTCGCCGGCGAGACGCCCGGCGCGGCACGCAGGGCCGGCAGGTCGACGTACTGGTCGAGGCGTTCGAGGAACGCCTCACGACCGTCCATGGCGTCGACCAGGCCGGGGACGTCCTGCGGCGCCATCCACTGGTAGTGCCACGGCGTGCCCTCGTGGAAGCCGGACTCCTGCACCTCGGCGAGCTCGGGCGCCGAGTTGAAGGTGCCGTCGGGCCCGACGGCGTTGACGATGCCGGTGAAGCCGCCCGTCAGCTCGACGTCGGGGTTCCACAGCGTGCGCCAGTTGCGTCCCCGCTCGAGGAAGGGCGCTGCCTCGTCGTCCTTTCCGAGGCGCTGCGCGGCCGCGCCGATCGCCGCGTCCGCGAGGGCGAACTCCATCGTCGCCGAGCCGCCGTGGCGGTACTCCTCGAACTGCCCGCCGAGGCCGCCGCCGTTCTCCGCATACCAGGGGACGTGCCCGTTCGCGAGGTAGAACTCGGCGCTCTGGCGACCCACGGAGGCGACGTCGGCCGGGGGCGCGGTGGTCGCGTTCTCCGTCAGGAAGCCCCAGAGCTCGTCGTGGATGTCGTCCGGCACCGTGCCCAGGGCGAAGTTCTCCGCCAGCCAGGGCGACACGGGGTCGCCGGCCATGATGTTGGTCTCGAGTGCGCCGAGCGACCACCGGGGCAGCCAACCGCCCTCGATCCTCGCGCGGTGCATCGACCGCACCACGTCCTCCGCCCGGTCGTGCTCGAACAGCGCGTGCAGGGTCGCCTGCGTGCGGTACGTGTCCCAGAGGGAGAAGCGCTGGTAGTAGGTCCACCCGTCGGCGACGTGCTGCTGCAGGTCCATCCCGAGGTAGCGGCCGTCGACGTCGCTGCCGATCGTCGGCGACAGGAGGCTCTTGTAGAGCTGCGTGTAGAAGATCCGCAGCTGCTCGTCCGTCTCGGTCGTCACGTCGAAGCGGCCGAGCGCGTCGTCCCACTCCGCCGCGGTGGAGGCGCGCACGGCGTCGAAGCCGAGACGCTCGCCGCCGACCGTGGTCTCGGACACGCGGTTGCCCCTGGCTCCGTCGAGGTCGACGAACGAGACGCCCACGCTCAGCTCGACCGTCCGGTCCGTCGTCGTGTCGAAGGTCGCGGCCGCGCCGTTCAGGCCCACGTCGACGGCGCTGGCGTCGGATGCGGGCAGGAAGGTGCCGTCCGTCCCCCATGTGCCGGTCGTCGCCGCAGGACGGTCGAACTCGGCGCTGAAGAAGTACCGCACGGAGTCCTCGGTGCCGCCGCAGAAGCCGCCGTTGTCGACCCAGCCCTCGACGGTGCGGTCGTCGACCCACGTGACGCTGCTGGCGCCGGCGTCACGGAGGGTCTGGCCCACGTTCACCGAGACCGAGCCCGTCGCGCCCTCGGGGAACGTGTAACGGTGCTCGCCCACGCGGGTCGACGCGGTGAGCTCGACCTCGACGTCGTCGGCGAGGAGCGCCGTGTAGTAGCCGGCCGAGGCCTGCTCGGTGGTCGCCTGCTCCTTCAGGGCGACGGCCGTCCGCTCGGTGACGGGCGCGTCGCCGGCACTCGGGGTGACGAGCACCTCTCCCGCTGCCGGGCACCCGGCGCTGTTGACGTGCTGGTGGCTGAAGCCCCACACCTCACCGGCGTCCTTGCTGTACGACGTCGAGGCGTAGGAGTTCGTGTTGTCCGGGCTCAGCTGCACCATGCCGAACGGCGCCGTCGCGCCGGGGAACGCGTTGCCCTCGCTCTCGGTGCCGACGAAGGGGTTCACGAGCGCCGACTGACCCGTGTCGGGGGCCGAGACGCCGACGCCCGGGACGGGAGCGGCCTGGGCCGGCACGGCCGCGAGGCCCGTGAGGGCGCCTCCGCCGACGGCGACCGCGAGGGCGGTGAGGGCCGCGGCGACGCGACGCCCGTGCGGACGGGAGCGGGAAGGGAACGGGGACGGGGACGGGGAACGACCCTGACGTCGTCCCGGGGCGGGGGTGATCGGGTGGGGCATGGGGGCGTTGTCCTCCTCGACGAACGGTCCGCGCCTCCTGCTCGCCCGGGTGCACGTCGGCGTGCACCCGACCGGACGACGACGTCACGGGGCGGCACGGCACGGGGCCGACAGCGGGAGGGCGTGACTTGTCTATCACGAGACGTACCCCGGACGAGACTCGTCGGGGTACGCCGACCGGCCGGGCCTGCGGGGGCCGCCGTTCCCTCCGGAGGATCTGTGGCCGTCCCGCCCGGCTCAGCCGCGGGCGAGGTACGCGCGCAGCCGGCGCAGGTAGTGGTCGCGGAGCACGTGCCGCAGGCGAGCCGGCAGCCGCGGCACGACGAGACGGCAGAGCAGCAGCACCCCGCCGAACGCACGGGCCCGGACAGGCCCCCACGGGAGCCGGAACGCCTCGCGCAGGCCGTCGGGCAGCAGCCCCGTCGTCACGAGCCGAGCGAGCGGCATGGCGAGCCGCAGCGCGAGGGGCACGGCCCGCGGGTGCAGCAGCTGGTGCGCCACGTCGCGCGTGACGTCGTCGACGACGAGCTCGTCGAGACGCGCGTCCCACCAGGCGCGGAAGGTCGCCCGGTCGGCGGGCCAGGCCCCCGGGGGCAGCTGCAGGGCGGCGCCCACCCGCTCGTAGTCGCGGTACACGGCCTCGGACGCCGCAACGGGGCCGTAGACGCGCTCGTACAGGTCGATCGCCGAGTCGTAGAGCGTCGCGGCGACCCAGAGCTGCAGCTGCGGGTCGTGCGCGTCGTAGGCCACGGACGAGGAGGCGTCGCTCCGGACCGGTGCGTGCGCCCGGTCGACGAGACGGCGCACCGCCGCCGACTCTTCCTCGCTGCCGTAGACGATCGCATAGAGGTAGGTCATCGTGCCGTGCAGGCGCTGCAGCGGCCGGTCGACGAAGTCGCTGTGCTCGGCCACGCCGTGGCCGACGCCCGGGCACGCGAGCTGCAGCAGGATGGCGCGTCCGCCCGCGCCGAGCAGCAGGGCCTCCCCCGCCATGTCGCGGATGCCGCGCACGTCGCGGCCTCGCCTCACCTGGTCCTCGTGCACCGGGCCAGCCTAGGGCGGCCGCCCGGGGAGGCTGCCGGGCGCCTCGCTAGGCTCTCGGCATGGCCACCCCCGACTTCGTCCTGTCCCTCCGCGAGGCCGTCGGCACCGCTCCGCTCTGGTTGTCGGGCGTCACCGCCGTGGTGACGAAGGCCGACGACGTGCTCATGGTCCGCCGCTCGGACACCGGGGCGTGGACGCCGGTCACCGGGATCGTCGACCCGGGCGAGCACCCTGCCGACGCGGCCGCCCGCGAGGTGCTCGAGGAGGCGGACGTGACGGCCGAGCCCGTCCGTCTCGCGGGCGTCGGCGTCACCGGGGTCGTCACCTACCCGAACGGCGACCAGGCGAGCTACCTCGACCACACCTTCGCCCTGCGTTGGGTCTCGGGCGAGCCGGCCCCGGCCGACGGCGAGAACACGGAGGCGCGGTGGTTCCCCCGGGACGCGCTCCCGCCGATCAGCGACGAGATGCGCGGCAGGATCGACGCGGCGCTCTCGGACGCGCCCGGTGCGCGCTTCACCGTGGCGGGCGAGCTCCGGGGCTGAGGCCGGCGCCGGGCGGACGTCGGCGGTCCTGCCGGCGCGACGCCCGCCTCCTAGGACTCGATGCTGCCCTGCGGGCCGCCGGCACGCAGCGTGCGTCGCTCCTGCTCGGCGGCCTCGCGGGCGACCCGGTCGATCTCGGCCTGCTCCCACGGCGCCGCGAACGGGAAGTAGCGCTCGAGGAAGTCGGTCACCGTGTCGGTGCGCTCCTCGTCGGTGACCTCGGGGAAACTGCCGTCGTTCAGGCAGAAGAAGTCGAACGAGCGCTTCTTCAGCACCTCGGACAGCGACGCGAGACCCGAGACCATCGTGGTGTCGACGTAGCTCACCTTCGCGTTCTCCTGCACGATCGCCCGACCGGTCATCAGCGTGTAGTAGTGGTACAGCGAGTTGGTGACCGAGATGTTCTCCTTCGCGCGGAACGGGCTGGCGCCCGTGGCGGCGAAGTCGTCGGCGAACTCGTGCTCCATCTCGAAGAGCACGCTGCGGCGGAGCGGTGCGGCGGTGTGCTCGAGGTGACGCGTCGTGACCCGCCCGAAGCGCTGCTGCAGGAGGCGACGGTTGACCCGGGCGGCGTTCTCGAAGCCGCTGCGCTCGGGGTTGTTCAGCCCGAGGCCGATCCGCGTGTCGGCCTCGATGAACTTCGACACCGAACCGGGCGAGAAGAACATCGACGGCGCGACCGGGCGGCCGAAGAACATGTCGTCGTTCGAGTAGAGGAAGTGCTCGCTGAGGCCCTCGATGTGGTGCAGCTGCGACTCGACGGCCTGCGAGTTGTGGGTCGGCAGCCAGGAGAGGTCGGAGAAGAACTCCTCGCTGCGGACGACGCGGACCCGGGGATGGTCGCCGAGCCACTCGGGCACGGGCGAGTCGGTCGCGATGTAGATGTTCCGCACCCACGGCGCGAACATGTAGACCGAACGGAGCGCGTACTTGAGCTCGTCGATCTGGCGGAACCGCGCGGGGGCGTCGTCGCCCTCGCCGACCACGTGGCCGTTCGCGCGGGCCGCGCGGGCGCGCTGGTACTCGACGGAGTTGCCGTCGACCCACGAGAAGACGATGTCGACGTCGAAGGTGATGTCGGTGGCGTGGTCGTCGAACATGTGGGCGAGGGTGGGCCACTGCATGCCGTAGCGCTCGACGGTCTCCTCCACGGCCTCGGAGCGGGGCAGGTCGGTGCGCATGAGCGCGTTCTCGACCGGGACGAGGATCTGGTCGTCCGTGAGGATCCAGAACTCGACCTGGACCGCGGTGCCGGCGCCGTAGCGCAGCCGCCCGATGGGCTCGACGCGCGGACGGTAGAGGCGGAAGATCCGCTCGTCGTCGTCGAGCAGGCCGCCCTCGGACACGAGCACGGCCTGGCCCTTGGGGGGCTTGGCGTAGAACGGCTCGGTCGCGGCCGCCGAGGTCATCGCGTCGGCGAAGGCGTCACGGTGGACCGTGTCGACGGCGATGACGGGGCGGACGTCGTTGCCCCGCACCAGCAGGAAGGGGACCTCGGCCTCGTCGAGCACCCGACGGATGAAGAGGAGATCCTCGATCATCGACTGCTGCGGGGTGAGGTGGCCGTTGAGGAGCGTGAACTGGCCCTTGCGGACCACGACGTCGTCGCGGTCCAGACCACCGGCTCGGGGACGGGGCGTCAGGAGCGGACTCTCCGTCGTTCCGGTGATCTCGGTGACCATCTAGGCTCAACTCCCTGTGCTCGCCTCGGGCAGGCTCGTGCACGTCGAGTCCAATTTAGCGGGTCCGCGGAGCGGGCCCGTGCAGCCCGTGCGTCAGGTGGTCAGCGACGTCGTCCGGGGGCGGGACGACCGCCTCCGGCGCCACGGCCCGCCTCGGCGTTCGGCACCTTCGTGCGGACGCCCGCGACGATGAACACGACCGCGGCCGCGAACTGCATCGCGGCCCAGGGCTGACCGCTGAGGGGCACGACGACGACCGGGTTCCAGAGGACCGCGATCGCAGCGAGCAGCGCGACCGCCCACCAGGCCCGGCCGCGCCAGGCGAAGACCGCCATGATGAGGGCGAGGATGGCGACCACGTAGCGCACGACCGTGAAGGTGCCGGAGTCGAGCAGGAACGCCCCCACCGTGAGCACGACGGCGCCGAGCAGGCCGGGCGCGAGGGCCGGGCGGAGGAAATCGGGGGCCTGGGGCGTGGGCACGGAGCCGCCTCTCGTCGATGTCGGGCACGATCGTGCCCGGGAGAGCCTAGCGACGGGCGTCGCGCCGCGCCCTGGACGCGGCGACGCCCCCGGGACGACGGGTCGTCGAGGGGGCGTCGAGGCCGGGCTGAGGACGTCAGTCGATGTCGTAGGGGACGTGCAGCACCGTGAGCGGCCGGCTCATCGGCGGCTCGCCGCGGAGGCGCTCCAGCCCGGGCAGGAGCTCGGCGACCCAGGCACGGTAGCCCTCGTCGCTCAGGTGCACGCCGTCGGTCGTGAACTCGGGGCGGAGCGCCTCGCCCGACTCGTCGGCCAGTGCCGGCCACAGGTCGAGCCACTGGGCCCGGACCGTCGACGAGAACTGGCGGAGGTGGCGGTTGGCGTCCTGGATGCGCGGCGCCTGGTCGGCGGTGCGCGGCAGGATCGACTGCAGCAGCAGACGCGTGCCCGGCAGCTCGCGGCGCATCGTCACCATGAGCGACTCCACGCCGCGGACGACCTGCTCGACGGTGCGTCGGGCCGTGAAGTCCTCGTTGCCGATGAGGAGCACGACGGAGTCGGGACGCGCCGCGACGACCTCGTCGAGCCGCTCCGTGAGGCTCGCCGTGGTGTCGCCGTCTCGGCCCAGGGCGACGACGTCGTCGTCCGGGAACCAGGCCGACCAGTCGCCGCCTGCCGTCGTGCTGTCTCCGACGAAGACCAGTCTCTCGCCGTGCGCCATGGGTACCTCCGGGTGGTGTCGATGTGCCGAGGGGCCGGACGGCCCCCGGCGTGTCGTCTCGGGGAAGCGTACCGCTCACCGGCTGCGCACGACCCGCGCCCTGCTCAGCGGCGGAAGCGCCGCGGCCGCCGGGCGGCGATCCGGTCGAGTGCGTGCCGGACGCTCGGCAGCAGCACGACGAACGAGACCACGACCACGAGCACCCCGAACGCCACGCCGAGCCAGAGGGGCACCGGCGATCCCGCACCGGCCTCCGCGGGGTAGAGCGGGGTCGGCGTCGTCGTCAGGACGGCCGCGAGGGTCACGGACGGGCCGAGGCGACCTCGGACGCCACGTCGGCTCCGGCACCGGCAGCGCTCTCCGAGCCCGAGCCCGGGCCTGCGGCGTCGCGGGCGGCGGTCGCCGTGATCCGACGCAGCATGCCGCTGAAGATCACCCCGTGGAACGGCAGGATGGCGAACCAGTACAGCCGGCCGCCGAGCCCGTGCGGGAAGAACACGGCGCGCTGGCGGTAGTGCGAGCCGCCGCCCTCGCGCGGGGTCACGCGCATCTCGAGCCACGCCCCGCCCGGGGCCTTCATCTCGGCACGCAGCCGCAGCAGCCTGCCGCGCTCGAGCGTCTCGACGCGCCACCAGTCGAGCGCGTCGCCCACGCGGAGCGACGTCGCGCTGCGCCGCCCGCGACGGAGCCCCACTCCCCCGACGAGCCGGTCCATCCAGCCGCGGGCGGCCCAGGCGAGCGGGAACGAGTACCAGCCGTTCTCTCCGCCGATGCCCTCGACGACGCGCCAGAGGGCCTCCGGCGACGCGGTCGAGTCGGTCTCGCGGTCGTCGGTGTAGACCGTGTGACCCGACCAGTCGGGGTCGCTCGGCAGAAGGTCGCTGGGGGCGCCGGCGACGGACGAGTCCTGCCAGCTCGTCTCGACCTCGCCGTCCTTCTCGCGCTGCAGGGCCAGCCGCACGGCGGCCCGGTAGCGCAGGAGCCCCTCGGCGGGCGGCGGCACGACGTCGTCGATGTCGCTCTCGCTCACCACGCAGTCGTACTGCAGGGAGGCGATGATCGGGATCGCGAGGGCGCGCGGGATCGGCGTGACGAGGTTCACCCACTGCGAGGCGAGCCAGGGCGTGAAGACGGGCAGGGAGGCGATCGGGCGCTGCGCGAGGCCCGCCTCCAGCGCGTAGCCGTTCATCATCTGCCCGTACCGGAGGACGTCCGGCCCGCCGATGTCGAAGGTGCGGTTGACGTCGGCGGGCACGTCGGCCGAGCCGATCAGGTAGTGCAGCACGTCCCGCACGGCGATCGGCTGGATGTGGTTGCGGACCCACTTCGGCGCGGGCATGTAGGGCAGCACGTCGGTGAGGTGGCGGATCATCTCGAAGGACGCGGAGCCGGACCCGATCACGACCCCGGCCTGGAGGGCCACGGTGGGCACGCCGCTCGCCAGGAGCACGTCGCCCACGTCGCGACGGCTGCGGAGGTGCTTCGACAGCTCCCCGTCGGGGTGCAGGCCCCCGAGGTAGACGATGCGGGCGACCCCGGCGTCGCGGGCGGCGTCGGCGAAGACGTGGGCGGCCTCGGCCTCGGCCCGCTCGAAGTCGCCCTTGCTGCCCATGGCGTGGGCGAGGTAGTACGCCACCTCGACGCCGTCGAGGGCGAGGCGGACGGACTCGGGGTCGGTCAGGTCGCCCTGCACGACCTCGACGTCGCCGGCCCACGGCACCTCGGCCAGCTTCTCCGGCGACCGCACGAGCACGCGCACGTCCGCTCCCGCCTCGACGAGCCGCGGGGTGAGGCGGCCGCCGATGTAGCCGGTGGCCCCGGTGACGAGGATGCGCCGGCGGGTCACGGCCGGGTCGGTGTCGCGCGTGACGTCGTTCTCAGGAGGCATGACGACGACGGTACGCCGCCGGTCTCAGGACAGGCCGAGGACCTCGCGAGTGCGGACGACGTCGGCCCGGATGTGCTCGATCAGCGCGTCGACGCCCTCGAAGGCCACGTTGCCGCGGACCCAGTCCACGAACATCACCGTCAGCTCCTGGCCGTAGAGGTCCATCGAGACGTCGAGCAGGTGGGCCTCGACCTGCTTCTCGGGCACGCCCTCGAAGGTCGGGTTGTGCCCCACCGAGACCGCGGCGGGATAGATGGTGTCACCGACGAGCACCCGGGCCGCGTAGACGCCGTCGGCCGGGACGTAGCCCTCGCTGTCGGGCGCGAGGTTGGCGGTCGGGAAGCCCAGCTCGCGACCGCGCTGCTCGCCGTGCACGACGATCCCGCGGACGGCCGGCTCCCGGCCGAGCAGCTCGCCGGCGCGCGCGACGTCGCCGGCCTCGAGCAGCTCGCGGATCCAGGTCGAGGAGGCGCGGCGCCCGCCCCCGAGGCGGACGTCGTCGATCGACACGACCTCGAGCCCCCGCTCGGCGCCGAGCTCGCGCAGGGTGTCGACCGTGCCGCTGCCCCGGACGCCGAAGCGGAAGTCGTCGCCGACGAAGACGACGCGGGCGTGCAGGGCGCCGACGAGGATCCGGTCGACGAACTGCGCAGGCGTGAGGCTGCGGAGCTCGTCGTCGAAGGTGAGCATGAGGGTCGCCGCCACCCCGGCCGCCTCGAGCAGCTCGCGCTTCTGCCGGTTGCTGACGAGCGACCGCGGCACCGAGCCAGGCCGCAGCACGGCGAGGGGATGCCGGTCGAAGGTCACGACGGCCGAGGTGAGGCCGCGCTCGGCCGCGACCTGCTCGAGCAGGTCGATGACGGCGCGGTGCCCCACGTGCACGCCGTCGAACTTGCCGATCGTCACCGCGGTCGGGCCGAGGTCGGCGGGCACGTCGGCGAGGGCGTCCCAGAACTGCACGGGAGCTACTCCGTCCGGTCGGCGGCGTCCGCCTCGGCGGCGACGGCGGGCCGGGAGCGGAGCAGCCAGAGGATGCCCAGCACGGGCAGGACGAGGGGGACGAAGCCGTAGCCGCGCCCGAACCACGACCACACGGTGTCGTCGGGGAACAGCTCCGGGTCGAGCACGGTCACGAGGCCGACGATCAGCACGCCCGCGAGCTCGAACGAGATGGTCGCCCAGGCGACGGCGTACGAGGTGCGTCCGCGCCGGATCAACGACACGGTGGCGACGATGTAGACCACGGCGGCGAGGGCGCTCAGCGTGTACGCGAGCGGCGCCTCGTCGAACTGCTCGAGGATCTGGAACACGGACCGGCCCGTCGCCGCCAGGGCGAGCACCGCGTACACCGCGATGAGGACCCGGCCGACGCCGACCGCACGAGAAGACTTCTGAGTGACCATCACCGACAAGGATATGGCGCGCGGCTGTGCGCCGGCGCCAGGGCGCAGGAGGCGCACGTCACGCGACCTGGACGGTCCAGATCTGCAGCATGCGGTAGACCATGACCGCGACCGCGAAGACGGCCGCGGCGAGCACGAGGTTGCTCCACCGGGTGCGGTCGACGAGCGCCCAGACGACGGCGAGCGGCGGCAGCAGGATCGCCGAGACGAGGTAGATGTAGAACTCGACGACGTTGCCCGTCGGCGGGTTGCCCGCGAACGGCGCGATGATCGCGACCACCAGCTGAACGAGCAGCAGCAGCAGCACGAGCGCCGTGGCGCCGACCGTGATGTCGTTCGGCAGCTTGCCCGAGAAGCCGGCCACGAGGCAGACCAGGCCGGCGACGCAGGCCACGATCACCTGGGCCCAGGTGAACCACTCGATCACGCGCGCACCTCGTCGGTCGGGAAGTTGACGATCGTCACGGCACGGCCGCCGCGCACCGAGACCAGCCCGGCGAGGTCGCCCGAGGGGGTGACCGCGGCCACGGGGCCCTCGGTGTCGGCGCGGCCGGTCGCGGGCCGTTTGCCGTGGCCGAGGTCGACAGCCTCGTCGGCCGTCATCGACCAGACGGGGAACAGCGAGGAGGCGACGGCCGAGGGAGCCAGGAGGGCCGGCGCGACCTCGATGCCCTCGAGCACCGCGGCGTCGGCCACGTCGAACGAGCCGACCCGCGTGCGCCGCAGGGCGGTGAGGTGCCCGCCGACGCCCAGCGCGCCGCCGAGGTCGCGGGCCAGGGCCCGCACGTAGGTGCCCGACGAGCAGCTGACCCGGACGTCGAGGTCGCGGACGGAGGTGCCGTCGACGACGGCGTCGCGCCGGTCGAGCACGACGAACTCGGAGACGACCACGTCACGCGCCTTCAGCTCGACCTCGACGCCCTCGCGAGCCAGGTCGTAGGCACGACGACCGCCCACCTTGATGGCGCTGACCGTGGTCGGCACCTGGCTGATCGGCCCGGTGAGGTCGGCGATGCCGGCGTCCACCGCCGCGTCGCTCACCCCCGACGCGTCGGCGGTCGCCGTGACCTCGCCCTCGGAGTCGTCGGAGGCGGTGGAGAGGCCCAGCCGGATCGTCGCCTCGTACGTCTTGTCCAGCCCTACGAGGAACGTGAGGAGCCTGGTCGACGAGTCGAGGCCGAGGACGAGCAGACCGGTGGCGAGGGGATCGAGGGTGCCGGCGTGGCCGACCTTGCGGGTGCCGGCGGCCTTGCGGACGCGGGCGACCACGTCGTGGCTGGTGATGCCCTGCGGCTTGTCGACGAGGAGGATGCCGCTGTTCACGCGACGACGCTACCGCACCGTGCCCGGGCCGAGGCTCAGCACGCGTCGTCGAACACGCGGCGCGGGTGCTCGGGGTCGGAGACGTCGACGACCGCCGTGGCGACGGCCCGCAGGCCGCCGCGGCCGCCGCCCGGGGTGACCCAGACCGTGTAGTTCCAGAGCCCGGCGAGGTCGGGGCGGCCGAGCGCCTCGCCGTCGACGACGAGCAGGGCGTCGTCCGGGCCGGTCACCCAGCGGGGCTCGACCTCGCGCTGCGAGGCGCTGTCGAACGCGGCGGGGACCCACGCGGTGCTGCCGCCCAGCCGGAACGGCTCGACGAGGACACGGCGCAGGAGCGCCCCGTCGACCGGGGCGGGCTCGCCGTCGGCGACCGCGCCTCCCTCGCCCCGGGGCCTGCCGAAGTCGGCGACCGACGCTCGGAAGGCCGCGTGGCCCGCCTCGACGAGGGCGGCCGCGAGGTCGTCGGCGAAGGCCGACTGACCGGCACCTGCGGGGCCGTCGACGGCGACGAACGCCCGGCCCCTCGAGTAGTTGTGCAGGATCTCGGTCGCGAGAGCGCGCAGAGTGTCCTTCTTGGCGGGGGCCCAACGAGTCGTCATGCGGTCACCCTAGGCCGGGCCGCCGACAGCGGTCCGAGCGCCCGTAGGATCGTCCGGTGACCATCGCCCCCGCCGTCTCGTCGTGGTTCCGCGAGCACGGGCGCGACCTGCCCTGGCGCCGCCCCGGCTTCACCGCCTGGGGCACCCTCGTCAGCGAGGTCATGCTGCAGCAGACACCGGTCGTGCGGGTCGTCCCCCGGCTGGAGCAGTGGCTGGAGCGCTGGCCGACGCCGTCGGACCTCGCCGACTCCCCCGCGTCGGAGGCGGTGCGCGCGTGGGACCGCCTCGGGTACCCGCGCCGCGCGCTCGCCCTGCACGCCGCCTCCGTCGTCATCACCGAGCGGCACGACGGCGTCGTGCCCGAGACCGTGCCGGAGCTGCTGGCCCTGCCGGGCGTGGGCGACTACACCGCCCGGGCCGTGGCGGTGTTCGCCTACGGCCACCGGCACCCGGTCGTCGACACGAACGTGCGCCGGGTGCTCGCGCGCGCCGTCGAGGGCCTGGCCGAGCCCTGGGCGCCGAACGCGCGACGCGACCTGCCGGCGATGGAGTCGCAGCTCCCGACAGACGTCGCCGAGGCCCGGGTGACCAGCGCCGCGGTGATGGAGCTCGGCGCGCTCGTCTGCACCGCGCGGTCGCCGCGCTGCGACGAGTGCCCGCTGGTCGCGCAGTGCCGGTGGGTGCTGGCCGGCCGGCCGGAGCACGCCGGCCCTCCCCTGCGCCGCCAGGCCGCCTTCGCCGGGTCCGACCGCCAGGTGCGTGGGCTGGTCATGGCCGAGCTCCGGGCGAGCGACGTGCCCGTCACGGGCGACGAGGTCGCCCGGGTGTGGCCGGACGCCCAGCAACGCGACAGAGCCCTCGCCGGCCTCCTCCGTGACGGGCTGGTCACGGGATCGGCCGACGAGGGCTGGTCGCTGCCGAGCTAGGCGCCCGGGCAGTCGGGTCGGGTCAGCGGGTCGAGCCGTCCGGCTCCGCTGTGCCGTCGTCGACGGCGCCCGACTCGACGTCGGCCTCGTCGACGACCGGCACGACCTCGTCGATGTCGTCGTCGAGGTCGTCGTCGTCGTCGTCGTAGTCGTCCTCGTCGCGGGGCTTGACGTAGGGGTCGGCGTCGCCGGCGTACTCGGCCGTGGCCGCGACGGTCTGGCTGTCCTGGTCGCGCTGACGCGCCTCCTGCAGGAGGCGGTCGATGGACGCCGCGTTCTCGGGCAGGGCGTCGAGGATGAACTCGAGGCTCGGGGTGAGCCGTGCCGTGATGTTCTTGCCGACCTCGCTGCGCAGCATGCCCGTGGCGGACTTGAGGGCGGCGCCGGTGTCGGCGCGCTCCTCGTCGGTGCCGTAGACCGTGTAGAACACGGACGCGTGCTGCAGGTCGCCGGTCACCTTGACGTCGGTGATGGTCACGAACCCGAGGCGCGGGTCCTTGATGCCTCGCTCGAGCCGCCGCGCCACGATCTCGTGGATGCGGTCGGCCATCTTGCGGGCGCGCTGTGCGTCGACCATTCGTTGCTCCTTCTGCTGTTCGCCCGGGGGCGTAAGGGGTGAGGCCCCGCCCCGACCGTGGTCGTGGCGGGGCCTCTGACGATGCGTCGCCGGGTGTCAGCCCCGCGGCTTCTCGACCATTTCGATGGTCTCGATCTCGTCGCCGATCTGGATGTCGTTGAACTTGCCGAGGCCGATGCCGGCCTCGAAGTCCGTGCGGACCTCGGTGACGTCGTCCTTGAAGCGACGCAGCGAGTCGATGGCGAGGTTGTCGCCGACCACCACGCCTTCGCGGATGACACGGGCACGGGCGTTCCGCGTGATCGTTCCCGACCGCACGATGACACCGGCGATGTTGCCGACCTTCGACGAGCGGAAGATCTCGCGGATCTCGGCGACACCGGACTGCTTCTCCTCGAACTCGGGCTTGAGCATGCCCGTGAGCGAGTTCTCGATGTCCTCGAGGGCGGCGTAGATGACCGAGTAGAAGCGCACGTCGACGCCCTCTCGTGCAGCACGCTCGCGGGCCTTCGTGTCCGGTCGGACGTTGAACCCGATGATGACCGCGTTGTCGACGGTCGCCAGGTTCACGTCGCTCTCGGTGACGGCGCCCACGCCGCGGTGGATGATGCGCAGCTGCACGCTGTCGTCCACCTCGATCTTGAGCAACGACTCCTCGAGCGCCTCGACGGCACCCGACACGTCGCCCTTGATGATGATGTTGAGCGCCTCGACCTTGCCCTCTTCGAGAGCACGGGTGAAGTCCTCGAGCGAGATGCGCTTGCGGGCCTTGGCCAGCGACGCGTTGCGCTCGACGGCCTCGCGCTTCTCGGCGATCTGACGGGCCGTGCGGTCCTCCTCGGTGACGAGGAATGTGTCGCCGGCACGGGGCACGCTCGAGAGCCCCTGCACGAGCACGGGACGGCTCGGGAAGGCCTCGTCGACGGTGTCGCCGTTCTCGTCCATCATCGCGCGGACTCGGCCGTAGGCCGTTCCCGCCACGATCGCGTCGCCCACCCGCAGGGTGCCCGACTGGATGAGCACGGTCGCGACGGCGCCGCGGCCCTTGTCGAGGCGTGCCTCGATGGCGACTCCGCGAGCGTCCTTGTCCGGGTTCGCCCGCAGGTCGAGACCGGCGTCGGCCGTGAGGAGGACGGCCTCGAGCAGCGCGTCGATGTTCTTGTTGTCGCGTGCGGACACGTCGACGAACATCACGTCTCCGCCGTATTCCTCGGCGACGAGGCCGTACTCGGTCAGCTGCTGACGCACCTTGGCCGGGTTCGCGCCTTCCTTGTCGATCTTGTTGACCGCGACCACGATCGGCACGTTGGCCGCCTGGGCGTGGTTCAGGGCCTCGACGGTCTGCGGCATGATGCCGTCGTCCGCCGCGACCACGAGGATCGCGATGTCGGTCACCTGGGCACCACGGGCACGCATGGCGGTGAACGCCTCGTGGCCCGGGGTGTCGATGAAGGTGATGGCACGCTCGACGCCCTCGTGGGGCGCCCAGACCTGGTAGGCACCGATGTGCTGCGTGATGCCGCCTGCCTCGCCGGCGACGACGTTGGCGTTGCGGATCGCGTCGAGCAGACGGGTCTTTCCGTGGTCGACGTGGCCCATGACCGTGACGACGGGCGGGCGGACCTGCAGCACGTCCTCGTCCTCGTCCTCGAGCTCCTGCTCGAGGTCGATGTCGAAGCCCTCCAGCAGCTCCTTGTCCTCGTCCTCGGGAGAGACGACGAGGATGCGGTAGCCGAGCTCTTCGCCGAGCACCTGGAACGTGGCGTCGTCGAGCGACTCCGTGGCGGTCGCCATCTCTCCCAGGTGGAAGAGGACGGTCACCAGGTTGCCGGGGCTGGCGTCGATCTTGTCGGCGAAGTCGCTGATGGACGCGCCGCGACGCAGACGGACGATCGTGCTGCCGTCTCCGCGGGGGACGCTGACGCCGCCCAGCGACGGGGCGGAGCGCATCTCGAACTCGGCCCTCTTGGTCCGCTTCGACTTGCGTGCCTTGCTCTTGCCGCCACCGCGACCGAACGCGCCGGCCGTGCCGCCGCCGGGGCCGCGACCGCGGCCACCGCCGCCGCCGCCCGCAGGGCGGGGAGCGCCGAAGCCGGGACGGAAGCCGCCCGCCGCGCCGGGGGCACCGCCGCCGGGACGCTGGAAGCCGCCGCCGGCACCGCCGGGACGTCCGCCGGCACCCGCGGGGCGCTGGCCGAACCCGTTGGGACGGGGGCTGGCGCCGACGCCGGGACGCGGAGCGCCCGGACGGGGAGCACCGGGACGGGGAGCCATCGGGCGCGGCCCTGCTGCTCCGCCGGGGCGGGGCATGCTGGTCGCGGCGCCGGAGCCGCCGGGACGGGGCGCGCTCGGGCGACCCATGCCCTGGTTGCTGGCGAAGGGGTTGTTGCCGGGGCGCGGGGCGCCGGGGCGGGGGCCGCCGGGCTTCGGCGCGGACGCGCCGGCCTCGGCGGGTGCGTCGGACTCGGCGGGAGCCGTGCCCGACTCCTTGGCGGCCGCGGCCGCGGCACGCTCGGCCTCGGCCTTGGCCTGGCGCTCGGCGACGGTGAGCGGCGCGACGGGGGCAGGTGCCACCTCCGTGTCGTCAGCGGCCACCGGGGCCTCGACGGGAGCAGCGGGCTGCTCGGCGACGGGAGGCTTGGGTGCGGCAGGACGGGGCCCGCCGGGCTTCGGTGCGGAGGAGGCGGCGGGAGCCGACGCCTTCGGGCTCGCGGCAGGCGCGGCGCCGGCCTTGGGCGCGGCGGCGGCACCGGCGAACGCCTGGCGCAGCTTGCGGGCCACGGGGGGCTCGACGCTGGAGGACGGTCCCTTGACGAACTCGCCCATCTCCTTGAGCTTCTCTAGTGCTGTCTTGCTGTCGATCCCCAGCTCGCTGGCGATCTCGTGTACGCGTGGTTTAGCCACAGTTCTCCTGTCTCGGGCCCCTTCCCGGTCAGGAGGGAGCCGTCAGTTCTGGACGGGTCTCATTTCGAGCCGCTCATTAGTTGTCCATGTGCCTGTCAGCCTGTTCTGTCGTGGCCAGTGGTCGTGGTGGAACTCGGGGTGTGCACATCGGTCTGCAGCCGCATCAGGTGGTCGCGGAGCTGGTCGGTGTCGGGCTCGGAGTCGAGGCGGAGCGCACGGCGGAAGGCCCTGCGTTTCACTGCCGACTCGAACGCGTCCATCGAAGGCGTCAACCACGCGCCCCGCCCGGGCAGCGTGGCGGTCTCGTCGACCACCAGGCGTCCGTCACGGGCGACGACCCTCACGAGTGAGGACCGTGGAGCGCGCGCTCGAGTACCGATGCACGTTCTTACGGGTACCACTCTACCCCCTCGGGTCGGCGGACGGGAGACGCCGGGGGCGAACGGCGTGGTGCGCCGTCCGGCCCCGGCGTCGAGGCCGACTAGTCCTCGAGGATCGAATCGGGCTGGACGGGTCAGGCACAGGACCGGACCGCCGACGCTGGCGCGTCGTCGACCCGGCGCGCGCATCGACATCCAGACCTAGTCCTCGAGGATCGAATCGGGCTGGATGTCGATGCGCGCGCCCGTGAGCTTCGCGGCGAGACGGGCGTTCTGCCCCTCCTTGCCGATGGCGAGCGAGAGCTGGTAGTCGGGCACCAGGGCCCGGACGGCCTTGGTCGCCTGGTCGATGACGAAGGCCGACGACACCTTGGCCGGCGACAGCGCGCTGGCGACGAAGACGGGCAGGTCGCTCGAGTAGTCGACGATGTCGATCTTCTCGTCGCCCAGCTCGGTCTGGACGGCTCTGACACGCGCGCCCATCTCGCCGATGCACGCGCCCTTGGCGTTGACGCCGGGCTCGGTCGCGCGCACCGCGATCTTGGTGCGGTGCCCGGCCTCGCGGGCCAGGGAGACGATCTCGACGACGCCGCTGGCGATCTCGGGGACCTCGAGCGCGAAGAGCTTGCGGACGAGGGAGGGGTGCGTCCGCGAGACGGTGATCTGCGGCCCCTTCGTGCCCTTGCTGACGCCGGTCACGTAGACGCGGATGCGCGTGCCGTGGTCGTACTTCTCGCCGGGCACCTGCTCCTCGGGGGGCAGGATGGCCTCGATCGTGCCCAGGTCGACGTGCACCATGCGGGGGTTCGGCCCCTGCTGGATGACGCCGGCGACGATGTCGCCCTCGCGCCCCTTGAACTGGCCGAGGACCTTGTCGTCGCCGATGTCGCGCAGACGCTGGTTGATCACCTGCTTGGCCGCGAAGGCGGCGATGCGGCCGAAGTCGCTGGGGCTGTCGACGGACTCGCCGACGACCTCGCCTTCTTCGTCGCGCTCGATGGCGAAGACGGACACGTGCCCGGTCTTGCGGTCGAGCTCGACCCGGGCCGCCGGGACGCGGCTCTCCGGCTGGTCGGTGTGCTTGAGGTAGGCCGTGAGGATGGCCTGCTCGATGATGCCCACGAGTTCCTCGAAGGGGATCTCGCGCTCGCGTTCCATGAGACGCAGCACGCTCAGGTCGATGTCCACTGAGGGCCTCCACTGTTCAGATCTTCAGGCTGCGCACACGGTGGCGCGCACAGCATCCCCCTACGGTACCCGAGTGCGACGGGGGCGGAGCACCGGACGCGGCCCGCGCCTCCTGCGTCCGCGGGACGCGAGGAGGCG
>Ga0308167_1001785_pt1 | contig 22914 bp, 23 predicted proteins | sample PhyCR1_2_FD_202138 | JGI IMG/M metagenome (GOLD analysis project Ga0308167, IMG submission 202138) | Phyllosphere microbial communities from UC Gill Tract Community Farm, Albany, California, United States - DLSLRC.R1 | ecosystem: Host-associated > Plants > Phyllosphere > Unclassified | place... | reverse complement strand
GGCAGCAGGCTGAGCATCGGGTCGCCCTGGGGGGCGGGGATGATGGCGTCGAGCCAACCCCACTGGAAGACCGCGACGCTGCCGCCGAAGGACGCCAGGAGCGACAACAGGTAGCCCAGGGTGGCGACGATCGGGATCAGCAACGAGCGGAACATGACGGTCAGCAGGACGAGCGAGAGCACCGCGATCACGATGACGTACTTGATCAGGGCTTGGTTGAGGGCGGCCGCCTCGTCGATGTAGATGGCTGCCTCACCCGTCACCTCGAGGGTGACCCCGCTCACGGAGGTGTCGTCGCGGATCGCCGAGACGAGGTCGATGGTGTCGTCGTCGATCGGACTGCCCGTGGGGATGACCGTGTACATCACGGCGTTGCCGCTGTCGGCGATCTGACCAGGGGTGACTGACTGGACCCCGTCGAGACTGCTCAGTTCCTCGGCCGTGGCCGCGGCGACCCGGGCGATGTCCGTGCCCTCGGCGAGGACGATCAGGGGGCTCTGGACGCCGCCGAACTCGTCAAGGACCAGGTTGTACGCGGCACGCTCGGTGGACTCGGGATCAGTGCCGCCGGGCACGTTGTACGCCGTCTTCATGCTCAGCGTGGGCAGGGCGACGACGGCGAGGACGACGACGCCGGCGACCACGGCCAGGACCGGGTGCTTCACGACCGTGCGGGCCCAGCTGGCGAGGAAACCACGGCGGGCGGGCTCGTCCGCGAGTCGTGCCGTCTCACGGAGGTGCCGCTCGCGTCGAGGGAGGGCACGGCGTCCGAGGGTTCGCATGAGCACGGGCAGGAGGGTCAGGGCGATCAGGACGGAGATCGCGACGGCGACCGCTGCGGCGACACCCATCTCGGTGATCGCCCGCATGTCCACCACGACGAGCCCGACCAGGGCGACGATCACGGTGAGCCCGGCGAAGACGACCGCGGTACCAGCCGTGCCGACGGAGCGGGCGACGGCGTCCTCGACGTTGCGTCCGTCGCGCAGTTCGGATCGGAACCGGCTGAGGATGAACAGGCTGTAGTCGATGCCGACGGCGAGTCCTAGCATGGCGGCGAGGATGAGGGTGTTGTCGCCCATGGGGAAGAACGCGCCGTAGGTGAGGATGCCGACCGTGCCGAGACCGACACCGAAGGCCGCGACGAGCAGGTTGGCGCCGGCTGCCAAGAGCGACCCGAACGTGAGCACGAGCACGAGCAGGGCGGCGATCACGCCGACGGCCTCGCCGATGCCTGCTTCGGGCGCCTGGGTCTCGAGGAGGTTGCCGCCGAGTTCGACGCGGACGTCGCCGGTGGCCGACTCCTGCAGGTCGAGCGCGGCGGCGTAGTCGGCCTCCTTGTCGGCGGTGTCGCCGAGGCCCCCGTAGGACAGGGTCGCGACGGCGACGGAACCGTCGGAGGAGATGTACGGCGCAGCGGGGTCCAGGGGGTTCGTGACCGCCGCGACACCGGGCAGCTTCGCGGCGTCGGAGAGGGTGTCGGTGATGACGGCCGAGATGGAAGGATCGTTGACGGAACTGCCGGCGGGTGCCTTGAACACCAGCTGCAGCGAGTCCGCCGCAGGGTCCTGCGCGCCACCCATGGAGGGGAACTCGGTCGCGAGCCGGTCGAGGGTCTCCGAGGCCGCGGTCGACGATGATGCTGTCTGTGCCGCTGCCTCCGGCTTGTCGCGAGTCGAACCGATGGCGAACGCCCCGATTAGCGCGGCGAACAAGACCAGCCAGATGCCGGTGACAATGAACCGGTGCCGGGCGCTGAAGCGCCCGATCCGGGAGAGGAACAGGGACATGCGGACTCCTTGAGAGCGAAAGAGGTGGGGGCCAGGGTCTGCTCACCCCGGGATGACCCCATCGTTTCTCGATCCGATGACCCGGCCGTCGTCTGTCGGGATCGACCCGTGTACTCCAGATGGAGTAGGTCGTGGCGCTGGCGGACGGAGCCGTCCGGCCCCTCCGATACATCAAGAGCCCCCACCGGTGGGGTGGAGGCTCGTGGTGTCGGGCAATCGCCCGTGCTCGAAGCGGAGAGCAGCCGTCACTCGGCAAGGAGCGGGATCATGTCGATCGGCTCGGTCGGCGTTTCCCCGGTGGCGTCCACATACGGTGCAGGCCTGCCGTCGGTACCTGGAGAATGACTGACGGGGGCCATCAGATCGCCGCGACCAGAACGAGCTCTAGTCCCTCGGTGCGCACGGGCCGCTGATCTGCTCCCACCGCGTCGCGGCAGCTCTAGGCAAGCCGCCACAGCGACCTGGGTGTCACGAAGTCCCCTCCCTCTTCCGCCCGCCTGTTCACGAGTCTTTGCCGATCGTCGAGGCACCTGCCCTGCCCTGACTCCCGAAAAGGCCGCGAAGCTTGTCGACGACGCCCTCGAGCGCAAATGGTTTGGTGATGTAGTCGTCAGCACCGGCCCCGAATGCATCGAGACGATCGTCGAGGTCGGACCGACCAGTGAGGAACACCACGGGGGTCTCAAGCCCCTGTCGGCGCATCTCGAGGACGACCTCGACGCCACTCCCGTCCGGCAGCATCATGTCGAGCACGACAGCGTCAGGACGCTGCTCCTCGATCATGGCGATGGCCGATTCTACGGACGAAGCCGACTCGACCGACCATCCCTCGAGCCGCAGCGCGATCTCCAGCAAGCGCGTGATCGGTTCTTCTTCATCGACGACGAGGATGCGCAGAGCACGCGTGCCCCGCCCAGACTCAAGAAGTCGGTCTCCGCTAGGAACCGACACACGTGCCATCAGATCACTGTGTTCGGCGATCATCGTCAGGAAGCCGTTCGCTCGCCGGACGCAGTTGAGTGCACCTGGCTGGGCTGATTCGTCATGGCGGCAACGAGAGCGAGCACCGCCAGGCCGATCGCGTAGACCACGTGACCGACGACGAGCGAGAGGACCCAGACGACGATCAGGGCCCAGCGTGCCGGGGTCAACGCAGTTCGCATGATGCGCCAGCGGTCGCGGCGGGCTCGGCGAGGGGTGGTCGTGATCTGCTGAGCCGCGGTGCGGGCCGCGACGGGGGCGAAGTAGGCGGACGTGTGGCTGATGGTGGTCATGGGTGTCTCCTTGAGTGGCTGCGGCTTCTGGTTCGTCCAAGATTCGCGGGCTTGGCTCGCCTCCGCGTCGTGCCATGAGACCAGGAAGGCGTACTCCGTTCGGAGTACGTCTCGAGCTCGGTGTCGGACGCCTCGGGCACGGGATCCGTCGCCCTGCGGCAGCGACGGCGTTCGGCCCTCGTCAAGCGTCGGCTTCTACAGCGGTAGGGCGAGGGCGAGGGCGAGTGACGTTTGGTCGGATGCCTCGGATAGCGACCGCCCTCGGCACTGGACTAGAGAATAAGGACGCCTCAAGTCGACCGCTGCCATCCCCTGCAGGTTCAGAAGCACAAGCGCCGGCAGCGCTTCACGAGCCTGGATTCGGCGGTCGCCGAGGGAGAACTGACATCCGTGCAGCCCGGTGGGACGGACCCACGTCTCTGAGTTCAGGGGCCTGCTGGCCATGGGACGTTTTCTAGAGTTCAGCGTCGAACGTCGATGAGCACTGGGTTTCAAGCCAATCGGGAGATGACTAGCCGCGCATGGATGGAGATGCACCTCACCCTTCAATCGAATCTCCGCGACCTCGAGCTTGTGGCTGTCGGCGAGGCGGCGGAAACTGAGGTGGAATGGCGGTTCCCGGCCTCAGACGGCGTCACGCGATGGCCTGGCGTGCGCCGGCTCGTCGACCGGGTCGGTTCGGCGCGTGCCGGCTTTCTCATCGTGGAACCAGCCATCAAAATGAGCGACACGTACCGGTGGGCTCAGTGCACGGGCGGCAGCCGCACTCCACTACTTGTCGAGGTGGGCTTCGACAGCGGTGTGGGGATCATCGCCCCGGCTGGCTCGCCGTCTGCCGAACCGGTTGTCGTGACGAACGCGGGTGACGTCTGGCCGCACGCCTCGGTTGCCGACCCGAACGTGCTGTTGGACCCCGCGACGTGTGTGGATGTGTTCTTCTCGTGGCTCACGTGGGGGCGCCTACCTGCTGGCTTCGTGATGCGTCCCGTGGACGGCTACAGCTTGCCTGTTCTCTCTTGACGGAGGCGCGCGAGCTGAGGAGGGCTTAAGGCAGAGTGAAGGGGCTGCCAGCGCCTCAGAGCTGGTGGGCGATTCTCGTGTCTGTCGAGCTCATCCGAAGTCACGCTGTGCCGGATGAGTCTCTCCTGGCGTTTGCGTCACCTCGGAGGCGGTGGACGGTTGGTCTCGTGCGCGATGGACGAGTGTCCGACAAAGGTGCTTCTCGGCTGTTGCGCAACCAGCTGGTTTACGTCGTGATCCTGGGCAAGCACTCGAGGAGATCGTCGTCCTCGCGCTACGAAGCAGAAGGTGCGTAAGCCGAGTTCCCGCGGGCCGGAAGCCCGGTCCACGTGTGTGACAGCTGCTCTCTCTTCACGGCGTCGTCGGCGGGCGACTTTAGCACCAGCGCAGTCGTCCAACGACGCGACGACGCCGCCCATCATTTCGGCAACCGAAATGGGGCGGCGTCGTTGCGAGCCGGGGTCGCAGGGTGTCCGACCAGGTGGACACACGACAGTTGGCCGAGCGGCTACGAGGCCATCGCGGCCCGCGCTCGGGCCAGGTCCCGCCGAGCCGCTCGGCGCTCAGCTTTGAAGGCATCCTCCGCGTTCAGCTGACGGACGATGTGGGCCGCGTCCAGGAGCTCCTCGATCCGCTCAGGGGTGAGCCCGGGGTAGGTGTAGTCACCGAGCCTCCGGCGGAGGTGGATCTGTCGCTCGTACTTGAACAGTGCAGCTTCAGCCTTGATGTCGGCCTTGGTCTTTGTGGGCATGTGGTTCTCCTGTTGGTTGTGGTGTTGCGCGGTCTAGATGAGCTGGTCTGCTGCAGCGACGATGGCGTCGCATGTGCTGCACCGGCAGGCGTAGTCGCTGCTCCTGCGGTGGTCGAGGATGTCGGCGGCGGCGGCGAGAACGAGTTCCCTGTGACGCCAGGTCCCAGAGCGGGAAGCGTGACTTGGGGACTGGTTCGGTTCGGCGTGCGTCGTCATTCGCCGATGAGTTCGCGGTGGGGGCAGTCGGCGCCTTCGTGATCCGTCGCGAGGTAGGTCCGAGCAGTTCGGATGATCACGGCTGCTGCACGGACCTCGTCTCCTGCTGCTCCGTCGAGCTGTGGGGTGTGCCCCTCGGCCTCGAGCGCGTCGTCGGCCTCGACGGTGGCGAGCAGGATGTCGCAGTAGATGCAGGTCGCTCGAGCGGTGTTCATGGTTACCTCTTTCTGGCGTTTTGCCGGTGGGTGTCGAGCACCCCTTACTGGGGCGTCTGATGGGTAGATGGGGCAAGGAGGCGACAATGTTTAGGCCGCGGCTCGATATGTTGCGAGAGATTCCCGCAGGAAGTCCGCGGCGCTACTGCGGAGCTGGGAGACGCGTGCAGTACCGACGCCCAAGTCCACTGCGATGTCCGTGGCGGGGGCGTCTTCCAGGATGCGGAGCATCACGTAGCGCTGCTTGTCGGGGAGCTGCCCGATGGCCCGCCGCACATCGATGCTGCTGATGACTTGAGCCTGGTCCTCAGCGGCGAGCTCCGTGGTGCTTTTGGCCCCGTCGAGCGAGATGGCACGGAGCCACGGCAGGATGACGGCCGAGGCGGCATCGCGTCCCTTTCGGGCCTTGAAGACGTGCTCAGGGATGACGACGGGGGTCGCGTAGCGACGCACCTCGTCCATCAGCTCGGCGTGGACGTAGGGCGCGGCGAATGCAGGGAACTGGGGGTGGCGCACCTCTTCTTCGCTCGTGCCGTCCTGCTGGGGCGCGAAGTGGGCAACTGCTTTCGCCGCTCCCAGCCAGCCGCGCATGTCCAGGTCGTCGGCATCGAGTGTCGGGTGCGAAGCCGCGACTCGACGTGCCTGCGAGCGGATGAGCGGGCCGACTGAACCGGCAAGCTCAAAGGCCGCCTGCCGTGAGCCGGCGGCGATGCGCCTGGCCAAGTCCATTTCTTGCTGGCTTGTGAGGGTTCGGGCGTTGGAGAGGAAAGTGGTGGCCACGATGCGTCCTGAGGTGGGCGAGCGTTCGCTCTACCGGCCGGACGATTCGCCGGGTGGCGGTCGCTTTGTGGCCTGCGCCTGGAAGACATGCGGCGGAAAAAGTGGTTCCGGGGGGCGGCCTCGGACTGGGCTGGCCCCAGTTGAGGTGACGGGTCATGAGGTGTTCCTTTCATCGGTAGGACGCGGGTGCTCCTACCGATTGGGCATGCGGCAGGTTGGGTGTCAGAGGTCGAAGGCGGCGGCGGGCAAGACGTAGCCGCGGGGGCGGGTCTCGCCCGCGATGGACCGGGGGGCCTTGCTGCCCGGGGTCGTGCCGTCCTTGACGAGGCTGAGGAAGCCGGCGTTGAGCTGCCCCATCGGCAGGCCTTCCAGGGCGGGGTTTCGCCGCTTGAGGTCCGTGACGGCCTGGTTGCGGAGGACGACGTACTGACGGTCCTCAGAGAGCACGCCGACCTCGAAACGGGTGGGCTCGTAGACGCCAGCGGTCGCCGTACGGGCCGTCCACTGCCAGCCGAGGCGCGTCGCTTCCTCCCCGGTGGGCATGCTGCCGTCGTGCAGGGCGATGTGACCGGTCTTGGAGGCGATGGTGTCGCGGGCGGCGTTGACGATGGCCTGCGCGGGGTTCGCGTCCAGCACGAGGGCTGTGTTGGCCCCGGCGAGGTCGTCGAGCGCCCTGACGACGTCCTCCTGGGTGGGAATGAGGTCAGCGAAGCCGGCGGTCTCGGCGAAGAGGCGGAGCATCGTCCAGCCGGCGCCGACGACGGAGGCGTTGCTCGCGGAGCGGCCCGCACTAGGTGCGTTCTCAGCTCGGAGACGCTCGTTCGTGGTTCGGAACTGGCGGAGGGTGCCGGCGGTGTCGAGGCGGCTGGCGAGGAAGCGGATGTAGGCGCCGTAGAGCGCTTGAGCAGCAGCCGGGTGCGCCTCGCGGAAGGTGTCGAAGGGGGATGCGTCTCGGGGCGCCATCGCGACGGCTCCGGGTGGGAGGTCGATGGCGAGGATGCGGGAGAGTACACCGACTCCTCCGCCGGGCAGGGCTTCACCGGAGATGATGGCGCAAGTCTCGGCTTCGGAGGCGGTCTTGAGTCCGCCGTCGACGGTGGACTTCGCCCCGGAGCCAGCACCTCCGTAGCTGGCCTGGACCACGTTCGCGACGGCGAGGTTGACGACGTCGGCCTTGCGGCGGTCCTGGGGGACCCTGAAATCGTCGTGAATGCTGACGGCGTGACGCGCCCATTTGGCGGTGATGGATGCTCCGAGCGCAGTGGCGCTCGGCAGGGAAGAACCCGTCCACGAGGAGAGGTAGGCGTTGCCAGTAAGGAACGCCTGGAAGGCGCGCAGCAGCTGCGTCTTGCCGGCGTCCGGCGGGCTGACCAGGAACACGCTGGTCCGCTCAGAGAGGGCCAGCGGGGCGGCGAAGGCGAGGCCCAGCATCGCGAACGCGGCGTGGCTCGTGGGCGTGATGGCGAGGAACGCCGGGATCGCCGACGCCGCCGTCCGGATGGCGGTGGCGTCAGAGGGGAGGTCGGGGAAGCCGTAGGCGAGCTGCGCTTCGAGGAGGGAGTCCTCTTCGCTTCGGGGTGGGCTGCCGACGGTGAAGCCCTGGACGGTTCCCTGGGCGTTGACCGATCCGGCGGGCGCGAGGTAGGTCCATCCCCCGCCGTCGGGCTTCAGCCAGCCGAGAGTGCCGTAGGCCTCGACGACGTCGGTGCCACCGTCTGTGCCGAGCTCACGCAGGGCGTTGCTGACCTGCTCTCGAGCGACGGTGCTGATGGGGAGGCTGACCCCGACGTCGAGGCGGTCCACGACCGTCTTCGCAGAATGGGCCTCCGCAGTGTTGAAGCCCGCCTGGGTGCGCACCCGTCCGTCGGACCTCGCGAGGGTGACGGTGACCTTGGCCTCGGCGGCGGTGACCTTTCGGCCCTGCGTGTCGACGGTGAGCTGCTCGGTCTTGCGGCTCTTGAACGCGACCCAGCTGCTGACGCGCTCGAGGCGTTCCCCGTACGACAGGTCAGGCAGCTGGAAGCGGACAGTCTTGTAGATGCCGTGCCTGGTCCCCCCTGAGACGGTGTCGTCCCAGACGTAGGCGCGCAGTCCGTCTTCGAGTTCGAACCGGGCGGGAACACGCTCGGCCACGGCACGAGCGATGGTCAGTGGCTCCGCCGCCACCGCTGGGGTCGACTCGGAGATCGGGCCGAGGAGGTCCAACAGGGCAGCCTCGTCGGCGGCTTCAGCAGCATCGTCAGCACAGGGACCCACGGGTGCCAGAACAACGGCCTGCGGCTCGGTGACGGCCGCCATGGGCGTCACGGGCGCTAGCGCCAGCGAGACCGTCTGCGGCGCTGGCGTGATGCCGAACGCACGCAGAACGTCGGGGGCGAGCACGGCGGCAAGTCCAGTGAAGAACGGCAGCGGCCAGGTCCCGCCGCGTTCGCCGTCCGCGACCAGGCGCGCCGCCCTCCGGTACCCCGTGGGGCCGCCGAAGGCGTGGGAGAGGAGGTCGAAGGACGACCAGGAGTGGTTCTGCCCGTCGAGCCCGAAGACGCTCTGGATCGCGGTGTCGAAGATGGTCAGCCGCTCCGGCTCACCGTTCGTGGCCCGGTAGATGCGGGCTGAGTCCAGCGGGCCGAGATCCCCGTCAGAGCCGGGGAAGGTGAGTCCGTTCTGGGGGCGCTCCTCGGCGCCGAAGACTGCTTCGGCGAAGACGCTCACCGGCACGGTCAGCGCGAAGCGGTCACCGACGCGCTCGGACGTTCCGGGAGCCGTACCGGCCGCTGCGGGCAGTGACTCAGTGCCCCGGGTCGTCGTCCGTCGAGGCTCGGGCGTCGACGCCTCTGGGTAGCGGGCCAGAAGTTCGTTTGCGGAGTAGCGGGGGCCGTCCGCGAACTCGAGCCGGGTGCGCCGGCTCTGGTTCGCGTTCCACGTGCCGGCGGGGCGCAGGATACGGACGGCATCGGCCAGGACTCCTGCGTCGATGTTGAGGACGTCCTCGGCGGCGAGCTGCATCCAGAACTTCTTGTGGGCGTCCAGCAGGGCGGCCCCGTCGGGGGCGTGCGGGGCGAGGAGGTCGTCGAGGACGAAGTAAAGGTGGACACCGCCTCCGGTGAAGACCTTGACGGTTGCCGGAGGAGCAGCATCGATCCATCGCTGCGCCTGTTCCTTCGTCGGGTTCCTGTCGCCGGCGGAGTGGGTGCCCGAGTTGAAGTCGATGTCGACGAAGAGTGCTGGCAGTGCGACCACGTCGGCCTTCTTGCCCCGTCCCGGCCCGTAGTTGGGTCGGAGTCCCCCGACTCCCACCCAGACGTTGTCGCCCTTGCTTGCTGCCGTCGCCAGGACATCCCAGGCAGCTGATGCGTCGCTGATGGGGACGGCCGCGATTCCTCGGAAGGCGCCCTTGACGCCGGTGACCTTGTCGACAGCCTGGCTGCAGATGCTCATGACCGTGCCTGTGGGCCACTCGTGGCTGCCCCAGATCGCAGCGTGCTGCGCTGCCCAGTCTTGCTCGTCGAGAGCCATGCTCTCGGTGGTGGTTTCCCCCATGGTCGATCCCTTGTGATCCCGTCTCCGGGGCACCGCCACTCGGCGGCACACAAGGGAAAGGGGGCAAGAACGACGGAAAGTTAAGTGCCGGACTCATCTTTCTTTCGGGGGCCGAACCCAACACGGCAGACAAGAGGTTGGGTAGCCAGCTGTCGAGCGCTTGGGGCAGGCGCCCGGAACAACAGCGACGGGCGGGCAAGAACCTGCGAACCGTGGGGGCCGGCTCTTGCTTCTAGATCTGCTGGTCTGAAGAGGAGAGAAGAGCTAACAGGCCTGGATTTCCGGGGGTTCAACGCTGCCCCAGGTGCTGGCCAAGCCGTGCCCCAGCCCTGGACCGCTGGTCTGATCACATGCGCACCAAAAAATTTGGAGTGATGGCTTAACTTCTGCTCGATTGTGACCCATTTGATGGGTGAGGGAGAAGAAGTCCCTCGTCTCCGCAAGAGACTCATCCGTGCCCACTCGAGGGCGCAACACGTAGGAAGAGAACGTCATGTTCGAACAGCCCATCCGCCGCCCCCGCTACGCCGGCAAGTTCCGGGAGTTCGTCCGGACCCTGGACTCGGTGTCGCGCCAGAACCTCGCCCGACTCCTCGACGACGACGACCTCACAGCCGCTGACCTGCAGCTCACCCTGCGCAGCAACGGCCTCGAACTCGGAACCACGAGCATCAACCGGATCCGGGCAGACCGACGCGAGGACCGCGAGGAGGCAGCCCGAGCGGAGCGCACGGCCCGGCGACGTCAGGCCAGCACGCGCGGCTGACCCATGGCGGCATCCCGGGCGGTCGGCTCCGCGGGCGTACGGGATCAGGTCGTTGCATCCCAGATGAGCCCGTACGGGTACACGTCAGCTTGTCGCGTGAAGCGCTTCACGACGTGCTCGGCGACGGCGTCGGGGGGGCTGTTGTCGACGATGATCAGCTGCGCACCGTCACCGTTACCGTCCAACCATCGGATCACGTGCTGATAGAACTTCTCTACCAGGGCCGCGTCGGCAAAGTCATTGTCGGTGCCAGCGTTGTGGCCAAGGTTCTTCTGCGGGCTGTCGATAATCAGCAGTCCCGGAGCATCCGCGTCCTCTTCGTGGGCCACTTCCCAAAGTGCAAGGTTCCACGCCAACGCGATCACGACCATGCCGCCGCTGGAAGCGTGCGTGTACGGCAAACCGCGAACGTGCGGGATGAAGTTCTTTCCGATGTACGCGTTGTCCAGCTTCGGGTAGCCGATGTCCGCGAGGATCGCGGCGAACCGCGCGGAGAGCAGACGCAAGATAGTGTCCCGGTCGGGTCGGACCTTACGTCGTTTCCCGGTCAGGCGTTCCACCTCACCGTTCAGAGCATCCAGCGCCATCTGCTCACGTTCCACCCATTCCCATGCGCGAACCCCGGTCGCAGCCGCTTGCTGCGCCAATTTCGTGTCCGTGATCGCAGTGGTGATCTGATCACGCAACGCCAGCCACGGTGCTGGCCTGTCCGTGATCGCGTCGACCGCGGACGCGACCTCTCGGGCCCGGTCTGCAGCGGCATCGGCGTTCCGGAGGAGGATCTCTCTGTCCACCTGCAAGCGTGCGATGTATTCGGTGATGCTGTTAATCCGGGACCGGACGGCGCGCAACTCGGTGCGGATCACCTGCGATGGGTCGGCGTCTGAGTCGGAGTCGGCGTCAGCCGGGGCCGACTGGATTTCGTTGTGACAAAGCGAGCAGGTGCTGTCGACGATCTCAGGCGTCACGGGGTGGAAACACGCCGGGCAGGTGGTGACCCGCAACGGGTCAAACAGGGCTTCGGCGTCGACAAGGAAGTCGAGTTTGCGACGGTCGTCGATGTACTGGCCTCGGAGAGCTTCCAACCGGTCCAGTAGTGATTCCCGGTCTCGGACCCGCACGCGTGTCGCGGTGGCATCACGCTGGGCAGAGTTGAGGCTCTGCCGGAGCTGCGCGGAAGCGGATTTGGTGCTTCGTTGTTCACGATCGAGGACCCGCAGCCGCGCAGCGAAGTCGACCACATCGACCGCATGCCGGTCGACCGTGTGTCGGAGGACGCTCAGCCCATCCGGGTAGTCCCGTTCGGCGTTGATGGTAAGCAATTCAACCCGGACTCGAGCGGCGTTGCGTTGTCGGATCACACGGTGTAGCTGCTCAGCGATTACGGCGTCCTCGTTGTCATAGACGCCGAACATGACCTCGATGGTCTGCTGATACTTCTGCGTCACCATGAAGTCGTCACGCTCATAGACGACGTTCTTTGAATCAAGCCGGTCGTTGGTGACGATCATGACCCGGAACAGGTCTCGAATCGAGAGCATCGCAGAGCCAGTGTCGTTCTTCACTGCGGAGTCGAGCAGCCGGACGCCGTCTAGACCGGCGGCGGCCAGCACGTGCTGCGACAAGCTGTCCGGATCGCTAGTGGGTTCAATCGTGAGGCGTCGCTCCGGTGCGGCTTGGATCTCCGAGAGGGCTGATTGCCAAAGCGTCGCGAACGACGACGGTCGTCCGACTGCGGAGCGTTCGATGACGGTCGCCTCGCCGCGAAGCTCGGTTTCGAGGACCGCTCCGCGAATCCGCGTCTGCACCTCTTCGTGTAACGGCAGGTGCTTCCCACCAAGGCAGTACGCAATGAAGTCGATGACGGTGGTTTTCCCCGTTAGGGACGGGCCGGCGATGATCGACAGAGGCCGGAAGCCAGTCTCGGAACCTTCGCGTGTAAACGAAACCTCGTAGGTAGGCGATGTGGAGGTGGCGCCGCTCAATCTCAGCCTATTGATGCGAATGCTCATCAGGTCCTCCGGATGTCCGTCAGGGTGGAGACGTCCGCGCCGCGCACGTCGTCGAGCAGGTCCAGCAGCAGCCATGAATGGCCGAGCCAGCGTTCGGCCTGTTCGTCCAACGCCCTGTTCGACAGCGGCACCAGATGCCGAAGTACAACACTTGCTGACGCCCGGTAACCGTCGGCGTACGACGATTGCAGCCCATCGGCGATTCGCGCTCCAGTGTCGGAGATCTCGAAACTGTTCGTCCCGAACCGCGCTAGATCGAGGGCAACGAGTAGTGACAGGTCTGCGCGGATGCGTTCTCGTCGTGAAGCGAACCGGGGCCCCGTAGACGCGTAGGCCAACTGAGTTGGGGAAAATCCAGCGAGAGCGAGCGTATCCCGATCTCGGTCATCGGATGCGTGATCGCCGTCGATGACGACCCAGGGGTTGTCAGCAAAGAACTCGTAGTACGCCAGTCGATCGATGGAGCCAATCTTCCGGCCTTCTCTGAACGCGGTGTCGAGCAGCAGCAGCAATCGGGCTGCACGGAACGTCCAGCTTCCCTCGGGAACGAAAGAGTTCTCCAAAGATTCCTCATCACGCATGTTAGTTGTCGTCATTGCTACGGGGTCTTCTCCGGAGTCGGGGTGGAGCAGGCGTGGGCACCTTCGACCGTTGAGTCATTGTCGATGGTGGGTTCGCTGTGTTCAATGCCGTCCACGAGAGCGTCGATGTCATCCGTGGCCGGTGGTGTTGACGCGCCGGTGTGCGACGCAACAACCTCTCGCCAATGACTAACCCAGCCGGCCTTCCCGTCGTCGACGAGCATGTGTGCTGCGCCTTGTTTATGGGCGGGTTGCAGGATCAGGCCTGGTGGGTCGGGGACGACCATCGCGTCGGTGATCACCGCGCGGTACAACGCCGGCATGAGTCCGTCCACGGCTGCCGCGCCCACGAGCTCGTTAAAACGCATGTCCCACGCGCTGTGGATGCCGAGTTGAACGGTCTTCAACGCTTGGAGCTCCCGGTCAGCGCGGCGTGCCTGCAGGTCCCGACGCAACGCATCGGTGGCGAAGAATGTGCCACATGCTGCGCCGGTCTCGACGTGTCCAGCGGCACGAAGCTGCCGGACGAAAAGTGCGTCATCAAACATGCTGTAGTCGTCCGAGACGGCAACTTCTGGTCGCTCGGCCGGCGGTACGGCGTCAGCGTCGAGGGTGTGCGGGAAGTATTCACGGCGGACTTGGAATGTTTCGGTGCTGATGAGTTGCCGACGAAGCTCATCGCCCTGCCAGATCATGATGCGGGTGCCGGTCAGACGGCGTTGCTTCACACCCCAACGGTCGAACCAACGCCTTTGCTCGGGGTGAAGGATTGCTGGCACTACAAGGGTCCACTCCACAATCCGGTGCCCTTTCGCCTGGGCCTGCTTCTGGGCGGAGGCGAACGAGCCCCGCACTTCGTTCTGTGGGGATCGGTTCTGCCATTCACGGAAGTACTTTGCCTGCCAAACGCGGATGTCGCCGCCACCGAGGTTGCCGACGAACGCGTCGATACCCCAGTCGTTATTGTTGCGTGCCGCAACTGTTGACGCGTCTTCCCAACGTGCCTGCACGAGGTCGAGAACAAACGCTTCGAACCGGTCGCGAGCGGCACCGTTCGAGGTGCAGTCGGCGTGGAAGCGGGTGAAGAGCTGCTCCGGCTCCGGCAGCTGCCGACTCACGCCATCACCGTCTGAACCACGTCACAGCTCACCAGTCTTCCCCCGCATCGACGCACAACAGTGAACCTACCTCGGGTCTGCGGTGTCGTCTAAGCACACCCCCGTGTCGCCTACTCCTTCAGCGACATTCAAGCTGCCGCAGGCATCTTCTCCAGTCGCGCAGCATTTTGGAGACCGAGCCGTCAACGCAATTGTCGCCCACTATCCACCTACTGACGCCTTTCATGCTTGATCGTCTAGCGGAAGGTCGAGCGGCCGCCGTCGAGCCATAGGAGACCTCGGCACTCCATGCCAGCTCGGAGTGCCTGGACTTCCCAAGTGAGGCCGGCGTCCGATCGTGCGCGTTGCACCGCGAGTCGAAGAGCTTTCGAACCGCGTATCGACGACGAGCACGTTGGCGTCGAGCATGACCACCAACAAGAGTCCACGCTGGGGCAGCCGTCCAACGTGCCGCCTGGCACAGCCTTGCGCGCCGTCAAGCCAGCACGTGCGGCCGACCCGTGTGGGCGACAGAGCTCATACCGAGATGGCACCCACCCTGAGGTATCCGCTTCGTGCAAGGCCTAACAAGAGTGCAGATGCCGTCAAATGCTCGAGAGTCATGACGTTGCCTTGGGGAGGATGCCACCCCGTGGTACCGGGGTGGACGAGAACGAGGGGGACGTCGCGGCGTAGCCAGGGTGTGGAGTCACGGTCGGTGATGGTCCGGTCTCTGGTGAGTCGATCGATCTCCGCCATCGTGCAACCATCGAGCGAGAAAGTGCCCGCGGTCGACGCCCGCTGCATCGCCTCTGCCTGGAACTCGGTTGCTGCCACGACGGCGATCGCTCGCATCGCGGTCGGCCGGTCGACGCCTTTACCGAAGTGCAGGCCGATGAGCGCCTCGACGATCTGGTCGGACGTTCCGGTGAGAACTTGACCACGGGAGCCAGGACCACGGGCATGGAGGAATGACTTCTGCATGCCCACGACATGCGCGGCGAGCCGCGCGGTGCTCCGGAGAGCCGTCGCAGCGCGGATGGAACACGAGCCGCGACCTGCCGCGCATGGTGCTGGCGAGCCGGCGCCCGTCGGCAGAACCTGACCAGGAACGAAGACATGTCCGCCATCCTCCAAGCCCCCCGGCCTACGACCCTCCTCACCGCAGCCGACCTCGCCAGTGAATTCCACGTGACCCTCTCGACCGTCAGGTCTTGGCGACTCAAGGGACTCGAGGGCAAGCCTGGATACGGCCCCGTCGGCTTTACGGTAGGACGCCGTGTTCTTTATCGGCGCTCCGATGTCGACGCCTGCATCGCCACCAACTCGGGAACGCGCTGATGGGTAGGAAGCCACTCGAGGTCGGTCACTACGGTCACATCCGAACGGAGATGCTGGCCAAGAGCAAATGGACAGCGACTGCCACGATGCGGGACTCCGAGACGGCCACGAGGCGAATCTCGGCGCAGGGTTCCTCCCCTTCTGAGGCAAAACGGCTCCTCAAGCTGAAGCTCGAGGCCCGCAAGGAGGACAACGAAGCACAGGCGGTGTTGGGTCTCAAGCGTGCCGAAAACGAGCGCCAGGCGGCGGACGAGGCGAAGCGTGCGCTCAATCGGCGAACCTTCACCTATGTGGCACATCGATGGCTCAAGGCAGCAAGCTCGAAGGGCATGGCTCTGTCGAGTCTCGTGCGATACCAGGACCTGTTGCGGCTCCATGTAGAGCCTGCTTTCGGGGACGAAGACATCTCGGCCATCGACATTGTGCAGCTCGACGACTTCCTTCAGGAGTTCGTCGAACGCGGGCAGATTTCTCAGGCGCGCTCTCTGCGCAGCCTGCTCATGAACGTCTTCGGCTACGCGCACAAGAAGCAGTTCGTCCCCTTCAACCCAGCCCGAGCCACGGATTCCATCAAGCCCAAGACGAGTACCCCGACTGCCCTCACTGGTGTCGAGCTTGAGAGCATCCGAGATGCGGTCGCCCGTTACATGCGACCTGAACCTGGGCGTGGAGGCCCCACACCTAGCGTGCCCGTCGACCTCATCATCGACACCATGTTGGGAGGCGGAGGACTGCGCATCGGCGAAGCTCTCGCTCTGCGTTGGGCCGACCTTGACCTTGAGGGCGACGAGCCGACCCTGCGGGTCCTCGGGACGACCGTCGAGGTGAGGAACGACCAGAACGGCGGAGCGGGCCTGCACAGACAGCCTCGAACGAAGACAAAGACGAGCATGCGCGCTGTCCGCGTTCCGGAGTGGTTGCGCACCCGCCTCGTCGAGGCGCCCCGTAACCCGAGAAGTGAACTCGTCTTCTCCACCAAGTCTGGCAAGCCCCTCTCGCGAAGCAACGTCTACCGCACGCTAAAGAAGGCTCTCGACGATGCTGGCGTCGAGCACTTCGTCCTCCACGACCTTCGCAAGACCGTCGCAACGGCCGTCGACAAGCACGAGGGCCTTGCAGCTGCCAGCAGCATCCTGGGTCACTCCAACACGGTCATCACCCAGGCCTCCTACGTCGAGAGAGCCGAGCTGAAGGCCGACGTCAGGACCACTCTCGACACCTTCGCTCCCTGAGACGGGGCCAGACCTTGTTGTGAAAGTGAGGCTCAGGCCAGCCTGAGTGAGTTGGGCGCTTTACACACCTGCAAGCCCACTTTTTGAGGACGATGTGAGCTCAGACGCTGTAGCTCTCCCCGCAGATCAGGCAGTGCAAGCCGAAACCTGCTTCTTCTGGCACCTTTACGGGCTCCCAAGGGTGGCACGGGGGGGCAACAATCATCATGTCGTCCAGTTCGACTAGAGGATCGGGGATGGCTGCTCGAGGCCCCGACCGTCGGGCAGCTTTCCCAAAGGTGCCTTTCAGGGCATCGGCGACCATATCTTGAGCAACGGCCAGCATGTACTCACGTTGGATTTCAAGCTGGTCTTGCGTCCACCACTGGTCCTTCGCTGCGGACAGACCGCATCTCGGACACCAGTAGACATCGGCCTCTACTGCGTCGTCAGGCTGTTCATTGGTGGGGCCCACGTGCCACTTTAATGTCTGCTCGCAATGGGGACATTCCCGGCGGATGAAACCGTCTGAATCGGGAAAAAACTCAATGCTTGTCTCCATCCGACCCTCCTAGCTTGCGTCGAACCAAACGTCCTGCTCAAAAGGCGTACCGTCCTCTAGTTCGGCGACAAGCCGTAGCTCAAAGGTGTTGCCTACCTGACTCCCACCCATTGTCTTGTTCGTGGTCCACCCACGCGCCGTGAAGGTCTTACCCGCGGGCAACTTGCCTATCGGACCACTTTCGTGAAGCTGGACATCCGCAGCCAGTGCCTCTGGCACCACGAGCTCAACGTTCACGAGGTCAACAACCCCAGTGTTGGTGATCTTCACCGCATCGAATTTCGAGCTACCGGAATTGAGCCAACGCCCATCGACCTTCGGCTCAGTTCGGGCATTGGTCGGGATGCGCCGACCGAGGGCACCACCGCCTCCAGGCTTTGACGGGGCGGTAAAGTCACCTTCGCTCATCCAGTCGCTGCCACTTAGATCGACGGCACAGCCGGCATTCCCAAGGCGTTCCGCAAGTGACTTGCGGGATCTAGGTTCATTTGAGAGACGAATCGTATGACGCCCAGCGATGTCCGTGAAGGGGCGGAGATCGCCCATCTCAACAAGCACGGTCCGCTTCGCATCGTGTCCGATCGCCATGCCTGCCTCAAAGAGTACGTTTGGCCGGGCCTGTCCACGTGGGTGTCGCTCAGGATCATCAGTGTCCGAATACTCAGAGCGTATGTAGGCCACGTCGTCGGGAGTAAAGAGGACGACGATGGCCTGAGCCTCTGCGAAGGCATGGTCGAGAACCTCACCAACGTAAGGAGAAGCAGACTGCGTGAAGGCCACAGCTTGCTCCCATTCCATGGGTCGCAGGCCTAGGGAGCGAAGGAAGCTGAACATGGCGTCGCGTGCAGCCAAGTTCCTACCGTGGACCACGAAGACGCGAGACTCATCAACCACATCCTGAGACTACCTAGATTTGGCGAGCACCTCGTCTGCATCACAAAGGTGCCGACGTAATCTGCCGACCGAATATCGCTGGCGTTTTCGAATCGAGCACCCGTAGGAGTTCTGAGGAGCGATTGCCAAGCTCGTGTCAGCGTCAGCGTCAGCGTGCGAGGCTGGCGACGGCCCCACGCATGAGGGCCTGTGCAAAAAGGGCGACAAAAGGTCGACCTGCACCGATAACTAGGAGTGGCCCGGTCTCAGACCGGGCCACTCCTTGTATTCTGTGCGCCTGGAGGGACTCGAACCCCCAACCTTCTGATCCGTAGTCAGATGCTCTATCCGTTGAGCTACAGGCGCATTTTCTCGGCCGAATGGCCGGGGGAAACACTACACGACCGGGGGCGTCCTCGCGAATCGAGGGCGCCTCCTCGTCCTGTCACCTTGACGGCGAGCGACGGGTTGCCGATTCGCGGCCTCGAGCGTGAGCCACAGGCACGCGAACCGGCAACTCGAGGTGCCATCGCGAGCTACGGGGCGCGCGGGCCCTCGTGGTCGTCGTCGCGGTCCTCGCGGCGGCCGAGCAGGTCGTCGACGTCGGAGGCGTCGACCGATCCCGTGCGGTCGAGCACGTCGCCGGTCGCCTCGCGGCCGGTCAGGTGGTCGGGCTCGTCGTCCGTGCCGGGCGCGACGGGCTGCTCCACGTCGCCGTGGTTCTCGGTGCTGCCCGCGACGGGCACCTGCGACCGGTCGCCGAACTCGGCCGTCTCGTCGGTGACCCCGCCCTGCTGCGGCTCGTTGCTGTTCGTGGTGCTCATCGAGCGCCTCCTCGTGTCGAGCCGACCGTGTCGGCTGATGTGCGTCGATCATGCTCCGGCGAGCCGCCGCGCCTCCCAGGAGGAGGGGGACGCCCCAGGAGGCGGCCCGCAGCAGACGGAACCGGCCCGCTCCGTCAGATGCCTCCTCCTGTGAGTCGCACCCTTCTCGACGCATCACCAGGCGGGTGTGAGGCGGCGCCCAGGAGGGGTGCTGTTCTATGGGGAAGTGACTGCAGCCCCCGTTCTCCCGACCTCGAGCGCCGTCCGGCGACACGGGTCGGCCCGGTGGATCGTCGCGGCGAGCGCCTCCGTCGTCGCGTTCGGCGGCGTGTACGTGCTGGCCGTGCTCACCGAGACGGGCCAGTCCATGGAGGACAGCATCCTCAGCTCGGTCGACGACGACCGCCTCCTCGGCTCCGGCTCCGCGCTCGACGCGATCTCGCCCGCGGCGCTGATGCTGCTCGTCGGCCTGACGATGCTCGTCGCGTTCCTCCGACGACGGCCGGGGGCCGCCCTGCAGTCGGGCGTGCTCATCATCGGCGCGACGGTGACGACCCAGGTGCTCAAGCAGCTCGTGCCGCGCCCCGACCTCACCGGCGAGCTGTACGGCAACAGCTTCCCGAGCGGCCACACGACGATCGCCGTCGCCGCCCTCTTCGCCGTGATGACGGCGTTCGGCCGCCACGTGCGCCCCCTCGTGTTCCTGATCGGCACGGCCTTCGCCGCGATCGTCGCCGAGCAGACCGTCGCCTACGGCTGGCACCGCTCGAGCGACATCGTCGGCGCCTGCGCCGTCGCCCTCTTCTGGCTCGCCGCCGTCCGCTTCACGGCCTCGCGCCTCGCGGGCAGGGCCCGCGGCCGCCTCCGCAGCCCCGCCTCCGTCGACGCGGTCGGGCCCAAGGCGTTCGCGCTCACCTCCGGCCTGCTGGGGCTCGCACTCGTCGCCTGCCTCACGATCTCGGGCCTCGTCTGGGGCATCGGGATCGGCAGCGACATGAGCGTGACGACCTCGACCGGCAGCGGCGTGCTGACGGGCGCCCGCCTCGCCGCGGCCGGGGTCGTGCTCGTCACCGCCTGGGTCGGCTGGAAGCTCGACCGCCGCTCGTGACCGACCCCGCGGCCGGGGCTGCCGAGGGCGGTACCGCCGAGCACGGCGCAGCCGGGCAGCGCGCCGACGAGCACGGTGCTGCCGAGCACCGCTCCGCCGACGCCCCGCGCTACCTCGGCGTCGACCTCGCCTGGCGCGACTCCACCCCGACGAAGCCCGCGAACGAGACGGGGCTCGCGGTGATCGCCGCCGACGGCACCGTGCTCGACGCCGGCTGGGCGCGGGGCATCGACGAGGTGGCCGAATGGGTGCTGCGCTGGGCCACCCCGGGGTCGCACGTGGCGATCGACGCGCCCGTGCTGGTGCCGAACGCGACCGGCATGCGGCCGAGCGAACGGCTCGTGGGCCGGGCGTACGGGCGGTGGCACGTGTCGGCGAACGCCTCCAGCGCCTCCTTGCCGTGGCTCGGCGGACGCACCCTCGGCGAGCGCCTCGCCGCCACCGGTGCCGTGTACGACGACGGTGTCGCACCCGTCCCGGCCGACGCCGTCTCGTACTTCGAGTGCTACCCGTACACGACGCTGGTCGGCGCCCCGGAGCTCGGCTACGACGAGCGTCGGCCCCGCTACAAGCGTCCCGACACGACCGTCGCCCGGGAGGAGCGGCGCGGCGCACGCGCGCTCGCCTGCGACGACCTGATCTCGCGCCTGGCCGCCCTCGACGCGGCCGACCCGCCGCTGCGGCTGCTCTCGCACCCGGTGTCGCGCCTCCTCGTCGACGAGCCGTCGCCGCTCGTCGACCGGCCGTACAAGCACCGCGAGGACCTGCTCGACGCCCTCGTCTGCGCGTGGACAGCGTCCATGCGGGCGCAGCGTCCGGAGCGGATGCAGGTGCTCGGGTCGGCCGCCGAGCCCGACGCGCTCGGGCGGCGCGCGACGCTCATCTCGCCCGCCCGTGAGGTGCAGCGGCTCGCGGCACCCGAGGGCACCGTGCCCGTCGGGCGCACCCCGCGCCGAGCCGCGCGCGGGAGTCGCGCAGCGCGTGGCACGCTGGGCGCATGAGCCCGCGAGTCCCGAGCACCGTCACGATCCGCCGCACGACCGCCGACGACTGGCAGCAGGTGCGCGACCTGCGGCTCGAGATGCTCGAGGACACCCCGATGGCCTACGGCGAGACGCTCGCCACCGGACTGACGCACGGCGAGGCGGAGTGGCGCACGCGCGGCGCCCGCGGGCAGGCACCGCACAGCGTGATGGTCGCCGCGATCGACGACGAGACCGGCGAGTGGCTCGGGACGATGGGCGGCTACCTCGACGCACCCGGCAGCCCGATGCTCGTCGGCGTGTACGTGCGGCCGAGCCGGCGAGGCAAGGAGGCGGGGGTCGCCGACGCCCTGCTCGACACGGTGGTCGAGTGGGCGCGCACCGAGGGCTCGGCGCTGACGCTGCACGTCCACGAGGACAACGCGCGGGCGGTCGCGTACTACCGCCGGCGGGGCTTCGAGCCGACCGGCGTCACCGTGCCGTACGTGCTCGACCCCGAGAGCCGCGAGCTGGAGCTCAGGCTGCCGCTCGCCTGATCCCTGGCGCTGCTGTCGTCTCTCGACCTGCGTCGGCAGATGCCCGACGTCGTGGCTCCTCCACAGGAGATCCCCAGGCGCGTCCAGGGGTACAAATGAGGGATCTTCGTGGACATCTGCGGCACACCGGCGTAGAAAAGGGGCACAGCGGGGGCCACCACCCCCGTCGGCCGGGCCCAACCACCCCGGCAGCAGCTCAGCGACCGAAGAAGGTGTGCCGTGGATCAGACGGCCGAGGGGACGATGCGGCGACCGGCCGCGCTCTCCTTCGTGCGCCTCCTCGTGGTCTCCGGCCTCGTCGCTCTCGCGGCAGTCGTGCTGAGCCTGTTCTTCTCGCCGACGTCCGCGTCGGCGGCACCGGCCGCTCCCCCGGCCGACTCGTCGCTGCTCGGCGGCGTCACCTCGGCGGTGGGCGGTGCCGTGCAGTCGCTCGACGCTCCCGTCGCCGCTGTCGGGACGACCGCGGGAGGCGCGGTGTCGACGGTCACGCAGGTCGCCACCCAGGCCACCGCGGTCGCTCCCCCGGTGCAGCAGGTCGTCCAGGCCGTGGTGCCGGTGGTGCCGCAGGTCGTGCAGCACGTGGCCGCCGCAGCGCCCGTCTCGAGCGTCGTCGCCCCCGTCGCGCAGGTCGTCGACACGGTCGTCGCCGCGACCCCCGTCGTCCCCGCCGTCGTCGGCCAGGCACCGGTCTCGACCGTCACGGCCCCCGTCGCGGGCGTCGTGGACACGGCGCTCGGCAGCACGGGCGACGCCGCGGCAGCACCTGCTCCGGGCCTGCCCGGCGTGCCGGTCCCGCCCGTGACGACTCCCCTGCCCGACCTGCCCGGCACCTCTGGCACGCCCGGTGCGTCGGTCGACGGCTCGCCGTCCTCGGCCCCGGCCTCCGGCGACGCCTCAGGCGACGACGCGGCCGCCACGGGCCTGGCCGACCAGGCCACGGCCGGCTCCGCCGACGTGGTCGCGGCCGACCCCGCCAGCGTCCTGCGCGACCGCATCGCGGCCCAGGCGTCCGGTGTCGGCGCTGGTTCCCCCGCAGCCGCGGGCGCCCCGGCTCCCGTCTCTCCCCTGCCCGGCGACGACCGCTCGCCCCTCGGCGACGACGGCCTCCCGGGCCTGCCCTCGGGCGGCACCGGGTCGACCGGCTCCGGCTCGGCCGGTGCGGGTGCCGGCTCGGCGGGAGCCGTCGTCGGCGACGCGGCCCGCCCCTCCTCGCTTCCCGGTCTCGCCGTCTCGGCGGGCTCCGCGGACGGCGACGACGATCTCCCGTCGACGCCCACGTACGACACCGACAGCTCCCCCGACTGAGGTCGGTCGCGTCGTCAGGGCCCTGCTGCACCCGCAGCCGGCCCGACAGCAGGCACCTGCCTGCCGACGACACACGCGACCACGCCGCGAGACCGCGGCACCACACCTCACCTCATTCTTGGAGTTCGTCAT
>Ga0308167_1001784_pt1 | contig 22925 bp, 25 predicted proteins | sample PhyCR1_2_FD_202138 | JGI IMG/M metagenome (GOLD analysis project Ga0308167, IMG submission 202138) | Phyllosphere microbial communities from UC Gill Tract Community Farm, Albany, California, United States - DLSLRC.R1 | ecosystem: Host-associated > Plants > Phyllosphere > Unclassified | place... | reverse complement strand
AAGCTCGAGGGACTCACCTCGGCCGATGTCGAGGCCGCTGCGGACTTCTCCCGGGTGTTCGAGGAGTGCGTCATCCACTACGGCGACACCACCGGAAACGTGCTCTCGACGCTCTATGACGAGACGCAGAACGGCTCCAACGGCTCGGCCTACGTCTCGGCCGTGGCGCTGGAGGAGACCTCGCTGCTGAACTACAACCAGGGCAACCCCGACTCGCACACCGTGCAGCCGGGCGAGACTCTGACGCCGCCGAAGACCAAGCTCGTCGCCGTCTATCCCGAAGGTGGCTCCATGTGGTCGGACAACCCGATCACCGTGCTCGGGGCCGATTGGGTGACGGCCGAGCAGCGCACGGCCGGGGAGGCCTTCGCCGAGTTCGTGCAGACGACCGCGGCGCAGAAGATCCTGCCCGAGTACGGCTTCCGCCCGCTCGACGAATCGGTGCCGCTGGGCGACCTGTTCACCCCGAAGTACGGAGTCGATCCCGCTCAGCCCGCCGTGACGCTGCCGAAGCCCGAGGTCGACGTGATCTCGACGGCGATCGACCAGTGGACGCAGGTGCGCAAGCCCTCGTCGGTGCTCGAGCTCATCGACATCTCAGGGTCCATGGACGACCCGATCGGCGACGGACGCTCGCGCCTCGACGGAGCGATCGAGGGTGCGCAGTCGACGCTGAACCACTTCCGCTCCACCGATGAGATCGGCGTCTGGGCGTTCACGACCGGCATCTCCTCCGACGAGGGTGAGGGCATCCAGGTGCTCCGCGACGTGAGCGCGCTCGGCTCGGACGGCGAGAAGCTCGACTCGTCGCTCGATGACCTGCGCTACGCGCAGCGCAACGGCACTCCGCTCTACGACTCGATCCTGCTCGCGTACGAGGCGATGAGCGAGCGGGCCGAACCCGGTCGCATCAACGCGATCGTGGTGCTCTCGGACGGCGAGGACACCGACTCGAGCACCTCGCTCGACTCGCTCATCGCCAAGATCGGCAAGAGCACGAAGGAGGGCGGAGATGACGCTCCCGTGCGTATATTCCCGATCGCGTATGGAGAGGGTGCTGACACCTCGGCACTGCAGCGCATCGCGGATGTGACGGGCGGACAGCTCTTCGACGCCTCGGACGCCGAACGCATCGACCTCGTCTTCGCCTCCGTGATCAACAACTTCTGAGGTCTCGCGATGCCGTATCTCTCCTCGTCGAACAACCCGTGGCTCGAGGATGCCGTCGCAGGCATATCCGGTCAGAACATCTACGTCGACCCCGATGTGTCGGGCGGACAGGCGCTGACCGACGCCCTCGCCGGGGTCGTTCCCGGTGACGGATCGATCGCGGTGGTCGTGCTGCCGGCAGAGGCCGACAAGACCACGCCCTACAGCAGCTACATCCTCGAGCGGCTGACTGCCGCGGGCGACCACGAGACCGTGATCCTCGCCGTCGGCGACGATCTGCAGGCGGCCTCAGCGGCGATTCCCAGCGATGACGCCCTGCGCATCGCGAACGAGAACGAGTCGTCAGGGGCGAATCTCCCAGACAAGCTCGTCGAAACGGTGCAGGAGATCTCGGCCGAGACCCCGACCTCATCGGGGTCTGATTCCGGTGTCGCCGGGCCGGTGATCCCGCTGGTGATCGGAGGCGTGGTTCTCGTGGCAGCCGCCGTGACCGCTGCCGGCCTGATTGCGCGTCGTCGACGTCGCACCCCGGCCGTCTCGATCGACCCGGTGCCCGCCGGCATCCGTCTGCGAGTGAACCGTCTGCGTGAACTCCGCGCCGACTACGCCGCAGTGCCGGGCAGCCCGGTGGCGGCCGAGACGGCGGCGGGGATCGACGCCCTCGCCTCGCACGTCGAGCAGCTGTTCATCCGTCTCGACGCCAAGGCCGGCGAGGATCAGAGCGTGCTGGCCGAGGCCGAGTACTCCGACAAGCTCGCCCGCCTGGTCGCGGCCCTCGACCGCGACTACCTGCTCGACCTGCTCACCCGGCCCGACCTGTGGGATGCCCCCGACGAGCGCATCTCCGAGGTGCGCGAGGCGCTGTCGTCGGTGACCACCCAGATCGTCGACAACATCAAGCAGGTCAACGCCCGCAAGGGACTGCTGTTCCAGGTGTCGCTCGACTCGCTCATCGGTCGCAGCGAGCTGCGCGACTGGGAGCGTCAGTTCAAGCAGAGCTCCGGGGAGTAGTCACCGCTCAGCGCATCCGAACGGCGGCGTCGACCACACGACCGTCGACGAGGTGCAGCACCCCGTGCATGCGCGGAAGGTGCACGAGATCATGGGTGACGAGCAGCGTCGAGGTGTTCCGTTCGTCGGTGAGCCTCAGGATGAGGTCGATGATCTTGGCGCCGCGTTCCTGATCGAGGGCACTGGTCGGCTCATCGACCAGGAGAACACTCGGATCGTTCATCAGCGCTCGTGCGATGTTGACTCGCTGACGCTGTCCGCCCGAGAGCTGGTGCGGCCTCTTGTGGCCGTGCTCGGCGAGGCCGACCGCGGCGAGCAGTTCATCAGCGCGAGCTGCCGCCGTGGCGCGATCGCGCCGGCTGTGCGGCGCCCCGAGCTCGTTCATGACGCTCAGCTGCTCGCGGGCGGTCAACGACGGGATGAGGTTGGGCTGCTGGAAGACGATCCCGATCCGGTCCCGCCGCAGTCGCGTCGCCTCAGCCGGGTCGAGGGCCGTGACGTCACTCCCGTCGATGAGGATCTCGCCGGAGTCCGGCCGCAGAAGGGTGCCGGCGACGGCCAGCAGACTCGACTTGCCCGAGCCGCTGGGTCCCGTGATGCCGGTGACGGTTCCGGGGTGGGCGGTGAGGGAGACGCCGTCCACGGCGGTCACCCGGGAGTCGCCGTCGGGGAAGGTCAGGGTGATGTCATTCAGGCGGATCATCGGTTGCTCCCGAGGGCGGTGAGGGGGTCGGCGGAGGTGACGGAGCGCAGGGCGAAGGCGGCGCCTGCGAGGCCGAGGGCGATCATGATGCCCCCAGGAAGGAGGGTCGTGATCGGGCTCAGCAGGAACGGGAGGGCGGTGCCGGCGAGCAGGCCGAGCACGGTGACGAGCCCCAGACCGATGCCGATGCCCACCACCAGCACGATCAGCGCCTGACCCAACGCGTCGCGGATCAGGGACGGCGTGCTCGCGCCGAGCGCCTTGAGGACCGCGACGTCGCCCTTGCGCTGCATGGTCCACACGGTGAAGAAGGCCCCGATGACGAGTCCCGAGATGCCGAAGAGCATCGCCACCATGAGCAGGAGGGAACCGATCTCGGAGCGGAAGGCGCTCAGCGCCGTCAGCGATCCGAGGGTCGTCTCCGAGATCGTGTCGTTCGCGGCATCCCAATCAGGGGCGCCCGTGACGGCGAGCACCGTGGCGTAGGCATCGGGGTTTCCCGTGGATGCCGAGTACGCCTGCCAGTCGTGCAGGGTCATCTGAACGACGGGCGTATGGCTGTACCACGCGTCGCCCTCGACCGTCTCGACGTCGTAGGAGACGCCGGCGATCTCGATCTGCGCTCCGACCTTCACGCCGAGCGCGTCCGCAGCGGGCACCGACAGGCGCAGCTGCCCGTCCCCGGAGGGCGCACCGGCGTCGAAGCCGGGCTCGACACCGAACACCGCGATCGCAGCACGGGTGTCGTCGGTCTCGGCGCGGGTCTGACTGATGCCGAGGGGGCGCGCGTCGGTCACGCCGGACGTCGCCGCCCAGTCGTTCGCCTGCTGCTCGGTGATCGTGGAGTCGGCGAAGCTCGCCGCATCGTCTCCGCCCGAGGGGGCCGAGAACACGATGCGGTCTGCGGGGAGCGCCAGCACGCCAGAGACGTTCTGGATGGCGAGGCCACCCGTCAGGCCGCTGAGGAACCCGACGAGAAGGGTGATGAGAGCGACGACGGAGCCGATGAGGATGAATCGCCCCTTGGCGAAGCGAAGATCGCGTAACGCGACGAACATGATGAGCCTTTCCTGTCTCCGTGGCGGCGACCATTCCACTCTCGTCGTCGGAGCCGTCGTGGTCATCGGCCACTCGGAGAGCGTTCCCCGCCCAGGATGAGTACGCCTCGATCGTCCTTTCGGACGATGCCGCGCTCGGTGCGTCGGCGTAGAGTTCGATCCATGGCGCATACCGCTCTGACCCCGGTGTTCGTGGGTCTGCGGACGGGTCTTCACGTTCTCTTCTTCGCCCTGACGGGGGTCGTCATCGCCCGTGCGGTGCTCGACCCGTCGGAGTGGAGCGTCGCCGCGATCGTCCTGGCACTGATCGTCGTCGCGACCTACGCGTCCGGGCTGGTGCTCACGCGCCTCTCCGCCGGGCGACGGCTGATCTCACTGATCTGGTTGGCCCTGCTCTCGGCAGAGTGGCTGGGCCTGCTCTGGCTGAGTGCCGATGCCGCCTATCTCGTCTTCCCTCTGTTCTTCCTGTTCCTCCACCTGCTGGGACGCTGGGTTGGATCGGCCGCGATCCTCGTGTCGACGATCGTCGCGGTGTACGCCCTCGGCATTCACGGCGGGTGGAGCGTCGGCGGCGTGGTCGGCCCGTTCGTCGGTGCCGGCGTCGCACTCCTGATCGGCCTCGGCTACCAGGCTCTGGCGAAGGAGGCCCAGCAACGCGAAGCGCTGGTCCGTGAGCTGCTCGCGACCCGCGGACAGCTCGCCGCGCGGGAGCATGAATCCGGCGTCCTCGCAGAGCGCGCCCGCCTCGCCCGTGAGATCCACGACACGCTCGCGCAGGGACTCTCCAGCATCCAGATGCTGCTGCATGCCGCAGAGCGCGCCGACGACGCGCGCCCGGGGATCGAGCACATCAGGCTCGCTCGCGAGACGGCTGCTGCGAACCTCGTCGAGGCGCGGCGGTTCATCCGCGAGCTGACGCCTCCCCAGCTCGACGACCAGACCCTCGGCGGGGCGCTGCGCCGACTGGCCCGCACGCAATGGGCGACGCAGGGACTCGACGTGCAGGTGCGGGTGTCCGACACGGTCGTCCTGCCCATGCATCTGCAGACGGCCCTGCTGCGCATCACCCAGGGTGCGATCGCCAATGTCATCCAGCACGCTCACGCGAAGACGGCGACGGTCACGATCGGCATCGAGGACGACCACCTCCACTTCACCGTCGAAGATGACGGAGCCGGGTTCGATGCGGAGATTCCTGCACCGGGGACCGCCGAGAAGTCGGATTCCTTCGGTCTGCGCGCCACCGCCGAGCGGGTGCAGCAGTTGGGCGGGAGGCTCGAGGTCGATGCGGCACCAGGACGGGGAACGACGCTCACCGTCGACCTCCCTCTGATTGAGTTCGCATGATCCGCCTCGTCATCGCCGACGATCACCCCATCGTCCGAGCCGGTCTCACGGCCCTGTTCGGCCTCGAACCGGACCTGGAGGTCGTCGCAGAAGCGTCGACACCCGACGAGGCCGTCGCCTGCGCCGAGCGCGAGAACCCCGACGTGGTGCTGATGGACCTGCAGTTCGGCTCGCAGTCCCAGGCCACGGGCGTGGACGCGACGCGACGCATCCGTGCGCTCGAGGCTCCGCCCTACGTTCTCGTGCTCACCAACTACGACTCGGATGCCGACATCCTCGGCGCCGTCGAGGCCGGCGCGAGCGGCTACCTGCTGAAAGACGCCCCACCGCATGAGCTGACCGCCGCCGTGCGCGCGGCGGCAGCCGGAGAGAGCGCGCTCGCGCCGGTGATCGCCTCCCGCCTGCTCGACCGCATGCGCGCGCCCCGCGTCAGCCTCAGCAGTCGCGAGATCGAGGTGCTCGAGCTCGTCGCCGCCGGGCGATCGAACAGCGAGGTGGCAGAACAGCTCTTCGTCAGCGAGACGACCGTGAAGTCGCATCTCGCGCACATCTTCTCGAAGCTCGACGTCAGCTCACGCACCGCCGCGGTCTCGGAGGCCCGCCGAAAGGGCATTCTCCGCTGAGACCTGGAGCGTCCCGGGAGATCCGGGCCGGATCGAGTGCTCACACGGGAGCGAGTGGTTCACCCACCCCCGCAGGGATCTCCGCCACGACCAGATCGCCGGGCTTCACGACACCGCCGGCGAGCACGACACCCATCACTCCCGCCTTGCGCACCGTGCGACCTTCGGAGTCGGTCCCGACGACCTGCTTCAGCAGACCAGACTCGAAACGATCGATCTGCAGACACGGGTTCCTCAGCCCCGTCACCTCGACCACGGCGTCCGCTCCCAGCCGCAGCAGCGTTCCTCGGGTGAGAGCGAGCAGATCGATCCCCTCGGTGGTGATGTTCTCGCCCAGTTCACCCGGAGAGACATCCGCGTCGACCTCATCGAACAGTTCTCGGTGCATGAGATGAACCTGGCGGAGATTGGGCTGCGTGGGGTCGCGTCGAACCCGGGAGAGATGCTGCACCGTTTCGCCGAAATGCGCGTCCCCCTCCACCCCCAGGCCGGCGACGAGGGTGATCGCCTCACGGCGGGGCTTGGTGAAGCGGTGCTCGTCGTCACTGCTGACCGAAACGACGCGGGGGATTGTCATGCCACCAGTCTCCACCTGCGTGCTGTTCCTGCGAAAACCCACGACCGCCGCCCCACGGGCCTCCGCCAGGCCCTTCGGGCACAACTGGCCTCGCTCGCTGTCGAGGCGACGTCTCACGAGGCAGGGCGCATCATGTTCTCAGCCGGACGTTCCGCTGATCGTGAGACGACGCAGACGCGACCTCAGGCGGCGCCGAGCAGTTCCGTCATCTTGGCGTAGAACACGGCGGGGTCCGCCGCGAGCGATGCCTTCACCATCGCGCTCCAGTCGTCGACGATCACCTCGATCGAACCGTCCGCGAGGCCGTCGAGCGACTGGCGGGCCACGTCGCGAGGATCGATCTTGGGCCCGTCGTAGTTCGCCATGAGATCCGTGTCGGCGGCACCGAGATGCACGCCCTGCACGAGGGTTCCCTGACCGGCGAGCTCCAGCCGAACCCCGTTGGTCATGTTCCATGCCGCAGCCTTCGCGGCGGCATACCCTCCGGCACCCGGAGACGCGAACCACGACAGCGCCGACAGCACGTTCACGACCGCGCCGCCGCCGTTCGCAGAGAGGATGGGAGCGAACTCGCGGATCACGTCGAGGGTGCCCCAGAGGTGGGTGTCCATCTCGCGGCGCAGTTCTGACAGGTCGCCGGCCACCAGGCCGGCACCCGTGGAGATCCCCGCGTTGTTCACGACGACAGTCACGTCCTGGGCCACACCGGCCGCCGCGACGATCGATTCGTGATCGAGCAGATCGAGCCGCAACGGCACCACGCGCCGGTCGTCGAAGTCGAGCGTGTCGGTGCGGCGGGCAGTCGCGTACACGGTTCGGGCACCGCGTTCGAGCAGTTCGAGCACGAACTGACGGCCGATTCCGCGGTTTGCTCCGGTCACGAGGGCGATCTGGTCAGTGACGTTCATGGGTTCCTTGCTTCGCTGGGATTGTGCGCTCTCCGGCCCGATCGGGCCGACACCACTACACTAGAACTTGACGTTGACGTCAAGGTCAAGTCCCATGTACAAACACGGAGGCAATGGATGCGGATCGGCGAGGTCGCACGTCAAGCAGGGGTCAGCACGAGGGCGCTCCGCTATTACGAAGAGCAGGGGCTGCTCGCCTCGGAGCGCACACCCAGCGGACAGCGCGAGTATGCCGCGTCGGCCGTGGAGCGCGTCCGACTCGTTCAGCAGTTCTTCACTGCGGGGGTGCCGAGCCGCACGATCGCGCAGCTGCTGCCCTGCGTCGACACCGGACACGGTTCCCCGGAGGCCTTCGCCCTGCTGGCAGCGGAACGCGATCGCATCACCGGCGCCATCGAGGGGCTCACCGCCGCCCGCGATGCCCTGGACCTCATCATCGACATCGCCCACAACCCCACGCCGGAACACTGCCCGGCCCGCCGGCATCCAGCGTGGGAACCACACGTCACCATCGAGGCGGCCGCAACCACGCACGCCCGGATCTGAGCTCGCTGAAGGGCCTCAGCGACCAGGTGCGACCGCGGCAGGCGCTCACATGTTGTAGACGGCGCGTCGGTGCGCGACACGTACGACCGTCACGAGCACCTGCTCATCGGTGACCTCGTAGAGAACCCGATAGTCGCCGACTCGGATTCTCCAGGCGTTGTCGTACCCGGCCAGCTTGCGGCATCCGTGTGGACGCGGATCGTGCTCGAGATCGGCCACCCCGCCGAGTATCCGTCGGCGAATCTGCGGGTCGAGCTTGCGGATCTCTCTGGCAGCCGCAGTCGTGAACTCGACCCGAAAGCGCGTCACGCGACTTCTGCGCGCAGCTCATCCAGCGACACCCGCTGACCATCATCAGCCGCTCGAGCGACCGCGAACTCGGCGGCGTCGCGGGCCGCCTCGAGTTCTTCGAGCAGCTCGAGGTCATCGACGCTGATCACCACGGCCGTCAGCTTGCCATGGCGCGTGACGCCCACGCGCTCTGAGCCATAAGCGACCCCGCCGAGAACATCGGCAAGGCTGTCACGCAGATCCTTCGACGGTACGCTGCGGGTGATCGTGTTCATATGTCGAGAATATCACTTATGTACATAATGCCGACATTCTGCCTCGCCGGCTGTTGTGGAGACACGGCCCTCAGGAAGAGGAAGGAGCAGCAGTCGAGGCGCGCACGATCAGCTGCGAGCCCAGAGTCACGACGTCGTCGATCGCGGTGCCGTTCATCGCCTGCAGCAGCAGATCCACGGCGAGCGCACCGCTGCGTTCGATCGGCATCCGCACCGTGGTGAGCGCGGGCGTGACCGCGCCGGCCAGGTCGATGTCGTCGATGCCCACGATGCTGATGTCGGCGGGGCAGCGCTTGCCGAGCTCGAGCAGTCCGGCCTCGAGTCCGAGGGCGACGAGGTCGTTGTAGGCGATCACGGCCGTGGCGCCGCTCGCTGCGGCCGGGGCGGCGGCCGCTCGGCCACCCTGGATGGATGCGGCGTGGTGGCTGAGGCCGGTGAGACGGATGCCGTGGCGCTCGCATGCGCGGGCCACGGTGTCGGCGCGACGCACATCGGCCCACGATCCGCGAGGACCCGCCGCGTACGCGATATGCGTGTGGCCGAGCGCTGCGAGGTGCTCGATCGCCTGCGCCGGCCCGTGCTCGGTGTCCATCAGCACGCAGGGGGCGCCGTCGATCTGGCGGTTCACCACGACGTAGGGAGTGTCGCCGACCAGTTCGAGCACGTCGGCATCGGGAAGGCGAGGGCTGCACAGCAGCATTCCGTCGAGCTTGCGGGCCTGCTCGATCTGCTCGCGCTCACGGCGCAGGTCTTCATCGGCGTCGAACAGCACGATGCGGTGGCGCCCGTGCCACGCCTGCCCCTGGATCGCCTTGAGCAGCGTCGCGTAAACAGGGTTCGACACGTCGGGCACGACGACCCCGAACGTGCGGGTCGCGGTGGCTGACTGCGGGGTGGAGTAGCCGAGCTCCCCCGCGGCTTCGAGGACGCGACCGAGGGTGTTCGGCGCGAGACGATCCGGCTCTCCGAACGCGCGGGAGGCGGTCGCGATCGAGACGCCTGCTCGTCGTGCCACGTCCGTCAGCGTCGCTGCCATCTTCACCTCCCGCTCTCGCAGCAATCCTACGATCCCCTACTCGGATGTAAAACGTGTTGACAAGTTTGTACAAAAGATGCACACTGATTTGCATGACGATCAACGCCGATCACCCTCAGCGGTGCGCGGCCCCGAGCGAAGGAGCCACCGCGTGAGCATCCCAGCACCGGCCCTGCGCCGCACGACCTCTGCGACCGCATCCCCCCTGGTCGCCCCGACTGCTGCAGGCATCCTGCACCTCGGACTCGGCAGCTTCCACCGCGCACACCAGGCCGTCTACACCGCAGCAGCACTCCAGTCCGCCGGCGGCGACTGGGGAATCGTCGGCGTCGCATCGCGTTCGCGCTCGATCGTCGACGCGATGCACGCGCAGGACATGCTCTACTCGGTCGCGACCATCAGCCCCGGCAGCACGTCGCTGACCATCCCCGGCGTGCACACCGACGCGTTCGTCGGCGCCGAGCAGCCCGAGCGCGTGATCGCGCAGATCGCCGACCCCGGCATCCGCATCGTGACCCTCACCGTCACCGAGAACGGCTACAGCTACTCCCCCGCGACGCAGCGCCTCGATCTCGACGACGACGCGGTGCGCGCCGACCTCCGTGGCGGTGCCGCTCGCTCGACGATCGGCCAGCTCGCCCGCGGTCTGCAGGCCCGTGCCGCTGCCGGCGGCGCACCGATCTCGATCCTCAGCTGTGACAACCTCTCGTCGAACGGCGCGCACACCGAGAAGCTCGTTCGCGAGTTCCTGCACGAGCTGCCGGGCTCGGAGGGCGCAGATGCGCTCGCGTTCCTCGACCGCTCCGTCTCGTTCCCCTCGAGCATGGTCGACCGCATCGTGCCCTCGACGACCGCCGAGCTGCGCACCCGCGTGAGCGCCCTGCTCGGCGCCACCGACGACATCCCCGTGCCCGCAGAGCCCTTCACGATGTGGGCGATCGAAGACCGCTTCGCCGGCGGCCGCCCCGCCTGGGAGGCCGGCGGCGCCGTGTTCACCGACGAGGTCGGACGCTACGAGCAGATGAAGGTGCGGCTGCTCAACGGCACGCACTCCCTCATCGCCTACCTCGGTGCGCTCAGCGGAGTCGGCACGATCCCCGAGGCGATCGGACTCGACGGCATCGAGAGTGCCGCGCGCGCCGTGCTGCGTGACGAGTACGAACCCTCGATCGAGGTGCCGTCCGGCGTCGACATCCGCGCCTACGAGAGCGAGCTGTTCGAGCGCTGGGCCAACAGCGCCCTCGGCCACCGCACCAGCCAGGTCGGAACCGACGGCTCGGTCAAGCTGCGTCAGCGCATCCCCGAGCCGGCCATGCTCGCCATCCGCAACGGGGGGATGCCGCACCTGATCGCCCTGACTGTCGCCGGCTACCTGTCGTGCCTCGCTCCCCTGCCGGGCTTCGACCCCGGCCCGCACGCCGCCGCGATGACCGACGGCGCCCGCGAACGCCTCGCAGGATACGCGGCGAGCGCTCGCGACGGGCGCGAGCTCGCGCAGCGCGTGATCGGCGAACTGCACCTGTTCGGTGATGAACTCGGATCTCAGGATGCGTTCATCACCCGCGTCGGCGAGCTCGTCGACACCATCCAGCGACGCGGCGTCGATGCCGCGATCGCCGATGCCGTCTCGGCATCCCAGACCACATCATCACTCACCGGCGCAGAGGAGATGCAGCCATGAAGGCTCTCGCCATCCACGGCAAAGAAGACATCCGCTGGGAGGACCGCGAGGTTCCCACCCCCGGCGACGGCGAGGTGCGCCTCCGCGTGAACTACGTGGGCATCTGCGGATCCGACCTGCACTACTACTTCCACGGCGCCAACGGCGAGTACACGATCCAGGAGCCGCTGACCCCCGGTCACGAGCTCTCGGGTGTCGTCGACCTCGATCCGTCAGGTCGCCTCGCACCGGGAACCCCCGTCACCGTGCACCCCGCGCGCTACGGCCCCGAGGTGCCCGGTCTCGAGGACCGCCCGCACCTGCGCCCCGGCGGTGACTACTTCGGCAGCGCCGCGGCGAACCCGCACCGTCAGGGCGGAGCATCCGAGCTGCTGATCGTCGAAGAGCAGATGATCCGCGTGCTTCCGGCTTCGCTTCCCCTCGAGCGCGCCGCCCTCGCCGAGCCTCTGGCCGTCGCGATCCACGCCGTGAACCTCGCCGGCGACATCGCAGGCAAGCGCGTGCTCGTGATCGGCGCAGGGCCCATCGGCCTCCTCGTCGTGGCCGCCGCCGTCAACGCGGGGGCATCGGTCGTCGGCGCCAGCGACGTGCGCGAAGAGCCCCTCGAGCGGGCGAAGAACCTCGGCGCGACCGAGGTCTCGCTCGTCGGCCGCGACACGATCGACAACGAGTCGTACGACGTGGTCTTCGAGTGCTCCGGCGTCGGAGTCGCCCTCACGCAGGCCGTCCGCGCCGCCCGCCGTGCCGGCACGATCGTGCAGGTCGGGATGCTCCCGAACGCCGATATCGGAGTGAACCTCGCCCCGATGCTCGCGAAGGAGCTGACCATCCGCGGCGCCTTCCGCTTCTCCACCGAGATCGACGACGCGGTCGCCCTGCTGGCCGAGTCCGACGCCCTCGACTCCGTCATCTCTCACGTCCTCCCGGCATCCGACGCCGTCCAGGCCTTCGAGCTCGCCCGCAACTCGTCCGCTTCGGCGAAGGTCCTGCTCTCCCTCTAGCGACACCCCACCCGACACCCGCCTGTTCCTGGTCCGAAGGAGTACCTCCCATGTCAGAACCGCAGACGACGGCCACCGCCGTCGACCCCGCCGAGAAGAGGTCGGTCAAAGACCTCGTCCGCGCCGCCATCTCCGGATGGCTCGGCACGGCGCTCGAGTTCATGGACTACCAGCTCTACTCGCTGGCCGCCGCGCTCGTCTTCGCCGACCTGTTCTTCTCCTCCGAGAACCCGGCAGTCGCCGTGGTCGCCGCGATGGCCACCTACGGGGTCGGCTACGTCGCCCGCCCGGTCGGTGCGTTCTTCTTCGCTCGTCTCGGTGACAAGACCGGCCGCACGAAGGTGCTGTTCTACACGATCCTCCTGATGGGTCTCGCGACCACCCTGATCGGCTTCCTGCCGACCTACAACCAGGTGGGCGTCCTCGCACCGATCCTCCTCGTGCTGCTGCGCATCGCGCAGGGCTTCGGCGCGGGAGCCGAGATCTCCGGTGCCGGCGTCATGCTCGCCGAGTACGCACCGGCCAAGCGCCGCGGCATCATCGCCTCGCTCGTCGCCCTCGGCACCAACTGCGGCACGCTGCTCGCCTCGGGCATCTGGGCCATCCTCCTCGTCGCCTACAGCGAAGACGAGGTCATCGCCTGGGCATGGCGCATCCCCTTCATCGCCAGCGCGGTCATCATGCTCTTCGCGATCTGGGTGCGCTTCAACCTCAAGGAGACCCCGGTCTTCGAGGAGCGCGACGACGTCGTCGACGGCAAGGCGCTCTCTCGCGACGAGGTCGTGAAGCTCGCCACCGAGACCAACGACATCCGCACTCTCGAGGCGCTGCAGCGCAAGCCGTGGAAGGCGTTCTCGATCGCGCTCCTGCTGCGCTTCGGCCAGGCCGGCAACTCCGGCATGATCCAGACGTACCTGATCAGCTACATCACCGTCGTGCTGCTGCTCGACCGCTCGATCGGCGTCAACGCCGTGATCGTCTCGTCGCTCGTCGCCTTCATCACCGTGCCGCTGTCCGGTTGGCTCGGCGATCGCTTCGGCCGCAAGCGCATGTACATGGTCTGGTCGATCGTCGCGCTCATCGTCATCGTCCCGACGATCCTCATGATCAGCAGCAAGGACACCGTGCAGGTCTTCGTCGGCTATGTCGTGCTGCACAACCTCGCGGTGATGAGCTTCGCATCGCTCGAGAACCTCACGCTGCCCGAGCTCTTCGGCTCCCGCAACCGCTACACCTTCACGGCCATGGCACGAGAGATCGCCGCCATCGTCGCGACCGGTGCGGGCCCCGTCATCGCCGCCGCATGGGTGTCGGCCGTCACCGGCTCGTTCATCCCGATCATCATCATGCTGTTCATCTTCACCCTGAGCGCGCTCGTCGCATCGATCTGGATGCCCGAGGTCGCCGGTCGCGATCTGACGGACCCCCGCGACGCGATCTGACCGAACCGCTCATCACGACCCGGGGTGGGGGGGGCCCCCCCCCCCCACCCCCCCAGCGACCCCCCGCTTCAGGAGAACGACATGACCATCGAGATCGTCGACGTCAACATCACCAGCCCCGGACGCAACTTCGTCACGCTCAAGATCACGACCTCCGACGGCATCGTCGGCCTGGGTGACGCCACTCTCAACGGACGCGAGCTCGCCGTCGCCTCGTATCTCTCCGAGCACGTCGCCTCGATGCTCATCGGCCGCGACGAGGACCGCATCGAAGACACCTGGCAGTACCTCTACCGCGGCCCGTACTGGCGTCGCGGCCCGGTGACCATGGCGGCGATCGCCGCGGTCGACATGGCGCTCTGGGACATCAAGGCCAAGAAGGCCGGGATGCCGTTGTACCAGCTGCTCGGCGGCGCCAGCCGCGAGGGCGTCCGCGTCTACGCCCACGCGTCGGGCACCGACTACGCCGCACTCAAGAACGCCATCACCGGCTACGAGGAGCTCGGCTACACCGCGGTGCGCGTGCAGACCGGCGTGCCCGGCCTCGGCCAGATCTACGGCGTCTCGTCGACGGGCCCCGGCGTGCGTTACGACTACGAGCCCGCCAAGCGCTCGGGCGACCGCCCCAGCGAAGAGACGTGGGACACCCGCAACTACCTCAACCACATGCCGGGGATCTTCTCGCAGATCCGCGAGGATTTCGGCGCCGACCTGCGCATCCTGCACGACGGACACCACCGGATGTCGCCGATCGAGGCCGCGCGCTTCGCGAAGGACATCGAGCCCTACGACCTGTTCTGGCTCGAGGACTGCACCCCCGGTGAAGACCAGACCGCGCTGCGCCTCGTGCGCCAGCACTCGACGACGCCGCTCGCGATCGGCGAGGTCTTCAACTCGGTCTTCGACTACCAGACCCTCATCACCGAGCGCCTGATCGACTACGTGCGCTCTGCCGTCACCCACACCGGTGGCATCACGGCCATGAAGAAGCTGCTCGACTTCGCCGCGATCTACGGCATCAAGTCCGGCATCCACGGTCCGACCGACATCTCGCCCGTCGGCATGGCCGCGGCGCTGCACCTCGACCTCGCGATCCACAACTTCGGCATCCAGGAGTACATGCCGCACAACGAGCAGACGCTCGAGGTGTTCCAGACCTCCTTCACGTTCGACAAGGGCTTCCTGCACCCCGGCGACAAGCCCGGACTCGGTGTCGACCTCGACGAGGATGCCGCGGCAGGCCACGACTACACGAAGGCCTACCTGCCGGTGAACCGTCTGCTCGACGGGACCGTCCATGACTGGTGAGGCCATGACTGGTGAGGCCATGACCGGCGAGCCGCGCCGGGTCGCCCTGCCGCAGCGCACGGTCGACTCGAGACTGATCGTCGTGGCACGGGCGAAGCGGGCGGAGGACTACGACGCCGTGCTCGACGTGCTCGTGGACGCCGACATCCGCAGTGTCGAGCTCACGCTCACGACTCCGGGTACGTTCGAGCACTTCCCCCAGCTGCTCGCGCGGTTCGGCGACACGGTCGACCTCGGAATCGGCACCGTCACCAACACGGCCGACCTGGCTCGGGCGATCGAGGTCGGCGCGGCGTACATCGTCACCCCGATCACGTCGACCGACTTCGTCACCCAGGCGACGGATGCCGGTGTGCCGATCGTCCCGGGCGGACTCACGCCGACCGAGCTGTTCGCCTCGTGGTCTGCGGGTGCGTCTGCGGTCAAGGTGTTCCCCGCGGGTCAGGTCGGCCCCGCATATCTGAAGGACCTGCGTGGGCCTTTCCCCGACCTCGTCGCGGTGCCTTCCGGCGGAGTCGACCTCGCGGGTGCTGAGGCCTGGCTGCGAGCCGGTGCGGTCGCGGTGAGCGTGGGCGGTCCGCTGCTCGGCGATGCGTTCAACGGTGGCGATCTCGCCGCGTTGCGCGAGCGCGCGGCCGCGTTCGTCGAGGTGTGCGCGCGGGACTCCGCGTGACCTCGCCGTCTGTCGTCACCCTCGGCGAGACCATGGCGCTCGTGCGCACGACCGAGATCGGCTCGCTGCGGCACGCGAACTCCCTGGCGTTCGGCATCGGCGGCGCCGAGAGCAACGTCGCGATCGGCCTCGTCCGGCTCGGCATCCCGACGTCGTGGCTCGGACGCGTGGGCGACGACTCCCTCGGTGAGCGCGTCGCGCGGGAGATCCGCGGCGACGGCGTCGACGTGCGAGCGATCGTCGACCCGGATGCCGCGACCGGCCTCATGGTGAAGGAGCGCCCGTCTGCGGCATCCACCGCCGTGCATTACTACCGCGCGGGGTCGGCCGGATCCCGGCTGCGGCCGGAGGATCTGCCGGACGGATGGGTCGAACACGCCTCCCTGCTGCACATCACCGGCATCACTCCCCTGCTGTCCGACACGGCCGAGGCTGCCGTGCACCTCGCGATCGACCGGGCGCGTGCAGCCGGAACCAGGGTGAGCTTCGACATCAACTACCGTTCGGCGCTCGCCTCCCCCGCGGTCGCGGGCCCGGCGCTGCGCGACATCGCCGAGCGTTCCGATGTCGTCTTCGGCGGCGCCGAGGAGTTCGCCATCCTGTATCCCGGGATCTCGGTGGCGGATGCGGCGGCACGACTGCACGATGCCGGGTGCGCGACGACCGTGCTCAAGCAGGGTCCCGACGGCGCCTCGGTCTTCACGGCCGGATCCCTGGTCGGCGCGCCCGGGTTCACGATCGACCCGGTCGACACCGTGGGTGCGGGCGACGCCTTCGTCGCCGGCTATCTCAGCGCTCTGCTCGACGGCCAGGATCTCGAGGCCGTGCTGCGGCGAGCGAACGCCTGCGGCGCGATGGCCTGCCTGGTTCCCGGTGACTGGGAGGCCGCTCCGACCCTGCGCGATCTCGAGCGGTTCGTCGACGGTGATTCCGACCCGGTGCGGCGCTGATCCGGCGTTGAAGCAGCCCGAGAACGCGTAGCCTCGAAGGATGTCCAAAGCCGTCATCTCTCCGTCCACGGCTTCCGGCCTACCCGATGCAGAGCCCGCGCGCAGAGCGCTGTTCTCGCACGCTGCGGTGAACTCCCGACCGGTCGCGCTCGTCTACCGACTCCTGGCGCTGGCTGTCATCCTCACCGGTGTCATCCGGCACGCCAACCTCCTGACCGGCGACCCCTCGTGGACGACCGTGCTGTTCTACACGATGGTCAGCAATCTGCTCTGTCTCGCCTGGGTGCTGTTCCTCATCGTCCGGACCATCCGAGACCTGCGTCAGAGCGGCCCGTTCGGCACCTCGACGCCCAGTGCCAGGGGCAGCGGAGCGGTGATGTTCGCGATCACCGTCACGATGCTCATCTATCTCATCGTGCTCGTGCCCACGCGGTTCGCCGACGGCGACGCCGAGATCTTCTCGCTCACCGACAACCTGATCCACATCATCACGCCGGTGCTGGTCATCGTCGACTGGCTGCTCTTCGTGCCGAAGGGATCGTTCCGGTGGGTCGACCCGCTGCTGTGGACGCTCGTCCCCTACGCGTACCTGACGTGGGCGTTCGCCTATGGAGCGCTCGGCGGAGAGTTCACGCCCGGCCAGACGTATCCGTACCCCTTCATGGACGTCGACGCGCTCGGTCTCGGCGGCGTCGCCCAGTGGATCATCGCCCTGACGATCGCCCTCATCGCTGTCGGCTTCGTGTTCGTCATCATCGACCGCGCGCTCGGCGCACTCGCCCGACGGGTCGCACGGCACTGATCCGTTCCTCGCGGCGCCTGGGGAGGCTGCGCGCAGCACCGGCACTGCGCCTCGGGAGGAGAACTGCACCTAGGGAGGATGAATCCTCGCATTCCCTCCGCCCGAAGCGCAGATCTCCTCCCGACGGCGCCTTGGGCCCAGGCCCGGTCACAGGCGACCCCCGGTCCGTCTGCAAGACCACGGCACGGATGCAGGACCGAACTCGAGCTCCTGCCCTGCATCCGTGCTTCGGTCCTGCAGATGTGCGAGGCCTGCGAGTCAGTTGATGATCTCGGCACTGTCGTCGGCGTGGAGTGCGGCGAGCCTCTCCCGCCAGGTGGCGAGCGCCTCCGGAGAGAGGCGGGTCCAGTCGAGCACTTCGCGGACGACCCTCAATGGCGCACTGCTGCGATAGGAGCGGGTCGGATTGCCGGGGAACTTCTTGTCCGTCACATTCGGGTCGTTCTCGAAGTCGCCGGTCGGCTCGACCTCGTACACGCGCGGCTCACGATCACCCGGCGCGAGCTCGGCGGCGAGACCCGCGCCATCAGCCACGGCCGTGAAGTAGATGTGATTCATCACGATCTCGGGGCGGTAGTTCGACGCGAACCCCGCCGTCAAGAAGTCGCCCGGGCGCAGATCCGCCTTGGTGCCGTGGAAGAAGGGCCCGTCATCCAGTGCGTCGCTCACCGGCACAGCCTACGACTGCTCCGGATGCCGCGGAAGGGCACTCTGCCCGGGCGCCGATCTACACGGGAGGGGGAGATCCGTGTGCGGGGAAGGCACTGCTCGTGGGGAGGACACTGCGCCCGGGGAAGGCACTGCGCCCGGGGAAGGCACTGCGCCCGGAGAAGGCACTGCGCCTCGGGACGGCACTGCCTCGGGACGGCACTGCCTGGGGAGAGCGCGATGCGCGTGGGGAGGAGATCTGCGCCTGGGGAGGACGAATCCTCGGATTCTCTCCTCCCGAAGCGCAGTCTTCCTCCCGAAGCGCAGTTCTCCTCCCGGCGGAGCGCCTGCCTCAGTCCCTCAGTCGCCGGAGCGACGCGTGCCGACACCCGGCTCGTCGTTGTGGACAGACTCGTCTTGCACGGATGACTCCGAGGACGGATCGACCCGCACCGGACCCGACCCTCCGGAGTCCGCGCCGGCGTTGCCCGCGGGAATCTCCCCGACCTGGTCAGGGTCGTCGGCATCCCGATCCTCGATGAGCGCCGCGATCCCGTCTTCGGAGGGTTCTGCGCCGCTCACATCCCGGCCGGACTTCTCACCGTCGCTGGTCACTCGGTGCCGTCCCGCAGATCCGACGGCGCATCGCCGCTGTGCGGCAGGCCTTCGTCTTCCGGGGCGAGGTCGCCCTGTCCGTCCTCGCCGAGCTCGGCCTCGAGCGGCTCGTCGCCCTGTGTCTCAGGCTGCGAGGTGTCGGTGGGGAACGTCCCATCGGTGAAGTCGTCGACCGGGGGGACTCCCGGCATGTTCGGCGGGAAGCTGTTGGCGAATGCGTCGATGTTCGACATGGTGCCCTCCTCTGATTCGTCCGGACCATAATGATCCGTCCGATCCGCGGCGAGCGCAGGGCGGTTGACAGCTGACCTCGAGACGGGGAGGATTCCGCCACACCGGACCGGCGATCGGGGTCGCGCTCGTGCTCGTGCTGTTCGGATTCAGCTGACCGCCGCCCCTGACCGCTCCGCACCGTGAGAGCATCGATCGCAGACCACGACACGAGGGAGTATTCGGATGCTCGACACAGCAGACAGCGTGAGGCTCGGTCGCTCAGGACTCCGGATCTCCCCGGTGGTTCTCGGATGCATGAGCTTCGGCGCCCCGGATCGCGGCACGCACGGGTGGTCCCTCGACGAAGAGGCCAGCCGTCCGCTGATCAGGCACGCGCTCGAAGCCGGGATCACCACCTTCGACACCGCTGACGTCTACTCCGACGGCACGAGCGAGGAGTTCGTCGGTCGCGCGCTGGCCGACTTCGCGAACCGCGACGAGATCGTGATCGCGACCAAGGTGCACGGGCGCATGGGACCGGGGGCGAACCAGGCCGGGCTCAGTCGCGCCCACATCCTTTCGGGCATCGACGCGAGCCTGAGGCGCCTCGGCACCGACCACGTCGACCTCTACCAGATCCACCGATGGGATCCGCAGACGCCGATCGAGGAGACGATGCAGGCTCTGCACGACGTCGTCCGCTCCGGCAAGGCGCGATATATCGGAGCGTCGTCGATGTGGGCATGGCAGTTCGCGAAGGCTCAGCACGTTGCGGCGCAGAACGGGTGGACGCCGTTCGTGTCGATGCAGGACCAGTACAACCTGCTGCAGCGCGAAGAGGAGCGCGAGATGCACCCCTTCTGCCTCGACTCCGGAGTCGGGGTGCTGCCCTGGTCGCCGCTCGCGCGCGGCAAGCTCACACGCGACTGGGACGAGAAGACCGCACGCACCGCGACGGATGCCTTCGGAGCGACGCTGTATCGCCGCGAAGAGGAGTCGAACCGCGCCATCGTCGAGGCGGTCGCTCGCGTCGCCGAGGCTCGAGGAGTCTCCCGCGCGCAGATCGCTCTCGCATGGGTCGCTCAGCAGAGCGCGGTCACGGCGCCGATCGTCGGCGCAACGAAAGCGGGTCACATCGAGGATGCCGTCGCGGCCGTCAGCATCCACCTCGAACCCGCCGAGCTCGAAGCGCTCACCAGTGTCTATACGCCTCGCGAGCCGGAGGGTTTCTGGCCCAGGTCGAGCGTTACTCGATCTGACCGATGGGCTCGCGCTTCTCGGCCTGGAACTGATCCTCTGCGCGGCCCCGTGCCCAGTAGGCCGAGATCGACAGTGACTCTCTCGGCACGTCGCGCTGCTTCAGCAGAGCCCGCACGGCCTTGATGGTTCCGCGCTCGCCATGCGCGAAGACTCCGGGGTGACCCGCACCCCAGGGCAGCTCGGCGAGAACGGCCAGCAGCTCGTCATCCGAGTCGGTCCATCGAACCGTCACACCGGCCGGCGCCTCGGGCAGGAGGCGGTCGGCCGGGTCGGCGACGGTGAGGATGACGTGCCCGACGGCATCCGCGTCCATCGCTTCGACGGCCGACGAGATCGCGGGGAGGGCGGTGTGGTCGCCGATGAGCAGATGCCACGGGGTTCCCGGCGCGGGCAGGTACCCGCCGCCTGCTCCGCTGACGACGAGCGTGTCGCCGATCTGGGCCGACCGAGCCCACGGGCCCGCGACGCCCTCGTCGCCGTGCACGACGAAGTCGATCACGAGACGCTGCTGCTCGGCATCCGCCGCGCGCACCGTGTAGGTGCGTCGGGTGGGCAGCTTCTCGGGGCTCTCCTCGCGCAGCTGCGCGAGATCGTACGGAGGAGTGAGCCCGTGGCGCGGGTCGGCGAACAGGATCTTCACGTACTTGTCGGAGAAGACGTTGTCGGTGAAGGCCTCGTACCCGTCGCCTCCGGCCGTGATGCGCACGAGGTCAGGACTGACCTGCTCCACCCGCTGCACGCTGAGCACGGCTTGGCTGGGGGTTCGACGAGGCTGGTCCGGCATTTTGCGTCTCCTGACGGTGAGGAACGAAGTCCCCTCCAGTCTGCCCGGCGCAGCCCGGAGCGAGGGCCGCTCAGCCGGCGCAGAGGTCGGTGTCGGCGCTGCGGTTCACCGCGTCGACCGGGCGCGGCGGCACCGGCGTCGCGTGGGGCTGCGAGACGAGCGCTTCGTAGTCGCCACCGAGCAGCACCTGCACTCCTTCGACGTCCCCGACCTGAACGGTCACCGCGAGGCCCAGTTCGGCAGCCAGCGCCTGCGCCGTCTGCTGGGCGTCTGGGGTGTCCGCAGCGGTGATCGTCGTCAGTTCGACCGGGTCGGCATTGGCGATGCTCGCGACCGTGTATCCGTAGCCGGTCGCATCCTCCGAGACGCGGGATGCCAGCCCGCTGATGCCCGCTCCGTTGAGAATCTGCACGGGGGCGGTGCGCACGGTGGCTGGGGGCTGCACCTCGTCGGTGGTCAGCACGATCGGCACGTCGTCGATCAGCGCCCGGAAGATGACGTCGGCATCGGCGGTGGGCACGACGCGGTTGGGATCCTCCGGAGCCTCGGTCGTCGGCATCGTGACGAACGTCACGCTGCTCAGGGGAACATTCGCGACCCTCGCGGCGAGGCCGGCCAGATCGGTCAGGGCGCCGAGCCCCGGATCGACGGTCATCGACGAGGTGACCGCATCGAGAAACGCGTAGAGACGGTCGGGGCGCACCAGCACGTCGGACTTCGTGGCCTTCTGCACGATCGCCGAGAGCACCATCTGCTGATGCCCGAGGCGAGCGATGTCGCTCTCTTCGGCGAGCGCATGCCGGGTGCGGGCGAGCGCGAGCGCCTGGTCGCCGTTGATCGACTGAGCGCCGGCCGGCAGGTCGAGCCTCGCGTGGCCGTCCTGCAGGGGTTCGGGCAGACACACGTCGATGCCGCCCATCGCATCGACCATGCCGATGAAGCCCTCGAAGTCCATCTGCACGAAATGATCGATCGTCATGCCCGTGAGCTGCTCGACCGCCGCGACCGAGCAGGCCGGCCCGTACTGCAGGGCCGAGTTCAGCATCCCGAAGCCGCCGTCGTACGACCCGCGTCCGTTGTCGTCGCAGGCGGGCAGGTCGCCGAGGGTGTCACGCGGAAGCTGCACGGCGTCGATCCGCGTGTTGTCGCTCGAGATGTGAGCGATGACCATCGCATCACTGCGCTCGGTGCCGTCGTCCTCGCCGAAGCCGTCCGATTCGAGTGCTCTCGAGTCGGATCCGAGCAGCAGGATGTTCAGATCCCCTGTCGCGAGCTCGGGTTCGGACTCCCCGTCGTCCGAGCGGATCGGCGCGGTCGTGACGTTTCCCTGCAGCTGCGCGTAGGCGATCGCACCGACGGCGACCAGCGCCACGACGACGGCAGCGCTGATCCAGCCGATCACCCGGCCACGCCGCCGGCGAGGTCGTGGCACCGGTCCGGTCTCGGGCGATGCGTCGTTCTGGCCGTCACTGGGGGAGGATGCTGGCGGTCTCACCTGTTCACACCATCACGACTCAGCCGCCACCACCAACACGTGGAGGCGGCGAGTCCTGCGAGGGTGCTGTGAGCTCGGGCTCACACCGTGACGTAGCCGCGGGAGGAGTCATCGTGGATGAGACGGTAGTCCGGGCTCGTCCCACGGTGATCGGCAAGGCTCCACACCCGTGCCGATCTCGTCTGGTCGGAGGACGAAGCGCCGTATTCGAGCACGAGTGCGGTCGGCATCCGCCCGTCGCGGTACTCGCCGACGAAATAGCGCGGGCTCCCCAGACCGCCCGAGTCCACCCGACCGACGAAGTGACCGGGCTCGCTCGCGCGAGGCGGGGTGGCGAGCAGGTCGGCGGTCGTGATGCGCTGCACGGACTCATGCGGTGCGAACCGCAGCAGCGGGGCGGGCAGAGATCTGTACTCTGGGGCGTGTTCGTGACTCATGCGAGCCTCCTCAGTCAGGGATGGTGGTGTCTCACGGACAGTGGTGCCGGGGCTGCAACCCCGGCACCACG
>Ga0308167_1001783_pt1 | contig 22928 bp, 18 predicted proteins | sample PhyCR1_2_FD_202138 | JGI IMG/M metagenome (GOLD analysis project Ga0308167, IMG submission 202138) | Phyllosphere microbial communities from UC Gill Tract Community Farm, Albany, California, United States - DLSLRC.R1 | ecosystem: Host-associated > Plants > Phyllosphere > Unclassified | place... | reverse complement strand
GTGGAAGAGAGGGAGAAGGCCAGCGCCAGCGCGGCCACAGAAACTTTTAACAGTGACTTCATCATTTTTCCTTATTACTACCAGGCGGCAGGGCCTGTGTTTGCGGCTTGTCATATGAAAGAATTATGCCAACTTTGCAAAATACACCAAATCAGTGGGTTAAATAACCCAGCTGACACGATTTTGCAGGAATATCTGCCTCTGCACTATTTTGGTGATCCAAATTGGTGCAGATTGCTGTTTTGGTGCAACCGGTAGTGTGCCTCAGTTGTAAAGGCTGTGAAGCGGAGGAGGGAAGAACTGTTAACAGGGTCATAAAATTGCGGTAACACAGACGTAAAAAAGGCGGGTCTCCCCGCCAGTTTTGTCTCATTGATAAATCAATGGCTGTTATTCAATGTTAGCTTCGATAAACCACAGGAATTTATCCAGGTCACGTGAAGCGGCAGTAAAGATGTCAGCAGTATCTTCATCTTTAACTTCTGAAATCGCTTTGCGGGTGTCGTTGGCAACGACGCTATAACGATCGGCCAGCGCTTTCAGGTGGTCCTGCACGCTGTGGATGTTAAGCGGGTAGCTTTTCAGGGGTGTTTTATCATTAACTACCTGCGCGGTACCCAGCGCAACGCCGCCCAGCTGTACAACACGCTCAGCAATGGTGTCCTGATGATCGGTAATTGTGGTACGGAAGCCGTCCAGCATTTCGTGAACACCAATAAAGTTAGCGCCACGCATGTTCCAGTGGGCCTGCTTGGTGATCAAAGACAGATCAATAAATTCGACAACCAGACGGTTCAACACTTCAATGGTGGCTTTTTTCTCATCATCTGCCACATCGTTGCGGGTATAAATCAGGTCGGAAGATTTAGTTTTAACCAATTTAGCGGTACTCATCGTTTCAGTCCTCTCTTTGATGGTTGTCCTAATCAAGTACCGGATAAGTATAGCAGCGGTTTTCAGCTTTGCATTAACGGCTGTGTCGATGGCTGAAATAGTGCGTATCTTCAGCACAGGCCGCGCCAGGCGGGAAGGGTTAATGCCATGTTAAAATACAATGGAAGATTAAACTGTTTATAAATCAGATTGTTAAATGTTAATGTAAATAACAGATAAGCGACTGTTTCAAAATACGAAAGACAGTCGCTTGATTTAGTTAAGAATAATTCTCACGTTGAGTATGATTGTTATTTAAGCGGCTGATCAAAATCCTGTTTATCGTTTATTTGGTCCCGCTGCTGTTAATTTCCACTTCGCTTAACTGACTCTTTTTTGGCTTCATGGTGAGGGTGGAACCGGCTGAGGCAGTGATGATCGCCAGTAGCGCCAGGCACTGCAGCGGCGTCAGGGTTTCGCCGAGAAACAGCATGCCGGAAAAAGCCGCCATCGCTGGCTCCAGGCTCATCAGCGTGCCGAAGATGCGTGCCGGTAAGCGCGTTAACGCGATCATCTCAAGCGAATAGGGGATAGCGCTGGAAAGCAACGCTACCAGCAGCGCCACCGGCAGCACGCTCCAGTGCCAGATGCCGCTTTCGGCAAACGTCAGGCCGAGCGGAACAAAAATAATCGATGCGATCAGCGAGCCAATCGCCACGGTGGCAGGACCGTGCTCCGCACCGGCGCGCTGGCCAGCCAGAATATAGATTGCCCAGCAGGCGCCTGCACCCACCGCCAGCGCGGCACCCAGCGGGTCAATCGATGCCATGCCAGCACCGAACGGCAGCAGGAAGCCTAATCCCACCACCGCCAGCAGCACCCAGACAAAATCGAGCAGGCGGCGCGATCCGAATAGCGCCAGCGCCAGCGGACCGGTAAACTCCAGTGCAACCGCTACCCCGAGCGGCACGGTACGAATCGCCAGATAGAACATAAAATTCATCGCACCAAGCGCCAGCCCATACATCAACAGCGGCATCCGCTGTTCGCGGCTGAAGCGTAAGCGCCATGGTTTGAAGATCAGGCAGAGAATCAGGGTGCCGAAGCCGAGACGCAGGGCAGTGATGCCGGTCGCGCCGACGCTCGGGAACAGCGTTTTGGCCAGAGAGGCACCACCCTGCAGCGATAACATCGCAATCAGCAGCACGGCGATCGGTAACAAGACGGGCGTAAGGCTTTTTTGAGCTGAAGAGGCAGACATCCTGTATACATTTCCTGGTCATAAGCGCGATGAGTCAGTCAGTGTAAAGGAAATGGCGAGCAAAAAAATGACAGAGTGGCGTTTAAATTTGCGTTAACTGCGCAAATTCTGGCCAGATTCAGGACCAATTTGGTAAAGAAACGTCAGGTTTTTTTAGGATTTTACTTAAAGACCGAAAACATGAAAAAAAATTTATTGCAGGAAGATGACGGTTTTTATAAGAAAAATGAATGACATAGGTTGTTGCATTAACTTCCTGTTACACCAAACATTCTGTTAGACAACAAAATGCGGGCAGAGTTTCTCGCTATTTTTTGTTATATTTTCAGCGTTGTCAGGAGAGAAGTATTTTCACATTTGAGGTGGTTATGAAAAAAATTGCATGTCTTTCAGCATTAGCCTGTGTACTGGCAGTATCTGCAGGTTCAGCAATGGCACAGAGCACCGTAACCGGTGGCTATGCTCAGAGCGATTACCAGGGCGTGGCTAACAAAGCTAACGGCTTCAACCTGAAATACCGCTACGAAGACGGTTCTAACCCACTGGGTTGGATCGGTTCATTCACCTACACAGAAAAAGATAACACCGATTCTGGCGTTTATAACAAAGGCCAATATTACGGTGTGACCGGTGGTCCTGCTTTCCGTCTGAACGACTGGGCAAGCATCTACGGTGTTGTGGGTATCGGCTACGGTAAATTCCAGCAGAACGATACTGCATCACGCGACAAATCTGATTCAAGCGACGTAGGTTTCTCTTACGGTGCAGGTATGCAGTTCAACCCAATCGAAAACGTTGCACTGGACGTGGGCTACGAGCAGAGCCGCATCCGTAACGTTGACGTTGGCACCTGGATTGCTGGCGTAGGTTACAGCTTCTAAGTTTTAGCTTAGGCGACCTGCCAAAAAACGGCCCTTTATGGGCCGTTTTTTATTGCGCGCTATTCAGACTGCCGTGACGGGCTGATAACCGGGGAAAGCGTTGAGCAAAACGAGAAAAGCCGATGTCTGCAGCTGAGATATCGCGGCTGGCATTGTTGATCGCGGCAACATTGATGGCGGCAGAGAAAGGCGTGAGCTGAAAAACAGGCGGCCCTTCAGCCGTTTGCTGAAAGGCCCGAAGGGGGTAACTGAGAAAAAATTAACCGCGCCAGATCAGATTCTGGCAGCGACGATCTTCAGGCTCTTTGCCCAGTAATTTTTCAATCAGCATCAGACGCAGCGTGAATGGGGAACGCGTCAGCAGGCACAGCCAGGATTTCATCTCCGTGGTTGTTTTCTTTTCAGCCTGGAAGCATTTGCTGCAGTCTGCACAGCATTTCAGGGTGCTCATAGAATCACCTCCCAATCAGTATCGATGTAAAAGTAAGCAGAGTCCGGCGACGTAACCCATAAACAACAACAGTAACAGATAGGGATCGAACATGATCTTCATCTCCGGCTGCTTACATTATCAACAAATATAGCATTGGCTATATCATTTAGCCAAGGCTAATCACGAAAAATTTGAGCTTCTTAGCACCTGGTTTACAATGAGCGCAGCTACATCCGTACGGCAGTGACAGTACGGAACATAATAAAGAGGAAGCTGAATGACTCGTCGTGCCAAAAGCGTGGTTTCTGCCCCGCAAGGACCACTGAAAGATATTGAAGAGCATGTCGAAGGTTTTCGGCAGGTGCGTGAAGCGCATCGTCGTGAATTAATTGATGACTACGTTGAGTTAATTTCTGATTTAATTGGTGAATTTGGCGAAGCACGCCAGGTTGATATGGCCGCACGCTTAGGCGTTTCGCAGCCGACGGTTGCTAAAATGCTGAAACGTCTCGGCAGCGCCGGGCTGGTTGAGCAGGTACCTTATCGTGGTGTGTTCCTGACCCGCGAAGGCGAAAAACTGGCTGAGGAGAGCCGGGCCCGTCATCACATTGTTGAAACCTTCCTGCTGGCGCTGGGGATCAGCCCGGAAACGGCCCGCCGTGATTCTGAAGGCATTGAGCATCACGTCAGTGATGAAACCCTGGCCGTATTCCAGAAATTTTACGAAACTCGTTAATTTTAGGGCGCACCGCCATCATGCCGCAGCTGTTTCGATCTTTTTTGCATGACTCGATTTTGCATTTACTCGTCGTTATTGGTGTGGTTCTGGCATTTGTGGCCGATTTTCACTGGCCCGATATGCCTGGTGCTGTGGACTGGCACACCATTATTACCCTTACCGGTTTATTGATCCTGACCAAGGGGCTGGAAACCAGCGGGTATTTTGATGTGCTGGGCGGACGGTTGATTGCCCGCTTCCGTCATGAACGCGCGCTGGCCCTGTTTATGGTACTGGCCGCCGCATTGCTCTCTACCTTTCTTACCAATGATGTGGCGCTGTTCATTCTGGTGCCGCTGACCCTGACGTTGCGTAAGTTTTCCCGCTTGCCGATCTCCCGGCTGATTATCTTCGAAGCGCTGGCGGTGAATGCCGGATCGCTGCTGACGCCGGTCGGCAATCCGCAGAACATCCTGTTATGGAGTCACGGCTCACTTAGCGTGGCCGGTTTTATCGTGCAGATGCTACCGCTGGCGGTCTGGCTGCTGCTCAGCCTGGTGGTGTTAACCTGGTTTAGCTTTTCGAAGCGTACCATCGATAAGCATGACAATCCTGAACAGCCACTGTGGCAAAAGCCGCTGTTTGCGGTCAGCGTACTGTTGTACGTGCTGTTTATCGCCGGGCTGGAGTGGGAGATCACCGGCTGGGTGCTGCTGCTGATCCTGGCTATTTTTATGGTTATGGCGCGACCGGTTTTACTTCGTATTGACTGGAGCCTGCTGGCGGTCTTTATCGCCATGTTTATCGATGTCTGGCTGCTGACGCGTTTGCCGATGATGCAGGCGCACTTTGATCAAATCACCCATCTGGGGCAGGGGCAACTCTACCTGCTGGCGATTGGTCTTTCTCAGGTGATCAGTAACGTGCCAGCCACCATCCTGCTGCTGCAAAAAGTGCCGCCGTCAGAGGTGCTGGCCTGGGCGGTAAATATCGGTGGTTTCGGTCTGTTACCCGGCTCACTTGCCAATCTGATCGCGTTACGGATGGCGCAGGATCGTGCAGTCTGGTGGCGTTTTCATCTCTTTTCCCTGCCGTTACTCGCCTGGTCAATGGCCAGCGGCTGGCTGCTGCTGCGTCTGCTCAATTAAGCCCATCAGATCCTGCTGCCGCTCACAGGTGGCAGGACGTGCCTCTTTTCTCAAGTTAAGTAAAGTTGCACTGGATTTTGTCAATTTCCGATCTAAGGTTAACGAGACCTTTTATGCCCGGGAATTAGGGCCTTAGCCAGTGATGGGAACTATGAGCGAGAACAACCAACGCGATCCACACCAGCAGGACGCCGATAACGCGTCGGATAAGACCAGTCAGCCTGATGAAAATCAGGACAACGATCAGCAGCCCGAACGCAAGAGACCCGGTAAAAAGCCGTTGATTATTCTGGCGATTGTGGTGGTGGTGATGCTGATTGTGGGTTTCTGGTTCTGGTTCTCTACCCGTAATCAGGAGACCACTGACGATGCCTTCACCGAAGGCGATGCAGTGACTATTGCCCCTAAAGCGTCCGGTTATGTGGTGAAGCTGCTGGTTAAAGATAATCAGCGGGTGAAAAAGGGCGATCTACTGGTTGAAATCGATCCCAGCGACAATCAGGCCCAGCGCGATCAGGCGAAGGCGCAACTCGGGCTGGCGGTGGCTCAGCTGCATCAGGCGCAGGCGCAACTGGCGCTGTCGCGGGTACAGTATCCGGCTCAGCGCGATCAGGCATTAGCCGATCAGGCCAAAGCGGAAGCGAACCTGCTTAACGCGCAGGCGGATTATCGTCGCCAGCGGGGCGTTGACCCGCGTGCTACCAGCCAGCGTAATATTGACACCGCGGCGGCGCAGTTACGCTCGGCGCAGGCCCAGCTGCAGAGTGCGAAAGCGCAGGTAGAAGTGGCTTCGCAGGTGCAGTTGCAGATTCGCCAGCAGGAAACCAACGTTGAAGCGCGTCAGCAACAGGTCGAACAGGCGAAAGCGCAGCTCAACACTGCCGATCTCAACCTCTCTTATACTCAGGTTCGTGCGCCGTACGACGGTTTTATTACTAAACGTAATGTGCAGGTCGGCACACTGGTTCAGGCAGGATCTTCGCTGTTTTCACTGGTTTCCCCCGATATCTGGGTTACCGCCAACTTCAAAGAGTCGCAGCTTGAGCGCATGAACCCCGGCGACAAAGTGGCGATTACCGTCGATGCCTGGCCTGATATGAAGCTGGAAGGGCACGTCGACAGTATTCAGATGGGATCCGGTTCGCGCTTCTCGACCTTCCCGTCAGAAAATGCCACCGGTAACTATGTCAAAATTGTTCAGCGCGTGCCGGTGAAAATCGTGATTGATAAAGGTCTGGACCCGAATCACCCGCTGCCGCTTGGTCTGTCGGTTGAACCGAAGGTGACGGTGGAATGAGTGCCACCCAGAGCTGGAAACCGGCCAGCAATCCGTGGTTAGTGGCGATCACGGTCACTCTGGCGGTGTTCATGGAGATTCTCGACACCACGATTGTCAACGTGGCGCTGCCGCACATCGCCGGTTCGCTCTCCTCCAGCTACGATGAGTCAACCTGGGTACTGACCTCCTATCTGGTGGCAAACGGCATTGTGCTGCCGATCTCCGCTTTCTTCAGCCGGCTGTTTGGTCGTAAACAGTTTTTCCTGATCTGCATCGTGATGTTCACCATCTGCTCTTTCCTGTGCGGCATCGCCACCGAACTGTGGCAAATTATTCTGTTCCGCGTTCTACAGGGCTTTTTTGGGGGTGGCCTGCAGCCGGTGCAACAGTCGGTGCTGCTGGACTATTTTAAAGCCGAAGATCGCGGTAAAGCCTTTGGCCTTTCATCTATTGCGATCATTGTCGCACCGGTCATCGGCCCGACACTGGGCGGCTGGATCACCGATAACTACAGCTGGCGCTGGGTGTTCTTTATTAACATTCCGGTCGGCGTGCTCACCGTGCTGGCGATCTACCAGTTGCTGGAAGATCCGCCGTGGGAACGTAAGTGGGCTAAGGGCAAACTCAAGATCGATTACATCGGTATCAGTCTGATCACCCTGGGTCTCGGCTGTCTGCAGGTGATGCTTGATCGCGGTGAAGATGAAGACTGGTTCGCGTCGCACTTCATTGTGCTGTTTGCCATTCTGGCGCTGATCGGGATTGTCGGGGCGGTCTACTGGCTAATGTATGCCCGTAAACCGGTGGTCGATATTCTGGTGATGAAAGACCGCAACTTCTGGGTTGCCGGGCTGTTGATGGCCGGGATGGCGATGATCCTTTATGGCAGTTCGGTGGTGTTACCCCAGCTGGCGCAGCAGGATCTGGGTTATACCGCCACCTGGTCCGGCCTGGTGCTGTCGCCCGGTGCGGTGCTGATTGTCCTGACGATCCCGCTGGTGCTGAAGCTGATGCCAATTGTGCAGACGCGCTACATCATCGCCTTTGGTTTCAGCTGTCTGGCGGTCGCCTTCCTCTACTCCGCTACGCTGACCCCCAACGTCGATTTTACCACGCTGGTACTGATGCGTAGTGCGCAGTCAATTGGCCTCGGTTTCCTGTTTGTGCCGCTGACGACGATTGCGTTTGTCACTATTCCGCAGCGGCTTAATGCTGACGCCTCGGCGCTGTTTACCATGTTCCGTAACGTTGCCGGGTCGATTGGCATTTCATTATCGACCGCTGCCATCACCGAGCGTGAGCAGGTCCGTTCCGCCCATATGGTGCATAACATGACGCCGCTCAACGAGCCGTTCAATATTACCGTTCAGCACTGGGCGCAGGCGATACGCGACTTTACCTCAGCGGCCGGCGATCCCATCACGCTGGCGACCGGTCAGCTCTATCAGGAGATGATCGCCCAGTCGCGCATTCTCGCTTACATCGATGTTTTCTCAGGCCTGAGTATTGTCGCCCTGATTTTGATTCCATTTTGTTGGCTGCTGTCGCCGATTAAGAGCGAAGGCAGTGCAGGAGCACACTGACATGAAGGTTATTACTTCCCGCGGCCTGAAACCGTTGAGTCTGTTAACGCTGGCGATGTGGCTGGCAGGCTGTGCCGTCGGGCCAGATTATCAGGCCCCGAAACCCACGCTGCCTGGCAGCTATAACACCCTGGATTCGCAGGAAGCGTCGAAGCCGCAGAGTGCGGCGATTAATTCCCGCTGGTGGCGCACCTTTAACGACCCGCAACTCGACAGCCTGATTGCCCGGGCAATCGCGGGCAATCTGACGCTGCAACAGGCGGTGCTGCGCATAGCCGGCGCGCGTGAGCAGTTGAGCCAGGCGCAGGGCGGCCTGTTTCCCAGCCTCAACGGTTCGGCCAAAGTTAATCGCCAGCAGCTGGGTCTGGAAGGATTGCTGAAAGCCAATGGCGCAACCGACCAGCTCGACAGTAATGTCGCCAGCCAGCTCGATGGACTGACGCAGCCGGTTACTCTTTATCAGGGCAGTTTTGATGCCAGCTGGGAGCTGGACCTGTGGGGTAAAGTGCGCCGCCAGGTTGAATCCGCCAATGCTCAGCAGCAGGCGGCGGTAGAGCAGCGCAATGATGCGCTGGTGTCGCTGGAAGCGGAAGTCGCGCGCGCCTGGCTGCAATTGCGCGGTGCGCAAAGTACCATCCAGACGCTGCAGCAGCAGATTGATGTGGCACAGCAGACCGTCGAACTGACTCAGAGCCAGCAGCGTAACGGGCTGGCACCGTTAACTGATGTGGAGAACGCCCGCGCCCAGCTCAGTAGCCTGCAGGCGCAGCTGCCGCAGTATCAGTCGCAGGCGCGTCAGGCGATGAATGGGTTAGCGGTGCTGCTGGGCAAAACGCCGGGTTCGCTGGATGCGGAGCTTAGTGCGCCTAAAGCATTACCGCCGCTGCCGCAGTTTGTCCCGGTCGGCATTCCTTCCACGCTGGCACGCCGTCGTCCCGATATCCGACAGGCGGAAGCGACGCTGCATGCACAGACAGCAGAGATTGGCGTCTCCGTGGCGCAGCTGTTCCCCAGCCTCTCTCTGACCGGCCAGCTGGGCGTGCGCAACACCGACGTCAGCTATCTTGATAACTGGAGCAGTCACTTCTACAGCTATGGCCCGTCATTATCGATTCCGATTTTTCAGGGCGGACGGCTGGTGTCGAGCGTTAAACTGGCGCGGGCGCAGCAGGCCAGCGCCGCACTTGATTACCGTCAGGCGGTGCTAACCGCTTTACAGGATGTGGAAAATGCGCTGGTCAGCTATCGCGCCGATCAGCAGCGCGTCACCGCGCTGGATCAAACCACCGGTTCGCTGCAGCGTGCCTTTGATCTCGCCAGCGACAGCTATCGTCAGGGACTCTCAACCTTCCTTGAGGTGCTGGATGCGCAGCGTCAGCTGGCGCAGGCCGAAGAGCAGGCCACTCAGGCACGGATGCAGAGCGCGCTGGATTTAGTCGCATTATATAAAGCGCTGGGCGGCGGCTGGGAAACCTACCAGAACGTCGAGCTGCCGCAATATTCTGTATTTGGTCCGGCAACCACTGTTAATTAATCCACTGGCTGTGGCAGAGAACACGCTGCCACAACCTGTTAACGGCCCACCCGCACAGCCGGTTTTCGCTGCCGGCATTCTGCGCTATTTCCCCATTATTTCCGCGATAACGCCTTGAATAATATCTGTTCCTCGCCGTTTTTATCGCGGGCAGTGAGGAAAATAAAACAGGATGGCTGTCAGGACTATTATCCTGTGCTGTGGTGGCCAGGGCTGTGCATTATTTTGGAGGCCGGGATAAATAACGTCATCTTAACCCTTCCCCGGGTACGGGATTTTTCAGTTTTAATTCACGGTGCCGGATCTTAAGCCTGTCATGTTTAGCGGCTAATAGGCTGGGCGATGCCCCGGCTAATCTGTTATCTTGCGGTCAGACATCTGAGGATTATCCGACACGCCGCATCTGACGCCACAAATTGTTAAAAGCCACTACACAAGTAAATAAAAAATTGCAGACCGGATGCACCTTTTCTGCTATTACCGCGTAAAGGTGGGAACATTTTTTACCTTAATCTGTAACCTGGTGTGACTGAGAACGAAATTCAGGCACCGGTTAATGATCCTTTTTCTGGTAACAGCGCAAAATAAGCAGACCCTGGCGGACGTTTTCTCACGCTGCTCTCTGTCAGATGTGGCAGGCCGCGGATGCATGAAATCGATTCCAGCGGCAGAAGTAAAGCGCCGTTAGGTGTTAATTCAGCGTTAATAAAACGTCAGGAATTACTCGCTATCGTTCAGGTGGAATTTTAAAATTACCCGATAAGAATTATCCGTAGCGTAAAAATAATTTATTTTTTTATTTGAATTAGGTAATCTTGTCGCTACAGTTTTATTAACCCCCTTAATCAAGGACATTGTGATGAGTGACGCATTTAAAGTTCTGAACAATATTCGCACATTACGTGCCCAGGCTCGTGAACTGCCATTGAGCGATCTTGAAGAGATCCTCGAAAAATTAACCGTTGTCGTTACCGAGCGCCGTGAAGAAGCGGAAGCGGAAGAGACGCAAAATCGCGAAAAAGAAGAAAAGCTGTCGAAATATCGCGAAATGCTGCTGGCTGACGGCATTGATCCTAATGAATTATTAGGTGCGCTGGAAACCGGTAAAAAACGCGCTAAGCGTGCGCCGCGTCCGGCTAAATATTCTTACACCGACGAAAACGGTGAGAAAAAATCATGGACCGGCCAGGGTCGTACCCCGGCAGCGATTAAAAAAGCGCTGGACGCCGGTAAAAGTCTGGACAGTTTCCTGATCGATTGATCGACACAATCCTTGTAAGTGGGAGCCGGGGGGCCATTATGGCCTTCCGGCTTTTTTATTTCTGCCGGGATATCAATCATCATGCCAGCAATCCACGGCTGATGCTGGCGTGCGCTGCGCCACATCTGGCATAATAGCCGCCGTTTTTTCATCCACTCTCTTCACAAAGGTCAATGCCGTGTTAGTTAGCAGCAATATCACCATGCAGTTTGGCAGCAAGCCACTGTTCGAGAACATCTCCGTTAAATTTGGCGGCGGTAATCGTTACGGTTTAATCGGTGCGAACGGCAGCGGAAAATCCACCTTCATGAAGATTCTGGGTGGCGATCTGGTGCCTTCTGGCGGCAACGTCTCATACGATCCGAATGAAAGGATCGGTAAGTTACGCCAGGATCAGTTCGCCTTTGAACAATATAGCGTGCTGGACACCGTGATTATGGGTCACCATGAATTATGGGAAGTGAAGCAGGAACGCGATCGTATTTATTCTTTACCGGAAATGAGCGAAGAGGAAGGGTATAAAGTTGCCGACCTCGAAGCGGTTTACGGTGAAATGGACGGCTACAGCGCCGAATCCCGCGCCGGCGAGTTATTACTGGGCGTTGGCATTCCGGTTGAGCAGCATTATGGCCCGATGAGCGAAATTGCGCCGGGCTTTAAATTGCGTGTGCTGCTGGCGCAGGCGCTGTTCTCTAATCCTGATATTTTGTTACTGGACGAACCAACCAACAACCTGGATATCGATACCATCCGCTGGCTGGAGCAGGTGCTGAACGAACGTGACAGCACCATGATTATCATTTCGCACGATCGTCACTTCCTTAATATGGTCTGTACCCACATGGCTGATTTGGATTATGGCGAGCTGCGGGTCTATTCCGGTAATTATGATGAATATATGACCGCGGCGACCCAGGCGCGTGAACGTCTGTTAGCGGATAACGCCAAGAAAAAGGCGCAGATTGCCGATCTGCAATCTTTCGTCAGCCGCTTTAGCGCTAACGCCTCTAAATCCCGTCAGGCAACCTCGCGCGCTAAACAGATGGATAAAATTAAACTGGATGAAGTTAAAGCGTCCAGTCGTCAGAACCCGTTTATCCGTTTTGAGCAGGACAAGAAGCTGTTCCGTAACGCGCTGGAAGTGGAAGGCTTAACCAAAGGCTTTGATAACGGTCCGCTGTTTAAAAATTTAAACCTGCTGTTGGAAGTCGGTGAAAAACTGGCGGTGATCGGGGCTAACGGTATCGGTAAATCAACTTTGCTGAAGACCCTGGTCAGCGAGATGACGCCGGACAGTGGTAGCGTTAAATGGTCAGAGAATGCGCGTATCGGCTATTATGCTCAGGATCATGCTGAAGATTTTGCCAATGACCTGACGGTATTTGACTGGATGAGTCAGTGGAAGCAGGCTGGCGATGATGAGCAGAGCGTGCGTAGTATTCTTGGCCGCCTGTTATTTTCTCAGGACGATATTAAGAAACCGGCCAAAGTGCTGTCGGGCGGTGAGAAAGGTCGTATGCTGTTCGGTAAGCTGATGATGGAAAAACCGAACATCCTGATTATGGATGAGCCAACTAACCACCTCGACATGGAATCCATTGAGTCGCTGAATATGGCGCTGGAGATGTACGAAGGCACACTGATTTTCGTTTCGCATGACCGTGAATTTGTCAGCTCGCTGGCGACCCGGGTCATGGAGATTAAATCGGATCGGGTGGTGGACTTCACCGGCAACTACGAAGATTACCTGCGCAGTCAGGGCATCGTCTGATGGAAACGGGGTGGCGCAGGCCACCCCGCTTTTTTGGTGGTCTGGTGGTTCAGCGCAGACTCAGGGAGCAGAGGCCTTCCTGCCGACGCTACGTGTTCCCACCACACACTTCACACTGCGCGTCCTGCGCCACCTTCATACTGCGAAACTCCGCACTTAGCGCATCGTACATTAGCAACCGGCTGGTGGCAGGCGTACCGTAGTTCGCCAGTAGCTTAATCGCCTCCATCGCCTGCATTGCGCCAATCACCCCGACCAGCGGCGCCATGACGCCCGCTTCGACACAGCTCAGCGTCTGCTCGCCAAACAGACGACTGATACAGCGGTAGCAGGGCGTACCCGGCTGCCAGCTGAACACACTGATTTGGCCTTCCATCCGGATTGCCGCGCCCGAGACCAGCGGCACCTGCAACTCACGACACAGCCGGTTGAGCTGCTCGCGCGCCGTCACGTTGTCGGTACAGTCCAGCACCACCTGCTGCTGAGCAATCAGCGCCCGCAATGCCGCATCGTCCAGCTCGCCGTTTACCGGCTGCAGATGACAGTGAGGATTAATGGCGGTCAGGCTGCGGGCGGCGGAATTGACCTTGGCGTGGCCAATATCCGCGTCATGGTGCAGAATCTGCCGCTGAAGATTGGAGTGTGAGACGCTGTCGAAATCGAGCAGCGTCAACGTACCGACGCCCGCTGATGCCAGGTATGGCGCGGCAGCACAGCCCAGTCCACCCAGACCGACAATCAGCACATGACTGGCTTTCAGCCGCTCCTGACCGTCAAAATCGAAGCCGCGCAGGACAATCTGCCGGTTGTAACGCAGCATCTCCTCATCCGTTAATTCAGGCAGCATTTATCCCTCCAGTAGTGCATTGAACGGCTCGACCTCGACCCACTCGCCGGGTTCAACGTTGCCACGCTCGCGCTCCAGCACGATAAAACAGTTGGCCTCGGCAAAAGAGCTAAAGACGTGCGAGCCCTGCATACCGGTGGTGTGAACCTCCGGTTCGCCTTCGGCATTCTGGCGCAGAATGCCACGCTGAAAATCGAGCCGGCCTGGCGATTTTTTCAGGCGTGAGGCGCTGCGCACTTTCTGACGCGGTGGCAATGCCGCTTTTTTCTGACCGGTCAGGGCGGCGAGCAGTGGTTGCACCAGCTGATAAAAGGTGACCGCAGCGGAAACCGGATTGCCCGGCAGCCCACAGAACCAGCTGCTGGCGAGGCGGCCAAAGGCAAAAGGTTTACCGGGCTTGATCGCCAGCTTCCAGAAACTAATGGCACCCAGCTCTTCCAGCATGTTTTTGGTGAAGTCTGCTTCGCCCACCGATACGCCACCGGTAGTGATCACCACATCAGCCTGGCGATCGGCTTCCTCAAACGCCGCCCGCAGCGCGGCAGGATCGTCTTTAACAATGCCGAGGTCGATCACCTCACAGCCCAGCTTGTGCAACATCAGCGAGACCGCAAAGCGGTTGGTATCATAAATCTGTCCGGCCGCCAGCGGCTGGCCCACCGGCTGCAGCTCGTCGCCGGTTGAAAAAATCGCCACGCGCAGTTTACGCAGCACCGCGACCTGGGTGATACCAAGCGACGCCAGCAGCGGCAGCTCAGCCGCGCCCAGCCGCACGCCGGCGTCAAGCACTACATGACCTGGCTGGATGTCATCACCGGTCAGGCGAATATTTTGCCCGGCGCGCACCGGCGCGGTAATCATGATCGAATCGCCCTGCGTTTCAGTCTGTTCCTGCATCACTACCGCCTCACAACCTGGCGGGATCGGCGCACCGGTCATGATTCGCACCACGCTGCCGTGCGGCCATTCACCACTAAAGGGCGCACCCGCAAACGCTTTACCGGCAACCGGCAACGGCTCACCGCGACTGACATCCGCCAGCCGCACCGCATAGCCGTCCATCGCTGAATTATCAAACGGCGGCACCGCAATCGGCGAGGTGACTGCGACGGCGGTAATACGGCCGACCGCTTCCGTCAGCGGAACGCTCAGCGAGTCGGTGATTGGCGTCAGCTGCGCCAGCATGGTGTGTTGGGCCTCCTCAAGGGAGATCAATCCTGCAGTAAAGCTTTCCATGGTTATTCCAGTCGGGTTATCTCAGATGCTGCTTATTATGGTGGGAATTGTCCGCTGAGTCACATCGCTATCCGCTCTCTCTGACATCCGTCGTGCCCCCAGCCGGTGGCAACCCCGGCTAAAGTGAAATATCGCCGGAAGAAAAGGATATAACCACTGCAACAGTTTCTGCTTTACAACACTTAGCAGGCTTTCTATAGTCAAAAATCAGCAAAAATGGATGAAAACCATTCTAAATCAGTGTTTTTCGTGCTGATGCAACCACAGGACAGAGCGTTATGGTCAAAGCAGTGATTGCCATTCATGGTGGGGCAGGCGCGATTACGCGTGCTGCAATGAGCGACGAAAAGGAGCAGCACTATCGTCAGGCCCTGTTTGACATTGTGACGCACGGTCAGCAGATGCTGGCGCAGGGTGCCAGCGCACTCGACGTGGTGACGGAAGCGGTGCGTCAGCTGGAAGAGTGCCCGCTGTTTAACGCGGGTAAAGGTGCCGTCTTCACCCATCAGGGCACCCATGAGCTGGATGCCTGCGTGATGGATGGCCGCACGCTGAATGTCGGGGCGGTGGCGGGCGTCTCCCGGGTACGCAACCCGGTGCTGGCGGCACGCGCCGTGCTGGAGCAGAGTCCGCATGTGCTGTTTATCGGTGAAGGCGCAGAGCAGTTCGCCGAGGCGCAGGGCCTGACGCCGGTGGCGGCAGACTATTTCTCCACCTCAGAGCGCTGGGAGCAGCTGCAGCGCGCATTAAACAGCGACGAAGCGGTGCTGGATCATGATGGCGCTGCCAGTGGTGACGATCCACTCGACCCGGACCGCAAATTTGGCACGGTGGGCGCCGTGGCGCTCGATCTCAATGGCAATCTGGCTGCGGCGACCTCCACCGGCGGCATGACCAATAAGCAGGCGGGACGGGTCGGTGATTCGCCGCTGCCGGGCGCAGGTTGTTATGCCAGCAACGATAGCGTGGCGGTCTCCTGTACCGGTACCGGTGAAGTCTTTATCCGCACCCTGGCAGCCTACGACGTGGCGGCGCAGATGCGTTATGCCGGTCGCACGCTTCAGCAGGCCAGCGTTAATGTCATCCATGACAGCGTGCTGGAGCTGGGCGGTAGCGGCGGCCTGATTGCGATCGACCGCGCAGGCAACGTCGCATTACCGTTCAATAGCGAAGGAATGTACCGCGCCTCAGCGCGGGTCGGTGAGGCGGCAGATGTGGCGATTTACCGCGACAGTTAAGGAGCAGGCATGAACGATCGGCAGGCGTTGCCGCCGCTGGCATCGGAGCAGGTGCTGGCGGTACGCGACCTCAATGTGCATTTTCAGCACCAGGGCACGGTGACTGAAGCGGTGCGCCATCTTTCGCTCGATCTGTTCCGGGGGGAAACCCTGGCGCTGGTCGGAGAATCGGGGTCCGGCAAGTCAGTCACCTCACTGGCGCTGATGCGGCTGATCGAACAAAGCGGTGGCGTGGTGAGTGGTGAGGTGCAGTTGCGTCGCCGCAACGGCGAGGTACTGGATATCATGCGCGCACCGTCCGGTCAGATGCGGCGGGTACGCGGGGCCGATATGGCGATGATTTTTCAGGAGCCGATGACCTCACTCAATCCGGTGTTCAGCGTCGGGGAACAGATTGCCGAATCGATTCGTCTGCATCAGGGCAAAAGCCATGCGCAGGCGCTGGCCGAAGCGCGCCACATGCTGGACCTGGTGCGTATTCCCGATGCGCAAAATGTGTTGTCCCGCTTCCCGCATCAGCTCTCTGGCGGCATGCGTCAGCGGGTAATGATTGCCATGGCGCTCTGCTGTAAACCGGCGTTGCTGATTGCCGATGAGCCGACCACTGCGCTCGACGTCACCATTCAGGCACAGATCCTGCAACTGATCCGTGTGCTGCAAAAAGAGATGCAGATGGGCGTCATTTTTATCACCCACGACATGGGCGTGGTGGCGGAAATGGCCGATCGGGTGCAGGTGATGTATCGCGGCGAAGTAGTGGAAAATGCCCCGGCGGCGCAGCTGTTCAGCGCGCCACGTGAGCCTTACACCCGGGCGTTGCTGGCGGCAGTGCCTAAGCTCGGCTCGATGCAGGGCCAGCCGCTGCCGGCGAAATTCCCGCTGTTGCAGGGCGGAGAAGGGCAGGAGACGCCGCAGGATACGGTGCGCCGCGACCAGCCGCCAATTCTGCAGGTACGCGATCTGGTGACCCGTTTTGATATTCGCGGCGGGCTGTTTAACCGGGTGAAAAGCCGGGTACACGCGGTTGAGAAAGTCAGTTTCGACCTCTATGCCGGTGAGACGCTGGCGCTGGTCGGTGAATCGGGTTGTGGTAAATCCACCACCGGACGCTCCCTGTTGAAGCTGGTGGCCAGCCAGGGCGGCACGCTCACCTTTAACGGACAGCGTATCGATCATCTGGGTGGGACCGCGCTGGCCCATCTGCGACGAGACATTCAGTTTATTTTCCAGGACCCTTACGCCTCGCTCGATCCGCGACTGACGGTAGGCTTTTCCATCATGGAGCCGCTGCTGGTACATAAGGTGATGCCGCGTCGGGAAGCGGAGCAGCGCGTAGCCTGGCTTCTGGAGAAAGTCGGTCTGCTGCCGGAGCATGCGCAGCGCTATCCGCACGAATTTTCAGGCGGACAGCGCCAGCGCATCTGTATTGCCCGCGCGCTGGCGCTTAACCCGAAAGTGGTGATTGCGGATGAGTCGGTTTCGGCGCTGGATGTCTCTATCCAGGCGCAAATCATCAATCTGATGCTCGATTTACAGCGCGAATTTGGTATCGCGTTTCTCTTCATCTCTCACGATATGGCGGTGGTCGAGCGTATCAGTCACCGCGTGGCGGTGATGTATCTCGGCCAGATTGTGGAGATGGGGCCGCGTCAGGCGGTGTTTGAGCAGCCGCAGCATCCTTATACCCGAAAACTGATGGCCGCCGTGCCGGTCGCCGATCCGGCGCATCCTCGCCGGGAGCGTGCATTAATGGTTGACGAGATCCCCAGTCCGATTCATGCGTTAGGGGATGAACCTGAAGTGGCACCGTTGATGGAAGTGGCGCCAGGGCATTTTGTCGCCCGCCACGTTATCAGCGCCACCTGAATAGTGAAGATATCGCTTCGGCGACCCACCCGACAGGGATTACAGGAGAACAAGATGCAGATAACGATGCGTAAAGGGTTACTGGCGGCTGGCGTATTAAGCAGCGCCCTCACATTGCCCGCCTGGGCGGCGCAGGATGCGGTGATTGCCGTCGCGTCTAACTTCACCACCCTTGACCCGTATGACGCCAATGACACGCTGTCGCAGGCAGTCGCCAAATCGTTCTATCAGGGGCTGTTTGGTTTTGATAAACAGATGAAGCTGACCAACGTGCTGGCAGAGAGTTATCAGGCCAGTCCGGATGGTCTGACCTACACCATCAAGCTCCGTCCGGGGATTAAGTTTCAGGACGGCAGTGACTTCAATGCCGAAGCAGTGAAGGTCAATCTCGACCGCGCCAGCAACCCGGATAACCACCTTAAACGCTATAACCTGTTTAAGCAGATAGCCACAACCGAAGTGATCGATCCGACCACGGTGAAAGTGACCCTGAAGCAACCCTTCTCCGCCTTTATTAACATTCTGGCGCACCCGGCTGCGGCGATGATCTCGCCGACCGCACTGAAAAAATATGGCAAGGATATTGGCTTCCATCCGGTCGGGACCGGTCCGTTTGTGTTTGAAACCTGGAACCAGACTGACTTCGTTAAGGTGAAAAAGTGGGACGGTTACTGGAAGCCGGGCTACCCGAAACTGGACAGCATCACCTGGCGACCGGTAGTAGATAACAACACCCGTGCGGCGATGCTGCAAACCGGAGAAGCTAACTTCGCGTTCCCGGTTCCTTATGAGCAGGCGAAACTGCTGGAGAAAAACAGCAAACTTGACGTGGTCACCACGCCTTCGATTATGCAGCGTTACATCAGCCTTAATGTCACCCAGAAGCCGTTCGACAACCCGAAAGTGCGTGAGGCGCTGGAGTACGCCATCAACCGCCAGGCGCTGGCCAAAGTGGCCTTTGCCGGTTACGCCACGCCAGCCACCGGTATCGTGCCACCCACCATCGATTTCGCTCAGAGCTATCCAGCCATCAGCTACGATCCGGCCAGGGCCAAAGCGCTGCTGAAAGAGGCGGGCTATCCCAACGGCTTCGAAACCACGCTCTGGTCATCACACAATCACAGCACCGCGCAGAAAGTGTTGCAGTTCACTCAGCAGCAGCTGGCGCAGGTTGGCGTGAAGGTTAAAGTGACCGCAATGGATGCCGGCCAGCGTGCGGCAGAAGTGGAAGGCAAAGGGCAGAAAGAGAGCGGTGTACGGATGTTCTATACCGGCTGGTCCGCCTCAACCGGTGAAGCAGACTGGGCGCTGACGCCGCTGTTTGCCACCGCCGCCTGGCCACCAGCGATCTTTAACACCGCGTTTTACAGCAATCCTGAGGTGGATAAGGATCTGGCGGATGCGCTGAAGACCACCGATCGTGCGCAGAAAGCCCAGCTGTATAAAGATGCCCAGGACACTATCTGGCAGGATCATCCGTGGATCCCGCTGGTGGTTGAACAGCTGGTATCCGCCAACAGTAAAAATCTCAGCGGTTTTTATGTGATGCCCGATACCTCATTTAATTTTGATGAGGCCAGTCTGAAGTAACGGAGCCGGCCAGCCCGCGCGGCTGGCCGCAGCTGCAGGATGTTGCATGTTTAACTATTTTATTAAGCGGCTGTTGGGGCTGGTCCCCACCTTGCTGATTGTTGCGGTGCTGGTGTTTCTGTTTGTCCACCTGCTGCCGGGCGATCCTGCGCGCCTGATTGCCGGGCCGGAAGCGGATGCCTCGGTGGTGGCGCTGGTGCGGCAGGAACTGGGACTGGATCTGCCGCTGCCGCAGCAGTTCTGGCACTTTATTCTCAATGCGCTGCAGGGCGATTTTGGCCAGTCGATGGTGTCGAAACGGCCGGTGGCGGATGAGATCGCTTCGCGCTTTATGCCGACATTGTGGCTGACCCTGACCAGCATGATCTGGGCCGTGATATTTGGCATGGCTATTGGCATTGTGTCTGCCGTCTGGCGCAACCGCTGGCCCGATCGCCTCGGCATGACGCTGGCGGTTTCCGGCATTTCGTTTCCGGCTTTTGCCCTGGGCATGTTGCTGATGCAGGTCTTCTCGGTGGAGCTGGGCTGGCTGCCGACGGTGGGGGCGGGGAGCTGGAAGCATTACATTCTGCCGTCGATAACCCTGGGGGCGGCAGTGGCGGCAGTGATGGCACGTTTTACCCGTGCCTCCTTTGTCGAAGTGATGCAGGAAGATTACATGCGTACCGCGCGTGCCAAAGGGGTGCGCGAGTCGCTGGTGGTGGTGAAACATGGATTGCGCAACGCGATGATCCCGGTGGTGACCATGATGGGCCTGCAGTTCGGCTTTCTGCTTGGCGGATCGATTGTGGTCGAGGTGGTGTTTAACTGGCCGGGCCTGGGTCGGCTGCTGGTTGATTCCGTCGCGATGCGCGACTATCCGGTGATCCAGGCGGAAGTGCTGCTGTTTTCACTGGAGTTTATTCTGATCAATCTGATCGTCGATATGTTGTATGCGGTGATCAATCCCGCCATTCGCTTTAAGGAATCGCGATGAAAAACTGGCGACGCGATGCGGCCCTGAAAACCCTGCCGCTGATCAAGGAGAACCGGGTACGCACGCCGTGGCGTGAGTTCTGGCGGCGTTTCCGGCAACAGCCGGTGGCGCTGCTGGCCGGGCTGTTTGTGCTGGTGCTGATTGTACTGGCGTTTATCGCGCCTTACGTGGCGCCGTTTGATGCTGAAAATTATTTCGATTATGACCGGCTGAATGATGGGCCCTCGCTGCTGCACTGGTTTGGTGTTGATTCACTGGGACGCGATATTTTCAGCCGGGTATTGGTAGGAACCCGCATTTCGCTGATTGCTGGCTTCTTCTCGGTGGCCATCGGTGCGCTGATCGGTACGCTGTTTGGGCTGCTGGCGGGCTACTACGAAGGCTGGTGGGACCGAATAACCATGCGCGTGTGCGACGTGCTGTTCGCTTTTCCCGGTATCCTGCTGGCGATTGCGGTGGTGGCGATCATGGGCAGCGGCATGAGCAACGTGATCGTGGCGGTGGCGATCTTCAGTATCCCGGCGTTTGCCCGCCTGGTGCGTGGCAATACGCTGGTGCTGAAGCATCAGACCTATATTGAGTCGGCCCGCAGCATCGGCGCGTCTGACTGGACCATTATCATGCGCCATATCCTGCCGGGTACCGTCTCGCCGATTGTGGTCTATTTCACCATGCGCGTCGGCACCTCGATTATCACTGCAGCCAGCCTGTCGTTTCTTGGACTGGGCGCGCAGCCGCCGACGCCAGAGTGGGGCGCCATGCTGAATGAGGCGCGGGCCGATATGGTGATTGCGCCGCACGTCGCGATTTTCCCCAGTCTGGCGATCTTCCTCACCGTTCTGGCATTTAATTTACTCGGTGACGGGCTGCGCGACGCGTTGGATCCTAAACTTAAAACATGAAACCTTTCGATTACGATCAGGACTTCACTACCCTCGACTTTCGTCAGCATCCCGAACGTTACCAGGTCGGGCGCGGCGAGCAGGGGGTATTGATGGTCGAGCCTTATAAGAGCGAAATCCTGCCGCACTGGCGTTTTCGTACCGTCCCGATTGCCAAAGAGTCGGCTGAAAAAATCATGGCGTTGTTCGAGGATTATCGTCGGCAGGATGATTTTGTCGGCATGGATATGGCGCGCAAATTTATTCAGATGGGCTATACCCGGGCGCGGCGCTACAGCAATCATCAGGGCGGACGCAAATATGATGCTGATGGCAAAGAACTGCCGCGGGGGGTGAATGAAGAAAAGGCCGCGGCGGCGGCCGTTTTCAAAGGCTACTGGGATCGGATTCGTGAAGATGAGGACTACCTGAAACGCAAGAAAGCGCATCAGCAGCAATATGGCTAAGCGCCGGGCCAGTCCGGCGGCGCGTCACAGGCTGCTCACCGCCGGACAGGATGGGTTCCACCTGGCTTGCCCGGAGATCGTACTCATCGGCATAGTCGGCTTTAACCCGTAGCATATCGCCCGGTTTGACGTTGCGCTCGCCATTCAGACAGACCGCGCCGTCAGTTTCCGGGCATCGGCCATAGCGCGGCTAATCGCGCCTACTTCGTCCACCTCATCAATAATCACCAGAATCTCATGGCCCGTTTTCTGCTGCAGGCGTTCGGCTGAGACCTGCAGTTGCAATTGCATAATGAGATGGACATGCGACAACGCCTGCTCATCGCTGTGCGGACCGGTGATCTCCAGCATTTTGGATACACGTCACGGATCTAAACCACTTTTGTCCCGAGATAGCCGGTGACAATCACCTTTCCGTTTTCATTCAGCGCTTCGCCAGTTACTTCCCGCGATGCCTGGACGGCGCTGTCGATAAATCTGCAGGTGTTGACGATGACGATTTCAGCATCGTCATAGCGCGGCACCCCATCATAGTCTTCGCTGCGCAGTTCGGTGAGGATGTGCCCGGCGTCAACGAGGTTTTTGAGGCAGCCGGGCGAGACGAATACGACCCGTGGCGGCAAGGTTTTGTTGTATCAGACAGGGCTCTGTTTCTGGTTCCACACAGCCATGGCGCGGAATTTTACTTGTGTAGCAGGGAAAATGTCGCGCTATCTGTGTGGGTTTATCGCCGTGTAAAGGTGTGAAAAAACCGGTAAAAGCGGGCCTGCTGACCGGGTGGAAAAGTACTGGCGGCGGGCGGGGAAAAATTCCAGTAACTTCCGATGCTGTAAAAAGAAATTCAGCTTTCAACCGGTGAAAAAGGGATAAGCGAAACGCTGACAGAAGGCAGTAAAAAACATCCTTAGGAAATCGCCGGTTGATATTCACTTGTTTTCATTAATAATAAACGGACAAAAAACACTGAAGGGGCTATGCCCTTCAGGTAACGACGTGGATAATGTGAGAGCTAAATAATGAAAGAGATCATCAATGGATTTCTGAATTTCCAGCAGAATGTGTTTCCTGAAAGGAAGGATCTTTTC
>Ga0308167_1001782_pt1 | contig 22955 bp, 20 predicted proteins | sample PhyCR1_2_FD_202138 | JGI IMG/M metagenome (GOLD analysis project Ga0308167, IMG submission 202138) | Phyllosphere microbial communities from UC Gill Tract Community Farm, Albany, California, United States - DLSLRC.R1 | ecosystem: Host-associated > Plants > Phyllosphere > Unclassified | place... | reverse complement strand
GCTTCAGGCTGGCCTGTGCGGTGTTCAGCTTAAACGTGATGCTCTTCAGCCGGTCGGCCAGGGTGGTCTCTTTCTCACTCACCACGGCCAGCGCGTTGCGGACGAGTTTAATCAGCGGCAGCACCGCTTGGGCATGGTCCCGGGACATCCCGGTCAGTTTGAGCCCGCTTTCCAGCAGAATACCGAGCGCCGCCTCCTTTACTGCGTCGGAGAGAATAGGCGCCGGGGCGAACGCCGGTGAGCGCGCGGGAGCGGAGAGTGAAGCGCGCTTCAGGCCGAGGAGCGCGGCGCTGAGTTTGTTGAGGGCGTCATCGTGGATAAAGCCGGCGCGGTCCAGCAGGTCCTCCATTTTTTGGGGACGCTCCGGCAGCGTGGCGGAAAACGCTAACCCGGTGGCGGTCTCCAACTGTTGCCGGAAGTCACCCGACAGGGTCAGCATATCCCTGAGCGCCGCGCAGACGGCGGGGGCGTCGCGCCAGCTCTCTCCCGCCTGGCTCATGGCGCTGTTCAGCCGTAAGCGGGCATCGGGCAGCGTTGCAGCCGTCTGTGCGAGGGGCGGGGTGAGCCCCTGCCGGAGGCGCTGGGTGAGGTTGGTCATAGAGGGGGTGAGCATGGGTAAATCCGTCATAAAAATAAAATTATGGAGGAATATGTCATGGCAGGACGGGGCGAACTGTCGTTTTTCGGCGGGAGCTTGTGGTTTTGTGCACAACCGTATTTTCAATGCTCATATCAGTGCAGTTTTTACGCCTCAGATTAGGCGTTTCCTGCCGTTTAAGTGGGCGGCCCCACCTTTTTAAGAAGTCGTCTGTGGCGGTAAATTGTATCGCGAGACACAAACCGACATTACTAACTGATGGTTGTATCTAATACTGGGGGCAGGTCATTCTTGCCATTGCCGGGTTTCCATAGTTTTAGGCACCTCAAAAACAATAAAGCTTTATGAGGTGCCTAACAAGGTGCCTAAAAGGTTCGGATTTAATTAGTTCTATTTGGACTTCGAGGGACAAATTGCAGGCACAAAAAAGCCCGCAGGGCTTGCGCTATGCGGGCTTCTAGGACTTCTGCGGACGGCTCTGGAACCGCCGCGAAAAGATTTTGGGCTGGGGTCTCTGTAATTGGAAGTATATCAATTTGATTTAAATGTATTTGTTAAATTTAATTTTAATGGTTGGTTCAAAGAAGGAACCATTAAATGAAACGATACGATTATGTCTTGTTCTCCCTCGAGTAAATTTTATCAAAAAAAACATATTCGTTAGTTCAACTCTCAGATGGTAGCTGAACTCACAAAACGAGCTTAGCTTTGCTTTCCTTAGATTAGCAAATGCGTTAGCGTCATAGCTTACGTCAGCAGAACAGGATTTCATCTCAGATCCTGTTGGAGGGTGTTTTGATGAAAAATTGGTCTCCTGAGCATACTAAGGAAATCAAAGCTTGGCTCGACATAGATAACTACCGTAAGTTCGAAAGAATCACCTTAAAAGGTCTGGGTCATGAACTATAGGAAAAGGTAGGATCATTCATCTATTATTTTAATTTTTAATTCCATATTATTTCACCTCTCATGTTTTTATTAACATGATGTATATAATGATTTTATCAATCCCAGTATGTGTAAATTTAAAAATAGATGACTAAAAGAGTATAGATACTCCCCTAAGAATCATTCCACCTCTAATAATACTATCTTATTTTTATATGTTTACTGTTTCTAAATGACTTTTTGAGTTCCTTCTTCATATTATCAACTAATTGGTTAGCATAATCAGTAGCAATATCTAATCCTTTAGCTTTAGCTATTATCAATAAAGACGTTACATCATTTTCTCTACCACATTTAGAGCAGACGACAAAAGTTCCCTCTGGAGGGGAATATCCTTCGTAAGGCACTGCAAATTCTTCCGAATGACAGAAAGTGCAATGTAACTTGATGGTTTTGTTTAGATCTTCCATCGTATTTATCCTATTAAAAAAGACCTGGAATAGAGCCTGCAACGCCACCTATTATTGAGGTAACTAGAGGGTGTTCAAGGAGTGATGCAAGCCGACTTTTGGCCTCGGCTTTATCTTCATCAGATGCTAAAGAGTCCTCGATATTTTTAACAAGTTGATTAAACACATTATGAATGTTTTGCGTGTTTCCATTTCCAACTTGTGCAGGACCATTAACATTTAAAGTAGCGATTTGCATACTTGCCCCTAATTCATATGAACGATTTTTTCCATGCTTAACAGATATAGCTCTACTTTGACCTTCCTCTGTCAAGTGTATGCGGGAATAATCATTACTAACGTTTTCAATGAGAGAACGAGAATTACAAATTTTGATGACACTGAAAAGATGTTCCTCGCTCCAGTTAAAAAGTTCGTCAATAGCCTTCCTGTCCTCCTGCCCATCTGCAAATCCAAACGTGACTGTCTTGATCGTTGCTCCTAAACTCTCCATATCATCATTCATAAGGGTCAACAGTGAGTCTATGTCATTCTGAATTTTTTCTGCTTCCATATACAAACCTCTTTTTAATTTATTTGAAAATTACGTCATAAAAAGTTATTTACGCTTTAGTTCTTTGGGGAGGAATGCATCTATTTCATTATCTGAAAAAGTCATATCTTCTAATTCTTGTAAAGCTTTCTGTGCAGCCGTATAAGCCTTGTAATTAGTCCCTGGTGCTCCGGCATAAACAGCATGTAATTCTTTAACAAGATTATCTCTTCTCTCTCGAATTGTCTCTAATGACACATCACCAACACGAATGTCAGTTAACAAAGAAAGATATTCTTCGCGGATAATCCAAAGGTCCGAACCTGCTTGACGATGCTTTTGAGCAAGCTCACCAAAGTCATAGTTCTTTGTATATGTATTTATAATCAACAATGTCGTGGATAAGATAACGCTTATAAGAGATCCAATATGTCCATTATCAAAAAAAGTAGAAACAATCCCACCAGTTACTAAAGCTGAAATTACTATTTGAGATAGTTTTATTTTGTCGTGTTTGCTCATGAGGATATCGGCACATTTCTCATGAGTCTTGTGAGAGTAAACAACTCGGCCATAACACTCACGTAATTGACCTTCAAGTATATTTCTTTCATCATTCATCACGATTTCCTTCAATGACTATAGGAACATGGATTCTATCCTTAGCTACTACTACACCATCTTTAACACAATAGCATTCAACAATATGGTCCCCCCGAAAATTGGTTGACTCTATCTTCTGTCTCAGGCCGGAGTCTTTAACTATTTGCCCTCTGATGTTATTTTTTCTTTTAGCTACCTCACCTCTATTTAAAACTTTCCAAAAAACTTCAAATGGTTCAGCAACCGAAACGTCTTTTACTACAAACCGGAGCTCTTTATTATTACGCAAAACTAACTTTTTAGAGAGCATATCACGCAGGAAGAACTCTCTGAATCCATTTTGTTTTACTTCGCAATCAATTTTGATATATTCATTAATATCAATTGGATATCTGTCTTCAATAAACTCTTCAGTGTTTTTCGTTGCGTTAAATGTATTGGCTGAAAGTGCTTCTGTGGAAACCACTTGAGCTTTGGGAAAAGGTCTACCATAAACCTTCTTCCATTTATCGTTTACATTAATATTTCCTTCAGCATCGATTGCTTCTAAACATAACCTATATGCCTTCTTAGCTTTTTTTTGGAATTTTTTCTTAACCTTAACTCGTTGTCGGCTCCCTGGAGCAGAATATTCAGTTTGTTCAACAAGCTCTGAAAGATACTTAAAGAAATCCCTACTCAAATAATCATAATAAAGATAGCTGGTTGTATCATATTCAGAAGTTGAATTTAAGAAGTTGTATGACAGAGTGTCAACTAAAAGTCCCCCCATCGCAACCCCATGTTTATTTCTCCATGCACGTACCATTTTACATAAGCGGCGAAGGTTAGAGTTTTTATCAAGATCCAAACTACTAATAGCTTCCATTTCAAGCCTTGGTTTTGTTATCTTCCAGCTTCCACCGTTGTTAGTATCGGGATATAAATAACTGCCATCATCCTGTTGAAAAACTGGTTGAACTTCAACATGAAAATTTGAATACGTTGCTGTTACAACAAGTCTATCCACACGAACTTTTGTTGCAGGATATCTTTTAGATATTGCTGACTTCACATCCTGCAATAATTTTAATTGCTGGTTATCTTTGTAATCATTCCATTTAGATTTTGGCATAATATAAAGCATATCGAGATCAGAAATACCATTAACGCCAGTTCTTCTACCAAATGACCCAACTTGGAGTGAGTTGGCTGTTTTAGATTCTGTATCTCGAAATTGTTTATTCAAAGCGACAGTAAGTTCTCCATAGCGGTAACTTATTGATTCAACGTTATTAATAGCCAAATTAGAGACTAAGCCGTAAAACATGTCTGCTACGCCCATTGCATTCTTCCTTATGCATTGAATTATTGAGTAATTATTTCAAAAAATACTTGCTAACCTTAACTATGTATAGACAGTCATTCTACCATAACAATAATCACAAAAATAAAATTTAAATACTATAATTATCAATGTGTTATGTTTTACTCCTTGTAGAGGTTTACAGAATTTTTCATTATCATTTATACCTAAAATCAGTGAGTAATATCACTAATATACACTCCCAGAATGAAGGAAAGATTCACTTTTTAATCAAGAGGAGCTTATGAAAAATTGGTCCCCAGAGCATACAAAAGAAATCAAAGCTTGGCTCGATATAGATAACTACCGTAAGTTCGAAGAAATCACCTTAAACGGCCTGTATCATGAACTTTGGGCTAGATCGCATTTGTTTAAGCCATGGCCCACGGAGGAAGAGAAAAAAGGGTTGTGGAACTACATGACGAAAATTTTCAGTGGCAACCCCCATCTTTTCAATGACACACAACTCGACTACCCAACGACCCACGATAGCCTTTACAACCCTCCCCACATTTTTATAACTGATATCAGCAGGCTTGCTCAACTGAGCGTATCTGCTCTCAATGTGAATCTTTTCACTTGGGAAAGAGGAAGCGATATATACAGTGTTAACGCTCCCCATCACGAAGCTTATGTATCAGCGCTAATGTTCCCTTTATGTGAGAAAACTGTTCTGCTCGAAATCGATCTGGGTAGTGGAACAGACGATGAAATTACAGAGTCCATAAAAGCAGCACTGCCTCAATGGAGACGGATTAAAGGGGTTGAGGTTGATGAGGCTGGGGCGGTTCGTTTTGGCTATGGAACTATAAAAAAAATCATAAACTATCGTTTGCTAGCGATGTTGGACATATTGCTATGGGCGAAAAGGAAGGATGTTCGAGTGTCAGATGATCGCCTTTCTCGTCTTCTATACACGGACGAAGACGATGAGGCTTCAATCCGGCTTCACTATCACATCAAAGATGCAGATCGACCACTTGCTATGAAAGCTGCAACAATGGACTTCGCCAAGCAGTTCAATTTTTTCATGAATCGAAATCCACACCTAAAAAACATGAGAGTTTCAGATGTGATGAAACTCTCTGATTCCAACTAATCGTAACTCCACGACACCTAGCTCTACAGGGCTACTCATTGCCCTGTAGTTCGGAATCTCGCTCCTTTCTTATTCCGACAGTTCGTATAGTCATTTCATCGAAACGAACAAGAGGAAACATGAAATGAACAACAAAAGCACTCATCTAATACTTCTTCCTGAAGTCCTCTTGAGAACTGGCTACGGAAAAGCCTAGATCTATTGCCTGATCAGTGAGGGGCGCTTCCCTGGTTCTATAAAGATAGAAATTCGCTCGGTGGCATTCGTAGAGTTTGAAATCGATGAATGGATTAAAACCGCAATAGATAAAACAAGAAAAAACGCTGCTTAAAACTAATTCTATTAAAGGATAGAGAAAATGAAAATATTTACAGAAAATGTAAAGTTTGAATGATAAATACAGGGTTAAACTTTACAAAAAACTTTACGAAAATATTGTGTATCTTATTCTACTTAGGTTTGACACTCGTTTCTAAGTATTAGGTGTACATAATGAATACTAGATCTACCAGATGATAAATTGTAATTTTTTAAATCGTTATATACTGATTTACATATAATTTTAAGAATATTCTCTTTAATTTTTTTTGTAAATTTAAAAACCGTCTATTACTAATATATTAGAACTATACTTTTTGTAAACTTTAGGAGGAATATATGTGTAGTATTTGCGTGGATTCATTTATGTTTGAAAATGGTGAAAGATATTGTCATGTTGTTGATAAAGAAACAGGGGAACCACTTTTTTATCCTAATCTGTATATAACAACACAAGTCAGGAATCGTTCTGAATCAATATCAACAATGAAAGTGATAGCAGGCAACATTTCATTGCTATATCGCTTTTTTGACAATAAGAACATTGAGATTGACGAAAGAATTCAGAAGATGATATTTCTGACTCCTAATGAAATCGATGACTTGATAGAGTATACATCGATCAATTTCAAGAAAGCAAAACCTAACAGTTTTAAAGATATTGCTGTTAAAATTCCAACTAGATATTTCAGGGTGACAACAATTGCTAACTATCTAGAATGGTTATGCAAAATTCATCTTTCTCTTTCAAGCCAGAAAGATAAGATTAAAGAGATACAGATTTTCATTAAAAACATAAAAAGAAAACAGCCAAGGAACAACAGTAAATATAATATGAATATTGAAAAAAGTTTAGATGAAAATCAACTTGATTCCTTATTTAACATGCTTGCACCCGGTAGTAATTCAAACCCATTTTCAATAAATGTACAAAAAAGGAATAATCTGATATTTCTGTTGCTTCACTCATTTGGCATTAGAGTTGGTGAGCTTTTGAATTTAAGGATTAGCGATATAAATTTTTCAGAATCAACAATCTCTATAAGAAGAAGACCTAATGATAGATCAGATCCACGAGTATACCAGCCATTAGTTAAAACTTGTGAGAGAAAGCTGAGTGTTGATACAACACTAATGCTGGAAATTTCAGACTATATTTTAAATGATAGACGTAAAATTAAAAACGCGAAAAAGAACGATTTTCTTTTTGTTACTTACAAGGAAGGCCGAACCCAGGGACAACCACTATCATTTTCCTCCTATCATAAAATAGTCAGCGTTGTTCGACAATCATCTTCACTTTTAGATGGATTGACAGGTCATAAACTTAGACATACTTGGAACTATGAGTTTTCGAAAGCAATAGATGAAATAGGGGGCATCTCAGATGAAAAGGAACAGCAAATCCGTTCTTACCTAATGGGATGGAGACCGGGTTCAGACACTTCATTAATCTATAATCGCAGGCATATTGTCGAAATTTCGAAAAAGACATCAATTGATCTTCAAAAGACACTATTTAAAGGAATGTGTAATGAATAATATTATGCAAAACAATAAAAATCTAGAATCTAATGAAGGTAAAACCATTATCGTCCAGAGGGTATTAGGTTTAGATGAGAACAGTAAAATAAGTATTAGCAATTTAATCGAGATTATGAATGTAAACTTGCTTAATGGATTCATAAATACATTGCAGCAATTTGCTTGTAGTAATAGTCGTTCTTACGTAAAAACCATAATTAATCATATGGTGCATTTCATTAAGAACATACAGCCAGAAAGCATTAATGATAAGGCAGTGATTCAATATAAAGATATCCACCCTACAAATTTACGGGTTTTAAGACCATTTATTATTAAATGGTTCGAGTTTGGATATCCTGGAGTTGATGAAAATGCAGTTGAGTTATTGAAACACTTCGATCTTAAAATAAAGAAATTTGGGCAGGCAGTTTTGCAAGACGACCCGAATGAAGGACCATTAACTAAACATGAGCTTGATTCATTGATCAAAGCTATAACTAATGCGTATGGCAAAGGGGAATTATCATTATCAGATTATGCGATATCGTTATTAATTAGCATGACAGGAAGAAGGCCACAGCAGTTAGTTCTGTTAAAATATAAAGATATTAAAAAAAAGAATATAAGTGGCGATTTAACTGAATTCTTAATTAGTATGCCAAGAGTTAAACAACGAGATGTACAACAACAATATCGGGATATTGCTATAATCCCGCACCTGGCTTCGATTATAGTTAAGCAAGCCAATGATTCAGTTGATCTTGTTGAGAAAGCTCTTGGCATGTCTCTTGATGATAAGGTTAAAGGAGAAATTCCTATATTTCTAAACAAGCAAAGCCTGTGCAAGTTAGAGAAAACAAAAAATATATTTGAGCTAACTAATAATGATGTATTAAATGCAAAGCCTTCAATAGCCCATGCTGCATTAACTAGAATAGTTAAATTTGAAAATTTAATTTCAAGTCGGACAGGTTTGTTACTAAAAATTAATCCAAGAAGACTTCGTCATACGATAGCGACACTGCTGGCTCAGGATGGTCATGATGCCAGCGTCATTGCCGAATTGCTTGACCACTCTTCGACTTCAAGTGTTGGGATTTATATTGAGAACTTAGCCGATAGTGCAGAAAGGATAGATAATGCTGTTACAAAGCAACTTTCATTTTTAGCAGATATTTTTATGTATGGGATGAAATCGAAAAAAGACCTGGCTTTTAAGTTTTTCTCGAAAAAAATATGTCAAGCGCAAAATTCAGATTACCCTTGTGAACAATGTGCTTTTTTTATCCCATTTGAAGATATTAAGGATAACAGTTAATGAATAATATCGTTTTGTTTAAATCTAAATATTCATTAAATGTGGAGGATAATTATAATAACTTCATAAAATTTTGCCATTATAAATTGATTGGATTTACTCAAATTAAAGATTGGGATAACTGTGTGTGGAAAGGAGTTACGACATTTAGGAAGATCGGCGTGGGGTGTAAAAAATTCAGTTCTGCAGATGCAATGCATGACGAGTTTGCTAATTTTGCAAAATCATACATTAAGTATCAACACTCACTAAAACCGCTAAAGAGCTATGGATCTGTGATGATGGCATTGAGGTGTCTTGAACAAGCACTTTTGCAGATTTGTAGTAATGGTTTCATTTATAATGTTACAACCATAATTTTTGATGAAGCAATGCAAATCGGAAGAAAACATTTCAAGGGTAATGTTTTGGCACAATGTGGAACACAGCTTGAAAGATTATCCAATTTCCTTTACGAACATAATCTTGTAAAAGCTGGCTATATAGCTTGGAAAAATTCGATAAAACAAAAAGTTAAAAATAATTATATTCCAGTCATAGATGACTATCAAAGAAAAGATAAATTGCCCAATGAGTCTGCGTTATTAGCTATTGCAGATATCTTTTCAAAAGATGATGATGTAATGAGCCAAAGAGATATGTTTACAAGTTCAGTATTTGCGCTTCTCCTCTGTTGTCCAAGCCGAATTTCTGAGATTTTAGCTTTACCTGCTGATTGTGAAATTATCCAGCAAGATAGCAAGGGAATTGAAAGATATGCTTTGAGATTTTATTCAGTTAAGGGATATGGGCCTAATATAAAGTGGATTCCACAAGTTATGGTGCCCGTTGCAAAGAAAGCTGTCAGTAGGCTACGTCATCTCTCTCGAAATGCAAGGTCACTGGCTATATGGTGCGAAGATCACCCTGACGAGTTTTATCGACATGAACTGTGTCCATTGGTCGATGAAAAAGAGAAATTAACAGTTGAGCAGGTCTGCCATGCATTGGGATATCCTTTGCATGACAAAAAAGCATGTATATTGAAAGTTAAAAGGACGAGTCTTGATGGCAATAAGACCTTCCTTAATGCAAGTGATTACGCATACACATTGACTGAACTATGGAAAATGATTCGTTCAGGATTTAGCCAAAATTTCCCATGGTTTGATAAAGAAAAATCTATAAAATATAGTAATGCACTATGTTTACTTAATGATAATCAGCTTGTTTTGTCACGAATGACGAATATCTATTCTCTGTATAAACCTACTAAAGGATTCTTTTCCGTTGATATGCAATGGAAAGAAAGTAATGAGTATGGTTATAAAAATATCTTTGCTCGATATGGTTTCTTTGATGAGGAAGGAAAGCCACTACTCATTCGTTCACACCAGCCAAGACATCTTTTAAACACAATTGCTCATTACGGTGAAATGTCGGAATTAGATATCTCAAAATGGTCTGGTAGAGTCAATGTAAATCAGAACCGTGTTTATAACCATGTTTCAGAAGAAGAGATGGTGGAAAAAGTTGGAACTATTGATTTCCATGTAAATTCTTATTGCCATAAGGAGCCGAACTCATCTGCAGGATTAGCTGTGAACTTAAATGATCTTCAGCATGGAGCAATACACTTAACAGAACGCGGTTATTGTATTCATGATTATGCAATTCTACCTTGTGGAAAAATAAATCAATATATTGAGTCATACAATCACTTAAAAGAACTAAAACCAACTGATAAGAATAGGCTTCTAATCATCAGAGATAGAATAATAGAGTTCAAGAGACTAACTCAAGTAGCATTTGAAAATGGTGACTATGGTGCTGAAAAATGGATCAAGCATCATGAGTTGAATTTAAATAGAATAAACAATCTGTTAGGTAACTAAAATAGGAAATTCACATGGCAAAACATTTGAGTAATAACGAGATAAAGGCGATAACAAACATTATAAAAACGTGGGATGGAAAAATCACTTGGGATAATTTGTGTGAGTCAATACACAAGAAATTAAGCAGAACCATAACAAGGCAATCACTAAGTTCACATAATGAAGTTGTTGAAGCGTATAGAATTAAAAAGAATATACTAAATTTGAAAGCGTCTGATTTAAAGAAACCAGCAAATTTAGCTATTGCTGCACAGCAAATATTAAATCTTAAAGCTGAGAACGATGCATTAAAAAGCCAAAACAAAAGGTATAAGGAACAGTTTACCCGTTGGCAGTATAATGCTTACAGGCATGGTGTTTCACCTGAGAACTTGAATCAACCATTTAATCAAAAGTAAATAATAATGATTGAGTTAGTATGATGATATTTTTGTTATTTATTTTTAGGTTGATAGGTTTTACCTATTGACAATTGCGCTAAAGCTGATAATTATTTAATTAAGTCAGGAAGACAATACTATTGCAAGGATGCAATTTATGGACAATACAAGTAAATCTCTATCGAAAGAAGAGAAGTTGATAACACTCATTGATAAATATATTACTGATACGTATAACGAAAAAGATGAAATATTCACATATAAGTTGTATTTGATTTTTGTCGGGTATCATCTTAAGTATTTCTACCCAAACTCTCAGTATTGTTGTTCAACTAAAAACATTGATAATATTATGCAGATGTTCTGTGGCGTATTTAAATGTCTAAAAGGCAACCTTATAAAAGAACTACCACATAAAGAGGTGCTTTTCTTTCAGTTAAATACATTGGTAGATTACATTGAAGGGAATCAGGTGAGGTTAGAGCAAGTCTACGTTGAGTTAAAAGCGCAGTATGAAATGAAAGAGATTAACAGTCGCGTGACAACTGTTTGTAAGCCTATTAAAAGAAAAAGATTGTAATAACCTAGCCCTGAACTATAAGGCTATCACAATCTCTTGTCGGGTATATTAGTTGGCAATCCCGTTTTCAGATTTTCTGTCTTCTGACGAAAAATTCCATGTATTGACAGTATCATTCTTATTGAATGTTATAGATAGTGTTCTTGATTCTGTTGTTGTATTACCAGCGAAGAATCCAACGACAGGAACATAAGTCAACGGGTTTATTTTCCCATTGTTCATTTCATATAGATAAATATCGCCACCGTCATTTTTTGAAGTTACAGACGTAGGTGAACCAAATGCTCTCACAACATCACTTTTGGAGGTTTTGTTTTTAATTAATTTCGTTTGTAATGTAGCCTGAGTTTCATTCTTCAAAGATTGGTTCCCTGATGATGAACAGGCTGATATTGATAAAATAGAAATAGTAAGTAAAACTCTAATAAATTTATTCATGATAATGTCCTTGTTATATTTAATGCGATTTAATTTTTATTCAAAACTTGCTCAAACACTTGCATCCAACGCTTCATTTGAAGCTCTGTGTCTCTAAAACCGACATCATCACTGAAACGTCCTTTCTTCGGAAAAAATCTCACCTGCCATTCTGGTGACTGAATATCTTTTACGGAAATAAAAAAACCTGAATTTTTTGCGTCTTTTAATCTGTTTGAATCATTTTGAGATTTAGCTACGATCCCATTGGTAATCCCTATGCCAATCATTTTCCCAGAGTTCTTCAAATCATAACGCCACGTTTTAATGTCACTTAGTGAGTATGTCTGTTCTTTGTTTTTTTCTTTCAGTTTTATAGTCTTTTCGTTTAAATCTATGAGCAATGATGTTTTATCAAACTCATGGTAATAATAACCGTCATTTTTTCATTGAAATAATCGATAGTAGAGTGGTTCTTGCGTTTGTCTAAATACTTGGGTATTGCTGTAAAAATAATGAAAGCACCAGCAAAAAGCCATGCGATGAGAGATTGTGAGACAGCTTCTGAACCTAAGGTGCAGAATATTAATACGGGTATTGCTAATGCTACCCAGACCCGTTTCATCACAAAGACTGTCGGTTTGGCTGGCTCTTTAAACGTGAGTTCTGTTGTCATTTGCGTGTCCATCAAGTTGGTTAATCTTTAACAGGAGTGGAGATATCTTGATGAATCTTCGATGTTTATCAGACTCAAGTAAAAACGTTTGTACCGATCGATGTCAAGCTTATAATAGGTAAAAGCTATCAATAATATATTATCGATCTGCGAAACCGATCAATAATTTCTCATTAAATCAATGGATTAAACCATGCGATGGGTGTGGATAATTTTATAAGATGACAACCCTTTGTTATTTCGGCTGTTTAATGTTCACTTGAAGTTGGGTTTGTATCAAGGGAGTTAAGGTGCGGACCATAAGGACTCCCTTAAATCTTCGGAATGAATGTATCAAACAAAAACCGCACTGTTTCAACAGGTTAAGAAGTGGAAGCCATAAGGTGAAGCGGGGTGCTCTTACTTGCTTGGTTTTCTTGGCATTTTGCAAATCAAGAACAGCATCAATCATCTGCTGGCGTTTTGGCATCTTCGATGCCAAAGCAGGTGCAAGAGAAGCAGCTACGGGAAGGGGCACCGCTCTGGAAGAAGAAAGAGAAGCAATTTTTTCTGAAATCGTTAGCGTTTCCCTAGCTGTCTTGATTACCATCCCTGCTGGTGCTGGTGCTGGTGCTGGTGCTGGTGCTGGTGCTGGTGCTGGTGCTGGTGCTGGTGCTGGTGCTGGGATAGCTTCCTTTGTCGCTCGAAGAGCTTCTAAGTGGTCTGGGTTGTAGTTAAGCTGCTTTTGAAGAATTACCCAAGAGTATGCCTTTCCAAGTTGAGATGCCTTGAAAGCTATATCGCGGTAGGAGAACGAGAACCCGTTCATTTTCTCGGTAGAAGCGACATTTGCCGTCCAGCCGACTTCCGCTTCTTCCAGCCTCTTGATAAAAGTTAAAAGGTCAGGTGTATCTGTCAAACTTTTATCAAGTATCTGCTGGAGAGCTTCCTTAGGGGAGGGAAGGCCAGTCCGTTCAGAAAGCATCTGTTCATTCCGAGAGATTCTCTTCCGCTTCGGTTGTGCATTCGATAGGAATGGTGCTGTCTTGGTCACTGTCAGACCATGAGTGATTTCGAGTTCACTAATGATCCGGGTGCTGACAAGGTTCTCGTTCCTGCCTAAATACAACTTACCGCCGTTCAAATCAATCCTGCTGGCGATAATGTGTATGTGCTGGCCTGCTTCGTCGTCGTGCAACACATAACATCTGAGATGGGTATCACTGAATCCGATTCTCTTCATGTAATCGTCAGCAAATGATACCCATGCATTAGCTGAAAGCATCTCACCCTGTTTGAGGCGAAGAGCGTTGTGCCACACTGCTTTTTCAATATCCGGGCGCAGTTGTTTTGACTGATTAAACTCTTCAATCACTTCTCTTGCCATATCACCGACCAAATTACCGCCGATCACATATGGATCACACTTATGGTGTTTTCCTGGTTTTAAAACGTAAAACACTGCACCTTCGAACTGCTTACCCCGTTTTATCTTCTGCATTCCCTTCATAAGAAGCTCCTTGCAGCAAAATGGCTCGAAGCTCTTTGATTAGTTTTTTTATAAAGAAAATCTCTGTTTTTGTCAGACCGCTATCGAAGCTCTTACTGTTCAAGTGAGAAATAACTCGATTAAACTGTTGTGCGATTTCGCCTAACTTAATCCAGGTAGCGTGATTTATTTCAGGAATAATAGGAGGTAGTTGATTCAGCGATGCTATGCGCAGCCATTCGCCTTTACTCTTAGTGTTTCGCTTTAAATTGAGAAGCTCTAATTCCTCTTTGTTAAATCTGGCACTAACGCAATTCTTTCGAAGATTTGATTTGTTTTCCATATAAACTCCTTTTATATGTATGTTCAACAGTAATAAGCATATTCCTTATGCTTTAAGTTATTATTTTATTTATATAGTGGTTGCGAACAATGTCAATAGCTTCGCTTTTGATTTTTTCTTTTCTGACTGAAAGGAGGAAAAGCAAGGCAACTCAGAGAAGCGTAGCTTCGGAGAGTTAGCCCTTGCTTATATTTAGAGGGAGTGTTGACTTTGAGATTGAAATTGCTATAACTGTATTTAGTAATAATAAGGAGGGTATATGAAGATAGCTTTTTTCCTTGCGCTTGTTGCTTCAATCAATTTAAATGTATTGGTTTTTTTTCCAAAGTACTCTGGTTGGTTAGGCATGATGGATTTTTACATAGTGATTTTTTTATTAGGGTGGGTTCTTTATCAAGTTAAATATAGTGGCGTAAATAAATAAAACCCCATGGGGCAATTGTCATTACAATCGTCAGAAATAAAACAAATTTATAATAAAAGTTATTGTGAGTTATTAAATCTGGTGTTGCAGTATTTGATTGTATATGATTTGTATCAGAAGCCGATGGCTTATCATTTTTGGGTTCAGAATTTAATTTGTTTTGCTTTTTCACATGATTTTCTTTATGTCTGTCATTTATAAATTCGACTATTGTTATTAAAGTTTTACCAACAGTTGAAATAAGTATTAAAACTTTTAAACCAATTTGGTAGAGGTGATCTGCTATGTATTGCAAATCTGTAAAGCTTTTATAAAATTCATAATCGAATAAAAATAAATATAAAGCATAGCTTGCTGATGCAAATAATATTGCATCATTTAATGATTTTACGGATTTACCTCGATAAATATACCATAGTGCGATAAAAAGACCACCAGCAATAACAGGGAGGATGCTAATAGAATCAGGGATTATATTTGTGCTTAGAGGTTTTAGGTAATGGTCTGCGTTCTTTATTAGATAAAATGTGGTAATTGAAAGAGCAACTACACACGCAATAAAAAATAAAATGTTTTTGATGATTTTTTTCCATTTTTTTTCTTTATTGGGATAGTTGCTATTGCTAATTTCTTCAGTCATATAGTTACCTTGCAAATAACATAAGTACAAAAGGATATCTTTCTTCAAGATATCCCGTAACTTGTTTCAGTAATTAGGCGAAATTAAAGAAAATATATCTTTTTTCTCAATAAAGATTCCAAGTTCATCATATGGGTTTCCGTAGGCTGAAGCTGATAGCCAATTGAGACTTGTGATCAAAATGTTGTCATAGTCCCATGATAATATTTTTGCGTGAGAAATAGGATCTTTCTTCTTCGCTAAAATAATTCCATTTTTTCTCAAAGAGTTACTTATTTCTTCAAGTTGTTGTGTATTGATACCTCCACTAAGAGATGAGTAATACATGTTAATATTAAGACTGCTATTGGCTGTCATTGATGTTACTAAGGGAGTTAAAATAGGTCTTTCTGCATTATTACTAATTCTATGACTTGCAATAAATATTGATTTTGTCGCTTTATCCCTTGCATCTAAAACAAAATCATGATGCTCATTTTTCGTGATGATTTTAATTCTTACATTTTTGTTCGCAGAATCTTCTGATGAAAAATGTTCAAAAGTTTTTTTCAATTCGTATGAAATGGCTGAAATAGATTTGCTTAAGTTGTTAGATACTCTGGATTTTCCTTTAGAAATTATGCTCAAAATATCTAATACTTCAGTCGTTAAGGTATCATTTGTTACAAAAACAGAACATTCATATCTATTAAATCCACTTGCTAACCAGTTACATGATCCAATAGTTGCGCAATATCCGAATTCCATTGTGTCGCATACTATTACTTTTGCATGAGAACCTGTGGGATCTGAATGTATTGTAAAAAGTGAAGTTAAACCAAGCTTTATAATTTCTGCTCTATAAGAATTAAGGCCTTCAAGAAATTGATTATAACTTCCGATACTTCTCTCATCATCGGGTTCTTCTTGACCCCATAAGATGTCAACTTGAACTCCTCGTTTAGCAGATTCTGTTAATTTCTGAAATATTACTTCAAAGTTTTTCAATTGTATAAAAGTAGAATGGATAATGATTCTGCTAACAGACTTATCGATCATCTCCATAAGATGGTCTCGATGGTTTTCTGACCCTGATATTATTTGTAATTCAGTTTCATTAATATAGTGTTCTTCAAACCTATTTTCAAAAAACTTAGTATTATACGTGCTTAATTTCGAGTTCTTACTAAGAGTATCTATGTTAGCTTTAATCTCCTTACGTTTCATATTGGCTGCGGCGATAATATCTTCTGTTAATTCTTTTGAAATGTCAGATGGAACACCCGTTATGATATCTGCTTCATCAACTTGTGCTATAGCAAAAGTTCTATTTTGATAATAAGGTCTATCATTAGCCCTTTCCTCATACCCTATAACCTCTTCATCTGTATCTTCAACACAATTTAGAATATCTGACGTGAACGGTGAATGTTTGGGATTCTTAATTTTAAGTTCTGTTGATATTGAGTATTTGTTCTTAAGTAATTCATTTGCTCTTGGTGTAGTATATATCTGATAGTTTTGATTTCTTGCATTTACTCGATAACATTTTGCTGTTATTGGATCTATTAAAAACTTCCGAGTAGATTCCAGAGGCTCTCTTTCATAAGGGAGTTCCTCACGATTAGCAACACTCTTTCCTTTGCTGGTAATCCTAAAGTTGTATTTAGAATTCAATTCAACTAATTCAACCCAACCCAATTTCATAAATGGTAATATTATTTCAATTATAAGCCTTTGAGGAAGGTTAGATTTTAATGATAGATCTTCTATAGGGTAGGGTTGAAGGCTAATCTCTTGGAGTAAAAAATGATCCAAAGCTCCCCATCTATGGCCTTTAAATATTTTGAATTTATGAACACCATAATGGAAAGGAATTTTAACGTATATATTTTTATTTTTCATTTTTATTTCCTTTATTTATTATAGAGCTTGTTGCAACCAACGAAAGCTTTCTCTCATTTAAAGATAAATCCAATTTATCTGTTAACCTTGGAATGAAATCATATTCTTTTAAGTTCTCTTTTGAGATACGATTAGACCAAGCCTTGAGAAGATCATATGAGCCGACTATGATCAATTTATACTTTGCTCTACTAAGTAAAACATTTATACGGCGTTGATCTGATAAAAATCCTAATGCACTCTTAATTGTGCTTTTACCATTGTTTCGTACTAATGAAATTATGACAATATCAGCTTCGCCACCTTGAAACGAATCAACAGTAAGGCAATAACCATCATTATCATCTGGTGGAATGTAATTACTTAGAAGTGTATTAAATTGATTTTTTTTCTTTTCAATTTCAATATGCTTTGAAATTAATTTCACTTGATTTGAGTATGGAGAAAGAATGGCCAACTTTATTTTTTTTGTTGGGTTGGAGTTCTTGTCCAAATCTTTAAGAACTTCTATGATTGTCTTACATTCACTTTCGTTTGACCAGATTGGTGTATGCTCTCCTGTTCTGTTACCTTTAGTTTTTTGTACATCAGGTTGATTAACCCATACAAGTGCTGGTGTATTTGTGAGGTGGGATTCTTCTTTTAAGTTAAGCACTGATTGAAAATCTTCTGTAAGATACTTCTTTTCTTTATCTTTATCGGTAACTAATTTGTTGTTATAAAAAACATTCGAGATCACTTCTGCTATATGAGGATGCATACGGTGCTGGACTGACAGCATTGAGGACAATTTGTTATTTCTTTTATGATCTTTTCCCTTTAATTTTTCATACATTATGTCTTGCCGTTCATCATCTACAATAAGAGATTCAAAGAGATTTACATATCTGGCTGCCCGCAATCCTATTTCTCTTGCTTGATCATCTGTTATTGACGAAAAGTGACTATTACGCATTAGTTCATTTTTTAATTTAAAATTACTAATGCTATCAACTTCTTCAAAGGTGTTTTTGAGTCTTTTATTATTGGTTAAAATGTTTTTTAACTCAATTGAACGATATGGTGGTAATTGATTGTGATCACCGATCATTAATCGTCGGTAGGATAACAAAAGTGGGCTTATTAGTTCTATACCTGTAACCTTTCCACTTTCTTCCATAATCGACCAATCAAATTGTGCTCTTTCTTTTATCATTCTCTCTACATAATCTGAATTAGTTGTAGCAAATATTAAGCTTGCTGATTTAATTAGTTGATTAATCAGTGGGTATCTCTTTACTGGAGGAGCTTTAAGCAAGTTGGAAATGTTGCTTTTTAAATTTTGATTGGATGAGTTTTTGTATAAAGGGCTTTCCACAAACTTTTTCAAATACTCTAATCCAGTTTCATCGGCACTGTTTAATATTACATTATCTTCGCCAGATATTTTGTTGCATCTAATAATTATTGGATCATTAGTATGTTTGTTTACAGTAACTAAATCTTTGACAACTTCATGATATAGATGTTGAACCGTTGCATGACTCTGTGCAGTAAAGAGTATCCTACTATTAGGTTCTTCTTTAAAGATAAATTGAGAAAGTGCTTTAACTAAGTGAGTTTTACCAACTCCTGGTGGGCCTTGTACAAGGTTCATTGGCAATGTTGATAATACTTTTGTAAAAACTCTTTGTTTAGATTCATCCAATGAGTCCATTATATCTTTTGCAGCTATATCTTCATTGCTTACTGTGAGATTTGAATTAGGGGAAGTAATTACATTCATCAGTTCAATATGATTTTCAAGCATATCCAATGTATTTGCATGTCTTGTTATTTGGCGCAGAGTTCCTTCAATTGAGTCTGGAACAACATAAAAATTTCTCCACTCTGGAAGAGGTTTTTTAGAGATGAAACTATATATTTCTTGATTGTTTTGATCTGTTTCATAACCATAGAACTCTAAAAGAATCTCTTCGTTAACTCTACTGAAATCATTATTATCTACTAAGCTCCAGGATAGCTTATCATTGTTTTCACTACTATTTATAATCTTTTCAAGTCTGACAGATGGTGAGTCGATACTTAGGGACTTAGACAGTTCTTCCGTTGTTTCGTCAAATTTTGGAATGAATTTAAAAATCCATGAGCCAATATTATCTGGTTCGCTTTCTTCACTGATGTTTTCTACAGGGAAAATTTCTGCTTTTGCATATGCGATATTTGTGATATGAACGGCAGTTAACCCCTCTAATAATCGAAGATGTTCTTCATTTCTTTTATTTTTAGTTTTACCTATATCTTTGAATATCATTTCCCAAGACAGCAGGCTTAATGAGTTATCATTACTATTCAAAAATTTCCTGGCTTCATAATGAGTATAACATGATATATTATTACTATTTACTTCAATGTAATTATCTTTACCAAAGAATCTATTTGGTAACTCTAAATATGCATATTGTGAATAACCTAATTCCCATGTTTTGTCACTCGTCCGATGGTCAGGCTGAAATGGTGTTAGTACATAAAAAAGTTCTTTCCCTTTCAATACTACATCATATCGATTGTGTTCTGAGGTATTAACAAATAATACTGGTGAATCAGATAGATCTTCGCTTACGAAACTCTTTATTATATCAGAGTCATCTCTAGATATTGTGAATTCACTTTTTTTAAAGATTGTTTTTTGTATGCAGTGAAATAGCTCTTTTTTTTCTTTGGTATTGTCAGATTGTTCATACTTAGTGTTTATTGCTAACCCATGAATAGTTTTCGTTTTTTTATAGAATTCGGTAAGCTCATTAATTATACCATCTAAAAACTGTAGAATATCTTTTTCACCAAGAAGTTCTTTTATAGCATTTTGCTGAATAGGTTGGATTCCCAATAGACTACGAATTATCGCTACTTCACTAATTGTTAGATCATACTTAGAAATGAAGTATTCTGCTGGAAAATGCAGAGATTTAATTTCATTTATATCTATTTTTAAAAAGTTTGCTATTAAAATCCCTAAATCGATCCAATCTGTAGCGAAAGTTGATATTTTCCCGTGTTCACCAACAGGCTCAATTTTAGCTCTGGTAAGTGTAGGCATTCGGATTGACCACTCGAAGCCGGTCAACTGAAAATCGTTATAATCATCTGATTCATAATCATATGTTAGAATTGAATTTTCATCCAAATGTCGATGTAACAACCCTTGCGCATGAAGCAAACCAATAGCATTTGTAATTCTACAGATATTTTTCCAGAATCTGATTCTAACTGCTGGATCTTTTAAGCGGGTGAGCCAGTGGCTTTTGCTTGGGAGTGATAATGTTCTTTTATTCAATAAGTAAGAAGTCGGGACTCTTCCATCGGAATTTAAAACAAGATAGTACCCTTCATTTGTTTTTCTTGATTCAACTGGATTTACTATATAATCTCCGACTCCAGGATATCCCTTTAACCTTTGTAGTTGTCGTAATTCATGTTGCCAAATACTTTCAAGAATTTGTTCATCACTTGAGGTATTTCTTGGCCAATGTTTGATAATGTAACTCTCCCCATCTTTAAGGGTAAGAATTACTTCAGGGATATTTTTATTCGATTCTGTTTTTAGTAGATTTTTTTCTATAATATGATAATTATCAAACAGTTTATTTTCACTCATAGATCAACCTTATTCATAAATGCTGTGTGAACTTTACGGATGAGAATTGTACATTTAAATGCTACCGCCCCAACATATGCGTGTATGCTGTACATTGTATTTATTGATAACATAAAAAAGCAATATATACAATGAGTTAAGCATAGTTGTTTGGTTTAGATCATAAGAAAATGCTTCTGAAATTATTTGACCAGCTATTGTTTAATCTCAGAAGCTAAAACAGAGCCTTAATTGGTTAATGGTGGGTGTATGATTCGAAGTAGTTCGTTGAAAGTAGGGGGGGACCGTAATAGTTACTTTGGTTTATTATATGATTTGCCATTATTAAGCAGCGATAGCTTTTAGCCTTTGAGCTTGCACATAGTCACTCCACCACTGCATGAGAACCATTCGTTCAGTCAGATACTCTGCACGATTATAAGCGGCAATTATTTCATCTTTCTTTGAGTGTGCAAGAGCAGCTTCGAGGACATCTGTTCTGAACTTACCAGACTCCTCTGCGGCCGTTCGTGCAATAGATCTCATTCCATGAGCTACAAGCTCACCTCCGAATCCCATTCGAATAATAGCGGCATTAGCTGTTTGTTCATGCATGTGATTGAGTGGAGCTTTGATGCTGGGGAAAACCCATTCTCTGTGCCCACTGATGGCTTTCATTGAATCCAATACTCGCAAAGCTTCTTTGCTCAGTGGGACTTTATGGGGCTTCTTCATTTTCATAAATTCAGCAGGAATGTTCCACATTGAGTTATGGGTATCTATATCATTCCATCTTGTGCGAACAGCCTCACCAGGGCGAATCCATGTGAGAAGTTGCCACTCAATCAGTAGCCTCGTTTCTAAACGGATAGAAGCATTGATTAGAGCAACCAGGAAGCGGGGGAGTTCGGAAGGGGGTAATGCTGGCATATTCTGTTTTTTAGGCTTACTGAAACGTTGACCGAGATTGTCAGCAGGGTTGAACTCAATGAGTTCCTCAGTAGCTGCATAGCGGAAAATTTCATTTAGTCGTGAAATAATTCGCCGTAGGGTTTCCAGAACACCACGCTGCTCAATAGGATCAAGATGCTGCTTTAGTAGCTTAGGGCGTATTTCTTTGATTGGGACGTTCCCTAGACCGGGAAAGATGTTCCGTTCAAGGCTACGCCAGATATCTTCGGCATGGTCTTTTGAGATGCCAGAGGTCTTTACCTTCTCATCTAACCACTTCCGAGCAACGGCTTGTAGCGTATGTTCAGTAGCATCCTTTAATGCATTAGCTTTATCGCTGTTATGGACTTGTGGATCGATGCCGTTGGCAAGCAAGGATAGATATTCATCACGTAAAGCTCTTGATCTAGCCAATGTAAGGTGCGGATAGGTCCCAAGACTCATTTTTGTGCGTTTCTTAGTCAATGGCACTGCATACCTAAAATACCAGTTTTTCTTGCCACCCTTTGAGAGGGGAGCGATTCGTAGAATCAAGCCATCACCGTCAAATAAGTTGATTTCTTTGTCCGAAGGTTTGGTGTTTTTGATTTCAGTATCTGTGAGTTTTTTTGCGAGTTTTGCCATTTTGGGACCCTCAAGTTTTGGACCCTTTGCGTTGGGTCCCAAAAAGGGTGCCATAACGAGTAGCTTCTAGCAAATCTCAGTAGACTTCTATAGACGTAAAAAAGCCCGCAAGGCTGGTTCCATGCGGGCTTAGTAGACTTCACTGAACTTCAATACATCATAAATTGGTGGAGCTGGCGGGAGTTGAACCCGCGTCCGAAATTACTACACCGTCGGCACTACATGCTTAGTCCAATCTTTACATTCGCCAGTCAGCTGCGGATGGACACGCCACTAACAAACTAGCCTGATTAGATTTAACGCTTCAACCCCAGGCAGGATATTCACGCGATCTCTTTTGGGTTTGACCTCTCTTGATCCCCGTCCTAAGAGCGGAG
>Ga0308167_1001774_pt1 | contig 23045 bp, 29 predicted proteins | sample PhyCR1_2_FD_202138 | JGI IMG/M metagenome (GOLD analysis project Ga0308167, IMG submission 202138) | Phyllosphere microbial communities from UC Gill Tract Community Farm, Albany, California, United States - DLSLRC.R1 | ecosystem: Host-associated > Plants > Phyllosphere > Unclassified | place... | reverse complement strand
CCGCACCGTGAGGACGACGACGAGGGCTGCGATGGCCACGAGGAACACCACGCTCGTGACGGTCGACCCGAGGCCGAGCCCGCCGTCCGCGACCGGCTGCGACAGGAAGTCCCCGACGGAGGCGCCGAGCGGCCGGGTGAGGACGTACGCCGCCCAGAAGGCGAGCACCGACCCGACGCCCGCGAACCGGTGGGCGAGCGCGACGACCCCGATGGCCGCGGCGAACAGCAGCGCCGAGGGCAGGTAGCCGAGCGCGAGCTGCTCGCCGAGCAGGTCGCCGACCGCCGTGCCGAGCGCGAAGGTCATCAGGACGGCGGCCCAGTAAAAGGACTCTCGGCGCGGGGTCGTGACCTCGTGGATCGACAGGGTGTCCTCGACGCGGTGCCAGACGACGAACACGACGGCCAGCGCCACCGCGAAGACGGCCGTCGACACCCACAGGCTGACGCCGAGCGAGTCGGTCAGCGTGTCGGTGAGGAGGGTGCCGACGACGCTGATCAGCACGACCGCGAGCCAGTAGACGACGGGCACGTAGGCCCGCGTCCGGAACTGCACGACGAGGGCCACGACGAGCAGGGCCGCCATCACGACGCTCGTCACGGTCAGTCCGAGTCCGAGGCCGTCGGCGAGGAAGTCGGCGAAGGTCTCGCCGACGGTGGTGCACAGCACCTTGATCACCCAGAACGCGAGGGTGATCTCGGGGACCTTGCTCAGCAGGGCCCGGCGGTCGAGGGTCGTGGTCCCGGTCGGGACGGCGCGTGTGGTCATGCGACGACCGTCACCGGTCGCCTCCCAGAAAGCCCCCAGGGGCCGAGACGAGGAGGCGCACCGTCCGAGACGAGGAGGCGCAGGTCGGCCCGCCAGGGCCTCTGAGCGGTTTCTGGGACGACCGGGCGGAGCCTGCGTGCATGACCGTCCTGCACCGTCCGCCCTCACCGGCGTTCCCTCGCGGCCGCACCGCGCCTCCTCTGTTCCCGGCTGTCCGCTCTGTCGTCCACGACCGGGCGTGGGCGGCCTGGGGCGCGACCGGCGTCGCCGGCGTCGTCGTCGCCGGGCTGCTGATCACCTCGGGCGCGGGCGGCGTGAGCGAGGTCGACCTCGACCTCGTCCAGCACGCGAGCCGCGCGCACGTCCCCGTGCTCGACGGGGCCGCACTGCTCGTCGACCGACTGCTCGGGCCGCAGCTGGGCGCGGCCCTCGTGCTGCTGCTGGTCGTCGCGGTGTGGGTCGTGAGCCGCCGAGCGGCCGCCGCCCTCACTGCCCTCGGCGTCGCGACCGGGCCGTGGGCCGCCGCCGAGCTGGTCAAGCTCGTCGTCCAGCGTGACCGGCCCGACCCGGGGCTGCTCGTCGACCCGCTGATCGTCGAGCCGCACTCGTTCTCGTTCCCCAGCGGGCACACGGCCCTCGCGACCGGGCTCGCGCTCGCCCTGGTCCTGCTCGCCTGGGGGAGGCGCGGCGCACCGGTCGTGATCGGGACGGCGGCGCTCGCCGTGGCCGGCGTCGGGCTGTCTCGTGTCTGGGTGGGCGTGCACTGGCCGAGCGACACGGTCGTCTCGGTCGTGCTCGGCTGCTCGGTGGTGGCGCTGGCCCTGCCGCCGTGGCTGCACCTCCTCGATCGGATCGAAGGCCGCGCCGCAGCAGCGCCCTCGTCCCACCCCGTCGAGCCCTCGGCGCCGAACCCTTCCCCGACCACCGACCCAGGACGGACCCGCTCGTGAGCATCCTCGACCCCCAGACCCTCCTCGCCGGCATGGGCCCGTGGGCCCTCGGCGGCCTGTCGCTCATGATCTTCGTCGAGTCGGGCCTGCTCTTCCCCTTCTTGCCGGGCGACTCGCTGTTGGTGACCGCGGGCCTGCTGCACCAGAGCCTCGGGCTCAGCATGGCCGTCATCGCGCTCTGCGCGTTCCTCGCGGCGGCGGCCGGCGACCAGGTGGGGTTCTTCCTCGGCCACCGGTTCGGGCGCCGCTGGTTCCGTCCCGACGCCCGCGTGCTGAAGACGGCGCACCTCGAGCAGGCCGAGGCGTTCTTCGAGCGGCACGGCGGCAAGGCGCTCGTCCTCGGCCGGTTCGTGCCCGTCGTCCGCACCTTCGTGCCGCTCGCCGCCGGCACGAGCGGCTACCCGTACCGCCGGTTCATCGTGTGGAACCTCACCGGGGCGTTCCTCTGGGCCGTCGGCATGACGGTGCTCGGATCGCTGCTCGGTGGCCTACCGTTCGTGGCAGACCACATCGACCTGCTCGCCGTCGGGCTCGTCGTCGTGTCGGTGCTGCCGATCGGGGTCACCGCCCTGCGGCGCTCGCACGCCGGCCGGGCCGAGCAGAGGGTCGCAGCGACGACGACGAGAGACGAGGAGGCGGTGGGTGACCGGTCCTGACACGCGCCCGAGCCTCCTGCTGGTCGAGAACGACCCGGCGCTCGGGCCCATCGTGGCCGACGTGCTCGGCGAGGCCTGGCAGGTCGACCTCGTGACCGACGGCCGGCGCGGGCTCGAGGCCGCCCGGGCAGGTGGGCACGCGGTCCTCGTCGTCGACCGCCGCCTCCCCGGGCTCGAGGGCACCGAGCTCGTCGCGGCTCTCCGGCGGGAACACGTGACCACCCCCGTGCTCATGCTGACGGCGCTCGGCACGACCGCCGACCGCGTCGCGGGGCTCGACGGCGGGGCGGACGACTACCTCGTCAAGCCGTTCGAGTTCGACGAGCTCTTCGCCCGGCTGCGCGCCCTGACACGGTCGTTCGCCGCCCAGGAGCGCTGGCTCGACGTGGGGGAGGCCCGCCTGTATCCCGAGAGCCGCATCGTCGTCACGCCGTGGTCGAGCCGCGTCGTGCTGAGCGAGCGAGAGAGCGCCCTCCTCGCCGAGCTCGCCCGACGCCCGGACCACACCTTCGACCGGGCCGACCTGCTCGCCCGGGTGTTCCCGCACGGCGAGCAGCTCGGCACCGTCGACACCTACGTCAGCTACCTGCGGCGCAAGATCGACCGCGACGTCGTGCTGACCGTCCGCGGGCGCGGGTACCGGGTGGGTGCCCTGTGAGCTGGTGGCGCGGGCGCGGGCGCGGGCACGGTGGTGCCGGTGCCCAGGCAACGCCCGCTGCCGATCCCGAGGCCGCGGCCCTGCAGGCCGCCGCCCGGTCGATCGGCCGACAGATCGTGCTCGTCTCGGGACTCGTCGTGGTCGGCGCCCTCGCGCTGACCATCGCGTGGGTGCTGCACCAGACCGTCCCGCAGGAGCGCCTCGAGCAGGTCGCCGCCGCGGGCCAGGGCGAGGTCTTCGTCTCGGCCACGGACGTCGTGGCCGGCCTCGTCGTCCTCGGCGTCGCCGGCGTCGTCTTCGCCGGCGTCGTGACGGTGGTCATCGCCCGACGCGCCGTCCGGCCGCTCGGTGAGGCCCTGCGCCTGCAGCGCCAGTTCGTCGCCGACGCGAGTCACGAGCTGCGCACGCCCCTGGCCGTGCTCGACGCCCGTCTCCAGGCGCTGCAGCGCCGGATCGCAGGAGGCGCGGCGACCGCCGACGACAACGTCACCGCCGACCTGGCGAGGCTCCGCGACGACTCGCGGGCCCTGATCGACATCGTCGGCGACCTGCTCGAGGCGGCCGGCGGCGACCCTGCCGAGGGAGCGACGTCCGCGGGGTCAGCCGCGCTCGACGACGTGGTCGCCGAGGTCCTGCGGTCGATGTCGGTGCTGGCCGAGGAGCGTGCGGTGGCGCTCGACCAGCAGGGCGACGGGTCGGTCCGCGTCGCCGTGCCGCCCGCGAGCCTCCGACGGGCCGTGCTGGCCCTGGTCGACAACGCCCTCGGCCACGCGCCGGGCGGGTCCACGATCACCGTGTCGACCCAGGTCAGGGGAGGCTCGGTCGTCCTGGCCGTCACCGACCGTGGGCCCGGCATCACCGGGATCGACCCGACGCGCGTCTTCGACCGGTTCGCCCGGTCGGAGTCGCCCGCGGTGAGCTCGGTGGCCCCGGCCCCGGCCCCGGCCCCGGCCCCGGCTCCGGCTCCGGCGAGCGGAGGGCAGGGCACTCGCCCGAGCTTCGGCATCGGCCTCGCGCTCGTCCGCGAGGTCGCCCTGCGTCACGGGGGCAGCGTCCGCGTGGCCTCGACCTCGGCCGCCGGGACGACGATCGAGCTCACCCTTCCCCTCGCGGACGCCGCCGGCTGAGGCGCTCGGCGACCCGGCCACTTCTCACGGCGTGGCACCGTACCGGTTCGCGAGCGTCGGCTCCTGCCCGTGGAATGCACTCCGGTCTGCCGTGAAGACGCTCTCGAGCAGGGAGACGTCCTCGACGCCGGGCGCGATGACGACCTCTCCGAGCGCGATGCCGGCGAGGGCGGCGGTGACGACGTCGTCGGCGCTCATGCGCGGCACGGCCGAGAGGTCCATCAGCCCCGGGTCCGCCGGGTCCGTCGGGACGCAGCTCGTGAAGGTCTTCGACCTCGTCGCCTCCGGCACCGGCCCCCGTGAGTACAAGGCCCTCGCCGTGGGCTTCGCTCCGGCGACGACGACCGCGGTCGCGGACGATCACGAGCGCTGCAACCCGGGCGCGCAGCCCATCACGATCCGTGTCACCGTCCTACCCGCGATGGACGCCTGCTCGGCGCGCAGCTCGTCGGCCGCCTACCGACGGGTGCACAGGCAGACCGCCTCGGCGATCGCGACCGTCCCCTCATTCAGTTCCAGGATCTGCCGGGTGATGCTCGATTCGAGCACGAGCGCAGCGAGTACAGCGGCCACGTCCTCGCGTGTCACCGCGCCGTGTTCCTCTGCGGGTCCCAAGGAGACCGTTCCCGACCCCGGGCCATCGGTCAACAGCGAGGGGCGGAGGATGACCCAGTCGATGTCCTGACGGACCAGGCTCACCTCCGCTCGCTTCTTGACGGCGAAGTAGTGCTCTTCGTCGTCGCTCAGTGCTCGATCACGCCACGCTTCCGGCAGCACGGACAGAAGGATCAATCGTGTCCCGTGGCTGCGCTCGACGGCCTGTGAGACGCGGCCGAGCGCGGTGAGGTCGATGTCATCCGTCACCTGCTGCGGACCGGCGTTCGAGCCGGCCGCGTAGACGACGACATCGGAGCTTGAGATCATCGTCTCGAGATCCGCCGGGGCGCGAGTCGCGAGGTCGCCGACGACCGCTGATGTCCCTGACTCACTCAGCGCTTCCGCCTGCTGCGGCGTCCTGACGAGACCCGCGACGGGGATGCCCCTCGCGCGGAGCCGTGTCGCGAGGAGTCGCCCGACCCTGCCGGTGATCCCGAAGATGAAGACACGGGGAGTCGCGTCGACGGACGACGTCATGACGCCACCACGTCAGACGAAACGGCACGGCGAGATTCCTCCGCTGCCAGCAAGTCGACGAGTTCGTCGTATCCGTAGAGTCGCGCGAGATCCTGCGGGGTGAGTCCCGCGTGCGAACGGAGCGACAACGATGCCCCCGCCTCGAGGATGACCCGAACCGATGCGGTGTGACCGTGCCACACCGCATCGTGCAGCGCGGTGAGGCCGTTGTAGGCCCCCTGCACGTCGATGTCGGCCGCATGCACCGTCCTCCCTGAGGTCAGCAGGCTGCGAAGGACGTCGGCATGCCCGAAGTAGGCGGCGTCGTGCACGGCCGTGCCCTGCATGAGTCCGATGGTGCGACGCGGGTCGACGCCTGCATCGAGCAGGCGCTCGACGACCGCGACGTGACCTTCGCGGGCGGCGACGCCCAGGGGGGTGTAATCGTCATCGAAGCCACCGACGATCGGGTGACGCTCGTTGAGCATCGCGCCGTCGTCGATGAGCCGCTCCACGGCAGCGAGGTCGCCCGCCTTGGCGGCGGCCAGCAGAGAAAGCGATGCCACGTGTCGCGCATCGGCGGAGTCGCGCTCCGTGATGAGGTGTGCGATCGCGACCAGGCCATCCTCATCGGCGAGCTCGACCGCCGTCTGATGCCAGTGGTTGGGCACATCCGTGCGAGCGCCGCGGCGAAGCAGCACCTGCACGGCGTCCGGCTGCTTCTGGAGCACGGCGTCCATGAGGGCTGTGTTGCCGAGCGACGGAGACTGCTGATCGATGAAGGCGCCGTGATCGAGCAGCAACGACACCACCTCGCCGTTGCCACCCTGCGCCGCTTTGTGCAGTGCGGTGGCACCCATCTGTCGTTCCACCACCAGAGGGTCGGCGCCGGCGGTCAGGAGAATCGCGACGAGTTGAGCATTGCCGCGAGCGGAGGCCACCATGAGGGCGGTCAGCCCATCGGAGAATGCCCGGTTGACATCTGCCCCTCCGCGCAGGAGGTCAGTGACATCGGCGAGGTCTTCCCGTCGGACGGCATGGTCGAGGTTCATCATCATCTGCTCTTCTCTTCGGTGCGGGTGCGGGTGCGGGTGCGGGTGCGGGTGTCGGAGTCGGTGCGGGTGAGGGAGGTGTTCGACCACTCGATGCCGGCGAGGAAGCTGATGATCTCGGCCGTGACGCGTTCGGCTGCTTCGTGCTGAGGCCAGTGGCCGACCCCGTCGAGGCGAATCACATCGACGAGCCCTGGTGCGAAGGGGAGGAGCTGCTCCACGGTGGGCGGTTCAGGATGGAACAACTGGCAGAGGCCGTCGTCGGCTCCCCATATGTAGACAGCGGGCTGGCGGATCGGCATGCCTTTGAAGGCGGACATCTGCTCGAACGTGATGTCGGATGCCCGGTAGTAGTTCAAGCCGGTGGCGAAGCCGCTCTTCTCGAACGCCGTGATCGACGACGACACGTAGGAGGGATCGGCCCAGGAGGGAACGTCGACCGGCGCCGGCCGCAGCATCCCTCGCGCAGCGTCGAGGGGATCCCAGCCATCGCCCCCCGCCGGGCTTCCTGACAGCCAGTACAGCGCGCTCGGGATCGATGCAGCCGCCGGTTCGAAAGCGAGGTGCCCATCGGGCTGCATCATCTCGAACGCGTAGTAGCGGTCGGCCCACCCGTCGTTCCTGAGCTGACCCCAGGTGCTCACCTCTCCACGCGGGAGGAAGGGGATGCTCAGGCTCACGAGTCCGAGGAAGAGGTCCGGACGCAGCACCATCGCGCGCTGAGCGACGTCGGCGCCCCAGTCGTGGCCGACGAGCACGGCCTCGGTGATGCCGAGGGCATCCAGGATCCCGACGAGATCACCGACGGTGTGCAGGGCGCTGTAGAGCTCGACCTCGCTGGGGGAGTAGCTGCTTCCGAACCCGCGCATGTCGAGCGCCACCGCCCGGTAGCCCGCCTCCGCGACGCCGGCCATCTGGTGGAGCCAGGTCTCTCCCACGTCGGGGAACCCGTGGGCGAACATCACGGCAGGCCCTGCTCCCTGATCGAGCACATGAAAGGAGTGCCCGTCCACGTCGATCTCCATCCGCCGCAGTGGCGGGGTGGTGCTGTCTGTTGCGGTCAAGTGCGCGTCTCCCGGTGTCGTGAGCGGCTGGTCGAAATGGCGGAAGGTCTCGCCACCATCACCTCGCGCTCGGTAAGCTACTAATAGTAGCAGTTAAACCTACCGAAAGTAGCTTAGAGATGATCGACTCCGCGACGACATCGCCAGAGCCGTCGGCGAAACGGCGCCTTCCCTGGCAGGACCGCCATCAGCATCTGTTGGAGCGTGCGCTGACGATCGTGCGGGAGAACGGTGTCGACGCATTGACCCTCGCCGTTCTCGCACAGCACGCCGGCGTGTCGAAGCCCGTCGTCTACGACCACTTCGATACCCGTTCGGCGTTGTTGACCGCGCTGTACCGGTGGATCGATGCGGAACGCAAGCGGGATTTCCAAGAGGGCATGGCCCAGGACGACTTGGCCTACGAATCCACCGTCGAGGCGCTGTCGTCGACCTACATCCGATGCGCGACGGACGCCAGCGGGGAGTTCTTCGTGATCGGGGCGGCGATGACCGGCAATGAGGAACGAGCGCGCATCTACCGCGAACTCGTCGACACGGGTGTCGAGATGTTCCAGGCCGTTCTTCGCCCCCACGTGCGGATGCCCGATCGCGAGCTCCAGCGTCTCTGCATCGCCCTTGTCGGCGCCGGAGAATACCTCTCGACCTCAGTGCTCGGAGGGGTGACCACCGAGGCCGAGGCGATCGCGACGTACTCCCGGCTCATCGGTCACGCAACGAACGGTGCACGTGTCCACTGAGAGGGCGTCGTCGTCCACCGGGCTCGCCGGGTCGAAAGGCGCGGCGACCGGAGGCGCGTGAGCGCCGACTGCGTCGGGGCGGTCGAACTCGCGGCCTGGTCGTACAGCGGCGTGACCGGGCACCCGTCGTTGTCGTGGGTGTCGCTCATGAGGGGCTCTCGTGATCCTGTCGTGACCGTGACCGTGACCGTGCGCGTGGGCGGGTACGACAGCCCCGGCCGTCGACGAGCTCGCGTCGGTCGTCGAGGGCGCCGTGCGGGTCGTCCCGCTGCCTGACCGGTCGTGCCGGCCAGGGGCGGAGCGAGCAGACTGGGACGGTCCTCCACGAAGAAAGAAGACTCCTCATGTCAGCGTCGACAGTCCTGTTCATCGGCGGCACCGGCATCATCAGCTCGGCGGCCGCGGCCCGAGCCGTCGAGCTCGGCCACCACCTCACCGTCATCAACCGCGGGGCCTCGTCGACCCGGCCCACGCCTCCTGGGGTCGAGGTGCTGACGGGGGACGTGTCCGACCCGGCGTCGATCCGCCGGGCCCTCGGCGACCGGTCGTTCGACGTCGTCGTCGACTTCGTCGCCTTCACCCCCGACCAGGTCCAGGCCGACATCGACCTCTTCGCCGGTCGGGCCGGCCAGTACGTCTTCATCAGCTCGGCGTCGGCGTACCAGAAGCCCGTCGCCGCGCTGCCGATCCGCGAGTCGTCGCCGCTCCGCAACCCGTTCTGGCAGTACTCCCGGGACAAGATCGCCTGCGAGGACCTCCTCGTCGGCGCCTACCGGGAGAGCGGCTTCCCGGTCACGATCGTCCGCCCCTCGCACACCTACGACCGGACCACGATCCCGGTCACCGGCGGCTGGACCGTCGTCGACCGGATGCGGCGCGGCCTCGAGGTGGTCGTACCCGGCGACGGCACGTCACTGTGGACTCTGACCCACCACGCCGACTTCGCCCGGGCCTTCGTCGGGCTGCTCGGCCTGCCGGCCGCCGTCGGCGACGTCTTCCACATCACCTCGGACGAGGCCCTGCCGTGGGACCAGATCTACACGACCCTCGCGGCCGCGGCGGGCGTCGACGACCCGGCGTTGGTGCACGTGGCGAGCGAGAGCGTGGCCGTCGTGGAGCCCGAGTGGGGCCCGGGGCTCCTGGGCGACAAGGCGCACTCGGTCGTCTTCGACAACGCGAAGGTCAAGGCGTTCGTGCCCGGCTGGCACGCGACGACGTCGTGGGCCACGGGTGCTCGGGAGATCGTCGAGTGGTACGACTCCGACGCCGCACGTCGCGAGGTCGACCCGGCGGCGGAGGCGGCGTTCGAGCGCCTCCTCGCCGGGGCTCGCGCCTTCCGCGCCTGACCGGCAGGGCGGGCACGCCCGCCCAGGTCGTCCGTCAGTCGAAGCGAGGGGTGTCGACCGTGCACTCCACGGGTGCACCCGGGCTCGCCGAGGTCGCGGTCGCGATCTCGCGCGTGCCGTCGAGCAGGATGCGGCAGGTCGCCGTCGCGCCCGGTGCCGGCGTCGCGGTGACCGACGCCTGCCCCTCGGCGAGGACGATCGACTCCACCTCCCACGACGAGCCGCCGTCCTGCGCGGTGGCCGTGCGCGCGGTGCCGACGTCCTGAGTCGTCACCTCCTCCCCGCGCTTCTCCGCACCGTCGAACTCGGTTCCCGTGAGCTCGGCGCCGACCGGCTGGTCCACGCTGACCTCGTACGTGACGCTCCAGGCGTCGCCGACGTGCTGCTGGACGAAGGCGCAGCCCGACGCCAGGAGGACGACGCTCAGGGCCGAGGCGGCTGCGGCCGCCGTTCGGGCACGGGCACGGGTGCGGACACGGGCTGGGGTGGTGTGGTTCGTCATGTCTCGAGTCTCGGGACGCCCGGGCTCAGGGTCGTCCCCCCGGGGGACCGGCGTCGCGGTACCGGGGGACGACTCGGACGGTCCCGTGGGGTCATGTGCCGACGGTCTCGAGCCCGGTACTTTCTCGGCATGGGAAACGTGCTGCCGGGAGTGTTCGCGTTCGGGATCGGCTCCGTGCTGGCGATCGGAGCCCTGGTGCCGTGGACGGCGGCCGAGTACCGCCGACACGGCCAGCTCGGCGTGCGACGCAGCCTCGTCGCCTTCGGCACCCTGGTCTACGCCCTCGCGCTCGTCACCTACACGCTGCTTCCCCTGCCTGCCGACGTCGCGACCATGTGCGCCGCCCCGGCCTCGGTGCAGCTGATCCCGTTCGCGTTCGTCGGCGACATCGTGAAGGAGGGCGGCATCTCCGGGCCGCGCTCGCTGCTGACGAACCCGGCGATCGCGCAGGTGCTCTTCAACGTGCTGCTGTTCGTCCCGCTCGGTGCCCTCGCGCGGCATGCCGTCGCCCGGAGGCGGCTCCTCGGCGGGCTCCTGGTCGGCCTCGGCACCGGGTTCGTCGTCTCGCTGCTCATCGAGCTGACGCAGCTCACCGGCGACTGGTTCCTCTACCCCTGCGCGTACCGGCTGTTCGACGTCGACGACCTCATGGCGAACACCGCCGGCGCCGTCGTCGGCACCCTGCTGGCACCGCTGGTCGGGCTGCTGGCCGGCTCGGGCGACCCCGTCGACGCCGACCGGCCCCGGCCCGTGACCGCCGCCCGCCGGTTCTCCGGCATGCTCTCCGACGTCCTGGCCATCTGGCTGCTCTCCGGCGTGCTCAGCGTCGGCACGACGCTCGCCTGGGCCCTCGCCGACCGCGACGACGCCGACCCGCTGCTGGCGACGCTCGTCACGACCGGCGCGCTCGTCGCGCCGGCGGTGCAGCTGGTCATCGTCCTGGCCTCCGGGCGCACCCTCGGCGAGCACGTCGTCCGCCTCCGGCCGACACCTCGTCCGGGGGTGGGCAGGTGCCTGCTGCGCTGGGCGCTCGGCTCCGGGGGGTGGGCGACGCTCCTCGCCCTCGACGTCCCGCTGTTCGCGTTCGTCGCCTCCGTGCTGGCGATCGCGTCCGTCATCGCGGTGTGGTCGACACGAGGGAGGCGCGGCCTGGCTCTCGCAGTCCTGCGCGTCGACGTCGAGGACGAGCGGACAGCACGAGAGGGGGCTGCGGCACAGTGCGGTGCATGAGCCGTCGTCGCGACACGGACGTCGTGCCGTCGGGACGACGGGGCTGGACGGTGCGGGTCAGCAGCAGTCGCAGGCCTCGACCTGGCGCTCGCCCGTGAGGGCCGACACGGGCGTCGTGCAGGAGTCGCCGCGCCAGGCCTCGAGGCCCTCGCGCACGGCGAAGACGACGATGACGAGCCCGGCCACGGGATCGGCCCAGGCCCAGCCGAACGCGAGGTTGAGCACGAGGCCGACGAGCACGGCCGCCGACAGGTACGAGCAGATCAGCGTCTGCTTCGAGTCCGCCACGGCCGACGCCGAGCCCAGCTCGGTGCCGGTGCGGCGCTCGACCAGGCTGAGGAACGGCATGACCGCGAGGCTCACCGCGGCGAGCGCGATGCCCACGGGGGAGTGGTCGGGCTCGCGGATCCCGGTGAGGGCGAGCACCGCGTCGACGGACACGTAGGCGGCCAGGCCGAAGAAGGACACGGCGATCACGCGCAGCGCCACCCGTTCCCGTTCCTCCGGGTCGGGTGCGGCGAACTGCCACGCGATCGCGGCCGCCGACAGCACCTCCACGATCGAGTCCAGGCCGAACCCGATCAGGGCCGTCGAGGAGGCGACGGTGCCGGCGGCGATCGCGACGACCGCCTCGATCACGTTGTAGGCGATCGTGACGGCCACGACGATCCGGATCCGGCGCTGCAGCACGAGCCGACGGGCCGACCCGAGGAGACGCGGCGCGGCCGTCGCGGTCACGCGCCGGTCCCGCAGCAGAACGGGACGTCGCAGGCGTCGTCGGTGCAGGGCACCCCGTCGTCGACGGCGAGGACGACGTCGACCAGGGCGGTCAGTGCTCGCGTGAGGTGGTCGTCGGCGATCTCGTACCTCGTCGAGCGGCCCTCGGGCACGGCGACGACGATGCCGCAGCCCCGCAGGCAGGAGAGGTGGTTCGACACGTTCGAGCGCGTGAGGCCGAGCTGCTCGGCCAGGGCACCGGGGTAGCCGGGCTGCTCGAGCAGGTGCAGCAGGATGCGCGATCGGGTGGGGTCGGCCATGGCGCGCCCCAGGCGGTTCATGACGTCGACGCGCGACGGGATGGTCAGCATGTGCTGACCATACAGCAGGCGCTGACATGTCTTCGAGGCGTCACGTCACCTTCCGAGCATCACGTCACGTCGTGGCCGGACGCGATGCTCGGAACGTGACGCGACACGGCCGCGGATCCGCGCCCGCGCCGGCCTCACTTGCTCTCGACGCGGCCGATCGGGTCGGCGGCGTCGTGGAAGGCGGAATGGGCAGCTGCCCAGCTGCCGTCGTCGACGTGCAGCGCGGTGCGAAGCCACGCGGTGGTCAGGCGCTGGACGACGGCGACCCGCTCGGGGCTCTCGTCGGTCGTCTCGGCGACCTCGTAGCCGACGATCCCGCCCAGGGAGTGCTCGGCGCCGTGCAGGGTGAGCAGATCGGTGGCCCCGGGGCTGTGCGTGTAGGCGTCGGTGAACCAGTCCGGGCCGCGACTGGACATCCTCGACTGGTCGTGGTCGCCGGCGACCACCAGCGTCGGCGTCGCCAGCTCGGCGAAGGAGGGGCGCATGAACGGGAAGTTCGCCTGTGCGAACGGGGCCAGGTCGTCACCGGCGAGACCGGTCGCGGCCAGCAGGACGCCCGCCGTGACGCGGGCGTCGGACCTGTCTCGGCCGACGCCTCCTTCGTCGTCCAGGATCCGTGCGCCCAGCAGCGACTGCGCCGTCTGGCCGCCCCAGGAGTGACCGGCCACAGCGATGCGGCTGCGGTCGACGCGGCCGGCGAGGCCCGGGACGGCGGCCTCGACGGTGTCGAGCTGGTCGAGCACGCGCGTCAGGTCCGAGATCCGCTCGGTCCAGATGTCGGGGAAGACGGGGTGGTCGGGGTCGAACCCGTTGCGCCTCGAGTCCAGGTGCGTGGGCTGGACGACGACGAAGCCGTGCGACGCCCAGAACGCCGTCAGCGGTGCATAGCCGTCGAGGTTCCATCCGTTGCCGTGCGAGAACACGACGACGGGCAGGTCCGTCCCGGTGGCGGGCGCCGAGACGCGCACCTCGAGCGGGACGGGGCGGCCCGGGGCGGCCAGCCTCACGGGGGCGACGGACACGACGGGGCTCGGGGCCCCGATGACGCTGCCTAGCGGAGTGGCGGCGGATGAGGGCATGGGGCTTCCTTCCTGGGGGCGTGCTCTGCGACACTGACTATCGGAGCGACGCTCCGCAATGTTACGGAACGTTGTTCCGGTAAGCAAGCGCCATATCGAGACCTGAAGGAGGCGACATGACCGATCCGCAGGACGACGACCGCCCCGCCGCACCGGCCAGGCCCCCGGGTCGTCCGCGACAGGACCCGCAGGTACTGCTCGCCGCCGCTGCCGCGGTGTTCGTGGAGTCGGGCGTCGACGCGCCCGTACGGGAGATCGCCGCCCGGGCCGGCGTCGGGGTGGGCACCGTCTACCGCCACTTCCCGACCCGTCCGGCGCTGGTCGTCGCCGTCTACCGGCACCAGGTCGAGGCGTGTGCGGAGGCCGGCCCGCGCCTCCTCGCCGAGTGCGCGAGCCCGGAGGAGGCGCTGCGGGAGTGGATCGCACTGTTCGTGGACTTCCTCGTGACGAAGCACGGCCTGCCCGGCGCGCTCCGCGGCGACGACGCGGGGTCGGACGCGCTGCACGCCTACTTCGTCGGCCGTCTCGTGCCGGTCTGCGCCTCCTTGCTGGAGGCTGCCCGCCCGGATCGCGGGCTCGCCGGCGGCGACGCGCCCCTGGACGGGTACAGCCTCCTCAGGGGCGTCGGCAACCTCTGCATCGGGGCCGCGACCGACCCCGACTACGACGCCGACCGGCTCGTGCAGGCCCTCGTGACCGGCGCGCTCGGCTCGGGCGCGTCACCGCTGTCGGACGTCGCCCCCTGACCTGTTGGCCGTTGTCGTGCCGACAGCGACCGGGCGCAGCTCAGCTGTGGGTCGTGTTCGCGCGCATCTCGTCGACGGTCATCTCCGGGGCGCCGCCGGCTGCCGCCTCCGGGTCCATCCAGACGAAGTCCCAGTGGTGGCCGTCGAGGTCGTCGAAGCTCCTCGAGTACATGAAGCCGTGGTCCTGCTCGCCCGCAGGCGTCGCACCCGCGGCGACGGCCTTCTCGACGATCGAGTCGACGTCCTCCCGGCTCTCGGCGCTCAGGGCGAGCTGCACCTCGGTCGAGGTGGTGGCGTCGATGATCGACTTGCTCGTGAACTCGGCGAAGAACTCGCGGGTGAGCAACATGGCGGTGATCGTGTCGCTGATGACGATGCTCACGGCGTTCTCGTCGCTGAAGCCCTCGTTGACGGAGTAGCCGAGCGACTCGAAGAACGCGCGTGAGCGGGACGGGTCGCTGACGGCCAGGTTGACGAAGATCGTGGTGGGCACGGGCGGCGCCTCTCCTCAGGTGGCGGACGTCGGAGGCGGCCGCTCGCCCCCGATGATGGCGACCGGCCGCTACGAGGTCAAGGGAACGCGAGCCCGCCGCCGTCGGCGCCGCCGCCGCTCGCGTCGTGGTCGTCGACCTCGAGGCTGATCCCGATCGGGCCCCACCCCTCCGTGGGCGGCTGGGCGAGGGGCGGTCGCTCGACGGTCATGTGTCCTCCTGCAGGGTCGCGGGTGCAGCAGGCTGGACGTGTGCCTGGTGCAGGGCCACGCAGGGGCTGGGCGGGGTGAGTCGAACCTACCCGGAGGGAGCTACCGCCGGTAGGCGCTGCCGTCGCAGGTGTGCACGGTCGTGTCGTCCGAGAGGGCGCGGAGGTTGTAGGCGGCGCAGTCGACGAAGGTGCCGATGCTGATCCTGCGGGCCGAGCGCTGCAGCTCGCCCCGGGACGGGCCGTCGGAACCGATCCCGGCACGGTGGACCGTCCAGGCGATGTCCCGCGCCTCCTCGTCCAGGTACCGCATGACCGCCTCGTTGTCCTCGTGCTGTCCGATGTAGCCGCGCGCGATCGTGCTCCGCACCAGCCGGAGGGCAGGGGCGAGCGGCTTGCCGGGCGCGGCGCTCAGCCCGCCGGCCTGGTAGAGGAGGCGCTCCGTGCCCGTGCGGCGCATGGCCGGCACGAGCGCCCTGACGAGGGGCGTGTTCACCGGGCGCTCGCGCTGGGCTGCCGCGTCGCCGAGCATCATCACGACCGCGTCGGTGCCGTCGAGCAGTGCGTCGAGGTCGAGGTCGTCGGTGACGGAGCCCTGCACGACCTCGAGGCGGTCGTCGTCGAGGGCGAGCTTCGAGGGCGTCCGCGCCAGGACGCGGACGCGGTGTCCGTCGGCGAGGGCGAGGCGGGTGAAGTGCTGTCCGGTCTGGCCCGTGCCGCCGAACACGAGGAGGGATCGCTGAGTTGTCATGCGGCCAATCTAGTCACTGACTAGAAAATAGGCAATGACTAGTGCGGGTCTATGCTGGGCCGATGACGCAGCGGCCCTTCCACCACGGGAACCTGCGGGCCGTGCTGCTCGACGAGGCGACCGCGGTCCTGCGAGAGTCGGGCGTCGACGGGTTGTCGCTGCGCGACCTGGCGCGCCGGGCCGGCGTCAGCCACGGGGCCCCCCGGAGCCACTTCGTCGATCGTCAGGCGCTGCTCGACGCCCTCGCGGAGTTCGGCTTCGAGCGGCTGACGGCCGAGGTGCGCCGGGTGCTGGAGGCCGGGGGCGACCTGCCCGTCCGGTTCCGGCGCGTGGCGCGGGCCTACGTGGACTTCGCCATCGACGACGCCGCGCTGATGGAGCTCATGTTCCAGGCCAAGGTGACCCAGCGGGCCGGTCGGCTGCACGAGGCGGCGGGCGTCCTCTTCTCCGTGCTCGACGGCGCGCTGGGGCCCGCCGCGGACGAGCCCGCCGACGCCGACGCTCGCGACGTCTTCAAGATGCTCTTCGCGGCGACCATGCAGGGGATCGCGGCGCTCGTCTCGTCCGGCCGCATCGCCCGGGCGCAGGCCGACCGCCTCGTGGACGCGGCCGTCGACACGATGCTCGAGTCGTCCCTCCGGGAGAGGGCCACCGAGGCGCCCTGAGCGGATCGGCGCCGGGCTGGGCCGGGCTGGCCGGGCCGCCTCAGCGGACGAGGTGCGAGTAGTCGGGCAGGTCGATCGCATCGGCCGGGGGAGAGAAGAGCTTGCCGCCGACCGCGCTGAACGCCCGGCTGGCACCGATCCTCGCGGCGGTGTTCAGCAGGGCGATCCCGGCACGGGTCCTCGGGTTCGCGAGGCGGGGGGCTCCGGGCGGGAGCTGCTGGGCCTGCGCGACGTAGGGGCGCATGATGCGCTCGTAGCCGCAGAACGCGTCGCGGTGGTCGACGTGGGCGGCGATCTCCCCGGCGAGGACGTAGGCGCCGACGAGGGCGAGGCTCGTGCCCATGCCGCTGATCGGTGACGCACACCAGGCTGCGTCGCCGAGCAGGGCCACGCGCCCTGAGGTCCATCGGGGCGCGTGCACCTGGCCGATGTGCTCGAAGTAGAGGTCGCCCTCCTGCTCGAGCCCGTCGAGGATGCGCCGCGCCTCCCAGCCGGCGTCGGCGAACTTCTGGCGGAGCAGGTCCTTCTGTTCGTCCGGACCGAGGCCGGCGTGAGCGCCTGGCGTCGACAGGAACGACATCGTGGCCCGGATCGTGCCCTTGGTGTCGGGTCGCAGGGTCATCGTGCGCCCGCCGGGGGCGTTGTACCAGCGCGCCCAGTCGCTGTCGCGCTCCGTCCGCGGGATCGTCAGGTACGAGGTGTCCAGGCCCAGCGGTCGGATGGTCGGGGCGCTGCCGAACATGAGTCGACGGGTGCGCGAGTTCATCCCGTCCGCGATCACGACGAGGTCGACGTCGCGCTCGCCCCCGTGCTCGAACGACACCCGGACGTGGTCGGGCTGGTCGTCGACCGCGGCGATGCTGTCGCCGAAGACGTACTCGACGGCACCCGCAGGCCCGGAGCCGACGGAGGCGTCGACCAGCAGGCGGGCGAGGTCGCCTCGCAGGATCTCCAGCTCGGCCGTCGCGCCGCTCGTGTCGGAGGTGCTGGCCGGGAACCGCGCGACGGTGCTGCCGTCCGACCGGACGAACTCCGTGCCGAGCTCGCCGGTCGTGGCGTCACGGATGCCGTCCTCGACTCCCATGCGACGGGCCACCGTGCGGCCTGCGCCGCGGACGTCGATGTTCTGCCCGCCGTCGCGGAGCTCGGGCGCACGCTCGACGACGGTGACCTGCCACCCGTAGGCGGCGAGCCAGTACGCGAGAGCCGGCCCGGCGATGCTGGCGCCGGAGACGAGGGCGGTCTTGGCAGGGATCATGGTCGTTCAGCTCCTTGGTAATCAATCAGATTGGCAAGATCGAGTATTACCATGGTGGGCATGGACGTCAAGCCGGACCTGCCCTCGACCCCGCCGAGCCGCACCGAGCGCACCGACCGCGCCGAGCGCACCGCCGCCCGTCGTGACGGGAGCGACGGCGCAGGCGGCGACCTCCGTGCGCAGGTGCAGCAGATCGCAATCAGGCAGCAGCGCTTCGAGCAGCACCTCGCCGCCGAGCTCGACGTGGACCGTGCGGGCCTGGAGGCGATGGACCACCTGATGACGACGGGGCCGACGACCCCGACCGAGCTCGCGCGCCGCCTCGGCATCTCCACCGCCGCGACGACCCTGGTGCTCAACCGGCTCGAGTCCGCCGGGCACCTGCGGCGCGACCCGCACCCGACCGACCGGCGCAAGCTGGTCGTGACGGCCTCCGAGGAGTCGTCCGACCGCGCCTGGGGCCACGTCGCGCCCCTGATCGACAGCGTGGAGGCGCTGATCGAGTCCCTGGGGGAGTCCGAGCGGACGATCGTCGAGGACTTCGTCCGGGGCCTGCTCGCCGCCTACGACGACGCGACCCCGGCACCGGCTACGGCTACGGCTACGGCTACGGCGCGAGGCTCTGCAGGAACGCGAAGTGACCGCGCAGCGCCTGCGACCCGGCCGCGGTGAGGGTCACCCACGTCCGGGCCTGGCCCTTCGCGCGCTGGACGCGTCGGAGCTCGACGTAGCCGGCCTCGGTGAGGGTCTTGAGGTGCTTGCTGAGGGTCGCGTCGGAGACGTCGAGCCCCTCGCGGAGCACCCCGAACTCCACCTCGCCGCCGCGCGCGAGCATCGCGCAGATCTGCAGTCGCTGGGGCGCGTGCACGACGGCGTCGAACGCCGGCTCGGGTGCGGCTCCGCTCACCGGGCGTCCCCGACGCCGAGCTCGCCGCCCAGGCGGCGACGGGCGGACGCGTCGGCAGGGGGTCCGAGGGCGAGGGTGACGAGTCCGGCGACGCCTGCGGCGACGCCGACCTGCCAGAGCGGCTCGTCCTGGGCGACGACGACGAAGGTCAGGGCCGCGACCATCACGAGGAGGGCGATGACCGCCCAGGGGGCTCCGAGCGCGAGGAACCGCCACCGCTCGGGGTTCGCGCGGGCGACGCCGACGTCGCGGACGCGGCGGCGGGAGAGGGCGATGAGGCCGACGACGCCGAGCAGCATCCACCCGGTGCTGTCGGGTGCGCCGAGGCCGTAGACCACGGCCGCCACGAGGAGGCCGCGGAGGGCGTGCACCCACCAGGGCGAGCGGACGCGGGCGGCCATGCGGGCCTGGGCGTCGTTGGCGACCCGGAAGGCGGCGACGGGGTCGACGGGCTGGGACGAGTTGTCGTTCGAATGGCTTTCCATGTCGGCAACACTAAGTGTTTCCGAGAGGGAAAGTCAACCGGGTGGTCGCGCCACGTGGCAAGCTCCGCACCATGCTCGACATCGACTGGAACTCCGGCACCTGGACGACGGCCCCCGCACAGGTGCACGTCGCCCCCGACGGCCTGCACGTGACGGCCGTCGAGGGGAGCGACGCCTGGCGCACCACCTCCTACGGCTTCGTGCACGACACCGAGCACGCGCTGCTCGTCCCGTTCGAGCAGGACACGGCCCAGGAGGTGTCGTTCCGGCTGGACTTCACCGCCCAGTTCGACCAGGCGGGCATCTTCGTCAAGATCGACGACGAGACCTGGACCAAGGCCGGCGTCGAGCGCAGCGACGGTGAGGAGAGCCTGGGCGCGGTCGTCACCCGCGGCATGTCCGACTGGTCGCTCTCGCCGGTGCCCGGCTGGCACGGCCGCGAGGTCACGATCCGCGCGAGCCGCTCCGGCGACGCGCTCACCGTCCGCGCCCGTGTGGACGACGAGCCCTGGCGACTCGTCCGGGTGGCGCCCCTCGACCCCGGCGCCCGTGTCTCGGCGGGGCCGATGTGCTGCGCCCCGTCGCGCGGCGACCTCACCGTGCACTTCACCTCGTGGACGACCGGCGAGGCCGACGCGAGCCTGCACCCCGAGAGCTGAGCAGTCGGCGAGCCGAGTGCCTGTCGGCCGCGCACACGCTAGACAGGAGTCCCCGAACAGCGACAGGAGCACCATGACCGACCCCGACGAGCCCGCTGGCTCCGCCGCGGATCGCCGCTTCCGCGAAGCACTCCGTGAGGGCCTCGCTGCCGCCGAGCGTGAGAGCCAGGCCGAGGGCCAGGGCGACGGGGCCGTCGCGGACGTGCCCGACGTGGACCGGCCCGCCGTGCCCCGGCAGGGTCAGTCCGTGCGCACGGACCGGGGGGCTTCCCGGTCTCGGTCCGACGTGTTCATGGACTGGGCGCCCCTCGCCGTGGCCGTGCTCGCGATCGGCGCCGTGATCGGCATCGCCCTCTACGGCCTCAACGGTGGCGACCTCGGCCCCTGGTGAGCGCCGGGACTTGCAGGTGACGCGACGTCATGTGGTCGGGTGGGGAACGTCAAGCCACACTCCCGCGCACCCACAGGAAGGCCCCGCCGTGTCCTCGTCCTTCATCCCGCCTCGACAGGTCGCCATCGGCGACGCCGCCTCGTTCGTCGGCACGACGCCGAGGGCGATCCGTCACTACCACGCGCTGGGGCTGCTGCCCGAGCCTGAGCGCGACGGCGGCGGGCGTCGCCGCTACGACTACGACGCGATGATCCGGCTGCTCTGGATCCGCAAGATGACCGACGCGGGCATCGCCCTGGGTGACATCCGCGACGCCTTCGCGGGCGCCTCCGCCGACAGTCCTGCCGCCCGCGACTCGGTCGACGCCGGAGCTCCCGACCGTGCCGCTGCCGGCCAGGACGACGTCGCCGACGTGCTCGAGCAGCTGGAGGCGACGCTCGAGGCGAAGGAGGCGGAGCTGCAGCGCCAGCGCGCCGCGGTCCGCCGCATGCGCGCCCTGGGCAGCCGGACCGGCCTGCTCGACGAGTTCGTGTCTCAGCGGCTCACGGGCCTGCCCGAGGGCTCGCTCCGGCAGGACGATCTCGACGCCCTGCTCGTCACCGAGCGGATCTTCGGCCCGCTCGGCGCCGCCGTGCAGGCAGGCCGGTTCGTCGCGCTCGCGACCCGACCGGAGCTCCGCGCGGAGTCCGACCGCGTCGACGCGGCCGAGGCGGCGCTCGACGACACGGTCCCCGTCGACGACCCCCGCGTGGCCGAGGTGGCCGCCCAGCGGCACGCCTTCGAGGAGGTGCTGCTCGCGGTCATCGAGGAGTCCGGCCAGGACGCGCAGGACGACGCGCTCGTCGCGGCCTGGGACGAGCTGCACCCGGAGGGGGCCGAGGCCGAGGCCGAGGCCGACGCCGGATCCGGGTCCGGTGGTCGCCGGAGGTCGCGGAGCCTCGCGGACGCCGTCGGCATGATGCCCTACGACTTCTCCCCGGCCCGGGCTCGCTGCCTGGAGCTCTCCCTCGAGCTGTCCCTGGCCGGCGCCGTGGACGAGTCGAGCACGAGCGCGAAGGCGCACCTCGCCCGGTGAACCGACACGAAGTGCTGTCGGAGGGACGAAGGAGAGCGTTCTCCGCCGGTTCGCCCGGCCCGTCCGGGGCCTCTCACCAGCACCGCGGAGAGTTCACTTGCGGCGCAGCCGGCCGGGGGACAGGCTGCGGCCATGAAGACACCGAGCGAAGATCAGGCGGTCGGCCAGGTCGTCGACCGGATGAGCACGAAGTACCCGCTGATGGCCCGCAGCCACATCCAGGGCATGGTGAGCCAGGTGCACGCCGGGTTCCTCGGGAACCCCGTCCGCAGCTACGTCCCCGTCCTGGTCGAGCGCCAGGTGAAGGCGCGCCTCGCGCAGGAGGCGCTGGCCCTGGCCCCTGCCGGCTGAGGCCGGCCGCAGCCCACCGCGCCGCAGCCCACCGCGCCGCAGCCCACCGGTCCGCAGCCCACAGCGCCACCCTCACCAGGCTGCGCCGCCGTCTCCCGTCGGGGGTGCCCCACCGGAGCACCCATCCGGCCGCCCCGGCGTCGTACGGTCGATGCCATGGACAACAAGAGCGAGGTGCGGGACTTCCTCACCACGAGGCGAGCCCGAGTGACACCTGAGCAGGTGGAGCTGCCCGGCGGCCCCGGTCGGCGGGTGCCGGGCCTTCGACGGACCGAGGTGGCGATGCTCGCCGGCGTCAGCGTCGAGTACTACTCGCGACTCGAACGCGGTGACCTCGGGGGCGTCTCGGAGGCGGTGCTCGAGGCGATCGGCAGCGCTCTGCTGCTCGACGACGCCGAGCGGTCGCACCTGGGCGACCTCGCCCGGGCCGCGAACGAGTCGCCCGTCCGCAGCCGCTCGCGGGCCCGCTCGCGGCCGGCGGGCATCTCCCGTGCCCTGCAGCTCGCCCTCGACTCGGTCACGGCCGGCCCGGCCTTCGTCCGGAACGGCCGGATGGACGTGCTCGGTGAGAACGCGCTCTTCCGCGCCCTCTACTCCGACCTGTACGCGCTGCCCGACCGGCCCGTCAACCTGGCCCGCTTCGTGTTCCTGCACCGCGAGCTGGCCGAGGCGTTCTACCCGTCGTGGTCGATCGCCGCCGACATCAACGTCGCCATCCTCCGCACCGAGGCGGGCCGCGACCCGCACGACAAGGCGCTGCACGACCTCGTCGGCGAGCTCTCGACGCGCAGCGACGAGTTCCGCGCCCGCTGGGGCGCGCACGAGGTGCGGCACCACGCGTCGGGGAACAAGTCGTTCCGGCACCCGGTCGTCGGCGACCTCGAGCTCGTCTACGAGGCCATGGAGCCGATGGGGCAGCAGGGGCTCAACTTCCTGATCTACAGCGCCGAGCCGGGCTCGCCGACCGAGGAGCGCCTCCGCCTCCTCGCCAGCTGGGGTGCGACCCCCGCCACCCAGGAGGTGCGGGAGACAGGGCTGGCCGGCCGGCACCCGAGGAACGACGACGCGCGACGAGAGGACACCCCCCGATGAAGTACGGACGACTCGGCACCACGGGCCTGCGCGTCAGCAGGATCGGCCTCGGCTGCATGAGCTACGGCGACCCCACGCGGGGCCTGCACACCTGGACCCTCGACGAGGAGGCGTCCGCGCCCTTCTTCCGCCAGGCGGTCGAGCTCGGCGTGACGTTCTGGGACACCGCGAACGTCTACCAGCAGGGCACCGGCGAGGAGTTCGTCGGCCGTGCCGTGCGCGAGTACTCGCGGCGCGAGGAGATCGTGCTCGCCACGAAGGTCAGCGGCAAGGTGCACGACGGGCCCGGCGGCTCGGGGCTGTCGCGCGCGGCGATCCTCGAGCAGGTCGACGCGTCGCTGCGGCGCCTCGGCACCGACTACATCGACCTTTACCAGATCCACCGCTTCGACGACGAGACGCCGGTCGAGGAGACGATGGGGGCGCTGCACGACCTCGTGAAGGCAGGCAAGGTCCGGTACACGGGTGCGTCGAGCATGTTCGCGTGGCAGTTCGCGAAGCTGCAGACGGCCGCGGCCGTGCACGGCTGGACGCCGTTCGCGTCGATGCAGGACCAGTACAACCTCCTGAAGCGCGAGGAGGAGCGGGAGATG
>Ga0308167_1001766_pt1 | contig 23157 bp, 23 predicted proteins | sample PhyCR1_2_FD_202138 | JGI IMG/M metagenome (GOLD analysis project Ga0308167, IMG submission 202138) | Phyllosphere microbial communities from UC Gill Tract Community Farm, Albany, California, United States - DLSLRC.R1 | ecosystem: Host-associated > Plants > Phyllosphere > Unclassified | place... | reverse complement strand
CCGGGGTTTCGGTTGGGGGGGCGGGGGCCCGGGGGCCCCCGCGCCTCCAGTCCGTTTCCGCGACCATCCCGCCGAAGCGACATTCTGTGGTCGTGTCGACCGGTCGACGTCGGCAATGCGACAGATCCCCACTGCAGTTCGGCGGCGATCTGTCGCTTTCGCAGAGCTGCGGCGCGCGACGCGAGAAGATGGGGCGTGAGCTCCGCGCAGACGATCCTCGACGCCATCGTCCGGCGTGTCGACGAGACCGGGTTCGGTGCGCTCGGCCTGCACGTGCGTGTCGGCGACGCCGTCGCCGAGCACCACTGGGCGCCAGACGTCCGACGTGAGGTCCACTCGATCGCGAAGGGCGTCTGCGTCCTCGCCACCGGGATGGCCGTGGACGACGGACTCGTCGACGTCGACGAACCGGTCGCGTCCTACCTGCCCGACTCGACGTGCGGCGCGCGGACCGACGAGGTGACGCTCCGGCACCTCCTCACGATGACGAGCGGTGTGGACATGCCGTGGTCCGAGACGGAGCTGACGGACTGGCCGGACCTGGCGGCGGAGTTCCTCGGGCGGCCGTCCCGTGGGCGGGTGTTCCAGTACGCGAACGCGAGCACGTACACGGCGATGCGGGTGCTCGCGACGCGGATCGGCGACGTGGGGGAGTACGTGTCCCGTCGGCTGTTCGACCCGCTCGGCATCGAGGACGTGGCGTGGCAGCGCTGTCCGAACGGGTTCGTCGCCGCCGGTGAGGGACTGGCGCTCCGGACCGACGAGCTCGCCCGACTCGGACAGCTCGTCCGTGAGCGCGGGGTGTTCGACGGCCGGCGCATCGTCGGGGGACGGTGGTGCGACGCCATGCACACCGACTGGGTCGAGCGCGAGGGGACCGGTCCGGGGTACGAGCGCTACGCCATGGCCGGGTGGGGTGGCCCGGGACGGCTCTGGCGGCTGCACGGCGCGTACGGGCAGATGCTGCTGTTCGACCACGACCACGACCACGACCACGACGTCGACGCCGTGGTCGCCGTCACGGCCGACGACCACTTCGGTGCCGACGACTTCGCCGCGTTCGTGGCGGCTGAACTGGAACGGCAGCGTCCCGCGACTCCGGCATGATGTGCGCTCGCTGCGAGCGCACCACGGCCGCCGGTGCGAGGATGAGCGGCGGCCGTCGCCCGGACGGCCGGAGACGGAAGTGACGAGCGTGACCGAGACCCGCTCCGAGACGCCCACGACCGAGACCGCCGAGGACGGCGGCCACGGCACGGTCAAGAAGGGCGCCGCCGTGCTCGCCCTCGCCGCCCTCGGGGTGGTGTTCGGCGACATCGGCACGAGTCCGCTGTACGCCCTGCGAACGGTGTTCACGATCGACGACGGCATCGTGAAGGCCAACCAGGAGGACGTCTACGGCGTGATCTCGATGATGTTCTGGAGCATCACGATCATCGTCTCGATCAAGTACGTCCTCGTGCTCATGCGCGCCGACAACGAGGGCGAGGGCGGCGTGATGGCCCTCGCGGCACTCGCCCGGAGGCTCTACGCGAAACGTCGCGGCGGTGCGGTGATCTTCCTCGTCATCGGGATCGTCGGCGTCTCGCTCTTCTACGGCGACTCGGTGATCACGCCAGCGGTCTCGGTGCTCTCCGCGGTCGAGGGTCTCGGCACCGCCGCGCCCGCGGTCGGACACCTCATCGTGCCGATCGCCGCCGTCATCCTCGTGCTGCTGTTCCTCGTGCAGCGGTTCGGCACGGGCAAGGTCGGCAACCTGTTCGGTCCGGTGATGCTGCTGTGGTTCGTCGTGATCGCTGCGGCCGGGGTGCCGCACATCATCGCCCACCCGGGTGTCCTGCAGGGCCTGTCGCCGACGTGGGCGATCGCCTTCACGTTCGCGCACCCGTACATCACGTTCGTGGCGATGGGTGCGGTGGTGCTCGTCATCACCGGCGCCGAGGCGCTCTACGCCGACATGGGCCACTTCGGCCGACCCGCCATCCTCCGCGCCTGGTTCTTCGTGGTCTTCCCGGCGCTCGTGCTGAACTACCTCGGGCAGGCGTCCCTGGTGCTCCGCGACCCGTCGGCCGCGAAGGACCCGTTCTTCCTGCTGTTCCCGGACGCCCTGCGACTGCCGGTCGTGGTGCTCGCGACGATGGCGACGGTGATCGCGAGCCAGGCCGTGATCTCGGGGGCGTTCTCGCTCACCCGCCAGGCTGTGCAGCTCGGGCTGCTGCCGCCACTGACGATCCGCCAGACCTCGCGGCGGGAGAGCGGGCAGATCTACCTGCCGGCCGTGAACCTCCTGCTGTTCATCGGCGTGCTGGCGATCATGCTCGCGTTCCGGTCCTCGGCGAACCTCGCCACCGCATACGGGGTGTCCGTGACCGGGGCCCTCGTGGTCGACACCCTGCTCCTGCTGCTGGTCGTCCGGCCGCTCTGGAAGTGGAAGCCGTGGAAGCTCGTCCTCGCTGCCGTCGCCTTCGGTGGTCTCGAGCTGACGTTCCTCGCCGGCAACCTGTCGAAGATCATCCACGGCGGGTGGGTCCCGCTCCTCATCGCGCTCGCGGTGATCACGGTCATGACGACGTGGCGCCGTGGTCGGGCGCTCGTACAGGAGGAACGCAAGGAGCGGGAGGGGTCGCTCGCCGACTTCATCGAGCGCGTGAACGAGGACCACGTCCCGCGTGTGCCCGGTGTCGCGGTGTTCCCGCACCCGAACAAGGAGACGACCCCGCTCGCCCTCCGCGCCAACGTGGACCACAACCACGTGCTGCACCGGACCGTGCTCATCGTGTCCGTCCTCACCGCCAACGTGCCGCACGTGCCGCACGCGAAGGCGTTCTTCCGCGACGACCTCGGGTACGAGGACGACGGCATCGACCACATCACCATCAAGTTCGGGTTCTCGGACGACCAGGACCTGCCGAAGGCCCTGCACGCCGCCTGCCTGGCCGAGGTGCTCGACATCGACCCGGACGAGATGGAGCACGCGTCGTACTTCATCTCGCGCGGCGCGCTCCGTCCGACGCCGGGGCACCACGGCATGGTCGGGTGGCGGAAGAAGCTGTTCGTCGGGCTCGCGCACAACGCGGCCGACCCGGCAGCGCGGTTCGGCCTGCCGGCGCACCGCACGGTGACGATGGGCAGCGACGTCGAGATCTGACCCCGGGCCGGCCTCCGGCTCGCGTGTCAGCCGAGCGCGGCCGCTGCCTCGCGGAGCTCCCGGAGCGCCGCGAGCGTGTGCGGTGCGAGCGGACCGTCGTCCGCTCGGTCGCCGCCGGACCACCGGTCGAACCCCTGCTTGAACGCCAGCAGGCCCATCTCGCTCGCGAGCCGGGCGGACGTGTCGGCGACCCCGCGTGCGACGAGCGCCTCCGTCATCGCGGCGGCGAGTCCGACGCTCTTCAGGGCATCGCGCTCCTGGAGTTCGGTGCTCGCGGCGACCGCTGCCTTGAGCCGCGGCCCGAGGTCCCGGTTCAGCGGGCCCATCTCGTCGGAGGCCCGGGCGAGCCCGGCAGCGACGGCGTCGAGCGGCGTGCTGCCCGCCGGGGCGTCCGCGATCCCTGACGCGAGGAGCCGGCTCAGGGTCTCCTGTCCGGCGACGAGCAACTCGCGCTTGTCCGGGAAGTGCCGGAAGAACGTGCTCTTGGTCACGCCGGCGCGTTCGGCGATCTGCGTGACGGTCGTCTCGTCGTACCCCTGCTCGGAGAACAGGTCGACGGCGGCCAGTACCAGTCGTTCCCGTGCTCCCGGTTCCCATCGCGCCATGCGACGATCATACGTGACGGGACAATCGTCCCATCGTGGGTGTACCGTGATGAGACAAGAGTCCCATCACTGACTGGAGCACCCATGCACGTCTTCGTCACCGGCGGAACTGGCACGATCGGCACGGCCGTCGTCGCCGAGCTCATCGCCGCAGGCCACACCGTCTCCGCCCTCGCACGCTCGGACCGCTCCGCCACCGCACTCAGCGCAGCCGGGGCGACGCCGGTCCGCGGCACCCTCACCGACCTCGAGGTCCTCCGCGCCGGAGCACGAGACGCGGACGGGGTCGTCAGTCTCGCCTTCTCGAACGACTTCAGCTCGCCCGCGGCGCTCGCGCAGGGGATCGCCGAGGAGTCCGACGCGATGGCGGCCCTCGGCGGTGAGCTGGTCGGCTCCGACCGGCCGTTCGTCGTCGTGTCGGGCACGCCCTGGGTTCAGGGCCGGCCATCGGTCGAGACCGACCCGCTGCCGCTCGAGGGACCGGTCGCCGGTCGGGCGCGCTCGGTCCTCGCCGCCCTCGACCTCGCGTCCCGTGGTGTGCGGGTCTCGGCGATCCGGCTCCCGCGGACCGTGCACGCTGACGGTGCGGGCGGCTTCGCGGGCATCCTCACCGAGGTCGCCCGGGCGTCGGGGGTCGCGGGGTACCCGGGAACGGGTGAGCAGCGCTGGCCGGCGGTGCACGCCCGTGACGCTGCCGTGCTGTTCCGGCTCGCGCTCGAGGGCGCACCCGCTGGCACGGCCTGGCACGCCGTGGCCGACGAGGGCGACCGGGTGCGCGACATCGCCGCGGTGATCGGCCGACGCCTGGGGCTCCCGGTGCAGCCGGTGGCGGACGAGACGTTCGGCGAGTTCGCACCGATCTTCGCGATGGACCAGCCCGCTTCCGGTGCCCACACCCAGCGCACGCTGGGGTGGCAGCCGACGCACCCGAGCCTGCTCGCGGACCTCGAGAACGTCACCCCGTGACGGACGGGAGGCGCGTGGCGGCCCCGCCCCGCGCCTCCAGTCCGGTGGGCGCGCGCGTCACCGAGCGCGCGTCAGTGCGCTGCGCGCCCGCGCAGCCGACCGACGCCGAGCACGACCGCGACGACGAGGAGCCCGAGCGCCAGTCCGAACACCGCCGAGATCGCCGTGTCGACGATCCACGTGACGACGGGGCCGGCGGCCTCGATCGCGTGCTCGACGACGTGCAGCAGGTCGTAGGGCCCGTGCCAGAACGTCTCCGCCAGGTTGGCGATGACCAGGTGCCCACCGACCCAGAGCATCGCGACGGTGCCGACGATGCTGATCACGCGGAACACCGTCGGCATCGCGAGCACGATCCGCGCCCCGGTGCGTCGGGTCCGACGGACGGGGTTCTTCATCATCTGCAGGCCGATGTCGTCGATCTTCACGAGCAGCGCGACGGCGCCGTAGACCAGCGCGGTCATGCCGAGCCCGATGACGACCAGCGCGCCGAGCGTGAGCCACGTCCCGAGGTCCGGGTCGAGGCTCGCGAGCGCGATGAGCATGATCTCGGTGCTCAGGATGAGGTCCGTCCGGATGGCCCCGAACACCAGCTTGCCCTCGTCGGCGGAGGGCTCGTCGCCGGTGGAGTGGTGGTGGCCGAACCACTCGGTGACCTTCTCGGCGCCCTCGAAGCACAGGTAGGTGCCGCCGATGAGCAGCAGCCACGGCAGCACCCACGGGGCGAACGCCGACAGCAGCAGCGCCAGCGGGATGATGATGATGAACTTGTTGAAGAGGCTGCCGAGCGCGATCCGACCAACGACCGGTAGTTCGCGTGCGGGTGTGAGCCCCTGGACGTACTGCGGCGTGACCGCGGCGTCGTCGATGACGACACCCGCCGTCTTGGCGCTGGCCTTCAGCGCTGCGGAGAGCACGTCGTCGACGATGGCGAGCAGACCGACTGACATGCGCTCACCCTAGCGGCGGGAGGGCTCGCGGGCGGACCGGTCCCACCGCCGCGCCCCGAGTGCGTTGCCGGACCACCGGACCAGCAGTGCGATGACGACGAAACCGACGAGCATGCCGAGGCAGTAGAGAGTCACGCCCCCGTAGCCGTCGACCCGGCCCGGGTTGAAGAACGGGTAGGCGTAGAAGCCGGTGACCGCCCCGCGGACGAGCGAGTACACGACGTACGCGGCGACGATCGCCATCCACGGCACGAGCACCGACCGACGGGTCCGGGCTCGCGGCGGCCACACCAGCCAGTCGACGACGACCGCGAGCGGCATCACGATGTGGTGCACGACGTTCACCCACGGCTGGAGTCCGCCGACGTCGGCGCCGACCAGGAGCGTGTTGAACACCACCCCGACGAACGTCAGGTAGACGACGGACGCGCCACGGACGCCGGGACCGACCTCGTCGGGGCCTCGCCAGAGCCGGACGGCACCGATGACGAAGACGACGCTGCCGAACAGGTTCGACAGGGTGGTGAAGTAACTGAAGAAGTTCGTGATGCCGAAGTCGGTCCGGACGGCGATGACGAGCTGCGTGACGACGCCGGCGAGCGACAGGGCGGCGAGGACGAGTCGGAGCGCGATCACGGCGGCACGGAGGCTCATGGCGTCACGCTAGCGGGCACGCCGCCGCCGCTGTCCCGCCGTCGTCTGGGTCGGCCGGCGGCGCAGCGTCTCGGACGGCGGCTCGCCGTAGACGTCGGCGTAGTAGCCGGAGAACCTGCCCAGATGGTGGAACCCCCACGACTGCGCGATCTCGGCGACCGTCGAACCGTCGGGGTCGGCCGCCAGGAGATCGGTGCGGACGCCGTGCAGTCGTGCCTCCCGCAGGAACTGCATCGGCCGCACGCCGACGTGCCGCTGGAACGCCGCCTGCAGCCCTCGTGCACTCACTCCGGCGGCTTCGCTCACCTCGGCGACGGTGAGCGGACGGCGCGCGTTCGCCACCATCCACTCCTTGGCGAAGCGGATCGTCGACGAACCGACGGCGGCGGTCGGTGCGGTCGACGGGGTGGCGTCGAACGCGGCGGCGACGGCGTCCGCGATCGACTGGTTCCACCGCGCCCGGTCCGCGACAGGGGTCGACGCGTCCAGGAGGCGCGGTGCGGCTTCCCCGATCCGGCTGCGGAGTCGACGCAGTGCGTCCACCCCGAGCGACCGCCGGAACGCGAGCTGCCGCGGCTCCTCGTCGCCGCGGCGGGCCGCGGCGATCGACTCGAGGAACGCGCCGCCGAACCGGACGGAGTGCTGCCCGGACGGGAGACCGTCGAAACCGAAGTCCCGGCCGACCGGGTACATCACGGGGATGCCGGGCAGGAGCTGGACCGGTTCGCGGGCGCCGGTGTCGATGGTCATCCCGGGGGACGTCGCCCAGGCCAGGACGTAGTCGCCGCCCGGGGAGATCGTCCCCCACCGACGTGCCGCGACGGCGGAGGTGCCCATCACGACGTCCTGGTCGCCGACTGAGCGGAAGCGGAACGTGAACCCGTCCCGCGCGACGTCACCGATGTGGATGTCCTGGCTGTCGTACGCCCGCTCGTACAGTGCGACGGCGTCGTCGACGAGGGAACCCCGACGATCGACGTGGACCGGCACGACTTCTGGCTGCATACCCGACCAGTGTCGCGCATCCGGTGGCGGATCGGGCCCGTCGTTCAGAGGTCGAGTCGGTTCCAGACCTGCTCGCCCCGCCCGTCGTCCGGCTCCGGGTGGTCGGCCGTCGCCTCGGGGTCACGGACGAACCCGAGCCGCTCGGCGACCCGGAACGACGGTGTGTTCCACGCGCGGATCGTCGCCCAGAGCCGGGTGTAGCCCGCGCTGCGGGCGGCCTGCACGACGGTGGTGGCCGCCTCGGTCGCGAAACCGTGCCCGTGCGCTGCCTCCAGGAACTCGTACGCAAGTTCGGGTTCGGCCGCCGTCGACCGACCGACGACGAGCCCGCAGTAGCCGAGTGCCGCCCCGGTGGTCGCGAGCCGGACGGGGTGCAGCGGCAGCGCCGTGCCGATCGTGGTGGCGAGGGACCGGACCGATGCGGTGGCCGCGGCGTGGTCCGGTCGACCCGCGGTCCTCGGTGTCGGTGGTTCGCCTCGACGCGCGGCCGCGGCACTCCGTTCACCGACGAGGTCGGCGTACCAGTCGGCATCGCCGTCGGTCCAACCGTCCAGGACGAGACGGGGTGTCCGGAGGTGTGTGGGCATCAACGCTCTGAGCCGACCGCTCAGTCGAGGCAGAACTCGTTGCCCTCGACGTCCTGCATGACGATGCACGACTCGTTGACCTCGTCCGCGAGCATCCGGCGGAACTGCGTGGCACCGAGGGCGACGAGCCGGTCGCTCTCGGCGTCGAGGGCGGCGAGCCGTTCGTCGCCGACCATGCCGGTGCCGACGCGGACGTCGAGGTGCACCCGGTTCTTCACGACCTTGCCCTCGGGGACGCGCTGGAAGAACAGCCGGGGACCGACCCCGTTCGGGTCGACGCAGGCGAACGCGGAGCCCTGGTGTGCGAGGGGCAGCGACCGGTCGAAGGCGTCCCACGACTCGAACCCGGGTGGCGGTGGCGGCACCACGTAGCCGAGCACCTCGCACCAGAAGCGTGCCACCCGCTCGGGTTCCGCGCAGTCGAACGTCACCTGCACCTGCCGCACCGTCGCCGTCATGGCGCCACCCTAGGCTGAACGGCGCGCAGCTGTCCTCCGTATGCTCGCGGCATGGCTGACTTCACCGCTTCCCAGGCCGCCGTCGTCCGGATCGAGCGTGCCGAGGAGGGGCGCTGGGACCTCACGGTGATCAGCGACTCCGGTGTCCGGATGGGGCACGGCGAGTACCTCTTCGACGCCGCGGACGACGATGCCGCCGGCGAGCAGGCCGCCGCGCTCGACTTCGTGCGCGACTACGGCTTCCGGTTCGAGTCCGACGCGGTCGTGGCCGACGGGCCGGACGCCTATGGGGCGCCACTGCTGCCGGTCGACGCACGGTAGGCAGGGCGCCGCGTCAGAGCGAGGCGATCAGTCCCTCGACCCGGGTACGGATCGCGTCGCGGATCGGTCGGACGTCGTCGATCGGCAGCCCGGCCGGGTCGTCGAGCACCCAGTCCTCGTAGCGCTTGCCGGGGAACACCGGGCACGCGTCCCCGCATCCCATCGTGATGACGACGTCGGACTCCCGCACGGTGTCGGTCTCGAGCACGGCGGGCTCAGCCCCGGCGATGTCGATGCCGTCCTCGGCCATGGCCTGCACGGCCACCGCGTTGACCCGGTCGGCCGGTTCGCTGCCCGCCGAGTACACGCGGACACGGTCGCCGGCGAGGTGCTGCAGGTACCCCGCGGCCATCTGGGAGCGTCCGGCGTTGTGCACGCAGACGAAGAGCACGGTCGGGCGGTTGCTCACGCCAGCTCCGACGCTTCGAAACCGATGAGCCACGTGACCCCGAAGACGTCCCGCACGGTGCCGTCCCAGTCACCCCAGGGCCGCTCCTGGAGTGGTTCGACGACGGTGCCGTCGGCCGAGAGGTCGGCGAACCAGCTGCGCAGCACGTCGGGCTCCGCGGCGCCGAGCAGCGAGAACATCAGCCCGGTCGAGGTGAAGGCGGTGTCGTCCGTGCCGGCGTCGGCCGCGAAGAGCTGCAGGCCGCCGGTGAGCTGGCCGTGTGCGACCGCTTCGGCGGGTCCGTCGTCGCGCGAGAAGTCCGCGAAGGTGGCGATCCGAACCTCGCCGCCGAACACGCGCTGCCACCGGTCGAGTGCGGCGCGCGCGGTGCCGGCGAGGAGGAAGTAAGGGGACGGCCCGCTGACGTTCATGCCCGCACGGTACCCGCTCAGACGACGGCGCGGAGGGTGTCGAAGGTCCGACGCAGGAGTGCCGTCGCCGGTTCGTCAGTGACGGACCATCGCGTGATCGCGACGTCGAAGCACCCGAGTGACGCCTGTACGAGGACGGCCGCACGGAGCTCGGCATCGTCGGATGCCGCCAGCCTGGCGGCCACGAGCGGTGTCAGCACCTCGGCCCAGGCCAGGTGCTTCTCGAGGTTCCGGGCCCGCAACGACGGTGTCGACATCATCACCCGGACCGATCGACGGCCGTACTCGACGTCCTCGTCGGCGCGGACCATCATCCCGGCGAAGGCCTCGCGCAGTGACTCCCACACGGGCTCCGCCGCACGGTCCCCGGAACCTATTCCGGACTACCTACCTGAGACGCGAGAATTCCAGGCGGCGACTGGGCTCGTCGAGGAGGCTCGGGCGTCTCGGTGAAGGATCGGTCATCGGACGGTCCGCACAGCGCTCAGTGATGTATCCGCTTCGAGATTGGGGGCGTCCGGCTGCCCGGTGACCCATCAGCTATGTCGGTACAGGAAAGCTGCTTGACGGACGGGCATCCGTGACGCGGACGTCGGGTTCGGTGCGTAGATCACGGTCGCGGATCGTGTGACGGTGGCGCGCCGATCTCGCGCTCGGGTTCGTCGGTGTCTCGTGAACGACCGTCCGCAAGAGCGGAGTTCGCGCTTGTTCTTCGCGCCGCCTGGATCATGCAATCATCTAATTATGAAAAATATTGCTGCGGTTCTGCTTGCCATTATGGCGGCGGGGTCATCGCTCGCGTTCGCTGGGCCGGCGCAGGCAGCGTCACCGGACAACTTCGGCTACCTGCGATGCGACAACGTTGACGGTGGTGACGGCACGGCCGGGAAGCCGTGGACGAGCGTGAAGTCCGCGAACGCCGGTCTGGATCCGAAGTTCAACGCTGGGACCGACTACCAGGGATTGCGGTTGGTCGCCGGGTCGGCGGATGCGTGCACCGGGATGCTGAACATCACGCGGTCGGGGACCGGGGAAGGTGACGCCCGGTTCGTGGTGGAGAGCTTCGACGCGACGCTTCCTCCCGACGAGGAGCCGGCCGCGGTCACGATCAACGGCAGTGGCGACGACACGGTCCGCGAGTCGGCACTGCGGTTGGTGGACCAGTCGCACGTGCTGGTGCGGAACGTGCACTTCACGAACACGATGCGGGACGGGTCCGTCCCGCCGGCGCCGGGCGCTGGTCCGGGAGATCGTCGTGGGCAGAACGGCATCCGGATCCGCGCGCACGAGAAGAGCGTGACCGACATCACGTTCGACGACGTAGCCGTCAGTAATGTGAACTGCTCGACGGCTGGCGTGTGTCCGCCGCGGCGGTCGATCGACCAGAACGATGACTCGTACCTTGCCGCGATCTCGGTCCTGGCGCTGCGCACGCATCCCGTCGACATGAGCGGCATCGTGCTCCAGAACAGCCACGTCACGAACGTTGGCCACACGGGCATCCGGGTGCAGACGGATTGGAATGCCGAGCGAGCGGACATGCTCGATGAGGCCGAGGTGGAGACGGGTCCCAACCAGAACATTCGCTGGGTGACCGGTGTTCACGTCAACGGCAACATCTTCGATCACACGACCGGCGGTGTCGCGATCTTCGCTGGCACCGAAGGAGCGCAGTTCCTCCACAACGACGTGACGGCGTTCGGCACGGACGCACAATTCACCAGCGCCGGCGTGTACCCACACACCGCGAAGAACACCGACATCAGCTACAACACGTTCCAGAACGGCGGCGGCGGCGCCGTATCGAGCTGCCCGGCCAACAAGAACGGTGACGAGTGCCAGAAGGATGGGCAGGCGGTCGATCTCGACGGCGGCGCGATCAACACGACGGTCAGCCACAACACCAGCCGCAACAACGACCGCGGTTTCCTGATGATGTGCCGCCTCGGGCCGTGGCAGAAGACACCGCACGACCCGATCAAGTGGGACACCCCACTGCAGAAGATCACGAGCGCGAGAGTCTTCGACAACACCTCGACCGACGATCGCGGGTACGGGGTTCGGATGGCGTGCGGTGGGAACGTGCAGGACATCGTCATCGAGAACAACACGTGGGAGTACACGAAGGACTTCAAGCCGGAGCTGATCACCGCGCCGGGGCAGCCTGATCGGCCCGAGCCGGTGCACATGCTCTCCAACGTCGATGGGCTCGTCACCCCTGACCAGCCGACCGCGAACGCTGTGCAGCATCCGTTCAACTGGGGCACTCAGCTCACGTTCCGAAACAACACGGTTTCAGTCAAGGCAGGCAGCCCCGTCGAGCTGAGCACGAGCGTGTACGCGAACCGCCCCAACTCCAGCGTGTACGTCGGTACGGGCAACCAGCTCGAGCGCAACGGTGTGCCCACCGGACTGATCGAGCCGACCGAATCGGCCCGGATGGCAGCACCGGGAGTCACGACCACCGACACCATCTACCCGGCGTCGTTCTTCTCCCGACCGGTGACCGTGACCAGCCCGACGGATGGTGCGGTGACCGAGGAGAAGCGGCCCACGTTCACCGGTACCGGCCAGCCCGGCAGCACCGTGCAGGTCAGAGGTGCATCAACACCCGTGACCGATCCCGCCACCGTGGGAGCAGATGGAACCTGGACTGCACCCTCGGTCATCGACATCCCCGACGGGAAGCACCAGCTCACGATCGAGCAGACGACCGAGGACGCAATCACCTCGAAGCTTCAGCTGGCGCTGGTCAAGGACACGTCTGTGCAGTTCGTGAGTCCGGCTGACGGTGCTGTGGTGTCAGGACCCCGACCGATCTTCACGGGAACCGGATCCCCGGGCGCGAAGATTCTCGTCCGAGGCACCGCCGGCAACGCAACTGACACGGTATGGGTGCGAGCGGACGGCACTTGGGTTGCGCCGGCGATCGTGGACCTCAAGCCTGGTGACTACGCGGTCACGGTCACGCAAACGCCATACAACGGCAACGAGCCCACGACCGACAACCTCACCTTCAGAGTCCGTACGTAACGAACCCTCACTCGGAGCCCTGCCCGCGCAACACGCGTGGGCAGGGTTCCGTCGTATCACGCTCACTATCTGGAGGAGACCATCGCGGGGCTGAGTATCGGCAGTTCACGCTGACTAGAATCACGCCGATCAGCGTGAACAATCACAAGACTGCCCGACCCCGCGCGTTCTCAGTTATCGTCCTCGAGTTCAGGTCGTCTCCTCGCCCTCGCCCTCGGCCTCGGTCGCTCGGTGCAGCACGGTCGGCAGGTCGGAGTACTGCGCCCAGACGACGTGTGACACCCAGGTGGCTGTAGGTGAAGTCCTACCAAGGTCCGCGTCGCGGACAACGTCGCCGCTGCGGACGTCGTCCTGTCGGGCGACGATCTCGCGCGCATCGACGCGGTGTCCCGGGACGTGCGCGGCAAGCGCATCCGCAGCCACTGACCGAGATGGTCACCAGGTGACGGACTGGAGGCACGTGGCGGCCCGGCCCCGCGCCTCCAGTCCGTCAGTGGAACAGGCCCAGGGCCTCGTCCACCACGTCCTCCGGTCGTCCGTCCCCGTGCAGCGCCCACCAGGTGAGCGCGGCGCTCGCCGCCGCGGCCAGCGCGTGGGCCCGCACCGTCGTGGTGAGGTCGTCGACCGCGCCGCCGTCGCGCTCCGCGACGAAGCGTTCGATGACCCCGGTGAGGGCGTTCGACGCCGCCTCGCCGCCGCGCTCGAGCGAGGGGTTGGCGCGGATCACGCGGAGTCGATGCCGGGTGACCTCGACCGTGCCCGCCGGGAAGGTCGCTCCGACCCGGTAGGCCGCCCGCAGCGCGACCCAGGCCGACTCGGCAGCCGGTCGCATGCGGAGTTCCTCGGTGAACCGGACCGCGAACTCGTCGAGGCCACCCCACACGAGTGCCGCCTTGCTGGGGAAGAGTCGGAACAGCGACCGGCGGCTGATCCCCGCAGCCGTGGCGACGTCGTCCATCGACACCGCGTCGAAGCCCTGCTCGTCGAACAGCCGCAGCGCGACCAGGGACACCGCCGCCGGGTCGATCGTCCGGGGGCGGCCGGTCTGACGGTCGCTCGTCGAGCTCATGGATTCCTTTCGGCACTGAGTGCTATAACCAGCATGGCGCATCGAGCGCCTCTCAGTGAGGAGACGACATGACCGAGACCACCGCCGGACGGTTCACCGGCACGACCATCATCGTCACCGGAGCGGGCTCCGGCATCGGACGCGCCACGGCGACGCGGATCGCGAACGAGGGCGGACGCGTGATCGCGACCGACGTCGTCCCCGAGCGGCTCGACGCCCTCCGTGCGGAACTCACCGGCGTCCCCGGCGCAGTCGAGACCGTGGTCGGGGACGTCGCCGCCGCCGACACCATCGACGCCGTCCTGGCCGCGGCGGGTAACCGGGTCGACGGGCTCGCGAACGTCGCCGGCATCATGGACGCGTTCCTGCCGCCGAGCGAGGTCGACGACGCCACCTGGGACCGCGTCTTCAGCGTGAACGTCACCGGGCCGATGCGTCTCACGCGAGCGGTCCTGCCGCTGATGATCGCCGCCGGCCGTGGTGCCGTCGTGAACGTGGCGTCCGAGGCCGCGCTCCGGGCCTCGGCCGCCGGTGCCGCGTACACGGCCTCCAAGCACGCGATCGCCGGGTTCACGAAGAGCGTCGCGTTCTTCCACGGTCCGCAGGGCATCCGCGCCAACGCGGTCGCGCCGGGAGCGGTCGTCACGAACATCGAGGCGCCGATGCGCAGCGAGTACGCGGCCAGCCGGGTCGGTCCGATCATGCAGGTCGCGATCCCGCCGGTCGCGCAGCCCGAACAGCTCGCGGCTGCGATCACCTGGCTGCTCAGCGATGACTCGGCGAACGTGAACGGCGCGGTGCTGCCGAGCGACGGCGGCTGGTCGGTGGTCTGACGGCGGATCAGGCCCGGAGGACGGCGGCGACCGTCGCCACGACGACCGTGCGTCGGCGGGCGGCTCCGACCTCGTCGGTCAGTCGGGCGTACTCCGGGGTGGCGCCGCTCCAGAGCGCGGCGGTGTGGATGACGATGCCGAGGAGCTCCGACGGCGAGAACGCCGACGGCAGCCGACCGTCGCGCTGGGCATCCTCGATCGCCCGGAGCTTCCCGGCGTTGCTCCGGACCACGGCGTCGATCGGGTGGTCGGAGTCGCCCCGTTCGAGCCGGTACCAGGTCGCCAGCCGCTGCACCCACGGTCGGCGCACGTAGGAGTCGTGGAGGCGTCCGGCGTACTCCGCCAGGTCGTCCGGGTCGATCGTGACCTCGTCGAGGGTCTCCGCCACCATCGCGTCGAAGACCGCGTCGAACAGGCCGTCCTTGCTGCCGAAGTAGTGGTAGATCTGCGCCTTGTTGCTCGCGGCTGCGGCGGCGATCCGGTCGACGCGGGCGCCGGCGATGCCCACGGCGGCGAACTCGTCGCGCGCGGCGAGCAGCAGGCGGGCGCGGGTCGCGTCGGCATCGCGGGGCATGGGCATGACCGCATGCTATCAACCGGATGGTTGACAACCGTGCGCGACGGGTGTTCCATGACTGTTGTCAACCAACCAGTCAGTTAGGAACACCATGTCCGTCTTCCTCGTCACCGGCGCCTCGCGGGGCCTCGGGCGCTCGATCGTCACCGCCGCGCTCGCCGCCGGCCACCAGGTCGTCGCCGGGGTGCGTGACCTCCACGCCCTCGACGACGTCACCGTCCCCGAGGGTGCGGTCCTCGTTCCCGTCGCGCTCGACGTCACCGACGCCGATGCCGCCCGCTCGGCCGTCCGCACCGCGATCGAGCGGTTCGGTCGACTCGACGTGCTCGTGAACAACGCCGGGTACGCGAACCTCGCGAGCATCGAGGACGTCGACCCGGACGACTTCCGCGCCCAGGTGGAGACGAACCTCTTCGGCGTCGTGACCCTGACACAGGCGGCGTTGCCGGTGATGCGGGAGCAGGGGAGCGGGCACGTCGTGCAGGTGTCGTCCGTCGGCGGACGGCTGGCCACCCCGGGCCTCGGCGCGTACCAGACGGCGAAGTGGGCGGTGGGCGGGTTCTCCTCCGTGCTCGCCGCCGAGGTCGCACCGCTCGGGGTCCGCGTCACGGTCCTCGAGCCGGGTGGCATGCGCACGGACTGGTCCGGGTCGTCGATGCGGGTCGCTCCGGTGCGCCCCGAGTACGCGGCCACCGTCGGTGCCTCCGCCCGCATGCACGGCGGTACGAGCATCGGAGCGAGCGACCCGGACCTCGTCGCGCAGCTCGTGCTCGAGGTGGTCGCGATGGACGAGCCGCCGCTCCGCCTGCTCGTCGGCCCTGACGCCTACGGCATCGCCACCGCCGCTGGTCGTGCGCTCCTCGCCGAGGACGAACGGTGGGAGACGCTCAGCCGGTCGACGGCTGCAGCGGACGCGACGCCCGAGCAGCTGGACCCGCTCGCGCACGCCTGACGAGCGCGCGCCTGACAGAGCAGTGCCGCGGTGTGCGTCGTTGCACGCCGCGGCACTGCTCCGTCCGGTGGTGACTCAGCCGCGGTGGCGACTCCGCCGGATGCGGCGGATCCCCAGCAGCGCGGCGCCGGCGGCGAGCAGGCCGGCTGCCCAGCCGATCGGCGTCGTGGTGTCGGCGCCGGTGTACGCGAGCTCGTCGGCGGTCGCGACCGGAGTCGCCGCCGCGACCGGGGCGAGCGCGCCCGAGGTGGTCTGCGTGACGCGGGCCTCCGCCGGGAGCGCGTCGACCTGGATCGCACCCTCCGGCTGGCTCACGGCCGTGGTCGGCGTGGACGGGGTCGTCGGCGTGGTGGGCGTGGTCGGTGTCGTGGGCGTCGTCGGCTCGGACGGGTTCGTCGTCGGGGTGGTGTCGACCACCTCCACCGGGAACGTGACGGAGACGCAGTCCACCGTGAGCGTCAAGACGTGGGGCGAGGCGTGCGGGAACGTCACGGTGAACCCGCCGTCGGTCCCGACGACGACGTCGGTGTCGTGGTCCGAGGTAAGCTCGGCGAGGTCGCCGACGTCCACACGGTTCCAGTTCGCGTCGAAGGCCCACGGCACGACGGTGATCGAGCCGCCCTTGTCGACACGGATCGGGGCCGGCGACGTCGAACCGTCCGGAGCCACCCACGTGTACGAGCCGTCCGAGGCCGCGGGAACGCTGTACACGGCCGCGCCGAGGTGGGCCGCCTCGGTGGGCTCGACCGTGATGCGGATCCACTGGGTGGCGGAGCCGCAGTCGTTCGTGGCCGTCACCAGGGCGGTGAAGGTCCCCGACGTCGTGGGGACGCCGCTGAGGATGCCGTGTCGGAACGACAGGCCCTCGGGCAGGACCACCGGCCCGCCCTCGACGGTCGTCAGGGTGTAGGTCGCGCCGTCGGCGTGCTGGGCGCGGAGGTCGGCCGTGAAGTGCTCGCCGGCCTGCACGGTCGGCAGGACGACCGGGGCCGCCTGCGACGAGGTGGAGGAGTACGTCGGGGCCGGGCGGTGGTCGTCGCCGTGGCCGGGCGTGTTCGGTCGGCCGGTCGGGGTTCCTCCGGGTGCGGTCGGTGCGGTCGGCTGTCGAGCAGCGGTGGACGCGGTCGTCGCTGCCGCCGGTGCAGGAGCGACCGGCGTCGGGGTGGCGGTCGCAGCCGGGGCGGCGGGTTCCGGTGTCGTCGGTGCGCTCGGTGTGGCCGCTGTCGACGGTTCGGGACTGCTCGCCGTGGTGTCGGCCGAGGGCGTCGGGGTCGATGTCGCCGGTGCCGCTGCGGTGTCGGCGGGGGCGGACGTCGACGTCGACGTCACCGCCTCCGGGGACGCCGCGACGGCCATCGCGGGGATGGTGCCGAACGCGCTCGTGACCAGGACGGTGCCGGTCGCTGCGGTGATTAGGGCTGCTGTGCGACAGCTCGGACGGTGCTTCATCGGGTCGGGCTCCTCGACGTGCATGCGGCTGTCGGGACAGCCGGGACCAGCCGTCGGGTACGGCCGGTGCTCGGAGCGTAGGCATGCTTCGAGTCGCCCACGAGGACTCCTGCGGGATGCCGAACGCGACCTGTGGGACCACGCAGCCCCGCGGGTTGCCGCAATCCCGCACTGCGTGACGCGCCCGGCGTTGCGGGGCCGTGACGTGCCTCCAGGCCGGGTTCCCGTGGGTCCGGCGGAGGCGGGCGTCGACGCGGAACGACGGATCCGACGTCGTGCGACACCGGACCTGTCGCCCGCCCGCGTGCGCAACAGCTCGCGCCCGCAACGAACGACGGATCCGATGTCGTACGACATCGACGAAGTCGTTCCGCAGCGGCGCGCACCGCGCACCGCGCACCGCGCACCGCGCACCGCGCACCGCGCGTCAGCTCAGGCCGAGGCGAGCACGCCCATCTCGCCCACCACGGCGCGCAGCCGTGTGGCGAGCTCGTCGGTACTGCCGACTGTCTCGCGGTGCGCGACCTCGGTCAGGGCGGACATCACCAGGGCGACCGCCGTCCGTGCGGTCCGTTCGTCGGTCCGGGTACCCACGGTGGTGAGCAGTGACTGCCGGGACTCTGCCATCCACTGCATCACCATCGGGGTCATCTCCGGCCGGAGCACGAGCAGTTCCTTCATCCGGCGCCGGTCCTGCGACAGCGGCACGACCTGGGCGACGAGGCGGCAGAGGTCGTCGACCAGGCGTCCGTCGGCCGCGGCGAACCAGGTCGCGGCGACCTCGGGGACCTCGACGGTGTCGAGGCCGAGCGCAGCGTGCGCCTTCGACGTGAAGTAGTTGAAGAAGGTCCGGGGCGACACGTCGGCGTCGGCACAGATCTGCTCGACGGTGGCCCCGTCGAGGCCGTGGGCGGACACCAGGGTCAGCGCCGCGTCGTGCAGCGCCTGGCGGGTCTGCTGCTTCTTGCGTTCTCGCAGCGTGCACGGCTCCGTCGCCGCGGTCGCTGCCGGTGTGGTGGTCACGTGGCCTCCTGGTGGTGGGTGGGGCGCCCGTCCACGAAGGGGGACAGCGGACGGACGCCCCGGTCGGTCACCGACGCTGCGTCGGTGTGGATCCGGTCATCGGGCCCGTGAAGGACCCGGCCTCGGCGGCGGCCAGGCCGGCCGACGCCTCGAGTTCGTCCTCGGGCGACGGGCCGGACCCGGGGCCCCCGGACCCGCCGGCGGCGTCGGCGCGCTCCTGCAGCGCCGAACGCTGGCGGAGCGGCGGCACCCGGAAGAACCAGGTGAGGACGAACGCGAGCAGGATCACGCCGAGGCCGACCCAGTAGATCGTCACCGACGAGGCGTTGAAGCCCGCCATGAACGGACGGGTCAGCCGGGTGTCGGCGCCGGTCAGGAACGAGGTGTCGTTCATGCTGATCGTGCTGTTCCCCGACCCGCTGCCGTCGGACACCTGCTTCGCGACGGCCGGGGTGAGCTCACCGACCCAGTAGGTGCGTTGGGACGCGTCCGACCAGTCGACCACGAGCGTGCCGTCCTGCACCGACGCGTGTGCCTTGTCGGCCGCAGCGGCGAGGGCCTCGTCCTGCACGGTTGCGGGAGCACTGGCGGTCGACTGGCGCACCTGGGCGGTGACGTCGTCGAGCGAGGACTGCACGTTCTGCTCGAGCGGCGTGACGATCGGCGACCAGATCTTCTCCATGACGCCGCGGTTCTCGGGGGCGGTGGCCACGGTGGGGTTCGTCGCCGCGTCGAGTGCCGAGCGCAGGTCGGTCCGGTCCGCGGTGGCGTGCAGGATGTTCGACGGCATCACCGAGAACAGGATCGACAGCAGCACCGCGGTGCCGAGCGTTCCACCGATCTGCCGGAAGAACGTGGCGGACGACGTGGCGACGCCCATGTCCCGGGCCTCGACCGAGCCCTGCGACGCCAGGGTCAGCGACTGCATGACCGAGCCGAGCCCGAGGCCGATGAGGAACATGCCGATCATCAGGAACCAGAGCGGCTTGTCGATGCTCATGAACGTCAGGACGACGTAGCCGGAGGACACCAGCGCCGTGCCGATGACGGGGAAGATCCGGTAGCGGCCGACCCGGGCGACGATCTGACCGGAGGTGATCGACGCGATCATCAGGCCACCGACGAGGGGCAGCGTCGCGAACCCGGACTCGGTCGGGGTCAGGCCGACGACGATCTGCAGGTAGAGCGGGATGGTCAGCATGGCGCCGAACATCGCGAAGCCGACCAGGAACCCGATGACGGTCGCCATCGAGAACGTGCCGGAGCGGAAGAGCTTGAGCGGGATGATCGCCGCGTCGCCCATCTTCGACTCGATGACGAGCAGCGCGACGAGCCCCACGACACCGATGACGTAGCAGGCGATGGCCGCGGGCGAACCCCAGCCCCAGGTGCGGCCCTGTTCGGCCACGAGCAGCAGCGGCACGAGCGTGACGATGACGGCGGTGGCGCCCCACCAGTCGACCTTCGGCTTCGCGTCGTCGGCGCTGTGCACCTTCGGCAGGTGCAGGAAGACGAGCACCATGACGAGCGCGGCGATGCCGATCGGCACGTTGATGAGCAGGACCCAGCGCCAGCCGGTGATCCACAGGATCTCGGAGGAACCGGCGAGCAGGCCGCCGATGAGCGGGCCGATGACGGACGAGATGCCGAACACGGCCAGGAAGTAGCCCTGGTACTTGGCACGTTCGCGCGGGGCGAGGATGTCGCCCATGATCGCGAGCGGCAGCGACATCAGCGCACCGGCACCGATGCCCTGCACGGCGCGGAAGCCGGCGAGCATGAGCATCGACGTGGACATCGACGAGAGGACGGCGCCGAGGATGAACACGACGATGCCGAAGATGTACAGCGGACGGCGGCCGAAGATGTCGGAGAGCTTGCCGTAGATGGGCGTCGCGATCGTCGAGGTGATGAGGTACGCGGTCGTCACCCAGGCCTGCTGGTCGAGGCCGTGCAGGTCGTCACCGATCGTCCGGATCGCCGTGCCGAACACCGTCTGACCGAGGGATGACAGGAACATGCCCGCCATCAGCCCGTAGATCACGAGGAGGATCTGGCGGTGGGTCATCAGCGGCTGCTGGCCGGGTGCGGCGGAGTCCGTGGGGACCCCGGCTGCGCGTCGGCCGTGCTGCACCGGGACGGGTGCGGTGGCGGTCATCGAGCTCCTTGCTTCGTGCTGTGTTTCCTGCTGTGAAAGTTTGCAGACCGCGCAACGATACATCCATTGCTTCCAGCAAGCAACTAAATGCGGCCACTACGCTGACGGGGTGACCGCGGAACGGGACGACGCCGAGCGACTGCTGCGCGCCCAGCTCGACCGGCTCTGGGTCCGGCAGACGCTCCGGGCGTCGCTCATCGAGTCGCGCGGGGGACTCGACCCGACGGCGCGCGTGATCCTCCGCGCGGTGGACCACTTCGGTGCGGTTCGCGCGATGGCCATCGCCGACGCCACCGGGCTGTCGCGCCCCGTGATCAGCCGCCGCGTCGCGTCCCTCGTGGAGTCCGGCTACCTCGGCACCGAGCCCGACCCGGCGGACGGACGCGCCAGCCTGGTGTCGATCGCCCCCGCCGGACGCACGCTCCTCGACACGCTCGACGTCGCCGGCGCCGAGGTCTTCGACGACCTCACCCAGGCGTTCGCGACGGGGGAGCTGCACACCCTCGCGGGGCTGCTCGCGCGCCTCAACGACCGCGCCGACGCGGTCCTCGGGGTGGGCGCGACGGTACGACGCGACCCGGCCTGAGCACGCGGCCGACGCCCTGCAGGTGCCCACGAGACGGACTGGAGGCACGGTGCGGGCCCGCCCCGTTCCTCCCGTCCGTCACTGCTGACGCCGTATTCGAGATACCGTTTGCGCATGAGCACGGACACCGCCACCACCACCGAGACCGCCGACGAGGGGCCCGTGGTGACCTTCGCCGACCTCGGCCTGAGCGACCCGGTGCTCAAGGCCGTCAAGGACATCGGCTACGAGACCCCCTCCGCCATCCAGGAGGCCACCATCCCGACGCTGCTCGAGGGACGCGACGTCGTCGGCCTCGCGCAGACCGGAACCGGCAAGACCGCGGCGTTCGCGCTGCCGATCCTGTCCCGCATGGAGTCGGGCAGCAAGGTGCCGCAGGCGCTCGTGCTGTCCCCGACCCGCGAACTCGCGCTGCAGGTCTGCGAGGCGTTCGAGCAGTTCGCCTCCCACATGAAGCACGTGCACGTCCTGCCCGTCTACGGCGGCCAGGCGTACGGCGTGCAGCTGTCGGCCCTTCGTCGCGGCGTCGACGTCGTGGTCGGCACGCCCGGTCGCATCATGGACCACATCGCCAAGGGCACGCTCGACCTGTCCGAGCTGAAGTACCTCGTGCTCGACGAGGCCGACGAGATGCTCAAGATGGGCTTCGCCGAGGACGTCGAGACGATCCTCGCCGAGACCCCGGACGACAAGCAGGTCGCGCTGTTCTCCGCGACGATGCCCGCCCAGATCCGGCGCATCTCGCAGCAGTACCTCACCGACCCGGCCGAGATCACGGTCAAGACGAAGACGAAGACCGCCGCGAACATCACGCAGCGGTACCTCATGGTGTCGTACCCGCAGAAGGTCGACGCGCTCACCCGCATCCTCGAGGTCGAGGACTTCGAGGGCATGATCGTCTTCGTCCGCACGAAGAGCGAGACCGAGACGCTCGCCGAGAAGCTCCGGGCCCGCGGGTACGCCGCGGCGGCCATCAGCGGTGACGTCGCCCAGGCGCAGCGCGAGCGCACCGTGAACCAGCTGAAGTCCGGCAAGCTCGACATCCTCGTCGCCACCGACGTCGCCGCCCGTGGCCTCGACGTCGACCGCATCACGCACGTCGTGAACTTCGACATCCCCGTCGACATCGAGTCGTACGTGCACCGCATCGGTCGCACCGGTCGCGCCGGCCGCAAGGGTGACTCGATCAGCTTCGTCACGCCGCGGGAGCGCCGCCTGCTCTCCGCGATCGAGCGGCACACCAAGCAGCCGCTCACGCAGATGCAGCTCCCGACGATCGAGGACGTCAACGAGACGCGCCTGACCCGCTTCGACGACGCCATCACCGCGGCGCTCGAGCAGCAGGACCGGATCACCGCGTTCCGCGACATCATCGCCCACTACGTCGAGCACCACGACGTCCCGGCCGACGACGTCGCAGCGGCGCTCGCGGTCGTGGCGCAGGGCGAGGACCCGCTCCTGCTCGACCCCGCGTCGGACGCGCTCCGCAACCAGGTGGACCGTGACCAGCGCCGGGGTGACCGCCGGGACGACGACCGGGGCGCACGAGGTGACCGCGGCGACCGTGCCGACCGTGGCCCGCGTCGGACGCAGCCGATGACCGCCTACCGCATCGAGGTCGGCCGTCGCCACCGGGTCGAGCCGCGCCAGATCGTCGGCGCGCTCGCCAACGAGGGTGGTCTGCGCCGCGACGACTTCGGTGCGATCCAGATCCGTCCGGACTTCTCGATCGTGGAGCTGCCGGCCGACATGGACGGCGGCGTGCTCGACCGTCTGACGGACACCCGGATCAGCGGGAAGCTCATCGAGATCAAGCCGGACCGCCGTGGTGGCGGTGGCGGCGCGCGTCGGTTCGACCGCGACGACCGCGGGCCGCGGCGCGATGATCGCGACGACCGCGGGCCGCGGAAGCCGCGCTACTGACGCGAGTGCGCTGAGGACGGGAGGCGCGGTGCCGGCTGGCA
>Ga0308167_1001763_pt1 | contig 23170 bp, 27 predicted proteins | sample PhyCR1_2_FD_202138 | JGI IMG/M metagenome (GOLD analysis project Ga0308167, IMG submission 202138) | Phyllosphere microbial communities from UC Gill Tract Community Farm, Albany, California, United States - DLSLRC.R1 | ecosystem: Host-associated > Plants > Phyllosphere > Unclassified | place... | reverse complement strand
GGCGCGGGCGTGCTGGATGAGCTGGGCCCCTACGTGGCCGAACTGGGTGATAACGCTTTCCTGGTTGCGGATGATGTCGTCTGGAAATTGATCGGCGAACGCGCCCAACAGGCGCTGCAAAAGGCGGACGTTACCTTCAACTGGCACCCGTTCAACGGCGAGGCGTCGAGCAATGAGATCACCCGCCTGAGCCAGCTGGCAAAAAGTCAGGGCTGTAATGTGGTTGTCGGGCTGGGCGGCGGCAAAACGCTGGACACCGTTAAAGCGGTGGCGGATGAGCTGAAGCAGCCGGTAGCCATCGTGCCTACGATCGCCTCCACCGATGCCCCCTGTAGCGCCCTGTCGGTCATCTATTCTGATAGCGGCGTATTTGAGAGCTATCGCTTCTACAGCAAAAATCCTGATTTGGTGCTGGTGGACACCGCAGTCTGCGCCAGTGCGCCAGCACGACTCTTTGCCTCCGGCATTGCTGATGGACTGGCGACCTGGGTTGAAGCGCAGGCGGTAGCGCGTTCGCATTCAAAATCGATGGTCAATGGTGATCCGACAATTGCCGGACTGGCGATTGCCCGTGCCTGTGAAGAAACGCTGCTTACATGGGGTTACAGCGCCTATGTTGCCGTCACCCAAAAACGAGTGACGCCCGCCGTGGAAGCGGTGGTTGAGGCGAATACGCTGCTATCAGGGCTGGGCTTTGAAAACGGAGGGCTGGCAGCTGCGCACGCTATTCATAATGGTTTCACCGCGATTGATGGTGATATCCACCATCTGACCCATGGCGAGAAAGTCGCCTACGGCACACTGACGCAGATGGTGCTTGAGAAGCGTCCGGATGAGGACATTGCGCGCTATATCCGCTTCTATCGCTCGATCAACATGCCGACCACGCTCCGGGAGCTGCATCTGGAAAATGAGAGCTGGGAGAATCTGGTCAAAGTGGGTGCACTGGCGAACAGTGAGGGCGACACGCTGAAAAACCTTAATCCAAACCTTTCACCGGAAGATATTGCAAACGCACTGCTGGCGCTGGATGCCTTTAGTCAGACGGTTAAATAACCACCCGACAGGCGATCATCCGATCGCCTTTTACTCCGCCGCCGCTGGCTGGTCCCAGTACTCATATTTGTAGGCGGAACTGAGATGGCGCTCAATAGTGCCGCGCGTGAAGATTTCGGTCTCGTGCAGATAGCTCAGGGTACAGTTACCCACCTGATCCCAGGACTGACACTCATCTACTGACCGGATGGTGCTCAGCGGTGTGGTCGCCGTGCCGTTGAGCCGCACTTCACGCCATTGGGGATCGTAGGTATAACTGTCGGTGCTGCGGGCCGATGTGGTGCGGGTCACCAGACCCTGCGGGTTCCAGTGGTAGTGATTTTCACCGTTGGTCAGGGGATCGCTGCCGCGTGCCACGCTCTTCTCCAGCCGGAACTGCCGATCATAGCGATAAGTCGTGTCGGTAAAGCCGCTTTTACCCATGCTGGTAAACCTGTCGGAGGCGCTGGTAATGTTGCCATGCTGACCTTTCTGCCAGTTAATCGTCCCCTGTCGGTTATCGACCACCACCTCTTTGCCCTCTTTCAGCACTTTTACCAGATACGCATATTCCGCCACCCAGCCGCCCTGCACCCGGGCAATGTGTTGCTCCATGCTGAGAATCACGTTGCGCTCACTTTTGTCATAGCTGACGTCGGCAACCGTCAGATCGCCACAGGCGTCAAACTGCCCCAGCACCCGCTTTTGCGAGTTCACATCTTTGCCAAACTCACCCGCAACCACCTGCTTCACCGCGCCTTTCGCATTCCCGCCCAGCAAAATCAGGTTATTGCTGTTAGCCACAGCAGCGTTGTTCGGGCTGCATGCGCTGGCTGCAGCGCTGCCACTGCAGAGAGCAGTCAGGATCAGAGTCAGGACAGCAATCGGATTGGGTTTCATAGGATACTTTTCCAGGCGACGTTGCTTTCAGTGTAAACGCTGCGGTGATGAACAGCGGCAATCTGTGAAGATTTAAATCGACATGATTCCACGAGATAAATCTGGTGTGGCAAGCGTAACGGATATGCAGCCAGATTATGTTGCTGCTTCTTATAAAAGTCCTGGATGACATTTAAAAATTCATATGCGTGAAGCAGAACAGCCTTCTGCCTGTCCCGCTAAAGGTAGCTGAAGTGCTGATTACAGATGAATTTCTGATAATAAAAACCCGCCTGAGCGGGTTCTAGAAGTGTTAATTAGTTCATACCGACAGGCGTTATTCAGTCAATCCGCCCTGCAAAATGGCCTGCTCACGATCCTGGGCGAACACCTGCCACTCAACCTCTTTTGCTTTCGCAATGAATAGCCGTTGCCAGCGTATTTTCTTCATCAGGATCCTGGGGAGAGAGCCGGTAGATGGGCAATACAGCATCATGCTGGTCATACAAAATCGCGTTTGCTGCTGACTCATCAAGCTTAGTCTGTCCAGTCTGTCCCTTCTGCCATTCGTCTAAGCGCTGCTGGTGTGAAGCAGAGCTGTCGGTGATCACCTTATCTATTGCAGTAAGATCAGTACCGGATGTCTCCCCACGCCACCAGCAACGCTTTACCTCCTTCATTGTCATATTTAAATCGGCCTAATCCTGCATCGGACTGACTAGCCTTCACGCCTCACGTAAAAAAGCTTTTATCAAGATACCGCTATTAATATCAATTCTTCATGCGTGTAGCGTGGGCCAGACAATCTCATCCGGGTCTGAAACATCAAGCTCAATCAGATCAAGGCGGAAATTCTTGAGCGCAATCAGCCGCGCTGACTGCTCAGCGGTTGCCCTGCCCAGCTCAACCGCATCCGAAAGCGGGGACATTTCAGCAACCGCATCAGCCATAAGTGACAGGCGCTTTTTATCTGCCAGCTCAATCCGTTCAGAATGGGTATAAGTGCGGGGTACAATTGCGGAACCGTCAAACATCCATGAACCGTCAATCGAAATCTCTGCAGGAACCGCATTTTTTTCGACTTCTGCAACGGAATATCCGCCAGGGTAAAGGCGTGATGCATCAAACCCGAAAGAACGAATCACTCCCTCGCTGTTGAAGCAGATTTTTAGCGTGTCAGCATGAAAGCGCAGGCGGTGAAAATACCAGTCCTCACCCTTTTCACTTTGAAAGTAGAGCGCCGGGATCATTAAATCCGCATATTCTGGAATGTACTGTGTGAAATTTTTGAGTATTAACATCATGCTGTATGCCCTACATTTACCCATCCCATTGACGGGATATACTTCTGAATGGGGCGGTAAAACACCGTATCCCCACCTGGGTTATCGCCTTCATAATTCCAGCCGGTCATCACACAACCACCGGGAACACGCTGCTGGCCATTTTTAACAATGAGGAATGCGCCTTCACCACCCAAGGCAACATCTGCAACCCTGTTAACCTGCGCATCATTCGCTTTATTCCAGGCATCGTTTGCTGTGCCTCTTACACTGTTGAGAGCGTTATTTACCTCGCCGATTTTGCCAACAATCCAGTTGTTCAGATATCCGCCCCATACACCGCCGTAGAGGTTGCCATCGGTTGCAATAAATGCGCCTCCTGCGTGAAGCTGACCGGGCGCTCTTAAACTACCGTCATTGCGAAACTCAAACGACTTTACCGAGCCATAACCATCTACCAGAATCTCTGCAAACGCGTAATTGCTAATAACCTCAACCATGCGGAAACATGCCGACGCGCCATCCTTGAAATCCATGTCACCGCCACGGTCTTTAAGACAGGCACGAAACATAGGCGAATAGAGACCCTGCCCCGCGTTACCATTTTTAGTTTTTGAAATTACGGTAACGCTGGATTCCTCACTCAGATTGCCGCCATATTTAGAATATGCGCCAGTCTGTTCAGCGTTCGGTGGATTTTGTGTGGTAAATAATTCGCCGGCATCTGACGAATCAACAGTAATATGTAATTTACCGTCCGTTCCCCAATCCATGTAGTAATGATGATTACCGGATGAATGCAGGCCACCGTTGGCCTGAACAGCAGGCCAGTTACCCGCATTTCCCAGGCCCACATCTGCTTTATCAAGGGTTAACGCCCCGGTTTTAGTGTTTACACTAGTGACGGGATAAGGTGGTGGATTATTGCCGTAATACAGATCTCCCATACGAGTAGCGTCGACCTGGGCAATCATTTTTGTGCCGTTCCAGCCCACATAAACTTTATTTGTGAGCATTCCATCGCCGCCACCCTGCTGCACCGACGCAAAGTTCCCAACTTTCTCCAGTTCGAGATTCTGACGAGCAGAGAGTTTATTTGGCAGATCGGCGAGATTTTTGGTTTTCTGAAGGTAAACATCATCAAGCTGACTGCGAGAATTGGCAAGTAATGCCTTTACAAGTGTTGCTTTCAGAGCTGAGATATCCCCCTCATCCAGAACATCATCGCCGCTTTTATCAGCCATGAATGACGACACTACCGCAGCAATCGTCGATGCCTGCCTCCAGACTTTGTTCAGTTGTTCACTTCTGGCAATCCCTGAGCTGAATCCCCCGGACAATGCAGCCAGTTCTTCATATTCCGCCTGAGTCAGAACGTTAGCATTTTCACCCGTTGCAAATGCCTTGAAATCATTTTTCGCCATCTTATTCACCGTTTATTACGTATGTAACCGAAACGCCAGCGGGTTTGATGGAAAGAAACCCCTGCCTGATTATTTCTTTTGTGATACCAGAAATAACGCTGCCGTTTATATAGATATTCATGGTCATATTTTGATTATCTGTAAACGATAGCTTGATGTTACCGTCCGGATAAATGCCGTCTAAAACAGGAGTTAGATTTTCGACTGTACCATCCCAGTTGTTTGCACCTATTTTAGCGCGGAGCATTGCCCGGAACTCGTTATCACCAACGTCAATAACTCCATTATCCGGAGTGTATCGCCCCTTCCATGTCCCGAAATCGAATCCAAGCGTTTCGCTATCCAGCGTGAAAAAGTAGTCGTCTATCGGTGCCGTTATTCGCCGGTTTCGCCCTACCCATTCTCCTATAACGTCAAGCTGAGCACCTGTCGCAGTATCGAGGTCGAAGGCAGCATCAAGCCCACTTATCGCAGCAGAAGTGTCACTAAGCGGTCGCGTAGTGAGGTCAACGTGATAGACAAAACGAGGTTTACCTCTGTGATAGTTGGTTAACAGGTCCGTATATTTGCTCATGAAACCACCGTAAGCGAAATACTGGCCGCTGTGCATGTCGCCAGACTGTCATAGGCGATTGCAATATTAGATGTCGTAACAGATGTTTTACTGATACCGATAGCAATACTGTCAATATCGTAAAACTGGCTATCATTATTATCTGTGCCCGTTGTCAGGTTTGCAGGCGAAAATAATCGTCCGAGGTAAACGTTATTACCAATTCCCAGACTGTTAATATAGTTAACCACCGCACTGATAATTTTGTCACCGACTGAGCTGGTGTAACCGGTAAACGCCTTTATTTCTATGGTGACAAAAATGGGGACACTGATCGGGCGTGAAAAGAAAATTTCAACAGGATTGCCATAGGCATCTGTAAGGTTAATCGACGTCGTTCCAAAAGTTGGAGCGCCCAGTGTTTTCTTTTTACGAAGAGTCTGTGCAATCTCTGTTGCATCCCCGCCATCGACAATCGCCGCAATGGAATGAGCAGGAACCCCATTGTCGTCAACGACACCAGTGTCATTTTCATAGAGTTTGTGACGCGTAACGCCGGGCACATTGGCAATGGCACCGTCCAGAGCGTCAAAGGGGGTTAACGCTGGCAATGCCACGCTTTGCCCCTGTCGTAGACGCAATTCAGCATCGGTCTCTGCCGCACTGCCGATTGCCGCCGTTGTTGCGTTAATCACTGACACCCAGCCGCGTGTGGGCGTGTTAATCTGGTTAACTGTCCCTTTTACTGCCGCTACGGGGCCGGATGTAGCACAGGTTGCTGTCGCTAACACCGTGCCATTGATGCCGATCGTCACGCTGGCGGGCAGGTCCCATAAAATATTATTAGCGTCACGAACGGATCCATTTACGATGGTAGTTCCTGCGGTGCCGGTCAGCGTTACGTCAACCGTCGAGTTGGTCGCCCTGTGCCGCGTTATCCCATTAATTTTAACATTACGGGATAGGGCAGCTCCCATGCCTGTGGAAGGTGAGAAAGAGTTATAGACCCGTATAGCGGTATTGTTCGCATCCTTTATAGCCAGCGCAACCAGAGCAACCATTTGTCCGTCTTTGCTATCGGGTTCCAGGTATGCATCACTGCCATAAATTTGCTGGAAAAAACCGGTAAGTGTGTTGAGGATCGTCTGATATCCGGGCGCACTGATGCCTTGGGCCGTTATCGTTGCCGATAACCCCAGCGTGTCTATGTTGAGAGCCATTACGCCTCGCTTATGACTGTTGTCGTTCCGTAAAGAGTATTAATCGTCGCAGTAAAGATCACGCGCCGGGATGAGGTGTTAAGGGTAGTTTCAAATGCGATGATGGAATTAACGCCGCGGGTTTCCAGAATTCGTCTGCGGATCGCCAGATTATAGGTTTCGGGATTCTGCTTACCCAGTACTGACTGTAACCAGGGCGTGCCCTCTGTCGTATTGAGGAACCACTGACCGTACCAAAGCAGAAATCGGGTTTTTACGGCCTGCGCCACCGCCTCAGGTGAGTTAATCAGCCAGGTATTATCACCCTGACCAAAGGTGTAATCGCCATTCTCGTCCTCGCGTCGGTATTTCACTGCGGACCTCCCGTCGTACTCTCCCCTTTTTGGACACCACTGTGTGTGTGTCCTGTCAGGCTGATGCCTACAGCAGTCTGATCGCCAGTCGATGTGACTGAGCCGTTGACTTTTACATCACCATTTACTGTAAGCAATGAGGTTGTAATATTGACCTGTCCGTCCTGCTTCAGCTCAATAAAACTGGCACCATCATCCGTACGAACCTGAATTGAGGTTGTAGACACGCCACTGATTTTTTTCGCCTGTGACTGCGGTCCAACTATAGCGAAAGCATCAGACAGATCATGCATACGAGGATCGACCGTTTCCTGTACCCCGCCATTCTGCCACCAGAAATCAATACAGCGGTCGGAAAATATCACCAGACATTCGTCATCCGCTGCAATCGGAAATGTGATGGTACAGCCTCCGCCGCGCGGGAAAATTACAGGTACATCCACCAATAGGGGTAACGCTGACGAGCTGTAATTCCCACTAGCGTCAACCAGTTGCCCTCTGAGCGCGGGCTGGACGGTGCAGGTACAGGATTCCGGATCAAACGATTCAATAATGCCAGGCAGGGAAACACGCAGCGAGGAGAAAATGCTGTCGGCGAGCATCTTCATAGATTGCTGTTCACCACCTGCCAGCGACTGGAAAGAGACTGTCATGAAATACTCCGGATAATAAAAAACCCGCTCGCAGGCAGGTCCTAGATGGGGATGTTAATTACGGCGTGAGGGGAGTCGCATGGATATGGATACTGTTTTTCCACTCCAGCACTCTGATCTTTGTTGTACGTTGTCCGGGTTACGACAGTGAATGACTCACTGCCTGCCAGCTGGCCGGCACCGTCATGACTGAAGAGTTAATTGTCATCATGACCGTAGCCGGGCATGTTACTGCACAGCCTGTATCTGTAGAGTCGCATTGTTTCTGGCGCGGCACATGATATCCATGTACCAATCCTGCCCACGCGTGTCGCCACTGTAGTCTATAGAATAGACAATATAGATCCCATCAGCGGCAACGCCTGCCGGCTGATACGTTTTAACATCATCCGGTGCTTCTCCGTCTGCAAGGGTTTCACTAACCCTGTACGGTAGTGACGCAATCTTATCCGCTGACAGACTGGCCCGGTAAACTGAGTTCTGGTCTATCTGAATCAGACCATTGATGCGGATGTTAGGATTAATCAGGCAGCGAACATTGATGCCCGCTTCCATTGTCTGCTGCGGCATACCGATCATACCGGTGTCACTGTTCAGCACGATGGGATCCCGAACATATTTATCAACAGGCACCATCTGTAACTGACCGCCTGCTAACTGCCACGTCGCGCTGCATTGTCCGGCCACATTATCCATCACATCCCGTGCAGGATGATAAAGTACACGCCCACGAGGAAAAACGGTCTCAGGGAAATCACCGGTAGTGCCCTGAGTGACGCCAAACGGATTGAAGGTGTGCATCAGGGCTGCCTGAATATCTGCAACTTTGTAACCGGCTGACAGCGTTTTAATAACGCAGGCATTTGTAAATGCCTCATGTCCGTCCACAGCCTGAATCAGTACCCAGGTATCCGTCGGGCCGTCGCGGCCTGTCAGCGTATAACGAATATCCCCGCTAAAAATTTCCCCAAAATTAGTGCCATTAACCTGCCCTACCTGATCGACTTCAAGGTTAGTGACGACACCGACCTGACTGGCATCAGTGTCCTGTGCTAACCCGTCGTAACCGGCAATGATTTTTATCTTCGCAAACTCTTTACCCAGTATCCGCGACGCGGTATCTCCAGAAAGGTTGTAAATTTTAATGGTTCCAACTGCGGGCCAGCGGGTTACTGTCCAGTTGATATTAAACACCACTTTAAAATCGCTCAGGCTGATGCCATTACCGCTTTCACTGACAATCTGCAGCTCAAAGTGGCGCATCCAGTTCTGTGACATGCTGATTACTCCGTTACGGCCAACAGATGGCTTCTTAAACCCAGGTCGTCCCGTGTCGGATAACCCTGCGCCGGATCATCACAGACCACTACCAGCCCGAATCCCAGACGAAGAAAGCCGAACTGCTCCAGCAAGTTTGCTCCTGTCACGAGAGGAATACCCGTCACAATCGCGATACTACTGCTGTTCAGCAGGTCAATTACCCAGCCTGCCTCATCGCGCCACAGCGTCAGTATCGAGTAATTGATTCCGTTGATCGTGGTTGTGAATTGCTGATTATCTGGCGACAGAGGAATTTCACTGGTCTGCATATAATCCTCCTAAAAAATTAGCCACTCAGGACAGCCTCCGCTCGTTTACCGGCTTCGTCGATTTAACACCGGCATTCTGAACAGCGGAGGTGCTGACCCCCTGACTCATGTTAGTTTTATCTGCGATAGCGTTGCTCTGTGTAGAGGTTATTAACACCTCCCTCAGCGTCAGCGAGGCAGACAATACATTCTCTGTCGCTTTGTCGGTAGTCACATCCAGCACGCGCATTAACATGTTGCGGTAAAGCCGTTTGCCGGTGATCACATCAAATGGTACCCGAGTTCGCTGGAGCTCCAGCAGCTGCATATAAACCTCTTTCGGGCTCAGCTCAAAACTCAGCCCGAAAGATGAGGTATCCATAAGGTCAAGCAGCGAGCCGCCACCAGCAAAACCCACCTCCATCATCACTTCAGAGGGTAGCCGGAATGCGTGGTCAGCTATCGGCGCGTTGTCCTCGACCGGATGTTCTGTGATTTCCAGTGTGTCAACATGCTTTTCTGAGACGACAACATTGGGAACGTACAGTCCGATTTTACGTTTCTGCTGGTGGAACAGCGTTGAGAGAATATCCATTAGCGTGGCCCTGTTCCGATGGTCTGCATAAAGCGGGAGTGAACAGCCAACTGTTTATTTGCAACCTCATTGGCCGCCATGTGCGGATCATTGACACCATGAATATGAATGTTCGTTTCCTGACTGATCGGGCTGTATGTTGAGGGCGGCATGTTGCTGATCACCCTAGGCACATAGTTTCTGGTCTCCACAGGCATAAGTGTCATTCCATGCTTCTGCACATTTCCCAGGCCCCAGTTATACGAGGCCAGCGCTTTAGCCAGATCGCCCTCATTAGCCTTAAGCAGCTGATTAAGATATCTCGCCGTCGCGCCGGCTGCTTTTATCGGGTCAAATGCATCATTGCCGAGCAGCCCTAAATCGCGACCGGTGCGAGGCATGATCTGAAACAGCCCCTGTGCGCCTGCGCCCGAAACTGCATTGGGATTTCCCGCCGACTCTGTTATTGCCACACTGCGCAAAAGCCCCTCGGGTAGCCGGTAAAGCTGCTCCAGCATCTTAAAGGTAGGCTGCAGCCAGCCCAGCATCGCCCGACCCTCTTTGTTAGGGTGAGGCTGACGGAAGGAATTGCTATATTGCACAGGCCTGTCATCAAGACCCGGCGCGTCTGCGGTGTTTCCCGTCTTGCCCTGTCCGGCTGGTGATTCTGAAGAGCCCCCCGACCATGAAGGAAGCATACGGTTAAGTTTATCGTGAATGCTCTGGTACCAGCTGATAACATCCTTGCGTATCGACTGTGCCTTCTGTGTAACGCCGGGTAACGCATCAGGCCTGTCACTACCCTGTTTAAGCAGTTGTTTGCCGATGCTGGCTGCGTCTGACCAACGCTGTTCGTTTATGGCGTTTAGCAGATCTCCGAGGAGAGTTAACATTTTCCTCAGTTCACCCAGGTTGTGCATCACGTCTGAAAATTCCCACTTCAGACTCCACGCTTTCGGATCGATACCAAACAACTCTGCGGCTTCTCTCGCCAGCTCTTTAATATTGCTGGCCATGCCCTCAATGTTTTCTACGGCCAGCCTGATATCTGGCTCCCACTCTCCCCAGTTGATGAGTGATTTCCCGCCTTCTTTCCACGCCCGGTAATCATCATAAAGGCCAATGATTGCCATCCCCAGAGAAGCAATAATACCAATCGGCGATTCCATGAATGCACTGTTCAGAACCCGCCAGATAACCACAAGCCCACCCAGTATCGCTGTCAGCTGCTGAGTACTGCTATCGAGAGCATTCCACCAGTTCTGAATATCAACAGCCGCCTGAATCAGCCTGTAAACTACCCTCCCAATCACCTCCCCCAGCCATAGAATGCCCTTTATGCCAAGGGTAATCGTCTGCTCAATCTGCGGAAAATTATCGACAATTTGCTTTCTCAGTGTATCGATTGAACCCGACAGACCTTCAGCCAGACTGGAGCCAATTTTATCGCGCGCCATGTCTGCCATCTGCTCAAATGATCGCAGGGAGGTCATAAACCGGTTAGCGCTGACAGCAGCCACATCAGGGTTGTAGCCGATGGCTTTCGTCATCTGCGCGTACTCTGTACTGAACTGGCCCACATCACGGCGCATTGCCATCAGGGTCTTTTCATCGATGCCCAGCATCTGCGCATAGTGATTTGCGCGATTAAAAGGCATTTTATTCAGCTTCTGAACGACACCGGAAAAAACAGACGCCATGTCCCGCATATTGCCGCTGGCATCACGCGTCTGTACGCCCAGGCGATTCAGAAATGCTTCAGCTCCAGGACTGTTACGGACAAACTGTGCCAGTCCCTCCAGTGATGAACGTGCACCATCCGCGGTCCCACCCAGTTGAGAGACGGCGTAGCCTATCTGCTGGATGCCCTGTACGGTGGCGCCAGTTCGCTGTGACATTCCGTAGAGATTATCGAGTCCGCTGGCGATCTTTGCTGTGAACGCGACCACCGACAGTGCGGTATCTTTTACAACAGCGCCCAGCTTAAGCGCCTGTTGCGTAGTTGCGGCGATAGTGGCATCAAATTTTTTTGCCCCCGCGTCATCAACTTTAAAGCCAAGGCTAATCAGAAAATCTTTGATCGTTTCAGCGCTCATTCGCTTCTCTCCAGCGTCTTATCCGCTCCTCGTTGTCAGCTTTCAAATCCAGCCAGTCATTCATGCGGGCAATGTCAGCCAGATCGACAGTCCCATCCAGCAGCTTGTTATAACTGATGTACCCGGCATCCACCGGGCGCATCAGAAAGTCTTCACCGTCCGGCAGACTGTCCAGTATCAGTCCGGTAGCGACTGGCCCGCAGTCTCGCTGACGGGGGCTGCGGGCAAAATATTTCCCAGGCTGTCACCCACGACCCGACCCACCATCTGCAACATACTCATGAGGTCGATGTCATCGAACATCAGTTCACCCTGTCTTGCGACCGGCACCCAGGACGATTTATCCTGATGGCGGGACACGACAGCAAGACATGGAAAAATGATCGCGTTGGTATCATCTTCACTTAGCCCGGCCAGCTGCTCCGCGACGTGTGGCAGCAGCTTTTCAAAAACGGGCGCATAGCTGTTAAGCGTGTCAGCCGTTTTATCATTACCCGGTTTCGGCAACATATGTCGAATAGTGCCGAACTCAGCAAGCAGACCCGCCAGCACCGGCAACAGTTTTCGGGTAACTTTAAGCTGGTCAAAAACGCTAAGTTTTGCGCTGCGGTATCGCACGCCTTTGATCTCAAACTCCATAATCAATATTCCCCGAGCAGTTCATCGATTTTGATGCAATCAAAAACCCACGTTACCGTTCCTGCAACCTTCGGGTTGCTGAAGTCCGGTACCTTCTGGAAGGCGCAACCGCGTGCGGTAACCAAATCGCCGGATGCGGTGTTACGCACAACAATCACGTTATTACCCCACAGAGTTGAAGAAAGAGTCTGCGCGTTGTACATGAGTGAGAGTTTCTTATTCACTGGGGACGTTTTCAGCAGGTTGATCGTAACTGTACCGCTTTTGCCCGCATGCAGGCTGTGCATGCCTTCACCATCCGCACCGGTTGTCATGGTGTTTTTGGCCTCGGTCATGGAAACCACAATCCCCTCATCAGAGTTCGCAGCTCCGTAACCCAGGTCCACGGCACCGGAAGGGCCGGTCAGCGACGCCGTAACGTCAATAAAACTATAAGTACTCATAAGATTCCCCTTAACGGACTACGTTGATTTGAACATCGCCATAATGCACAGCACCCGCCAGCTTACAGGCCACCTGCATTAGTGGTGCTTTGCGCTTTTCGCGATCAGCCTGTGCCTGCTCAGCCATTGGTGTGATATAGCAGTAATACCCTTTCGTCAGCGTATCGCCGGATGACAGTTCTCCAATAGGGCCGCCATTCCAGATGCCCGGTGCAATAAGACCGTTCTTCTCTGCCTGCTCCATTGACTGCTCCACATTCGCCAGCAGACGGGTGCCGCCGGCGTCAGTCTGCGGAATTTTGGTTGATGAGGTGTAAAGCAGGTTGAAATAGTTGGTCTGCACGTAGTTCTGCAGCCAATCCAGCCCGTGCCGCTCATCGAAGAAATCACCGTTAGCCATAACGCCCTGCTGGAGGATTGCCGTGTCATTCGCGTAATAGACATAGACGTTGGCATTTTTCGCATCTACTGCTGCTGCCTCCGCACTGCTCAGGGTTTCATAAGCCACGCCTGGTTCACGTTTAAATTTCAGCGTGATGGTGGTATTACTGCCGGTGAAGTTGACTGTGAATGCCCGAGCAAACGCTGAAAGCGCAGCATATTTGCTGGTCGTTGAGTACTGAATGAAGGTCCGGCTGCAACCCGCTTTTTTCAGCGTTGACGCAATATCCGTCGATGAAGCTGAATCGATGATGCCCATATCTGCAGAGGTCACGGCGAAAATTCGGCTCACGCCTGACGCCTGAATAGCAGCAGCGGTGTCAGTGATGTTCTCTGCGGTCAGATCGTCTTTATCAGCAATAGTCAGACCGTACCAGTTAGTGAACTGGAGAACGGCGGTAACAGCCTGCGCCAGCGTTTCAGTGCTACCCGCCTCGCCAACTTCCAGCGTTTTTGCCCAGCGCCCGATATAAACTTGCGTCGGCTGCGGCGACTGAGAAAAATAAACCTGTGCGGCCGCATATTCGGGGCTGTCTGTTCCGAAATCTGCGCCAATGTCTTCTCCCTTGGTATAGAGACGGATGCGCTCCGTCACCGGAATGAAGGTCGAAGTGCCCAGAATGAGCAGTGAACCAAAATTACGACCTGCCGCCGCAGCGGGCGACAGAATTACGTCAACATTTACAATGCTGGATACAGGTAAGCCCTGTGCCATAAGTTATTCTCCGGAGATTGATATAGAACCGTCCACCAGCGATTTTACGCCATAGGTACGGATGTTTTTGCGGGAAAGCGTCGTGATAATGTCATAACGGCGCACCCACTCGTCATTGATGAGCTCAGGCAGGCTATAGATTTGCCCGGTTTCGATAAGTGAAAGCCCTGCCGCACTCCTTAGCGTTGTAGCATTCTGTTCCACCGCTACTCCCTCCCTGAAACGTGAGGCAATGCCAGCACCGGACGGACCGTAAAAACTACTCAGCACCGTCACCTGCTCCCATGTCCACTGCTCGCTGCTTTCACCTCCCTGAATACTTGCCGGCGTGCCATCACGCGGCGTAACTGATAAACCAAATCCACACCAGGTCAGTCCATTCTGAGGTTGCGGCTCTGTCCAGCGTGGCATTACCATATCGGTTGGCAGTCCGGTTACACCGCATATCCATCGGCTGATCTGACGCTCAAGAGCCTCATCGTATTCCGGGCCTGTATCTGTGGAGGTGAGATAGCCCGGTTGAGTACTGTCGTTAGTCAAAGGATGACCCTCCCTCAAGTCTCATCAGCCCAAAGTGGGCATGTACAAAGTCGGTATAGTAGCGGGTGTATGGTTCGGGAATTGTCACGCCGCAGAGGCGTGCGTTGCGCGTTACTACGTCAGCGTCCAGTCGCGGAAACATGCCTGTGAATGGCATCCTCCTCGGGGTGTTAGTGGGGAGATGCCCCTCATCCGGCGTTTGAACCTGTCGATGACAGACCAGTGGGTAATCGACAACATCTGGATCGAGCCGCACGTTTGTCCTTTCCAGCATCGGCATTATTTTTTTCTCACGACATAAGAGATTGAATTCAAAATGAGGGCATTCGCATTTAACGGTTTACTGTCAGTAGATCGCGGGTCCCTGCGGCGCTGCTGGGTTTTCTCTGACAGCGTATGAAGGCTGTCATCAGAGCTGATGACAGCCTTTGCTCTATCCCTTACGATCTGACCAGCCGTCTCCAGTTGCAGCAGTACGCCTGATGTATTCCCATCCAGGGCAGCACGGGCTGCTGACCTCAGGGAGTCGGTTGTGATCGCACGGGTATCTTCAATACCCATCTCCAGAAATGGCAGGGGTGGCAGCGTGGCTTTCTGCCCATCAATTTCCACTGTGGCCCCTGTCGATTGCAGATATCCCAGCTCAGCATTGTTCATTGGGGAACCGTCCCGCGCCCCGTGCTCTGCCGGAATGCCCACCAGCACATCCATCCTCGTCAGCTGCCGCAGAGACTCCAGCACAGCGGCAGCATTATCGCCCCTTACAGTCAGTCCATTTTTCATAGCAACTGGCGACCACCAGTACCGGGCATTGCCCACCGATAAAACTCGCGCCCTTGTGCGGAGTTGTTCCAGCATCCGGTCCTGGCACAGACAATTTCTGACCCGTCATCTCTGGCGCTGACCTTATCCACCCATTCCGATCTCAGAATGCCGCCACCGGCAGAATTCACGTTATTACTCACCAGTGAATACCTGCATAACCCGGCATAGTGCGCGGTAAATAATTCAGCAAGACTGGGGGCCTGCTCATCAGAAATGCTCTCATCCACTAACGAATCAGCCATGTCGGGATCGAAATTTTCTGGCGTATCAGGAAAACGATGTGTGCTGGAACACTTAGAGAAATCTGCGCGAAATGTTTTTTTTCCTGTAAGCCTGCTTTTTTTTGGCATTTTGCTGTCACTCTGTGCACTTTTGCTGTCCCGCTCATGAGCAGGAACGGTTGTAACGACCAGTTGCGCCGTCAGGTCGTATGCTGGCAGTTGCCCGGTCTTGCTGAAAATTCGCAACTATAAGGAGGTGCTTTCATGCTCGATGTCTTTTGACTACGGGTTGATGTCTGCCCTACGAGGCGCATAAAAAAGCCCCACGTTATGCGGGGCCTGATCAACGGGCTTTGTAATTTACTGGGTACAACAAAAATAAAAATTTGTTCTATCTAAGGCACTGTTCTCTTATGTATTGCTGCAAGCCCGCTATCTGTTTTCCGGCAACGTTGATTCGCTCTCTGAGGATGAAATAATTCCGTTGAGCGGCGTCAGTAAGTCCGGGGCTGGCTGCAACATCCAGGCCGGCGGTGCCGGTGGCGTCACCTCTGGGGCAGATTGCGTTGAAGTGCAGCCCGCACTTACCAGAGTTAACGCACTGCTGAAGAGAATCAAGCCCGGCTTTAGCCTCTGCCAGTTCCTTCGTATATTTCTCATCAAGCGCGGCCACATCGCGTTGGCGCATTTGCAAATAGGTAATGTTGCCATAAGCCAGCCTCAGTTCTTCTTTAGCCTTGTCGCGCTGAAATTTAAATATGACAGCCTGATCGTGATAATGGCTGGTGAGCAATCCTGCACATGTCAGCAGCATCATTATCGCAATGCTAACCAAAAGTAATCGCGTCATTTATCCAGCCCCCAGCATGTTAATTCTGATTCCTGATCGCGACGCTCAACCTGTCCAAAGCAGTCGTTAGAATGGATGCGACAGTCTTTACCACCGTCAAATATCCAGCGCTTTATCTCAGCGCATGCGCCCTTGCGATCCCCTGCATTAAGTTTGCGGTAGAATGCTGACGGCAGACATTTACCGGGGCCAATGTTCCAGGGACAAAATGAAGCAATTCCTACCTTCTGCGGATCAGTCAGCGGAACAATTACATTACTGTTTACCCATGCCAGTGCCTTAGCCTGCTCCGCTCTGTCGATGGTCCGGCACTGCTCTGCTGTCAGCGTCATACCCTTTACTACTGGCTTATCATTTATTCGCGTAACACCGCCGCAGATCGTCCATACACCGCCTGCGTCAGGATAAGCTGTCAGGCTGCTTCCCTCTTTCTCCTTCTGGAATTGTTCCATCAGGGTGGGCGCTGACGCACCAGCAGCGATAAGTGCCAACATTGCCGCGCTTAGCCTTGTTTTCAACTGTCGGGATAGCATCATGTTTAATCCTTAACGGAGTCGAGCACCCTATTAATACCCTGGATGACTTGCGGTGATTTCTGTACAGCAGGTGAGTCTTTCGACCCGTTGAGGTAATCGAGCACCGCTTGTGCACGAACGCGGTCCAATTCAAGACGCTCCTGCTCGCTAAGCATGTTTTGTTCAATTTCTTTGCGCTTTAATTTCTCTGTACGGCGTTTGTCCAGATACCCCAAGATGGCTATCACCAAACCTGCCAGGGCGGTGACCATGTACACCCTGTCGAGTGTCACAACACCGGCAAGGCTCGAAAGAGTTGCCATCCAAGTGCCCCCACTGATTGCACTGTCTGCGTGTTGATTCATACGAAACATATCCGCCCAGGTTCGGGGATTTGACCAATTAGAAATTGTCTACTTTCTGAACCAGATAAGTCCGTTTAGCTTTCAGGTTATCGAGATACAAAAGCCTGGTCGCCATTGGGTAGCCAATGAGAAATAAAACGCCGCGGTGCGGTTTTTTTTTGCCTAAAATTTGCAGACTGCCACCCTGAAAATTACGGGATTCTGGTGCCAGACAGAGCGAAATAAAAAGGCCCACTAAGTGAGCCATTGAATCAGAATATCTAAAGCATCAGGCAGTAACTCATACATGCCGTTTTCCCAGCGCACCTAGCGCCATTTCTGACGCCTGTTCACGCATATCGTACTGAATGAGCGCCTCCGGTAGACCCGGAGAAAACCTATATGCGATTTCTGGCCGCTCAGAGTTTGCTGGAGGGGATTAACAATACTTACTTTCCAGGGTAGTAGCGCTGGCGCTACAGCGTTAACTGCTTTACCCTGGCACCAGCGGGCAACACCTTATCCCCGCAAAGGGATAGGCAATGATTTATCCCTTTCAGGGGATATATAAAAAGCGCCTCCGGACTGGTGAGGCCCGAGGCGCTTTGACATCCACATAAGGAACTGACTTTTGCCGATAGTCTGCATTAGCTGGTAATCGACTTTATCAGACTACTAAGGAAATTGCGGACCGCGTTAGCAGTTTTTTAATATTTTTTTCGACGTCAATTCATCGTCCGTAGCATGCCGTACATCCAGCATTGCCAGGCACTCCGCAATAAAGCTCTTGGACATATTAATTTTGATTTTCTCAATCTTCTTATTGTTTTGAGCCTGCTTCACAAGAGTCGACCTTATCAGAATACTAAGGAAGTTGCGGACCGCGTGAGAAGTTTTTAAAACTTTTTTTCGAAGTCAATCCTTCGTCCCTTTCAAGCCGCGCATCCAGCCCCCTCAATAAAGCTTACAGCCATCTGAATTTCAATTCTTATTATTTTCTTCTCGCATTAATCCTGCTTCGCAACAACCAACCTTATCAGATTACTAAGGAAAATGCGGACCGCGTTAAAGGTTTTTTGGCGTTTTTTTTCGGAGTCAATTCGTCGTCCATATCAAGCCGCACATCAAGCGCTGCCAGACACCCCTCAATAAATCCTTCAGCCATCTGAATTTCGATTCTTACTATCTTCTCATCTCGTTTAGCCTGCTTCGCAAGGGTACGTTTCGGGATATTAAAAAAGTAATGCATCACAATCATCGCGTGCTCATCCGGACGCCTGGCTTTAAGCCGTGACAGACAACCTTCTATAATCAGCCCGTCTTCATCGCTGCACGTAAGCGTTAATTTTGAAGCCTGCGGTAGCAGCCCTTTAAATCCTGCAGCAATTGTTGGGTAACCGATACCGCGACTGTCTGATTTAGCCCATCCGGCCCAACGCTCTAATACCTGTGACATATCACGCATATTTGATTCTCTCCACATACTCATTTTTTTATCTGTCGCGATAGCATCAAGGTAATCGCGAAATTAAGGAACCTCAATAACAGCTCAGCAGGCTGCCATTGCTGCTTCAAATACTTTCGTATCCAGGTGCTGTTCATCGTGAAGCGCTCTGCATAGCGGTGTCACAAATAAATCATGCACCTCCGTTGCCATTCTCATCCGACCTTGTCCGGCGATTTGATAAGAAACGCCAGCTTCCCTGCCGAGGCAAGCGCAGTTCTGCGACTTTACCCATCGTGTGTACTACCTGTTCTCCTCATGCTGACGCCTGGAATACTTAAGCCTGGAGCGAGCGCCTTCCCAGTTCTGAGCTGCTGCACTTACCCTTAGGTCCCTGATGACTGGTGACCAAGGAAGCCTACGCTGTCAGCTTAACTGCCCATGAAGTCTTAACACTCAAGTCACACTGCATATCTCACTTTCTGAGCCAGTTTCGCGCTGCAATAGCGAGAATCGCCGTCGATGATTTAATGCCCTTTTTCAGTGACCTAAAAAGCCCGGGGAAATGCAATCTCTTTACCCCTGACATGGAGCAGTACACGTGCTTTCATGGGCGATCCTCACGCAATGTGTTTTCAGGGATACGGCCTGTATCAATCCCGCTATAACTTCCGTTATTCCGGGATCCATTGATTGCACAGCGATCGCAGTTCTCTTTAGCTTCACTTCGGGAGGCATCCAATCGGGCTACAAGCATTGCTTCACGCCAGACCTGCACCGCACGCAACCAAAAGCCTTTGGCCTCCAGCGCGGTGGCCTGCTGCACCCGCTGGCGATATTGCTCACCCTCTTCCATGACCAGTTCGCTATTGATTGAATAACGCCAGTCGCTGGCACGCTTAAGTATTCCTCTGGTTAAAAGCGGTTTAATAACACGCTTCATAGCGATTTCATGCAGGCCGATCAGCATGCAGAGTTCGCAGACCTTTAGCGGCCCCCTACGGGTAATTAATTTAAGAACTTTTAATTCGTAATTGATCATAATTTTCTCCCGTTAGCCGCGAAAGCCATGGGGCACAGAGCAATCAGGTTTTGGCAACACCGTGATATCCCGCTGAATGTTTCGCTGCAGGGCTTTCCACTCAGAACGCGGTGGGCGACCGGCCTTGTGCCATTTGACAGCTGACTGCAGATAGCCAGGCAGATTGCCAGGGATGAACAGCGTTTTAGGACGTATATACTGATATTCCTGAGTGCCTTCCCAGTGGACATGCTTGTAATCCACCACCAGACAAAGCTCTTCCACCGTAAACGCATCTTTGAGCCGGGAATTGATGTGACCCATCGACGACTGCGCCTCTGTGTACTTAGCGCCGGTAACCTTGTTCAGATGGCTTAATACTTTCCGGGAATGCCTGACGAATGACCACTCATCGTCTGGTTGCGTAGCAAACTGACAAGTAGGGGTTGTTGTAATCTCTGAAGTATTCTCTGATGTATTCTCTGTAAGACGGGGGCAATTTGCCCTAATGGATGATGGCAGACTGCCTTTATCAAAGGGGGCAAATTGCCCTCCCCGATGAGTGCGACTTGCATTCTTCGATGAGGGCAAATTACCCTCATCGGCCAGCATTGGATTTGCATGATTTATTGCGTAGTAATTAGTCCGATCATGCTGTGTTTTTTTCAGCTGCTCGACAAAAATCAAATCGCGTTTTTTAAGTGATGTCAGAGTACGTTTAACTGTGTCCGATGACCAAAATGGAAACTGATTAGTCCACTCTTCAATAGTGTTATAAACCCAGCGCATACCGTCATATTCGACACCAGACCGGGTGTCCTCCAGCCAGTAGCAAATTTGTTGCAGCACAATCGCCTCATTCAGACCAATACGCTGCGCGAGCATCGGGCTAATTACCAATGGCTTAACTTTCAGAAGCAGGCTCATGAACTATTTTGACCTCCCTGAAATATTGCTTAAACCATTGGAGAGAACTGAAGCAATTACCATGTTTATCGCTGTCACGCAGTTAGATAACCTGGCCGTTTTCTGGCTCCCAACGAATGACCCGCGCACGCATATCACGGACAATATGCTCAGGTTTTTGCATTTTTTCACCGCCATCGACTGTTTTGCATCGTCTACAGACCTGTCGTCAAAGATGTGACTAACTTCTTTGTTAATCCCTGGTATATTGAACCCATACCGCAGTGCTCTATGACATAAGCGGCCAAAGGCAGTAAGAAGGCAATGAAATTGCGGTAATTCTGAATGTCTGATTAAATTGATCACGCGATTAACTCTCCATACGCATTGATTTAGTCGCATCGAGCGCCGCGGGCTGCAATCCCCCGGCGCTCACCTTTTTTGAAACACAAAACAGGCAATATATTGGCGACAGTTACACTTGCCGCACCGCCATGATTTGATCGCTGTTTTCTCCAATATGCCTATCCTCATCTACTACGCCGCCAGCGACTGCTTTGTGAATGCAGACTGCATGTTTCCCAATGCCATCAATTGAATTCATCAGGCACTGACTGATGTCCGCATTATCAATATCTTTAATATCCACCAGCGGAACGTTTAGCGTGGTTATAGCGTTAGCAATGTGCCTACTGCAAAATCATGGCCAGGCCCGCCGTGAAAATCTGATTAATACTGGTGCGTCATCGGTTAAATATCACCCCCCTCAGTCCAGCCCAGCAACTCAGCAGCTTTTAAATACTCACTGAAAAATATGAACCTGGCCTTTTCTGTGCCTCTACCAGCTGTGCTGGTGGTTTTTATGGTTGCCGGTGCGTTTGAAGCAAGACCAAACCCTCTCTAACTGATTTCCCTAATGATAAAATTGCTGTTACAAGTCCTGGTGTATGTTTGATAAGGCTGGGAGTGTAGAATTCACAGCTCACTGTTTTTACTGTGAAAAACCAGCTAATCGTTCAGCTATATCCAGGCATGCAGCATGTACTCAACTCTGTTAAATTTTTCTGCCTCCAGGCAGGTCCTTAAACCAACTTCACAATATGCTCCATCATGCGCAATGCGCAACTTTTTTGCGTTTTATGAATTTTTTTTTATCAATTGCGTAACACGCATGCTAGTGTATGCATTCGTATTGCGCAAGTTAATTTGCGTTTCATGCAAGCCAGCCATTAAATAGGCCTATGAACATAGGAAATCGAATCAGAGAGCTTCGCCTTGCGCGGGGAATGAGGATTAACGATCTGGCTGATGCTGTAGGCGTCGATCAGGCAAATATTTCACGTCTAGAGACAGGAAAACAAAAATCCTTTACCGAGCAATCGCTTAATAAAATTGCGAATGCACTGAATGTGAGCCTTGGCGAATTATTTATTCCCTCACATCCAGAAAATACTGTATATAATAACAGTAAGGATATTGAAAAAGTCATACAAGGGGGGGATGTGTATCGTGTGGATTTGCTTGACGTAAATGTGAGTGCTGGCCCAGGAGCGTTTATAGGAAGTGACATCATTGATGTTATTCGCTCTATTGAGTACAACACCGACCATGCCAGGAACTTTTTCGGCGGTAAGCCTCAGGCTACTGTAAAAATGGTTAATGTTCGCGGCGACAGCATGTCAGGGACTATTGAGCCTGGAGATCTGATTTTTGTAGATGTTTCAGTGACTCAGTTCGATGGGGATGGTATATACGTCTTCGGTTTTGATGGGAAAATACACATCAAGCGCCTGCAGATCGTTCCTGACAAAATTGTCGTCATTTCTGATAATACACGCTATCGGGATTGGTACATTGATGAAACAAATGAGCACCGCTTTTACATCTTCGGCAAAGTCATGATTAGCCAGTCGCAAACCTTTAAGCGTCACGGCTAACCCCCCTGACAGCACTCAACACCCGGCATGCCCGGGTTTTTTGCTCTTTTGGCATTCCTAACTTAAAAATGGCGCATTTTAACTTACCTTATATGCATATCAGCTTTAACGTTTGCCCTCCGGGCAATAAACCTGAACGAAGACCATATCTGTAATGGAGATACTGGCGCTGTAAGTTTGCAATGCGGCAAGGAAACGCTGGCAGGTAATCCTGCATCACGTTTCGCTGCTTATAAAGTTTGCCCCAACCTGTTACCACACGAAAAAAGGAATCACCTCTGGCTCATCCCTCGTTCAATATCTACTGCTCTGTTTCGGCAATTATGTAAAGTTTATGTTAATTTCAAATCTGCTTAGCAGGCTAATTTTTTCAGTATAATTTATGATTGACGTAAGCTAAAAAACTCTAACCTCGCTTAGCGTCTCAAATTCAGCAATGAGTACAGTTTCAGCCCTATCTCCCCTTAACTTCCTGGTTCACAGGCTTATTCTTGTTGAATATTGCTGAGTTACTTTTTCACGATTCAGGCCTCTATAAGGCCTATCTCCATGTTAAGTTTTGTTTTTACACAAAAAGAACCCCAGCAAGGATACTGGGGTTTGGTACTTGCAAACACCACGTCAATGATCGGCGTGCTGCGCGGCAAAATCTGTTGTGGTTCAGGCGACCCGAACGGTGCTCATCTGCATC
>Ga0308167_1001761_pt1 | contig 23177 bp, 20 predicted proteins | sample PhyCR1_2_FD_202138 | JGI IMG/M metagenome (GOLD analysis project Ga0308167, IMG submission 202138) | Phyllosphere microbial communities from UC Gill Tract Community Farm, Albany, California, United States - DLSLRC.R1 | ecosystem: Host-associated > Plants > Phyllosphere > Unclassified | place... | reverse complement strand
GGACGCCGATAAACATCCGTAACTCCGGGTCACGCCAGTAGACGCGCAGATTACGGCCACTCAGCATGGCAAAGTGCAGACCGTAGTTACAGCCGGAGATCAGCAGAAACACCGCCACGATGGTATTAATGGTGCCGCTATTAAAGTAGCCGATACTGGCATCGTGAGTGGAAAAGCCCCCGATGGCGATGGTCGAGAAGCTGTGTCCTATCGCATCAAAGGCTGGCATCCCCGCCAGCCACAAGGCCAGCGCACAGGCCACCGTGAGCAGAACGTAGATCAACCACAGGGTCTTGGCTGTTTCGGCAATGCGCGGCCGCATTTTGTTATCTTTCAGCGGTCCCGGCATCTCCGCGCGATAGAGCTGCATTCCCCCGACACCCAGTATCGGTAATATCGCTACCGCTAACACGATGATTCCCATTCCGCCGAGCCACTGCAGCATCTGTCGATAGAACAGAATCGCCTTTGGCAGCGAATCGAGCCCGACCAGGGTCGTGGCACCGGTGGTCGTCAGGCCAGAAAACGATTCGAAGAATGCGTCGGTCACCGACAGGTGCGGCTGTTCAGCAAAGATAAACGGCATCGCCCCCACGCTGCCCAGCACCGTCCAGAACAGCACCACAATCAGAAATCCTTCGCGTGGCTTGAGCTCGGTCTTCTGTTTGCGGTTTGGCCACCACAGCAGCGAGCCGATCACCAGCGCCATCATAAAGGTCTGGCTAAAGGCCCGACCGGCACCGTCGCGATAAATTAATGCGACCAGGCCGGGCAAAATCATCGTCACTGAAAAGAGGATCACCAGCAGACCGACTATGCGGGTAATGGCGCGAAAATGCATTCAGCCGTTCCTTTAAATAAAAGAGAAGAACATCAAGGTGTGAGCGGGATAAGCGATAACGCGCCCCGACTAAAGTCTGACAGATTTTGCTGGAATCCGTCGATTTGTCCATAAGGCAGAGCCAGTGTCAGTACGATCCGGTCCTGGTACTGGCTGTCGGTGACTTTGCCTTCGACGCGCTGCACCAGCCGTTCGATATCGCTGAGCTGCGCATAGTCGCATTGCAGCGAAAACTGTTTCATCGGCACTTTGCGCTGTCGCGCCAGTTGCCTGAGGCCCTGCTGCACGCCGCCGCCATACGCTTTCACTAATCCGCCGGTGCCCAGCATGATGCCTCCGTAATAGCGCACCACCACCGCGGTGATTTCACCGATACCGGCACCCATTAACTGCGCCAGCATCGGTTTACCTGCGGTACCCGACGGCTCGCCATCGTCAGAGAAACCCAGCTGTTGTGAATCATCTGGCGCACCCGCCACCCAGGCCCAGCAGTGATGCCGGGCAGCGGGATGCTCATTTTTAACCTGCTGGACAAACGCACGCGCCGCCTCAACGCCGTCGGTGTGGGCCAGCAGCGTAATAAAGCGGCTCTTTTTGATGGTCTCCTCACTGATGCTGACAGCCACAGCGGGAATATCAAAAGCGTCCATCAGGCCAGATGCAGGTCGCGGGTCATGTTCTCAACGCGATGCGCATGGATCACCACGTTATCCTCGATACGGATCCCGCCATAAGGTCGAAGCGCATCAATAGCCTGCCAGTTGAAATGCTGGCTGAAGCAGCCTTCACGCAGCGGCGCCAGCAGAGAATCAATAATATAGAAGCCTGGCTCAATGGTTAATACCATGCCGGGCTGCAGCACGCGGGTGCAGCGCAGATAAGGATATTGCGCCGGCGCCGCAAGGTGGGTGCCCTGCTCATCCTGCATAAACCCGGCGACATCATGCACCTGCAGGCCGAGCGGATGGCCTAATCCATGCGGCATGAACGGGCCGGTCAAATCTTCCGCCACCAGCGCCTCTTCACTGATACCCTGCACCAGCTCGAACTTCAGCAGCATCTTCGCGATACGCTGATGCATCTGCAGATGATAATCGGTGTAACGCACGCCCGGCTTCAGCGTGGCGATCAGCGCCAGCTCTTCTGCATTCATCGCCTCAACCATCCGGGCATACAGCGAACTGCTCTGCGCCGCGTAACTGCGGGTGAGATCCGCGGCATAGCCAAGGTATTCGGCACCCGCATCAATTAAGAAGCTGTGGCGCTTTGCCGGCGGCTGATGATCCAGGCGGGTGTAGTGCAGCACCGCCGCGTGTTCATTCAGCGCAATGATATTGCCGTAAGGCACATCGGTATCGCGGTGGCCGGTAGCGGTCAGATAAGCCTGGTTGATATCAAATTCGCTTAAACCCGCAGAAAAGGCCTCTTTGGCGGCGCGATGTCCGGCCACCGCCAGCTTCTGCGCCTGACGCATACAGGCCAGTTCATATTCGGTTTTGATGCTGCGATGATAATGCAGGAAATCGATCACCGCTTTGGGATTGATATTGCCGGTGCTGATGCCAAGTTGTGCTGCCCGTGAAGTTACCGGGCCGATATAGGCGACGTTCTCACGCTGAGCGGGTAACAGCTGCGCAATCTCATCCGCATTTTTCAGGCCGATGACCTCAATATCCTCAGTCCAGAAGCTCTCCGGCAGCGGCTCAACGTTGTGCCAGTAGTCCACCGGCGAGTAAAACCATAACTTCGGTTTATTTACGCCATCAACCCACAGCCAGCAGTTCGGCACCTGTGTCACCGGCACCCAGGCTTTAAACTGCGGATTGACCTTGAACGGATAGGTGTGATCATCCAGAAACACCGTCAACAACTCACCGGAATGGATCAGCATCGCGTCCAGTTTATTGTGTGCCAGCACCTGCTGCGCCCGTTGCTGCAACGTGGCGATATGCGCGTGATACAAGGTCTTCAGTGAATCCATTGACGTCTCTCCAGTGTCGCGAAATGGCCGCAGTTTAGCATACCCCTTAATCGGATGCCGCGTTGAGAGCGGCTGTGATCTTGTTAGCAAATAAGCAAAGAGCCGTTTGCAAAAAATTAACATCACTCCCACACTCTCGATCATCTGGTATGACCAGATCACTTTTCCGCGGTTTCAGGAGACGCACATGCTCTACCAAGGCGCTAACCTTTCTCTTCGCTGGCTGGACGATGGCATCGCCGAGCTGGTTTTTGATGCCCCTGGCTCGGTCAATAAGCTTGATACGCAAACCGTCGCCAGCCTGGGCGAAGCCATTGCGGTACTGGAGCAGCAGCCTGACCTGCGCGGCGTGCTGCTCAGCTCGGCTAAACCGGCCTTCATTGTCGGTGCTGACATCACCGAGTTCCTCTCGCTGTTTGACGCGCCGACCGAAAAACTAAGTCAGTGGCTGAGCTACGCCAACAGCATTTTTAACCGGCTGGAAGATTTGCCGGTGCCGACCCTCGCCGCCATCGATGGCTATGCGCTGGGGGGCGGATGTGAATGCGTACTGGCCACCGATTTGCGCGTCGCCACGGCCGATGCCCGCATCGGCCTTCCGGAAACGAAACTCGGTATCATGCCGGGCTTCGGCGGCAGCGTGCGTCTGCCACGCCTGTTAGGGGCCGATAGCGCCATGGAGATTATTGCTGCCGGTAAAGACGTCGACGGAAACGCGGCGCTTAAACTCGGTCTGGTCGATGCGGTGGTGGAACGCGATAAACTGCGCGAGGCGGGGATCACCATGCTGAAGGCCGCGGCGCTCGATGGCAGCTGGCGTGCGCGCCGGGCACCGAAACTGGCACCGCTGAAACTGAGTCCGATTGAAGCCGCAATGAGCTTCACCCTGGCCAAAAGTATGGTGATGCAGACCGCAGGCAAACATTATCCGGCACCGCTGATGGCGGTAAAAACCATTGAAGCGGCCGCCAGCCTTGGCCGTGACGATGCGCTGAAACTGGAAAATGCCGCTTTTGTGCCGCTGGCCCAGTCTGACGAAGCGCGCGCGCTGGTCGGTATCTTCCTCAACGATCGATATGTTAAAGGGCTGGCGAAAAAACGCGGCAGCGAAAGCGGCGCGCCAACGCAGACGGCCGTACTGGGTGCGGGCATTATGGGTGGTGGCATCAGCTATCAGTCAGCGTGGAAAGGTGTGCCGGTCAGAATGAAGGACATCAATCCACAGGCGCTGACGCTCGGCATGAACGAAGCCAGCAAGCTGCTAAATAAGCTGCTGGAGCGCGGCAAAATTGACGGCAACAAACTGGCCAGCGTGATTGCGACCATTCAGCCCACGCTGGATTACGCCGGTTTCGAGCATGCCGACGTGGTGGTAGAAGCCGTGGTCGAAAACCCGCTGATCAAAGCCAGGGTGCTGGCTGAAACCGAACAGCATCTGCGTAACGATGCCATCCTGGCCTCCAACACCTCCACTATTCCCATCAGCCAGCTGGCCCAGGCGCTGCAGCGTCCAGAGAATTTCTGCGGCATGCACTTCTTCAATCCGGTGCCGCGTATGCCGCTGGTCGAAGTGGTGCGTGGCGAGAAAACCAGTGAAGCGACTTTGAGCAAAGTGGTGGCCTGGGCCAGCAAAATGGGGAAAACCCCGATTGTGGTCAATGATTGCCCCGGCTTCTTCGTCAATCGGGTGCTGTTCCCCTACTTCGCCGCTTTCAGCCTGCTGCTGCGTGACGGTGCCGACTTCCGTCAGATTGATAAAGTGATGGAAAAACAGTTTGGCTGGCCAATGGGTCCGTCGTGGCTGCTGGATGTGGTTGGCATTGATACCGCGCATCATGCGCAAAGCGTGATGGCGGAAGGTTTCCCGCAGCGTATGAAGCACGACTATCGCGATGCGATCGATATGCTGTTCGAGGCCGGTCGTTTTGGTCAGAAAAATGGCAAAGGCTTCTGGCGCTGGGAAACCGACAAAAAGGGCAAACCGAAAAAAGTGGCGGACAGCGAGGTCGACACACTGCTGCAACAGGTTTGTCAGCCTAAGCGGGTCTTCAGCGATGAAGAGATCCTGAATCGCATGATGCTGCCGATGCTGAATGAAGTGGTGCGCTGCCTGGAGGAGAAGATCATCGCCTCACCGGCCGAAGCGGATATGGCACTGGTGTACGGTCTCGGCTTCCCGCCCTTCCGCGGCGGCGCTTTCCGCTACCTCGACACCTTAGGCAACAGTAATGTGGTCGATCAGGCCCGGCGCTACAGCGCTCTCGGCGGCCTGTATGAACTGCCTGAACTGCTGGTGCAAAAAGCACATCAGCATCAGAGCTGGTATCCCGCCGCCAAACCAATTGACGAAGCCGCGCTGAAAAGCGCCTGAGGGCAAGAATATGGAAAATGTGGTGATTATCGATGCGGTACGCACGCCGATGGGACGTTCAAAAGGCGGTGCTTTTCGTCATGTACGTGCCGAGGATCTTTCCGCCCATCTGATGCGTGAACTGCTGAGCCGCAATCCGGCAATCAATCCTGCCACGCTGGATGACATTGTCTGGGGCTGCGTACAGCAGACGCTGGAACAGGGGTTTAACATCGCGCGTAACGCCGCGCTGCTGGCCGAAATACCGCACTCGGTTCCGGCGACTACCGTCAACCGCCTGTGTGGCTCATCGATGCAGGCACTGCACGACGCGGCGCGCGCCATTATGGTCGGCGATGCGCACAGCTGCCTGATTGGCGGCGTGGAGCACATGGGTCACGTACCGATGAGCCATGGCGTCGATTTTCATCCGGGTCTTGGCCGCACCGTCGCCAAAGCAGCCGGAATGATGGGACTGACTGCCGAAATGCTGGCGCGTATGCATCATATCAGCCGTGAACAACAGGATGCGTTTGCCCTGCGCTCGCACCAGCGCGCCTGGCAGGCCACCCAGCGCGGTGATTTCAAATCGGAGATCGTCGCCACTGCTGGTCATGACAGCGACGGCATTCTTAAACGCTACGATTACGATGAGGTGATCCGTGAAGAGACCAGCGCCGAAGGTCTGGCGGCACTGCGTCCGGCGTTTGATCCGGTCAATGGCACCGTGACGGCGGGCACCTCATCAGCCCTGTCTGATGGCGCGGCCGCGATGCTGGTAATGAGCGAATCCCGCGCTCGTGAACTGGGACTGACGCCACGCGCCCGTATCCGGAGTATGGCGGTAGTCGGCTGCGATCCGTCGATCATGGGCTACGGCCCGGTGCCAGCCAGCAAGCTGGCGCTGAAACGTGCTGGTCTGAGCGTCAATGATATTGACGTGTTTGAACTCAATGAGGCATTTGCAGCACAAACGTTGCCCTGCATAAAAGATTTAGGTCTGCTGGATCGGCTGGATGAGAAGGTCAATCTGAATGGCGGTGCCATTGCGCTGGGTCACCCGCTGGGCTGTTCCGGGGCGCGTATCAGTACCACGTTGCTTAACATCATGGCGCGACGCGATGCGCAGTTTGGTCTGGCGACCATGTGCATTGGTTTAGGTCAGGGTATCGCCACCGTATTCGAGCGTCTGTAATACGTTGGGTCACTTCTTTGTCCGATTTACCCGCCCGAGATGGGCGGGTTTTTTCTTTCCGCTTGTCGTCGATCAGATGAAGGCGAAAGCATCACCATACATCTGCGACTCCAGCGCACCGCGCTCGGCACAGAAGCGATCGCGTGCGATCTTAGCCATCTCGAAACGGCCAGCAATATAGATCTCATGCTCGCTCAGCGTGGTGAAATCCTGCATCACCGCGGTAAGCACCGTGCCCGACCGGCCCTGCCAGCCCGCGTCCGGCTGCTCGACCACCGGGATCACCTTGAGGTTGGGGTGTTTCACCGCCAGTGCATCCAGCTCATCCAGATCGTACAGATGCTTCAGCTCACGTCCGCCCCAGTAGATGGCGATATCACGCTCCGGCTGCTGCGCTAACGCGGTCAGCAGAATAGAACGGGCATAGGAGAAGCCGGTACCGCCCGCGATCAGAATCAACGGTTTGCTGCTCTCTTCGCGCAGCCAGGCATCACCGTGCGGCATGTCGACGGTGATCTGACGATCGTCACGAATACGATCCATCACCGCCATCGCGTACAGGTTGAGATCGGACGCACCGATATGCAGCTCAATGATATCCTTTTCCATTGGCGTTGAGGCCAGTGAGAACGGGCGCTTATCACGCTCATCCATCACCACCATCAGATACTGTCCCGCGCGAAAACTGAAATCCGCTTCCGGAATCAGGCGAACGCGATACACCGTGTCGGTAATCGCTTCAACTGAAGTTACTTTACAGCTTAACGTTGTCATGCGTTCCCTCTGTCGGGTCGTCTTTATGGTTGTGCTCGCCATCAACGCTGTGGCGGCTGATCAAAAATACCTAACTCATCCCAGATAGCGTCAATGCGCGCGGTAATCGCAGGATCTTTCACGATCGGGGTGCCCCATTCGCGCTGCGTTTCGCCCGGCCATTTGTTAGTGGCATCCATCCCCATCTTCGATCCCAGTCCGGAAACCGGTGAGGCGAAATCGAGATAGTCGATCGGCGTATTTTCCACTAAAACGGTGTCACGTGCCGGATCCATACGGGTGGTAATTGCCCAGATCACATCATTCCAGTCACGCGCATTAACATCATCGTCACACACAATAACAAATTTGGTGTACATGAACTGCCGCAGAAACGACCAGACGCCAAACATTACCCGTTTGGCATGACCCGCGTACTGCTTTTTGATGGTCACAACCGCCAGCCGGTAGGAGCAACCTTCCGGCGGCAGATAAAAATCGACAATTTCCGGGAACTGCTTAATCAGAATCGGAACCAGCACTTCATTCAACGCCACACCCAGCACGGCGGGCTCATCCGGCGGACGGCCGGTATAGGTGGAGTGATAGATGGCCTGATGTCGCTGGGTAATGTGCGTTACGGTAAACACCGGGAAGCTATCTACTTCATTGTAGTAGCCCGTGTGGTCGCCGTAAGGCCCTTCCGGTGCCATGTCGCCCGCTTCAATGTAGCCTTCCAGCACGATCTCCGCGCTGGCGGGGACCTCGAGATCGTTCGACAGGCATTTCACCACTTCGGTTTTGTTGCCACGCAGCAGACCGGCAAACGCATATTCTGACAGCGTGTCCGGCACCGGCGTTACCGCACCGAGGATGGTAGCGGGATCGGCACCAAGCGCCACCGAGACAGGAAAACGTTCGCCCGGATGCGCGTTGCTCCACTCCTGAAAATCGAGCGCGCCGCCCCGGTGCGACAGCCAACGCATAATCAGACGGTTTTTGCCGATCACCTGCTGGCGGTAAATACCAAGATTCTGTCGCTCTTTATGCGGACCGCGGGTGACGGTCAGACCCCAGGTAATCAGCGGCGCGGCATCGCCCGGCCAGCATTTCATCACCGGAATACGCGACAGATCGACCTCATCACCGCTGAACACCACTTCCTGGCAGGGCGCATTGCGCAGCCGTTTGGTCGGCATGTTGAGCACCTGCTTAAACTGCGGCATCTTATCGAACAGATCGCGAAATCCTTTTGGTGGCTCCGGCTCTTTCAGAAAGGCCAGCAGTTTGCCTACTTCCCGTAGTGCGCTCACCTCTTCCTGACCCATTCCCATGGCGACGCGCTTTGGTGTGCCAAACAGGTTACACAGTACCGGCATGTCATACCCTTTCGGGTTTTCAAACAGCAGCGCCGGGCCGCCGGCACGCAGCGTGCGGTCGGCGATTTCGGTCATTTCCAGGATGGGATCAATCGATTGCTTAATTCTTTTTAACTCACCACGCTGTTCGAGCAGCGCGAGAAAGTCTCTTAAATCGTGATATTTCATGCGGCTTTAGCTTTCCGGCCAGAGTGAATCGGCCATTATAGGGCTGATTATGCGGTTGTGTTGAGGTTTATGCGGCAACCTTAATCACACCGAAAAGGCACCAGCGGTTGTAACGCGCGGGTATCGTGATAAGCCTCAATCGGCTCGCCGTGGCGAAACACCTTAAAGTCTTCGTTGCGCACACTGTGATAGCGTAGCCGATCGTCATGCAGATGCAGGAAACTGCCTTCACGCAGGGCAATCACCGACTCTTCTGGATTAACGGCGCAGAACTCCGCCAGCCGCTCGTCGCGTGTTTCGCCCATATGACCGCTGGCGCTGGCATCCAGGTAATGAGGATTGATCTGCACCGGGAACAGCCCCAGCGCAGGCAACACCACGCTGCTCCGCACCGGCATATCATTGGTGGTGCGAATCGACGGCGTCGCCACATTACAGCCGGCGCTCCAGCCGACGTACGGCACCTGCCGTTCACGCACCGCACGCTGTATGGCCACGATCAGCCCCTGTTCATGCAGCATCTGATTCAGTAACCAGGTATTGCCGCCGCTGACCAGAATCAGCTCCGCCTGGGCGATGGCATCAGCGGGCGAAGCAAAAGCGTCAACGGTGCGCACCGGAATACCCAGCGATGCACTGAGATCGGCGGCGCGCTGCGTATGATCACCACGAATAATGGCGTAGGGGATCAGGATCGCCGAACGGATAGCGCGTCGGGCAATCATGGCGTGTAACTGCGGTTGTGCATAACCCAGCAGCGGCGCATCATCCGCCAGCTTGCCGTTGCTTAACAAAAAGAGTTCCATCAGATGATCCTTTTCGCCGGTATGATGGCCATCGAGTCTGATACAGAGCAGGGTGAAACGTCAATTTCCAATCGCCTTTTCTGTCGCTATCCAGCATCTTAAGAAAAGTCTCAGTTTATTTTCTGCACGGTGCGCTTTTCCCCTGCCCGATGCGCTATAACTCTGGCAGCAGGTTTGCTATTCTTAGCATCCATTCGATGGGAGCAGTTATGGAATCCTGGTATTTACTCTATTGCAAACGTGGTCAGCTATTGCGCGCGAAGGAGCATCTGGAGCGGCAAGAAGTGAATTGCCTCAGCCCAATGATCGCTCTGGAAAAGATCGTGCGCGGTAAACGCACCACGGTGAGTGAACCGCTGTTTCCTAACTATCTGTTTATTGAATTCGATCCGGAAGCAATTCATACCACCACCATCAGCAGTACGCGCGGCGTCAGTCATTTTGTGCGGTTTGGCACCACGCCCGCCACGGTGCCGCCAGCGGTGATCGAAGCGCTGGAAACCGACGTACCGCAGATTATGCTCGATCCTGAAACGCCACAAATCGGTGATGAAGTGGTCATCACCGAAGGGACGTTTGAAGGACTGCGCGCCATCTTTGCCGAACCGGATGGCGAAACCCGTTCGATCCTGCTGCTCAATCTGCTGAATAAGCAAGTGATGCGCAGCGTAGATAACAAGCAGTTCCGCAAGATTTAAGCCAGCCTGAACAGCGTACGCGCATTCTGATCGACGCGGGCCGCCAGCGCCTCGCTACTCTCGCCACGCCATGTCGCCACCTGCTTCACAATATGCGGTAAAAAGCAGGGTTCATTACGACGAGAGGTTGGCCGCGGGCGCATATCGCGCGGCAGCAGATAGGGCGCATCGGTCTCCAGCAGCAGTTTGTCAGCCGGAATCAGCGGCAGCATTTCACGCAGTTCAAGTCCGCGGCGTTCATCGCAGACCCAGCCCGTAATCCCCACCGATAACCCCATCGCCAGGCACCCTTCCAGCTCTTCGCGCGTACCGGTAAAGCAGTGGATCACCGCACCCGGCAGTTTTGGCAGCCAGGGCGCCACGATCGCCGCAAAGCGTGCATGGGCTTCGCGACAGTGCAGAAACACCGGCATATTCAGTTCTGCTGCCAGCGCCAGCTGCGCCTCAAACGCATACTCCTGTTGCTCATGGGCTGACAGGTTGCGGTTAAAATCGAGCCCGCATTCGCCGATGGCGACCACTTCCGGTTTCTCCGCCAGCCGGCGCAGCGTGCTGGCGATCTCCGTTGACCATTCACTGGCGTGATGTGGATGGACGCCCGCGGTGGACCAGCAGAAGCCCGGCTGATCTTCAGCCAGTTTCTGAGCCTGCTGGCTCTCCAGCGCATTGGTGCCGGTAATCAACATTCCGGTGACGCCCGCTTCGCGCGCGCGTTTAACCACCTTTGGCCGGTCGGAGGCGAATTGCGTGCTGGTCAGGTTTACACCGATATCAAACATAATTTTTCCCACAGTTTACTAAACAAAAACCGCCCCGGAGGGCGGTTCGGATTGATCTCTGCCCGCCAGAGCGGAACCTGAAGATCGCGTCAGGATTCGGTGTTATGTTCCTCATCCTGTACCCGGCGGCCTTTCCCCACATAGTATCGGGAAAAGAATACGCCGACTTCAAACAGGCAGTACATCGGAATAGCGAGCAAAGTTTGGGAAAAAATGTCCGGCGGCGTCAGTAACATGCCGACCACAAAAGCTCCGACCAGAATATAGGGACGTTTCTTTTTCAGATCGTCCGGGCTGGTAATGCCGGTCCAGCATAGCAGCACGATAGCCACCGGGACTTCAAACGCCACGCCAAACGCCATAAACAGCGTCATGACGAAATCGAGGTATTTGGTGATGTCGGTCGCCATGGTAACGCCAACCGGCGCGGTTTTGGTGAAAAAGCCAAATGCCAGCGGGAAGACGATAAAGTAGGCAAACGCCACGCCGACATAGAACAGGACGGTGCTGGAAAACAGCAGCGGCATCACCAGTTTACGTTCGTGGCGATAGAGCGCAGGCGCGATAAACGCCCAGACCTGATAAAGGATCACCGGCACCGCCAGAAACACCGACACAATAATCGTCAGTTTGATCGGGGTGAAAAACGGTGAAGCCACATCGGTGGCGATCATGCTGGAACCAATCGGCATCTGACTGATCAACGGCGCCGCCACCAGTTGATAGATATCGTTGGCAAAATAGATCAGCGCCAGGAATATCACCAGTACGGCGATAATGCAGTTCAGCAGTCGCTTACGCAGCTCAATCAGATGACTGATGAGCGGTTGGGTATCTTCAACGGCCATTATCGTTCATCACTTGCAGAAGAGGGAGAGGCGGAAGTGCGCGTGGTGGTGTCAGGTTTGTTCATCGGCACGGTGTCAGCGCTGACCGGCGCCTGGGCTGGGGCGCTGGCTACCGAAGCCGGCGACGCATTCCCGGCTGAAACACCGGCCTCAACCGGTTGCTGTGCGGGTGCCTGGGCCGGAGCGCTGGCCTGATGGTCAGCCGTCGCGGGCGTCGGCGCCGTTTCTTCCGATGCCGGATGCGATGCCGGCTGGTTTGCCACAGGCTGCAGCGCGCTGTGCTGTGGTGAGTGAATGGTATTGGCTTCGTCTTCCTCTTTTTCAATGTCGATGCTCTGACTGACCGAGCGTTTCATTGAATCCGCGGTTTTACGCAACTCTTCCATCGACTCTTTCAGCTCAGGCGATAGCGTGCCGCGGCCCGCTTCTTCCACCTTTTTAAGGCTGTCCTGCAATTCCTGCAGTTTCAGCTCCTGCGCCAGTTCGTTTTGCACATTGGCTGCCAGCGAACGAATCGCCCTGATCCAGCCGACCACGGTTTTCACCGCAACCGGTAAACGTTGCGGGCCGAGTACAATCAGCCCGATCACGAACACCAATACCAGTTCACTAAAGCCAATGTCGAACACGGTTTACACCTGCTTGTCGTTCTTAACGTCTTCTTTAGTCGCCGAAGTCTGCTGTTTGTCCGCCAGGGTTTTGGCGTTAAAGTCAGCATCCTGCTCTTTCGGTTGATCCTTTTTATCATCCTCGTCGCCCATGGCTTTTTTGAAGCCACGAATCGAGGAGCCTAAATCTGAACCCAGATTACGTAATTTATTGGTACCGAACAGAAGTACAACAATCACGGCAATAATTAACAATTGCCAAATACTGATACCGCCCATGAGATAGCCTCTAATATTCTGTGAAAAACGATGCGGTAATGCACCACAGAGCGCCCTTTTCATTCGGGCCTGTGCCAGCGACATTACCGTGTTTTAGACTGGAGTGACAATCAGTTTGTCTTACGCCAGCCGATTAACCATGAGACGATGCCTGCCGCCATCAACACCGCCGGGAACAGGTCCCAGTCCGGTCGTGAAAGCAGCACGGCGGTGCCACTGAGCAGCAGGGTGGCACCGACACCAAACAGATAGCGTGCCTGATGATGCCGGGTCCGCTGCGCATTGAGATCGCCCACTAACTTATCAACGCTGTGCCGCAAAAGTTTATGCTGACGCAGGCTGTCATAAAACAGTTCCGGCAGTTCCGGTAACTTTTCAGCCCAGAACGGCGCTTTCTCTTTCACTGCCCGAATAATGGCGGGCAGGCCGACCTGATCTTTGATCCAGTCTTCAAGGAACGGCTTGGCTGTCTTCCACAAGTCGAGCTGCGGATAGAGCTGACGACCAATACCTTCCACATACAGCAGGGTCTTTTGCAGCAGCACCAGCTGCGGCTGCACTTCCATATTAAACCGACGCGCCGTATTGAACAGATTCAGCAGCACGTGACCAAACGAAATTTCGGCCAGCGGCTTTTCAAAAATCGGCTCACAGACGGTGCGGATCGCAAATTCAAAATCTTCGACGTTGGTATCAGGCGGTACCCAGCCAGAGTCAACGTGCAGCTCCGCCACCTTGCGGTAGTCGCGGTTGAAAAAGGCGATAAAGTTTTCCGCCAGATAGCGCTTATCTTCTTTGTTAAGCGAGCCGACAATGCCGCAGTCGATGCCGATGTACTGCGGATCTTCCGGATGCTCATAGCTGACGAAAATGTTGCCTGGATGCATATCAGCATGGAAGAAACTGTCGCGAAAAACCTGGGTAAAGAACACCTGCACGCCGCGCTCTGCCAGCAGCTTCATGTTAACGCCGTGGCGTTCCAGCGTGGCGACGTCTGAAATCGGAATGCCGTAAATACGCTCCATCACCATCATGGTTTCGCTGCAGTAGTCAGAATAGACTTCCGGCACGTAAAGCATCCGGCTGTCTTCAAAATTGCGGCGTAACTGAATGGCGTTGGCGGCTTCGCGTAACAGGTTCAGCTCATCAAGCAGGGTCTTTTCATAATCGCGTACCACTTCCACTGGACGCAGACGACGGCCGTCGGGCAGCAGACGCGGCACCCAGCGCGCCAGGCGGTAGATCAGCTTCATGTCCGCTCTGATCACCGGCAAAATATCGGGGCGAATGACTTTGATCACCACTTTCTTGCCAGTCGATTTCAGCGTGGCGGTGTGAACCTGAGCAATCGAGGCTGACGCCAGCGGTTTGATGTCAAAATCATCAAACCAGGTTTCAATCGGTGCGCCCATTGAGGCTTCGATTTGCGCTTTGGCTTTGACGCCATCAAACGGCGCAACCCGATCCTGCAGAATCGCCAGCTGATCGGCGATAGCCGGCGGAAACAGGTCACGGCGGGTCGACAGCATCTGGCCAAACTTGATCCAGACCGGACCCAGCTGCTCCATCGCCATGCGCATACGCGCGCCGGTCGGTTCTTGCGGATGCAGATTAGGTAACCAGAAAATGCCGCGACGCCACAGACGAAGCGGAAGGGTAAGGCGCGTGTTAGGAATCAGTTCATCAAGGCCATAGGACAAAAACACCTTCATGATCAGATATAAGCGGCGGATCTCTCCAAAACTCATTTTGCCTCCAGCTGCGCAAGACGCGCATTAAGCGCCTCAAGCGAACGTTCCATCGCGTCAACCTCCTCAGAAAACCAGGCTAATTCGAGCGAGCCCGGCGCGACACGCCACTCTTCGGTCAGTACCTGACCGAGGTCATCCTGCCGACGCCCGACTTCGCCTTTCACCAGGCGATATACCCGCTGCGCGCCCTGACTGATGCCCTGGGCCGCGATATCACCGACCCACGGTGCCAGGTACTCTGCCGGGTCCAGCTCGGCCAGATCCATCAGTGCAGAAAACTGCTGTACCACCTGCAAATCGCCCTCCACCTGCAACTCACCGCTGCGAATCAGCGGCGTCAGTTGCTGGCGGTCGCGCAGCTTCGGCAACGTTTTCAGCGAGGTAATCACCGTGCAGTCACTGTTGTCCTGCCAGTCAGCCAGCACATCCAGCTGCTGATCACTGAACACCAGCACCAGCGGATGGGAAAACTCGCTCAGACGCAGCATCAGGACCTTACCGGTCAGACGCTGACGTGCCGCCTTCAGGCCGCGATCGCGATACAACATGCGGTTCAGCGCTGTTTCCAGGCCCGCGGTAATCAAGGGCGTTAGCTTCATTACCATCTCACTCAGAACTTAAATCCACGGTGTAAGGCCACAATGCCGCCGGTCATATTGGAGTAAGTGGTATTTTCAAACCCGACGTCGTTCATCATCGCTTTCAGGGTTTCCTGATCGGGATGCATACGGATCGATTCGGCCAGATAGCGATAGCTCTCAGCGTCCTGCGCTACCAGTTGCCCGATGCGCGGCAGAATATGGAATGAGTAGGCATCATAGGCTTTGCTCAGCGGATCAATCACCGGTTTGGAGAACTCCAGCACCAGTAAGCGCCCACCCGGCTTCAGCACACGGAACATCGAGGCCAGTGCCTTCTCTTTTTCCGTTACGTTACGTAAACCAAAGGAGATGGTGATGCAGTCGAAGTAGTTATCCGGGAACGGCAGGGCTTCTGCGTTGGCCTGGACGTAATTCACGTTACCGACCACGCCAAGATTGCGCAGTTTTTCGCGGCCCATCTTCAGCATCGAACTGTTGATATCAGCCAGCACAACCTGGCCAGTTTCGCCCACCAGGCGAGAAAATTTAGCCGTCAGATCGCCGGTACCGCCGGCCAGATCCAGTACGCGCTGACCGCGACGTACACCGCTGCTGTCAATGGTAAAACGCTTCCAGATACGATGGACGCCAAAGGACATCAAATCGTTCATCAGGTCATATTTTGCCGCTACGGAGTGAAACACATCCGCAACTTTGTCGGCTTTTTCGCTTTTGGCGACCGTCTGAAAGCCAAAATGGGTGGTTTCCTGCTGTGATTCATCTGCCATCGGTTTTACCTGCTCCACAAACAATACTTCCCGAAGTGTATCAGAGTCACGGAAGTCAGGCACGCTACGCCCATACTATTCGTGGAGGCGTCTCACACGCATGTCACTGTCATCCGTGTCGTCGTCATGATCCTGCTCATCGGCAGCCGGACGTTCCGGCATTGCCCGCTCCACCAGCTGAGGATTAATCGAACGTTTAACCTCGACCCCCAGCGCACGAAAACCTTCCGTCTGCGCAATCAGGTTGCCGCGCCCTTCGGCCAGCTTTTTCATCGCTTCACGGTAGCTGATTTGCGCCTTATCCAGACTGTGACCAATGCCGCTCATGTCATCGACAAACAGCCGCATCTTGTCATACAGCCGGGTCGCCCGATCGGCGATACGCTGCGCATTGCGACTCTGATGCTCGTAACGCCACAGATTATTAATGGTACGCAGCGCCACCAGCAGCGTGGTCGGGCTGACCAGCATAATGTTTTGCTGCAGCGCCTCGCCAATCAGCTCTGGCTGGCGATCGATCGCCAGCAAAAAAGCCGGCTCGACCGGGATAAACATCAACACATAATCGAGCGATCGTAAACCGGGCAATTGTTGATAATCTTTACGTCCCAGCAGGCGAATGTGACTGCGCATCGCACTGACATGTTCCTGAATCGCCTGCTCACGCTCAACCTCATCTTCCGCATTGAAGTAACGTTCGTAGGCGACCAGCGTCATTTTGGCATCCACCACCACATCTTTACCCTGCGGCAGACGAACAATCACATCCGGCTGCATCCTGCCCTGCTGCTCAGACTGAATGCTGACCTGGGTTTCATACTCATAGCCTTCACGCAACCCGGAGGCTTCCAGCACCCGGCTGAGCACCACTTCACCCCAGTTGCCCTGAATCTTATTGTCGCCTTTCAGCGCTTTGGTGAGGTTGAGCGCTTCCTGCGCCATTTGCGCGTTGAGCTGCTGTAACTGACGGATTTCGTGGGTCAGGGTATGCCGTTCACGCGCTTCTGCGCCGAAGCTCTCATGCACCTGGCGGCGGAAGCCATCCAGCTGTTCGCGCAGCGGACCAATCAGGCTGTCCAGGCTCTGGCGATTCTGCTCATCGACGCGGCGGCCGCTGTTTTCAAAGATTCGGTTGGCAAGATTTTCAAACTGGGCACTGAGGCGTTGCTCGCTATTGGTCAGCAGACGCTGCTTCTCTTCGGCAGCGAAGCGGGTCTCTTCAAGGCGGATGGTCACTTCTCGCAGTTCTGCTTCCTGGGCACTGTTAACCTCCAGCTGGTTGCGCAGTTCCCGATTAAGCTGTTCGCTTTCGTTGCGCCAGTAGTCGAGCTGTTGCAGACGCTCATTGGCGCCACTCAGCGCGCCATGCAGCTGGCGTAACTCCTGTTCACGCTGCTGTGCCTGCTGCTGAAGCTGTTCCATCTGCTGCTGCTGGCGCTGTTGCGCCTCTTCCAGCAGACGGCGCTCGGTTAAGAAACTGGCGGCCTGATGCCCGGCACGTAACTGTGCCAGCATCCAGCCAATCCCTGCTCCGGCGAGCGCCAGGCAGAGGCTGATAATGATGTGCTGATCCATGATTTCCCCGCGACTCAAGCTGCTGAGGGAAAAGGTAGAGTCGCACTGTATGAATGTCCAGATATATTTACCGGCACTCAATCACTTACCGCACGGTCACCGACAGCTTTCCGGCCTGCCACTCCTCAATCAGGAAATAGGGCATCGGCAACAGCCATTGACCGTTTTTTACCTGGGCCGGGTAGTGCCAGCTTTTGCCGTCACCGCTAATTTCTATTTGCTGACGGGCGCCGTTGGCGGCATGGGATGGGCCGGTCAGGCTGGCAAAGCCAACATTGCTGCCGACGTGAAATCGCGGCATCTGCCAGCGCACCGGTGGATGTGCTGGCCACGGCTGCGCCTGATGAAAATGAAACAGTTCATCATGGTTAAGAACACTTTCACGCACCGTTGGCCACAGCGCCGTCTTGAGAAAAAACTGATCGGTAAAGCGTTCGCTACCGCGGTATTGCGCAATAAATTCGCGCATTGTCTGTTCGACCTGCAGAAAAACACCGTGACAGCCGCCCCACATGCCTGCCAGCAGCAGCTCGGTATGGGAGAAGTAGTCACGCATATGATGGAACCAGTAAGGCGATGCCAGCCAGGCATTGACCGCCGCCACCTCACGCTCGGAGAGCAACGAGTCGGCATCGCGGACGATAAAGCGTTTCACGCCGGGATCGTCCATCACCAGAAAGCGCCACAGCGTCGGGAACAGCATTTTTTCCCGGGACATATCGACCCGTTGAACGTGCGGTTGATCGAGCCGTTGCCAGACATGCTGCGGCACACTGTCATCCAGATAGATGCGACACACCCAGCCCGGATAGAGCTCAGGCGCCACCTCAACGTTTTTAATCAGGGTTTCGCAGTAACGCGGCTGGTCGCCGTACAGGCTGAAGGCGATCACATTCTGCTGCGGCTGGCTGAGGTCGATCGGCTCGGGCTGCGCAGCGGGAAACGCAACCCGCGCGCCCTGCCGGAAACGGGCGTCCGATTGCTGCAACGATTCCAGGCCGTAACGCGCCACCTCATCCTGCTTATCCAGCCAGCCACACACTTCTGTCAGGCCATCCAGCCAGGTGTCTGACGCGCTGGTGCGCACCGCCGGCGGTGACTGATAAATTTTCTGGTAAGTTTTGTAGGCTTTGTGATGCTGACCGAGACGCATCAGACAGAGCGCGTAGTCGCTCAGTACCTGCATCTGATGGGGCTGATAGCGCAGCACCTCTTCGCAGTAGCGGGCAGCCTGCGCATAATCGCCCTGCTGCATGGCGGCGCGAAACTGTGCGGCACTGCTCTCAAGACGGGCATTGAGCGCAACGGGGTTCAGGTTAACGGCGGGACGACGAACGGGAATAGTCTTGCGCATCGGGCACTCTCAGATTCCGTTGAAAGGCTGCGCCGGAGCTATCTGGCAGCAGGCAGGCCTTATGTCTGGCCCGTTAACCTGCTGCCTGACAGTAAGGGTTATAACAAGCGGCGAGCCGCTTCAACCACAATTTTTACCGCATCGCTTTCGGTCTGTTTCATCGTCACCGCATCCGGGATCTCTTTCTGGGTACGGTTAACGATCACGCCCGCCACCATGCCAGCTCGCAGCCCCTGGCTGGCGCACATGGTTAACAATGTAGCGGATTCCATCTCATAGTTGAGGACGCCCATCTCCTGCCACTCTTTCATTGATCCCTTGAAGCGACTGACTACGCGGCCAGAGACGGTATCATAGCGTTCCTGGCCCGGATAGAAGGTGTCAGAGGAGGCGGTGATGCCGATATGGGTCTTCGCGCCGCAGGCTTCTGCCGCCGCTACCAGTGCCGTGGTACAGGCAAAGTCGGCCACGGCCGGGAACTCCATCGGCGCGAAATGCAGGCTGGCGCCATCGAGACGCACTGACCCGGTGGTTACCAGCACATCACCGACATTGATGTGTGGCTGGATAGCGCCGGTGGTGCCCACGCGCAGGAAGGTACGTACGCCAAGCTGCGCCAGCTCTTCAACCGCAATAGAGGTTGAAGGCCCGCCGATACCGGTTGAGCAGACCACCACCGGTTTGCCGTCCAGTTTAGCCAGCCAGCTGGTAAATTCGCGGTGTGAGGCCAGATGCGTGGCATCCTCCATCAGTCCGGCAATCTTCTTCACGCGCTCCGGATCGCCGGGCACAATCGCCAGGGTGGCGCCCTGCAGATCGGCTTTCGTCAGGCCCAGATGGAAAACGTCAGACTGTGTCATTTCAGACTCCTGTTAAGGGAAGATAGCGCGTCACTCTACGTCAGCGCGCCCAATAAATATGTGACAGCATTCACCGAAGAAAATGAAAGTTACATTTATCACTAAAGACAATGTGATGCTTATCACAATATCACATCGGTTTCGCTGACATTGCGTTCGTCGGGGCTGTGTCGGCATCATCACAATGTTAAAGAGGTGGATGGTATTGTCCGCTGCTGACTCTGTTACCCGACGCCTGGCTCGCACGGTATCCAGCCAGGCTATAGTTACGTGATTGCGCCATTGCTTGCACGGAGAGAATAATGAAAACCAGTGATAATATGACACAAAAAGCCGCGGCAGGGACCTTTGCGCCTGCCGTTCTGCCCACCGCTTCCACCACCATTATTACCGACAGTCCGGCGATTCACGCCGGTGAGACCTCAGTGCCAAGCCAGGGCGAAAACATGCCCGCCTTTTATGCCAGACCGAAATCCGCCGAAGGTCCGTTGCCGGTGGTGCTGGTGGTGCAGGAGATTTTTGGCGTACATGAGCACATCCGTGATATCTGCCGCCGTCTGGCGCTGGAAGGCTATCTGGCTATCGCTCCGGAACTCTACTTCCGCGAAGGCGATCCCAACGATTACCACGATATTCCAACCCTGTTCAGCGAGCTGGTGAGCAAAGTCCCCGACACACAGGTGCTGTCCGACCTTGATCATGCTGCCAACTGGGCGGCGCGTAACGGCGGCGATATCCGGCGCATGGGTATTACCGGGTTCTGCTGGGGCGGCCGCATCAGCTGGCTCTATGCGGCACACAATCCGCAGCTGCGCGCGGCAGTCGCCTGGTATGGACGACTGCTCGGCGATCGCACCATGAAGCAGCAGAAGCATCCTATCGATGTCGCCGTCGATCTTAGCGCCCCGGTCTTAGGCTTATACGGTGGCCAGGATGAGGGGATTCCACTGGAGAGTGTTGAGCAGATGCGTCAGGCGCTGCACGCTGCCAATGCCACCGCGGAGATCATCGTCTATCCCGAAGCCGGACATGCGTTTAATGCTGACTACCGTCCGAGCTACCATGCCGAATCAGCCAGTGATGGCTGGGCGCGGATGCTGGCCTGGTTCAGGCAGTATGGCGTCGCGTCGCAATAAGCAAAAAAAGGGGCGCCTGTGCGCCCCGATATCGTATCAGCCTCGCCGTTCTGACCCGTTTTTATGCTGTTTCATCACGCAGCTTCTTCGCCGCCGTCACCATGTTTGCCAACGCCTGTCGCGTCTCGGTCCAGCCACGTGTTTTCAGCCCGCAGTCCGGATTCACCCACAAACGCGCTTCCGGGATACGCTTCGCCGCTTTGCGTAACAGCGCTTCCATCCACTCGACGCTCGGTACATTAGGTGAATGAATATCGTAGACGCCCGGACCGATTTCATTCGGATAGTCAAAGTGTTCAAACGATGCCAGAAGATCCATATCGGAACGCGAGGTTTCAATGGTAATCACATCCGCATCCAGCGCCGCGATAGAATCCATGATGTCGTTAAACTCGCAGTAACACATATGGGTGTGGATCTGGGTTTCATCCCGTGCCACCGCGGCATTCAGGCGAAAAGCCTCCACCGCCCAGCTCAGATAAGCAGCCCAGTCAGACTGATGCAGCGGCAACCCTTCGCGCAGCGCTGGTTCATCAATCTGGATAATGCCAATACCGGCTTTTTCCAGATCGGCCACTTCATCACGCAGCGCCAGTGCAATCTGTTTCGCGATGGTTTCACGCGACACATCTTCGCGCGGGAAAGACCAGCACAGAATCGTCACCGGGCCAGTCAGCATCCCTTTCACCGGTTTGTCGGTCAGCGACTGGGCATACTTCGCCCACTCAACGGTAATGGCTTCCGGCCGGCTGACGTCACCGATGATCACCGGCGGTTTCACGCAGCGCGAGCCATAGCTCTGTACCCAGCCATTCTGGGTGAAAACAAACCCATCCAGATGCTCGCCGAAGTATTCAACCATATCGTTGCGTTCCGCTTCGCCATGCACCAGCACATCCAGTCCCAGCCGCTCCTGCTCTGTGATCGCCTGTCTGATATGTTCAGCGATGCCGGTGCGGTAATGATGACTGTCGAGGCGGCCCTGTTTGAAATCGAGACGCAGGCCGCGAATGTCCGGCGTCTGCGGGAAAGAACCGATAGTCGTGGTTGGCCAGGCAGGCAGATTAAACCGCTGACGCTGTGTTTTTGCCCGCTCGCTGTAGCGGCTGTGACGCTCGCTGTCCTGCGGCGTGATGGCCTGCAAACGCTGACTGACCGCGGCGTTATGCACGCGACTGGAGTGAGCACGGGCACGAATCGGCGCGCTCCAGGCCTCCAGTGAAACGGCATCGTTGTGGTTGAGTGCCTGGGTTAGCAGCGAAAGCTCGGTGCATTTCTGCAGCGCAAAGGCGAACCAGCTTTTTACTTCCTCATCCAGCCGGGTCTCCACGCTCAGATCGATCGGACTGTGCAGCAGCGAACAGGAGGAACCAATCCACAGTTGCGCGCGCTGAGCGATCAGCGGCTGCAGACGCGCAAACCAGCGGCTCAAATCGGCGCGCCAGACGTTACGTCCGTTGATCACCCCCAGCGACAGCAACCAGCTGGCCGGTAATTGCTGATTCAGTTGCTGAATATCATCCCGGCCATGCACCAGATCGACATGCAGTCCCTGCACCGGCAGTTCACGAATCACCTCAATGTTCTGTCCGATACTGTCGAAATAGGTGGTCAGCAGCAGTTTACTCTGCCCCTGTAGCGCATCAAAGGCGGGTCTGAACGCCTCACGCCACGCCTGCGGCAGCTCCAGCGCCAGCGCCGGTTCATCAATCTGCACCCATTCGATGTCACGTTTCGCCAGTTCCGCCAGCACCTGCTGGTAGACCGACAGGATATCGTTAAGCAGCGACAGACGGTCAAACGGCTCGCCTTTCACCTTACCCAGCCACAGATACGTCACCGGTCCCAGCAGCACCGGCTTGATGTTGTGGCCCAGCGCCTGCGCTTCGTCGACTTCATCCAGTAGCTGGGTCCAGGCCAGTCTGAAGCTCTGGCCCTGGGTGAACTCTGGCACGATGTAGTGGTAGTTGGTGTTAAACCATTTGGTCATCTCGGCCGCCGCCGCAGGTTCACCGCTGGGTGCCCGGCCACGGCCCAGACGAAACAACGTATCCAGATCAACCGAACCGTCTTTATTCTGATGGCGCGCCGGCACATTGCCCAGCATCAGGCTGGTGGTCAGCACATGATCGTACCAGGCGAAGTCACCCACCGGCAGCAGATCGATACCCGCCTCTTTCTGTTGCTGCCAGTGACGCGCCCGCAGCTCACGGCCCACCGCCTGCAAATCCTGCTGGCTGCTGTTACCGGCCCAGTAGCTCTCCTGCGCTTTTTTCAGTTCACGACTCAGGCCAACACGGGGAAAACCGAGGGTATGGTTGAGGATTGTCATTCGCTGTTCTCCAGATAATCTTTCACTTTGGCTGACAGCCAAAGATGTTTAGCCGTCCAGATGTTTACACCGCTATAATCTGCGGGTACTGTATGTTCCTCAAGCGCAATATGTT
>Ga0308167_1001759_pt1 | contig 23210 bp, 23 predicted proteins | sample PhyCR1_2_FD_202138 | JGI IMG/M metagenome (GOLD analysis project Ga0308167, IMG submission 202138) | Phyllosphere microbial communities from UC Gill Tract Community Farm, Albany, California, United States - DLSLRC.R1 | ecosystem: Host-associated > Plants > Phyllosphere > Unclassified | place... | reverse complement strand
CGGACGGGCCGATGAACGCGGTGACGGTGCGGGGCTCGATCGTCATGTCGACGCCCTCGACCGCCTTGAACTTCGAGTAGTAGACGTTGAGGCCGTCGACCTCGATGCGCTTGGACACGTGATTCCTTCGGGAGTGGGTGGTCGAAGCCGCGTCAGCGGCCGAGCTTGGGGGCGAAGAGTCGGGTGATGAAGCGGGCCAGCAGGTTGAGCAGCATCACGATGAGGATGAGCAGCAGCGCGGCGGTCCAGGCCCGGTCGACGAACGGCACCGGGTTGGCGCCCTGCTGCGAGTACTGGGTGTACGCGAACACCGGCAGCGTCATCATCGGGTCCTTGAACAGGTCGTAGTTCATGCTCGCGGTGAACCCGGCGGTCACGAGCAGCGGCGCGGTCTCACCGATCACGCGGGCGATCGAGAGCATCACACCGGTGGTGATGCCGGCGAGGCTCGTGGGGAGGACGACCTTGACGATGGTGAGCCACTTCGGGACGCCGAGCGCGTAGGAGGCCTCGCGGAGCTCCATCGGCACGATCTTGAGGACCTCTTCGGTGGAACGCACGACGATCGGGATCATCAGCACGCTCAGGGCGACCGAGCCGACCAGGCCGAACCGCGCGCCCGGGCCGAGGAAGAGCGCGAACAGCGAGTACGCGAAGAGACCGGCGACGATCGACGGGATGCCCGTCATGACGTCCACGAAGAAGGTGATCCCCTTCGCGAGCGCGCCCTTGCCGTACTCCACCAGGTAGATCGAGGTGAGCAGGCCGATCGGGACCGAGATGAGCGCGGCGAACAGCGTGATCTCGAGGGTGCCGATGAGGGCGTGGACCGCACCGCCGCCCTCTGAGATGACACCGCGCATCGAGTACGAGAAGAACTCGGCGTCGAAGCGGGCGAGGCCGTCGGCGAGGACGGTCCAGAGCAGGGAGACGAGCGGCAGCACCGCGATCACGAAGGCCGTGACGACGAGCGAGGTGATGAGCCGGTCGACGGCCTTGCGGCCACCCTCGACGATGCGCGAGACGACGACGATGAGCACGTCGAACAGGACCGTCCCGAGGAACAGTGCGCCGACGACGTTGAAGTCCTTGACGGCGCCGCCGGCGTTGAGGAGCGCGAAGACCGCGATCAGGGCGACCCAGGAGCCGACGAGCAGGAGCCACGGCACGGACTTGTGCAGCTTGCCGTTGGCGTAGACGTTGCCGGCGACGCCGGGCTGACGGAGTGCGAGGGACATCGGGCGTGACCTCTCAGCTGACCCGCTTGCGCACGATGTAGCGCGCGAGCATGTTGATGACCAGGGTGATGACGAAGAGGATCAGGCCGGACGCGATGAGCGCGTTGAGGGCCGTCCCGGAGGCCTCGGCGAACTGCAGTGCGATGTTCGCGGCGATCGTCGAGGGGTTGAGTGAGGTCAGCATCTGGAACGTGACGTTCGTCGACACGGACAGCACGAGCGCGATCGCCATGGTCTCGCCGAGCGCGCGGCCGAGGCCGAGCATGATCGCCGACACGATGCCGGACTTCGCGAACGGCAGGACCGACAGGCGGATCATCTCCCAGCGGGTCGCACCGAGCGCGAGCGCGGCTTCCTCGTTGAGGCGCGGGGCCTGCAGGAAGATCTCGCGCATGACGGCGGTCATGATCGGGATGGCCATCACCGCGAGCACGATCGAGGCGGTGAGGATCGTGCGCCCGGTGCCGGACACCTGCCCCGAGAAGAACGGGATCCAGCCGAGGTACTCGTTGAGGAACGCGTAGAACGGCTTCACGAAGGGTGCCAGGACGACGATGCCCCAGAGGCCGTAGACCACCGAGGGGACCGCGGCGAGCAGGTCGATGACGTAGCCGAGCACGGGTGCCACGCGGCGGGGCGCGTAGTGGGAGATGAAGAGCGCGATCCCGAGCGAGAGCGGTACGGCGATCACGAGCGCGATGAGCGCGGACCAGACGGTGCCGAAGACGAGGGGGCCGACGTAGTCCCAGAAGTTCGCGGCGCCGTTCGGCAGCTCGCCGACCTTGGCGCTGAACGCCGGCAGGCTCTGCCAGACCAGGAACGCGGCGACGAGCACGAGCACGAAGAGGATGAGGCCGCCGGCGATGACGGAGGCGGCGGAGAACACCCGGTCGCCGATGCGCACGACGGCTTTCGGCTTCGGGGTGACGGTGGCCCCTGGCTGGGCCGGTGCGGTCGTCATGGGACTCCTGTCGGAGGAGCGGCGGGATCCGCCGGGGGCTACGGGTCGGGGGAGGGAAGGTGGTGCGACGGGCGAGAGCCCGGACGCCGATCGAGTGGGTGGGATCGGCGTCCGGGCGCTCAGCGGGCCTTACTTGATGGAGGCGACCGCCGCGGCGGCCTTCTCCTGCAGCTCGGACGAGAGGGCGGCCGACTTGGCCTCCTTCGCGGCGGCGTCCTGCGCGTCGGCGGACACGACGTAGTCGAGGTAGCCCTTCACGAGCTCGCCCTTGTCGGCGTCCTTGTACTCCTGGCACGCGATCGCGTAGGAGACGAGCACGAGCGGCCAGGCGCCCTCGGCGGTGTCGGTGCGGTTGATGTCGATGGCGAGGTCGTTGTCCTCGCGGCCCTCGACGGTCTTCGAGTCGGCGACCACCTGGGCAGCGCCGTCGGCCGACAGCTCGGTGGCCTTGTCGCCGACCATGAGCTTCGCCTTGTCGAGGTCACCGGCGCCGGAGTCGTCGATGTAGGTGATGGCGTTCGAGGCGCCGGCCATCGCCGAGGCGACGCCCGAGGTGCCCTTGGCCGAGTCGCCGACCTGGTACGGGAAGGTCTGGCTCGGCTCCTCGGTCCACACGTCACCGGCGTTCGCCGAGACGTACTCCGAGAAGTTCTGCGTGGTGCCGGAGTCGTCCGAGCGGTGGATGACCGTGATGTTCGCGTCCGGCAGGTCGACGCCGTCGTTCATCGCGGCGATCTGCGAGTCGTTCCACTTGGTGATCTTGCCGGAGAAGATGCCCGCGATGGTCTTCGCGTCGAGCGTCAGGTCGGAGACGCCGTCGACCTTGTAGGCGATCGCGATCGGGGAGATGTAGACCGGGATGTCGATGGCCTTGGTGTCCGCGGCGCACAGCGCGAACGAGCCCGAGAGCTCCTCGTCCTTGAGCGCGGCGTCCGAGCCGGCGAAGTCGGCGGCACCGGAGATGAAGTTCTTGCGGCCGGCGCCCGAGCCGTCGGGCGAGTAGTTGACCGTGACACCCGAGGCGACGTTCTGGAAGCCCGCGGCCCAGGTGGCCTCGGCCGTCTGCTGCGCCGAGGAGCCCGAGCCGGTGAGCGTGCCCTCGAGGCTCGAGTAGTCCGTGCCGGAGGAGGAGCTCGGCGTGCTGTCGCCGGAGCCGCCCTCGTTCGCCGCGCAGGAGGAGAGCACGACCGCGCCGGCGATCGCGATCGCCGCGATCGAGCCGATTCGCTTGATGTTCACAGGGGGTCCCTTCGGGATGGAGTGCAGGTGGGACCGCTGCTGGCCCCGGGCCGGTGCTGACCCGGGAGCGACTGTAGGGACGCGAGATGACCCGGGAGGTGCCCGGGGGTGAACGGAAGGTGAACGAGGGGTTGTCCCGGCGGTGGCGCCGTGCACAGGGCGGCGCGCGGGTGCAGGATCGGGAGCGCTGCGCCCTCCTCGGGCACATGCGCACGCATGCGTCCGGTCGCCGTCGGTCACGGCCTGGAGGCGCGGGCCGGGCCCGCGGACGCCTTACGCCGAGATGGTGTTGCGGTGCGTCTCGACGGCGACGAGTCGTCCGTCGGCGATGTGCATGACCGCGAAGTCACCGACCGAGAGCATCGCGGCACGGCGGAGGTCGAAGTGCCGGCTGTCGTCCGCGGTCGCGGTGGCGATCCGGGCGATGATGTCGGGCAGGACGGGGCCGTGCGAGCACAGCACCGTGGACTTCGCCTTCTGCAGGCGCTTCTGCACGACGCCCTTGACGTTCGCGGCGCCCCGGTCGTGGGCGTCCTGGCTGATGTCGGGCGTGCTCGAGACACCGAGCTCCGTCCGTGCCGACAGGGGTTCGACCGTCGCGAGGCACCGTGCTGCCGTGCTGCTCACGATCTTCTTCGGCCCGAACGCGGCCACGGGAGCAGCGACGGCCTTCGCCTGGGAGCGCCCGACGGGCAGCAGCGGACGGGTGGCGTCCGGTCCGTCCCAGTCGGAGCCGGGCACGGTCTTGGCGTGCCGCAGCGCGATGAGCGCGAACGTGCGGTGTTCCCCGGCCGCCGCGCGCTCCGCGAACCGGTCGAGGATCGCCACGTCGCGGTCGTAGGTCAGGCGGTTGCGGGCATCGTCGATCCTGACCCACTCGATCTGCGCGACCTCGTCGTTCGGGTGGAACTTCCCCGCGCGCTCGAACTCCTTGTTGGACACCCGCGCGGACCAGTAGTGCACCACCTTGTCCCGCCCGTTGGGGAGCTTGTACTCGGCGGTGCCGAGCGGCGCCCCGAGGTGCACGCGGTACCCGGTCTCCTCGTCGATCTCCCGCACCGCGGTCGTCGGCACGCTCTCACCGGGGTCGACCTTGCCCTTGGGGAAGGAGACGTCCTTGTGGTGTTCGCGGTGGATGAGCAGCACGAGGGGCTCGCCGTCCCGTTCACGCCAGACGACGGCCCCTGCCGCGAGGACGGGGCCCGAGGGACCGCCGCTCACCGAGACGAGCGCTTCCTGGCCGAGATCTTCCGCATGAGGACATTCTGCACGTCGTCGAGCGATCGCCCGTCGTCGTCGGTGGAGTGGCGCGTCCACTCGCCGTCGGACTCCAGGTGCCACGAGCTGGTCGTGTCCGCCATCGCCAGGTCGAACATGTCCTGGACCTCGGCGACGTGCTCCGGACGCGCGAGCCGCACGAGCGCCTCCACCCGCCGGTCGAGGTTGCGGTGCATCATGTCCGCCGAACCGATGAAGACCACCGGGTCGCCGTCGTTGTGGAACGCGAACGCCCGCGAGTGCTCGAGGTACCGGCCGACGACGCTGCGGACACGGATCGTCTCACTGACGCCTTCCATCCCCGGCTTGAGCGAGCAGATGCCGCGCACCCACACGTCGATGGGGACACCGGCCTGGCTCGCCAGGTACAGCGCGTCGATGACCTGCTCGTCGACCATCGAGTTGACCTTGATCCGGATGCCCGACGGCTTGCCGGCGCGAGCGTTGTCCGCCTCGGCCTGGATCCGCTTCACGAGCCCCTTGCGGAGGTGCAGGGGCGCGACGAGCAGTCGCTTGAACTTCTTCTCGATCGCGTAGCCGGACAGCTCGTTGAACAGCCGCGTGAGGTCCTTGCCGACCGTGTCGTCCGCGGTGAACAGCCCCATGTCCTCGTAGATCCGCGAGGTCTTCGGGTTGTAGTTGCCGGTCCCGATGTGGCTGTAGTGCTTGAGGGTGCCCCCCTCTTGCCGGATGACGAGCACGAGCTTCGAGTGCGTCTTGAGTCCGACGAGGCCGTAGACCACGTGCACGCCGGCCTTCTCGAGCTTGCGCGCCCACGTGATGTTGTTCTGCTCGTCGAAGCGCGCCTTGATCTCGACCAGGGCCAGCACCTGCTTGCCGGCGGCCGCGGCGTCGATCAGGGCTTCCACGATCGGGCTGTCGCCGGACGTCCGGTACAGCGTCTGCTTGATCGCGAGCACGTTCGGGTCGGCGGCGGCCTGCTCGAGGAACGCCTGCACACTCGTCGCGAAGGACTCGTACGGATGGTGCACGAGCACGTCGTTCGACGCGATCGCGCGGAACAGGTCCGGCTTGGTGTTCGGCTCACCCGGCTGGAACTGCACCGGGGTCGTGGGCACGTGCTTCGGGTAGTGCAGGTCCGGGCGGGAGATCTTCGCGATCTCGAACAGCCCGCCCAGGTCGAGCGGCGACGGCAGCCGGTAGACCTCTTGTTCGGTGATGTCGAGCTCGCGCACGAGCAGGTCGAGGGTCACCGGGTCCATGTCCTCGGTGATCTCGAGCCGGATCGGCGGGCCGAAGCGGCGGCGCAGCAGCTCGCGCTCGAGGGCCTGGATGAGGTTCTCGGCCTCGTCCTCCTCGATCTCCACGTCCTCGTTCCGGGTCACGCGGAACACGTGGTGCTCGAGGACCTCCATCCCCGGGAAGAGGTCGTCGAGGTGGTTGGCGATGAGGTCCTCGAGCGGGATGAACCGCAGGCGACCGGAGTCGTCGTCGGGGAGTTTGATGAACCGGGAGAAGTTCTGCGGCACCTTGAGACGCGCGAACTCTTGCCGCTGCGACTTCGGGTTCCGCACCCGCACGGCCAGGTTGAGCGACAGGCCCGAGATGTACGGGAACGGGTGCGCCGGGTCCACCGCGAGGGGCATGAGCACCGGGAAGATCTGCTCGTTGAAGTACTCGCGCATGCGCAGCCGGTCGGCCTCGTCCAGGTCCGACCAGTGCTCGACGTGGATGCCCGCGGCGTCGAGGTCGGGCTTCAACGACCCGATGAACGCCTGCGCGTGACGGTCCTGCAGCTCGTGCGCCTTCTTCGCGATGTCCCGCAGGACGTCGCTGGGCGCCCGCCCGACGTTGGTCGGGACCGCGATGCCGGTGTCGATGCGCCGCTTGAGACCCGCGACCCGGACCATGAAGAACTCGTCGAGGTTGGACGCGAAGATCGCCAGGAAGTTCGCTCGCTCGAGCAGCGGCTGGGTGCGGTCCTCGCCCAGCTCGAGCACGCGCTGGTTGAACCGGAGCCAGCTGAGCTCACGGTCGAAGTAGCGGTCCGAGGGCAGCGACTCGTGCTCGATCTCGACGACCTCGTCGAAGTCGTCGAGGTCGGGTGCGACGGAGTCGCCGTCGAGCTGCGGTTCGGTGTCCATGCCCACATCCTGCCACCCGCACCCTGCACCGCGAGGGGCTCTGGTGGCCGCTGTGGAAACGGCGGGTGAACGACGGCGTCGTGGAGGACTACGCCGACGGTGCCGCGTACTGCACGTCGATCGCGTACTGCGTGAAGCCCGATCGCCGGTACAGCGCGAGCGCCGGCTCGTTGTCGCCCTCGACGTAGAGCGCAGCGGCGGCGAGCCCGCGCTCCGTCAGGCGAGCGGCTCCGGCCCGCATGAGCACGCCGCCGAGCCCCCGGCCCTGCAGGTCCGGACGCACCGCCACGGCGTAGAACTCGCCCACGTCGCCCTCGACCTTGAGCCAGCACGCGCCGGCCAGGTCGCCCCGGGCGTCACGGAGCAGCAGCAGATCGTCACCGGAGAACCACGGCTCGGACTCCCGGGCCCGCAGGTCGTCGAGCGTCATCCGTCCCTGCTCGGGGTGGTGTGCGAACGCCGAGGCGTTGAGGGCCAGCCAGTCGGACTCGTCGCCGGGGTCGCCGGGGCGGAACGTCGCCAGCGAGAAGCCCTCGGGGACACGGGGGTCCACCGCCCCCGCCGCGATCGGGGCGTGGAGCTGCAGCAGTGTCCGGACGGGCGTCCAGCCGAAGCGGCGCGCCAGCGCCCGTGCGCCCGGGTGGTCCCCGTGCGCCCACGCCAGCCGCGGCGCCCCGTCGCCCAGGGCGAGCGCCCGCTCGACGAGCGCGGTCCCGAGGCCGTGGCCCCGCGCCTCCTGGCCGACCACGAGCTCCAGCTCGCCGTCCCGCACCACCGCGACACCCCGCTGGTCGCCGAGCACCGTCGCCCGCCCGGCGGCGACGTCCACCAGGGTCTGGTCGGAGAACGCGCGTGGCTCGCCGGGGACGGCGAAACCGTCGAGTGCGACGGTCACTGGCCGGCCAGCCGGTCGGCCTCGTCCTCGTAGACGTTGAAGCGGTACCCGACGTTGCGGACCGTGCCGATGAGCGACTCGAGGTCGCCGAGCTTCGCGCGCAGGCGTCGGACGTGCACGTCGACCGTCCGGGTACCGCCGAAGTAGTCGTAGCCCCACACCTCGCTGAGGAGCTGCTCGCGGGTGAACACGCGGGACGGGTGGGTGGCGAAGAAGCGGAGGAGCTCGAACTCCTTGAACGTCAGGTCGAGCGGCCGGCCGCGGACCTTGGCGGAGTAGCTCGCCTCGTCGATCACGACCCCCGACGCCTGGATCTTCGACGATGAGGGGTTCTTCGAGGCGCGTCCAGCGGACAGCCGGATGCGGGCGTCGACCTCGGCCGGCCCCGCGCTCTCGAGCACGACGTCGTCGATGTTCCACTCGCTGTTCACCGCGGTGAGCCCGCCCTCGGTCACGACGAGGACGATCGGCGTCGTCGAACCGCTGGTGGCCAGGATCTTGCAGAGCGCCTTCGCCCCGACGAGGTCGACCCGCGCGTCGACGAAGACCAGGTCGGCCTGCGGAGCGTTGACCAGCTGGGCGGCCTCGGCCGGCACGTGGCGGATCCGGTGGCTCAGGAGTCCGAGACTCGGCAGGACGTCGCCGGGCGCGGCTGTGGTGAGTACCAGGAGCTGTGCCACGTGACCTCCAGAACGTGTGGGAACGTCGTGGAGACATCCTAGTGATGCTCGGGAAGAGCACCGCCGACCGGGTGGACGGTCACGATCGGCGGTGGGTGCCGTGCCGCGCGCGCGGCACGGCTGTCATGATGGGGCGCGTGACCGAGCCCGTGCACCCCATCGACCAGCGCCGCCTCCGGCTGATGTCCGTGCTGCCCGTCTGGCTGCTCGCGATCGTCGGCGCGGTGCTCGTGCTCACCCTCACCCGCGTGGACTCGTTCGCGTGGCTGCTGCTCGTCTTCGTGCTCTGCGTGCTCGTGAGCTTCGTGCTGCAGTTGATCACCGCGACGAAGGACGGCCTGGTCGAGCGCATCAGCATCGCGTCCTCCGGGGCGTTCGTGGTCGTCCTCGTGACGGCCGTGGTGCTCCTGGCGCGTTGAGCGTCGCCGCGTAGACTCGCAGGCATGGATTCGCTGCTTGCGCTCGAGCTCTTCTACGTGGGCCTGCTCGGCCTCGCGTCGCTCGCGATCGCGTTCGTGTCGGTGGTCGTCGTCGTGAAGCTGTTCAAGGGTCAGCGTTGATCGAACTGCCCGAGGGCCTGGCGCCCGAACTCGTCCCGCTGTCCTGGCTCGTCGGCGTCTGGGAGGGCACCGGCGTGGTCGAGTACCCGGTGGGCGACGAAGAGGAACCCCGCAAGTACGACTTCGGCCAGCGGGTGAGCTTCAGCCACGACGGTCTGCCGTACCTCAACTACTCGTCCACGACGTGGCTGCTCGACGACGAGCACACGCCGCTCGCGGCCGAGATGGGCTACTGGCGACTCGACCGCCCGTCCGAGCCCGGTGACCGTGGTCCCGCGATGCTCCTGGGCGAGGGGCCGACCCCGTTCGGGACCACGCAGAGCGTCGAGACGCTCCGCAACGCCACCGACGGGTTCGACATCGAGGCGACGATCGTGCACCCGACCGGCGTCAACGAGCTCTACGTCGGCCGGGTCCTCAAGGGACGCATCGACCTGGCCACGGACGCCGTGATGCGGTCGCCGAACGCCAAGGACTACTCCGCGGCGACGCGCCTCTACGGCCTGGTGGACGGCAAGCTCTTCTGGGCGTGGGACATCGCCGCGCTCGGCAAGGAGCTCACCTCGCACGCCTCGGGGCAGCTCGCGAAGGTCGATTGACCGTGGTCTCCCCGCTCGCCTCCCGCGACGGGTTCGTCGCGTCCGACGCCGGTCCCGCGGCGCACTTCGGCAACCCCCTCGGTGAGCAGCGCCTGCTCGCACGGGGGCGGGCGGTCGTCGAGCTCGGGCTCGGTGTCGTCACGGTCACGGGCCCGGACCGGCTGTCCTGGCTGAACTCGATCACGTCCCAGCTGCTGCTCGGACTGGAGCCGGGTGTCTCGACCGAGACGCTCGTGCTCGACACCTCCGGTCGGGTGGAGCACGCCGCCCGGGTGGTCGACGACGGCACCACGACCTGGCTCCTCACCGAACCGGACGACGCCGCGCCCCTCGCCGCCTGGCTCGACTCGATGCGCTTCATGCTCCGGGTCGAGGTCGCCGACCGCACCGCTGACCTCGTCACGCTCGGTCGGTTCGACGGTGCCGTCGCCCCCGCCGACGTCGTCGTGGAGTGGGTCGACCCGTGGTCGAGTGTCACCCCGGGCGGGTGGGGCTACGCCGCCCAGGAGGCCCACCCCGGCTCCGACTGGACCCTGCGGATCGCGGTGGTCGAGCCCGGCACCGCGGCGGCGATCGCGGCGTCGGACGTGGCCGCCGCCGGGCTGCTGGCCTACGAGGCCCTGCGGATCGCGGCGTGGCGCCCGTCCCTGTCCGACGTCGACGACCGCACGATCCCGCACGAGCTCGACTGGCTCCGCTCGGCGGTGCACCTGACGAAGGGCTGCTACCGCGGGCAGGAGACCGTCGCGAAGGTCCACAACCTCGGGCACCCGCCGCGTCGCCTCGTCATGCTCCACCTCGACGGGTCCGACGCGGTGCTGCCCGCTCCGGGGACGCCGGTCCTCGACGGCGAGAAGGAGGTCGGCCGGCTGGCCGCCGCCGCGGTGCACCACGAGCTCGGGCCGGTGGGGCTCGCGGTCGTCAAGCGCTCGCTCGACCCCGCCGCCACGCTGACGCTCACCGCGGACGACGTGGTGGTGACGGCGGCGCAGCAGGTCGTCGTGCCGCCCGGCGCAGGTGCCACGGCGAACGTGCCGCGACTGCCCCGGTTGGGCGCGGTCCGCCGCTCCTGACCGAGGCTTCCCGGCCGTTCACGCCGGGGCGACCGCGTCCCACGGGACACTGAGCTCGCCGAGCCGCCACCGGGTGACCCCGTGCAGCACCGGCCAGCCGCGCTCCCGCATGCCCCGGGCCGCTGCGATCCACCGCTGCCGGGGACCGTACGTCCCGATCGGTGCCGCGACGGCCCAGGCGCGGTCCAGGTCGACGAGGAAGGCGTGCACCCGTTCACCGGGCACGTTGCGGTGGATGAGTGCCTTCGGGAGCCGTTCCGCCACGGCGCTCGGGACGTCCAGGCCCGCGAGCCGGAGCGAGACCGTGAACGTCCGGGGCCCGACGTCGTCGAGCGTGACCCACGACGCGACCCGACCGACCTCGTTGCACGTGCCCTCGACCAGCGCCCCACCGGGTTGGAGTCGGTCCTGCATGATCCGCCACGAGCCGGCGACGGCGGACTCGTCGTACTGGCGCAGGACGTTGAACGCCCGGATCACGGCGGGGCGTCGGCCGCCCGGGGTCGGGGTCTCGAACCCGCCGAGCCGGAACGTCACGCCGTCCCGCGTGCCGGCGTTCGCCAGGGCCACACGTGCGGGCTCGATCTCGACGCCGGTGACCTCGACGTCCGGGCGGACCGTCGCCAGGCGGTCCCGGAGCTCGAGCGTCGTCGTGGGCGAGGCCCCGTACCCGACGTCCGCGACCAGCGGGTCGTCGGCTCCCCGGAGCGCCGGGAGCGTGGCGATCCACCGGTCGACGCGGCGGAGCCGGTTGTGGCCCGTCGTACCGCGTGTGACGTTCCCGATGGGCATGGGTCAAGGGTACGCAGCCGGACGGCCTCGGTAGACTCGCGGCATGACCTCCACGCTCGTCCTGCTCCGTCACGGCAACAGTGACTGGAACCAGAAGAACCTGTTCACCGGTTGGGTCGACGTCCGACTCAGCGAACTCGGCGAGAAGGAGGCGAAGCGGGCCGGCGAGCTCATCGCCGAGTCGGGCATCGTCCCCGACGTCCTCTACACGTCGCTGCTCACGCGCGCGATCCAGACCGCGAACATCGCCCTGCTCGAGGCGGACCTGGCGTGGCTGCCGGTCAAGCGCGACTGGCGCCTCAACGAGCGCCACTACGGCGACCTGCAGGGCAAGGACAAGGCGCAGACGCTCGAGCAGTACGGCGAGCAGCAGTTCATGGAGTGGCGTCGCTCGTTCGACGTCCCGCCGCCCCCGATCGCGGACGACGCCGAGTGGTCGCAGTTCGGTGACCGTCGCTACGCGGACCTCGGCGACGACCTGCCCCGCACCGAGTCCCTCGCGCTGGTGATCGAGCGTCTCCTGCCGTACTGGGAGTCGGACATCACGAAGGACCTCGCCGCGGGCAAGACCGTCCTCGTCACGGCGCACGGCAACTCGCTGCGGGCGCTCGTGAAGCACCTCGACGGCATCTCCGACGACGACATCGCCGGGCTGAACATCCCGACGGGCATCCCGCTGGTCTACGAGCTCGACGACGACTTCCGACCGACGAAGCCGTCGTACTACCTCGACCCCGAGGCTGCTGCCGCCGGTGCGGCCGCGGTGGCCGCGCAGGGCGCCAAGAAGTAGCACGGCACGCGCGAACGCCCCGTCCGGGAAGCCGGACGGGGCGTTCGCGCGTTCCACGAGCGTTCGCGCGCGTCAGGAGCGCTCGCGCGCGTCAGACGAAGTGCGAGGCGATCTCCTGCACGAGGGCGCCCACGTCGTAGGGCTTCGCCGTGTCCACGCGGACGACGGGGACCCCGGGGAGCCCGATCGGACCCGCGGCGGTCTCGTGCTCGTCCCAGAACGCGAGGACGTCCGCCAGGTCGCCGTGCACCTCGTGCCGGACCGGCACGGTGCCCGGTTCGTACCGCTCGCGCAAGCGGTCCTGGGCCGTCGGCCGGTCGACGTCGCACCACACCTCGACGGCGCGCGGCGACCCGGCGGCGGCGAGCCCGGCCTCCAGGCGGTCCCGGTCACGGGACGGCAGCCAGACGGCGTCGACCACGACCCCGTTCTCGACGGCCCGCGCCATGGACCACATCGTGTCCATGGCGATGCCGCCGAGTTCCCGTGACGCGATCATCGGGCCCGCGATGTCCGCGAGCGGTTCCTTGATCAGGTCCTTCGACAGGAAGGGGCAGCCGAGCACCTCGGCCAGGGCCGCACCGACCGTGCTCTTGCCCGAGCCGGGCATCCCGTTGACGACGATCGCGACCTGAGCCATGCCACGATCCTCCCAGATCGGACCACCCGGTCAGGCGGTGACGGTCGCTGCACCCGTCCAGTCACCCGTGGCGAGGTACTCGACCTTCTTCGCGATGGACACCGCGTGGTCGGCGAAGCGCTCGTGGTAGCGCGAGGCGAGGGTCGCGTCGACGGTGTCGACCGGGTTGCCCTTCCAGGTCTCGCCGAGCACGAAGTCGAACACGCTGGCGTGCAGCTCGTCGACGGCGTCGTCCTCGTCGCGGATCTCGGCGGCGAGGGCGATGTCCTCGGTCGCGAGCAGCCGGGTGAGCTTCTGCGCCATCTGGACGTCGTGCGCGCCCATCTGCTTGAAGGTCCCGCGCAGCCCCTTCGGCACGACCTTCTCGGGGAACCGCTGCCGGGCGAGCTGTGCGATGTGCTCGGCCATGTCGCCCATGCGCTCGAGCGAGGAGCTGACGCGCAGGGCCGTGACGACGACGCGGAGGTCGCGCGCCACGGGTGCCTGGCGGGCGAGGATGTCGATGGCGATCTCGTCGAGGCTGTTCGCGGCCTCGTCGATCTTCGCGTCGTCGGCGATGACCTCCTCGGCCAGCGCCACGTCGGACTCGCTGAAGGCCTGGGTGGCCCGGGTGATGGCGGACTCGACGAGCCCGGCGATCTCGGTCAGTCGCTCCTGGACGTCCTGGAGTTCCTGCTGGAAGACTTCGCGCATGGGGGATGTGCCTCTCTGATGCGTACCGGACGAGTGTCGTCAGCCCAGGTGAACGGACGGTGACGCGCGGTTGAACGTCTCGTCGCGGTGCGCCGGAACCGTGCGGGGACGGGGTGAACGGTGTCGGAACCGTGCGTGACGATCCCTACACTGACGGCATGGACAACGCGTGGCTCGTGCCACTGTCGATGCTCCTCGGCGGGGTCTTCGGCGCGGGCGTCGTGGTGCTGATCATCACCGCCGAGCGCACGGCACGTGCTGCCGACGTGGCGGAACGGACGCTGCCCGACGGCGTCGCGGCCGTGATCGCCACGATGCACAACCCCGCCGTGGTCATCGACCCGTCGAACACGGTCGTGGCCGCCTCACCGCAGGCGCTCACCGTGGGGCTGGTCGTCCGGCGGCGGCTCGTGCACCAGGAGCTCCTCGACCTCGTGGACCGCGTCCGCAAGAGCGGCGAGATGGGCGCGGAGGACCTCGAGCTGCCCCGCGGACGGCACGGCGAACTCATCGGCTACCTGAGCTTCCGAGCCGCCCAGCTCGGCAACCGGTACGTGCTCGTCACGGCGGACGACCTCACCGAGAGTCGGCGCATCGACGAGGTCCGGCGGGACTTCGTCGCGAACATCTCGCACGAGCTGAAGACCCCGATCGGTGCGATCGGTCTGCTGTCCGAGACCCTCGTCGCCGCCGCTGACGAGCCCGAGCACGTCCGGAAGTTCGCCGCGCAGCTGGTGACGGAGTCCGAGCGGCTCGGCGCCCTGACCAAGGACATCATCGAGCTGTCCCGGCTGCAGTCCGTCGACGCGCTGGAGACCAGCGAGGAGACGAGCATCGACAAGGTGGTGCAGGCCGCGGTCGACGCGAACGAGGTCGTCGCCCGCGCCCGGTCGATCGAGATCGTGCGGGCCAAGAAGACGAAGCTCCGCGTGATGGGGGACCCGGGGCTGCTGCAGGTGGCGGTGTCGAACCTCATCGCGAACGCGGTCAAGTACTCCCCGGACCACACCCGCGTGGGTGTGGGGGTGCGCAGCTCCAAGGGCTTCGTGGAGATCGCCGTCACCGACCAGGGCGTCGGCATCCCCGAGGCGGACCTGGACCGCGTGTTCGAGCGGTTCTACCGCGTCGATCCCGCACGCTCCCGCGCGACCGGCGGCACCGGCCTCGGTCTCGCCATCGTCAAGCACGTCGTCGGCAACCACGGCGGTGACGTGCGCGTCTGGTCGCAGCCCGGCAAGGGCTCGACCTTCACGATCCGTCTGCCCGAGGCGGATCCCGAACTGACCACAGCACTCGAAGAGCAACTGGAAGAGCAGTCATCGTGACCAAGATCCTCATCGTCGACGACGAGCCGGCCCTGAGCGAGCCCCTGGAGTTCCTGCTGCAGCGTGAGGGGTACGAGACCTCCGTGGCGGCCGACGGCGTGACGGCGTTGTCGAAGTTCGACGCGGAGAACCCGGATCTGCTGCTGCTGGACCTCATGCTGCCCGGGCTGAGCGGGACCGAGGTGTGCCGGCAGGTGCGGACGCGGTCGAACGTGCCGATCATCATGCTCACGGCGAAGGACTCCGAGGTGGACATCGTCGTCGGGCTCGAGCTCGGTGCCGACGACTACGTGACGAAGCCGTACTCGACGCGCGAGCTCCTCGCCCGCATCCGCGCCGTGCTGCGCCGCCGCACCGAGGACGACCCGGGCGACTCGGGCATCCTGCAGGTCGGTGGGATCCGGATGGACGTCGAGCGGCACACGGTCTCGGTGGACGGGTCGGAGACGCCGATGCCGCTCAAGGAGTTCGAGCTCCTCGAACTGCTCCTGCGCAACGCCGGCCGGGTGCTCACGCGCGGACAGCTCATCGACCGCGTCTGGGGCTCGGACTACTTCGGCGACACGAAGACCCTCGACGTGCACATCAAGCGCATCCGCTCCAAGATCGAGCGCGTGCCGAGCGCTCCGGAGATCCTGGTGACGGTGCGGGGTCTCGGGTACCGGATCGAGGCGTAGCGCCGCCGGGCGGCTGACGCGGCCCGACACAGCGGCCCGACACCGCGGCCCGACACCGCGGCCCCGGAACCAGGTTCCGGACACAGCACCACGAAGCGGCGCGGTGCAGTGTCCGGAACCTGGTTCCGCCCGTGCGCACCGTCACGCGCACGTCGCGCCGCCGCATACGCACACAACGCGCACCGCACGCGCACCCATGAACGCACAGGAGGCGCGGTGCCGGTCTCGGGACCGGCGCCGCGCCTCCTGTGCGTCGCGTGACGAGCGTGGACGAGCCGCGCCCGTCGGTGTCACTCGGTGCCGTTGTCGCCTTCGGACGAGTCGGTCTGCGAGTCACCGGACTGCGTGCCCGGGGCCGTCGCGTCACCGGTCGGCTGCGTGCCGCTCTCCGACGGAGCGGTCGACGTGCTGGTGGGCGTCGGGGTCGGGGCGAGGGTCGCGTACTCCTCTTGTGCGCTGGTCAGCACGGGGACGTTCGCGGAGACGCCCTCGGCGCCCGAGTACGAGAAGTAGACCTTGACGAGGGAGCCCGGCGTCGCCTCGGCGTCGCTGAAGACGACGTCCTGGGGCTCACCGGCGGCGGTGCCCTGCGTGGTGTCGCCCTCCTGCACGCTCGACGAGTCGGACGACGCCGAGGACGCGGCGAGGTCCACGTGCGTGTTCGCGCCGACCTCGACCGTCTGGGTGTCGCCGCCGACCTCGATCGAGACGGTGATGTCGTCCTGCTCGTCGGTGTTGACGAGCGTCCCGACGAAGCGGGCGCCGTCGCCGTCGTCCGAGATGAGCAGCGCGTTCCGGACGTCGAGCGTGCCGGTCGACACGTTGACGCCGTCGGTGATCTGCTTGATCTCCTTCGTCTGCGCGGGCGAGATGAACTCGCACCCGGTCGCGCCGAGCGCGATGGTTGCCGCAACGGCGACGGACACGAGTACCCGAGCTCGCAAGAGGTTCCTCCGGAAGGTCACGATGTCGGACCGGACGGTCCGGCCCCCATCCTAGCGATCACCTGGGAGGGGGAGTGGTTAGGACTCCCTTACCCGAAAACTGCTTGTGGTAAACTGGGTGTCTCGGAACGGAGCCTGATACATGCAATTCGAGGTCGGCGAGACCGTCGTCTACCCCCACCACGGGGCGGCAACCATCTCTGAAGTCAAGACGCGCGTCATCAAGGGCGAGGAAAAGGTCTACCTGAAGCTGCGTGTCACGCAGGGTGACCTGACGATCGAGGTCCCGGCGGACAACGTCGACCTGGTCGGCGTCCGCGACGTGATCGGCAAGGAAGGCCTCGACAAGGTCTTCGAGGTGCTGCGTGCACCGTTCACCGAGGAACCTACGAACTGGTCCCGCCGGTACAAGGCGAACCTCGAGAAGCTCGCGTCCGGTGACGTCATCAAGGTGTCCGAGGTCGTCCGCGACCTGTGGCGCCGGGACCAGGACCGCGGGCTCTCCGCCGGTGAGAAGCGCATGCTGGCGAAGGCCCGGCAGATCCTGATCTCCGAGCTCGCACTGGCCGAGAAGACCGACGAGGACAAGGCATCGACCGTCCTCGACGAGGTCCTCGCCTCCTAGCGCGTCGAACCGCTGAACACGTCCGCGACCGCTCTGTTCCCCTCCGGGGTGGACAGGGCGGTCGTCGTCGTCGCGGCGGGTTCCGGCACCCGCCTCGGCATCGGGACGGCCAAGGCGTTCGTCCCCGTCGCCGGGTCGCTCATGCTCACCCGCGCGCTCGAGCCGCTGTTCACGCTCCAGACCCCGGCCCTCGTCGTCGTGGTCGCTCCCGCGGACCGGCTGGCGGAGACCCGGCAGTTGGTCGCCGACGTCGCCGGGGCTGCGGTCGCCTACACCGCCGTCGTCCCGGGAGGCGCGGATCGCCACGCGTCCGTCCAGGCCGGCCTGGACGTCCTGCCGGACTCCGTCGACGTCGTCCTGGTGCACGACGCCGCGCGCTGTCTGACACCGGCTGGCCAGTTCGCGCGGGTCTTCGAGGCCGTGTCGTCCACGGGCGACGGGGTCGTGCCGGCGCTGCCCGTCGTCGACACCGTCAAGCGGGTGGTGGACGACGTCGTGCGCGAGACCGTCGACCGCTCCGAGCTCGTCGGCGTGCAGACCCCGCAGGGCTTCCCGCTCGCGGCCCTCCGCGCCGCGTACGCGGGGTCGACGCGGTCGGAGACCGACGACGCCGGGGTGTTCCAGGCGGCCGGGCGCACCGTGCGGTTCGTCCCGGGCGACGCGGACGCCTTCAAGATCACCACACCGTGGGACCTCGGCCGTGCCGAGTCGATCGTCCGTGCGCGCGCCGGAGCCGACACGGCCGCCGTGCGCATCGGGCTCGGGGTCGACGTGCACGCGTTCGACGCCGCGTCGCCGTGCCGGGTGGGCCTGCTCGACTTCCCGGACGAGGCCGGCCTGTCCGGGCACAGCGACGGGGACGCCGTGGCGCACGCGGTCTGCGACGCCCTGCTCTCCGCCGGCGGCCTGGGCGACATCGGCGGCCGCTTCGGGACCGCCGACCCGCGGTACGCCGGGGCCACGGGTGACGTCTTCGTGCGCGGTGCCGTCGGGCTGCTCCGCGACGCCGGGCTCGTCCCCGTGTCCGTCACCGTGCAGGTCGTCGGGAACCGCCCCCGGATCGGCGCCCGCCGCCTCGAGATGCAGGACGCCCTCGGAGCCGTCGTCGGGGCTCCCGTGGCGGTCTCCGGCACCACGACGGACGGCCTCGGCTTCACCGGCCGGGGTGAGGGACTCGCGGCGATCGCGACCGCCGTCGTCCGTCCGGCCTGACGTCCTAGGCTGGGGGCGTGACCGTTCGCCTGTACGACTCCCGCGCCGCAGCCGTCGTCGACCTCGTCCCCCTGGTCGACGGACACGTCAGCGTCTACGTCTGCGGGCCGACGGTGCAGTCCTCGCCGCACATCGGGCACCTCCGCTCGGCGCTGGTGTACGACATCTGGCGGCGGTGGCTGACGTACCGCGGCCTCAGGGTCACCCTGGTGCGCAACGTCACGGACATCGACGACAAGGTGCTCGACCTGGCTGCCGGCACGGACGAGGCGTGGTTCGCCCGCGCCTACCGTGTCGAGCGCGAGTTCACCGCCGCGTACGACGCGCTCGGCATCCTGCCCCCGACGTACGAGCCCCGTGCGACCGCGAGCGTGCCCCAGATGCACGAGATCATCGAGCGTCTGCTGCAGCGCGGGCACGCCTACGTGGCCGAGGACGGCACCGGGGACGTCTACTTCGACACCGGGAGCTGGGAGTCCTACGGCGCCCTCACCCGGCAGCGTCGCGAGGACATGGTCGACGCCGCGGACGCCGATCCCCGGGGCAAGCGCGACCCCCGTGACTTCGCGCTCTGGAAGGGCCGGAAGGACGACGAGCCGGCGACCGCCACGTGGGACAGCCCGTGGGGCCCCGGCCGCCCCGGTTGGCACATTGAGTGCTCCGCGATGTCGCGCCGCTACCTCGGTCCGGCGTTCGACATCCACGGCGGGGGACTCGACCTGCGCTTCCCCCACCATGAGAACGAGCTCGCGCAGTCGACCGCGGCGGGTGACCCGTTCGCCACGTACTGGCTGCACAACGGCCTGGTGACGGTCGACGGGCAGAAGATGTCGAAGTCGCTCGGCAACTCGGTGTTCGCCGCGGACCTGCTCGCCGCGGCACGGCCCGTCGTGGTCCGGTACTTCCTCGGGGCCGCGCACTACCGGTCCTCGATCGACCACCACGACGGCTCCCTCGCCGAGGCCGAGGCCGCGTACGACCGCATCGCCGGCTTCCTCGACCGCGCCGTCGGTCGGCTCGAGGGCGTGCACCTCGCCGACGCCCCGACGGTCCCGGACGCCTTCGCCGCGGCGATGGACGACGACCTCTCGGTGCCGCAGGCCCTCGCCGTGCTGCACGAGACCGTCCGTGCGGGCAACGCCGCCCTGGACGCCGACGATGCGGAAGCGCTCGGTGTCGCGTACCATCAGGTGGCCGCGATGGTGGAGGTGCTCGGCATCGACCCGCGAGCGGCCCACTGGTCGGGTGGTGGCCAGGACCCCTCGGCCGCCCCGCTCGCAGCCCTCGTCGAACGCCTCGTGCAGGAGCGTGCGGACGCTCGGGCCGCGCGGGACTTCGCCACGGCCGACCGCGTGCGTGACGACCTCGCCGCCGCGGGCATCACCATCGAGGACACCGCAGCGGGTACACGCTGGAGCATCGCCTGACCACGGCAGTGCCGAACAGGAGCAGAGCATGAAGAACGTTTCCGGGAACCGGAAGGGCCGTCCGGGCGCTGTCCGGCAGGGCCGCAAGGGCAACAAGCAGGTCGGCTCCGGCGGCCAGGGCGCACAGGCGCTCGAGGGGCGCAAGCCGACGCCGAAGGCCGAGGACCGCCCGTACCACCCCGCCGGCAAGCGCAAGGCCGCGAAGGAGCGCTACGAGGCGGCCAAGCAGCGTCGCGGTGGGTCGACGGCTCCCCAGCCCCGCGCCTCCCGTCCGACGCGCAAGCAGGACGACTCGGAGATGGTGACCGGGCGCAACTCCGTGCTCGAGGCGCTCCGCACGAAGGTGCCGTCGTCGACGCTCTACGTCGCTGCCCGCATCGAGGTGGACGACCGCGTGAAGGAGATCCTCGCGCTCGCCAACCACCGCGGCGTGCCGATCGTCGAGGTGATGCGTCCCGAACTCGACCGCATCACCGGGCACGACAGCGTCCACCAGGGCGTCGCGCTCAAGGTCCCGCCGTACGAGTACGCCGTCGCCGAGGACATCGTCGACCGGGCGTTCTCCCGCGACCAGGTGCCGCTGCTCGTCGCACTCGACGGCATCACCGACCCGCGCAACCTCGGGGCGATCATCCGCTCGACGGCCGCGTTCGGTGGCCACGGCGTGATCGTGCCGCAGCGTCGCTCGGTGGGCGTGACCGCCTCGGCGTGGAAGACCTCAGCCGGTGCCGCTGCCCGGACGCCCGTCGCGATGGCACCGAACCTGACGCAGACCCTCAAGTCGCTCAAGTCGATGGGCCTCTTCGTGCTCGGGCTCGACGGGGACGGCGACGTGCAGCTCGACGCGCTCGAGCTCGCCGACCGGCCGATCGTCATCGTCGTCGGCTCGGAGGGCAAGGGGCTCTCGCGCCTGGTCACCGAGACCTGCGACGCGATCGTGTCGATCCCGATCTCCAGCGCCACCGAGTCCCTGAACGCCGGCATCGCCGCGAGCGTCACCCTCTGGGAGGTCGCCCGGCGCCGTCGCGTCGAGTAGCGCGCCCGCACAGGAGGCCCGGTGCCGGTCCGCGAGACCGGCACCGGGCCTCCTGCGCGTCCCGCGGCCGCGAGCCGGCCGTTCCGCGCGCCGCGTGCGGGCCGCGAGCGGGCAGGACACGCCGCATGCGTTCTGCCGAACGGGCAGGACCCGCCGGTCAAGCCATCCGAACGTGACAGAAAAGGCCCGCTCGCCGCCTGCGTCCGGGCCGCGCGAGCGGGACGGGACGGCCGCGGCGCGTCAGACGCCGGCGCGCCAGTCCTCGACATCGTCGGGGGACGCCGGGGCAGCGTCGTCCACGACCGGGATCGGCAGCGTCATCGACGACGTCGGCGGGTTGATGAGCAGCCGCTCATCCCGCCGGTGCCGCAGCACGTCGTTGATGTACGCCGTCGTGGCCTCCGGCAGCGAGACCGCGCGTTCCTCCTGTTGGGACATGAACCAGCGGTGCTCGAGCAGCTCGTGGAACACCTCCGCCGGTTCGAGTCGGCCGCGGAGCTCGCGCGGGATCGACCGGATGACCGGCTCGAACACGCGGGACACCCACTCGTGCGCGACCATCTCCTCGTCGAGTTGGTCGCGGCCGTTGCGCGCCCGGTAGGCGTCGAGGTCGTTGAGCAGCCGCCTGGCCTGGTTCTCGCCGGCGTCGAGCCCGGTCAGGCGGAGCAACCGCCGCTGGTGGTGCCCGGCGTCGACGACCTTCGGCTGGATCCGGACCTGGGACCCGCCCTCGGTCGTGTGGATCGACAGTTCCTCGATGTCGAACCCGAGTGCGTTGAGCCGTTCAACGCGGTCGTTGATGCGCCAGCGCTCCTTGACGTCGAACTGCTCCGTGCCGGTGAGCTCCTTCCAGAGCATCCGGTACTGCGCCACGATGCGGTTCGACACGTCGACGGGGTCGGCGTTCTCGTCGAGGCGTCCGCCCGCCTCGAGGTCGAGGAGCTCGCCGGCGATGTTCACCCGGGCCACCTCGAGGTCGTTCTCCCGCTGGCCGTTCGACAGGCCGCCCGGGTAGAGCTTCCCCGTCTCGGCGTCGACCAGGTAGGCGGCGAACGCTCCGGCGTCCCGGCGGAACAGTGTGTTCGACAGGGACACGTCACCCCAGTAGAAGCCGATGACGTGCAGCCGGACGAGCAGCAGCGCGAGGGCGTCGACGAGACGTGTCGCCGTGTCGGGACGCAGGGTCTGCGAGTACAGCGCGCGGTACGGCAGCGAGAACCGCAGGTGCCTGGTGACGAGGACGGGGTGGAGCGGCTGACCGTCGGCGTCGACGCGGTTCGTGATGACCGCGACCGGGTCCACGCAGGGCACGTCCATGCGCTGCAGGGTGCGCAGCATCTCGTACTCGGCGCGTGCGACCTCTTCCCCCGTCTCCTTCACCGCGGCGACGTACCCGCTGAGGTGCACGAACCGCACCAGGTGCCGCGAGATGCCCTTCGGCAGCGCGACGATGACGTCGTCGGGCCAGTCCTCGAGCGGCAGGTCCCACGGCAGGTCGAGCAGGCCCGGGTCGACGGTGGCGGCGGTGATGGCGAGGGAGTCGGGCACGGGAGGGCTCCTGTCGGTACGTGCGTGCGGTGCGACGGACGGGAGGCGCGGTGCCAGCTGGCACCGCGCCTCCGGTTCGGACGTTCGTCGTTACGCGCTGACGACGGCCTTGTCGTCGAGGCGGTCGCCCGACTCGGTGTCGAAGACGTGCACGTGGCCCTGCTTCGGCGCGATGACGATCGTGTCCCCGATCGACGGGTGCGAGCGGCCGTCGACGCGGGCGACGATGTCGGCGCGCTGGCCGTTGACGTCGGCGTGACCGTAGAGGTAGCCGTCGGCGCCGAGCTCCTCGACGACGTCGACCGTGACGGGCAGACCGTCGCCCGACGGGGAGACGATGACGTCCTCGGGACGGATGCCGACGGTCACCTGACCGGAGCGGGCGTTCGACAGGGTGTCGCGGTCGATCGGGTGGTTGAGCGTCCCGAACTTGATGCCGCCCTCGACGAGGTCGGCCGGCAGGAGGTTCATGGCCGGCGAGCCGATGAAGCCGGCGACGAACACGTTGTTCGGCTTCTCGTAGAGGTCGCGCGGGGTGCCGACCTGCTGCAGGATGCCGTCCTTGAGCACCGCGATGCGGTCACCCATCGTGAGCGCCTCGGTCTGGTCGTGCGTGACGTAGACCGTGGTGACGCCGAGGCGACGCTGCAGCGACGCGATCTGGGTGCGGGTCTGGACGCGGAGCTTGGCGTCGAGGTTCGACAGCGGCTCGTCCATGAGGAACACCTGCGGCTGACGGACGATCGCGCGACCCATGGCGACACGCTGACGCTGACCACCCGAGAGCGCCTTCGGCTTGCGGCCGAGGTACTGCTCGAGGTCGAGGAGCTTGGCGGCTTCCTGCACGCGGGTGGCGCGCTCTTCCTTGCCGAC
>Ga0308167_1001758_pt1 | contig 23213 bp, 17 predicted proteins | sample PhyCR1_2_FD_202138 | JGI IMG/M metagenome (GOLD analysis project Ga0308167, IMG submission 202138) | Phyllosphere microbial communities from UC Gill Tract Community Farm, Albany, California, United States - DLSLRC.R1 | ecosystem: Host-associated > Plants > Phyllosphere > Unclassified | place... | reverse complement strand
CGGTTCTCGGTGCCCCGGCTGACGACGGTGCACCAGCCGATGGGGGAGCTCGGGCGGGCCGCCGTCCGGGCGATCGTGGACCGGTTGGAGCGACGGGAGGGGCCGCCGCGGGCGATGCGCCTGCCGGTCGAGGTGCTCCTGCGGGAGAGCTGCCCGCCGGCGCTGTAGGCGCGAGCCTGTCGCATCGGCTGCCCTTCGTCGAAAGGGCACAATGCGTCGCTCTCGGCGCCAGCCGGCGACACTTCGTGCCCGCTTGGCGAACGTGAGCGGCAGGTTGTGCCCTCTCGGGTGACCGGTGCGACCGCGAGTTGACCGACGCGCGACCGCAACCGTGCGACCCGTGCCGCCCCGGTTCACAAACCGCCCGGTTGCGCGACGCGATGTAAGCGCATACATTGTCTCCGTACCGACTCGACACGGAGGTCGACCGAGCAATGACGCTTCCCCCACAGCGCGTCCCAGAGCGCACCCCGGGCACCCGCCGGGGCCGGCGCGGCCGCCTCATCGCGGCCATCGCCGGCATCGCGGTCGTGGCCCTCGCGGCCACCGGCTGCAGCATCCAGGTCCGGTCCCAGCCGGACCCGAGCATCGGCAAGGACACGATGCTCATCAACGCGGACCACGGCAACCCGTTGTTCGACCGCAACTTCAACCCGTACATCGCGAACGCCCGCACGGCGAGCAAGTGGATGTACGAGCCGCTCATCGAGGTGAACCCCCTCGACGGCAAGCGGAACCCGTGGCTCGCGAGCTCGTGGTCCCAGCCCGACGCCAAGACGATCGACATGACGATCCGCAGCGGCGTCGAGTGGTCCAACGGCGACCCCTTCACCGCGAAGGACGTCGTCTTCACGTTCGACCTGCTGAAGAAGTTCCCCGCGATGGACATCAAGGGCGCGTGGCAGCACATCGACACGATCGAGCGGAAGGGCGACCACGTCGTCTTCCACCTCAAGTCGGAGGACGTCCCGAGCCTGACGATCATCGGGCAGACGTACATCCTCGGCGAGCAGCACTGGGGCAAGGTGAAGGACCCGACGACCTGGCGTGACCCGAACCCCGTCGGCACCGGCCCGTTCGTGCTCGGCAACTACACCGACCAGCAGTACTCGATGGACAAGAACAAGCGGTACTGGCAGGCCGACAAGATCGCCATCAAGCACCTCATCCTGCCGGCGACGAACACGCAGCTCGACACGGTCACGCGCGGCTACGACTGGGCGTACTCGTTCATCTCCGACGTCAAGGGCACCTGGGGCGCCGCGTCGAAGACGAACACGTACTGGTTCCCGCCGGGCGGTGTGATCGGCCTCATCCCGAACCTGACGAAGGCGCCGTACAACGACGTCAACGTCCGCCGGGGTATCTCGCTCGCGCTCGACCGTGACGACATCGCCGAGACCGCGACCGAGGGCAACCTCACGGCCGCGGCGCAGACCGGGCTGATCCTGCCGAACCAGGAGCAGTACGTGAACGAGGACATCCCGAACAAGGGTGTCGTCACGCAGGACACGAAGGCGGCCATCGCCAGCTTCGAGAAGTCCGGCTACGCGGTGCAGGGCGGCAAGATCGTCAAGGACGGCAAGCAGCTCGAGATCACCATCATGACCGCGAACGGCTACTCCGACTGGCTCCGCGCCGCGCAGGAGGTCCGCCGCAACCTGACCGCCATCGGCATCAAGGTGACGATCCAGGCCCCGCAGCCCGCCGGCTACCAGCAGAACATCAACAACGGCACGTTCGACATGGCGATGGGCGGCATGGGCAACGGTGACGTCTACCAGGCGTTCAACTCCCTGCTCAGCAGCGACTTCTACCAGCCGGTCGGCAAGTCGACGGTGAACAACTACGAGCGCTACAAGAACGCCGACACGCAGAAGCTCCTCGACGAGTACAAGGCGACGACGGACACCGCGAAGCAGCAGGAGATCCTCGACCAGCTGCAGGAGGTCGTGTACAACGACCTGCCCGTGATCGGGATGTACTACGGCGGCCTCTGGGGGCTGTTCAACACCGGCAAGTTCGTCGGGTGGCCCAGCGCGAAGGACCCGTACATGGCGCCGCAGAACTACGACTCGGCACCGCTGCTCATCTTCTCGAAGCTCCGACTGCGCGACAGCGCAGCCAGCCGGGCGATCGTCAAGGCCGAACAGGAGCAGAGCAAGTGAAGTACATCCTCCAGAAACTCGTCCTCTTCGTCCTGACCCTGTGGGCCGCCGTCACGCTGAACTTCGTGCTCCCGCGACTCATGCCGGGCAGCCCGACCGACGCCGCCCTGGCGAAGCTCAGCCAGAACGGCCCGGTCACCGACGCCACCAAGAAGGCCATCGAGGCGCAGCTCGGCGTCCCGACCGGCAACCTCTGGGACCAGTACGTCAGCTACCTGCACCAGGTCGTGACGCTCGACTTCGGCACGAGCTACACGTTCTACCCCCAGCCGGTCGGTGACCTCGTCGCCCGGGCCCTGCCGTACACGCTGATCCTGGTCGGCGTGGTGACGATCCTCGCCTTCGTGCTCGGCACCCTGATCGGTGTCGGCGCGGCCTGGAAGCGCGGCACCTGGCTCGACTCGCTGCCGACGCTGTCGGGCTCGTTCATGTCGACGTTCCCGTACTTCTGGACGGCGCTCCTGCTGCTGTTCTTCCTCGGCTACGTGGCGCACTGGTTCCCGACGACGGGTGCCTACTCGGCGACGACGACGCCCGGGTTGAGCGGTGCGTTCATCGGCGACGCCCTGCAGCACGCCGTCCTGCCGGCGGTCACGATCCTGGTGACGAGCCTCGGCGGCTGGATCATCGGCATGCGCAACGCGATGATCAACACCCTCGGTGACGACTACGTGACCTTCGCCGAGGCGAACGGTCTCCGCGGTCGGACGGTGGCGATCCGGTACGCGGCCCGCAACGCGATCCTGCCGAACCTGACCGGTTTCGGTCTGGCGCTCGGTGGCGTGGTCGGTGGTTCGGTGCTGGTCGAGCAGGTGTTCGGCTACCCGGGCATCGGCTACCTGCTGTTCAACGCCGTGATCGGGCAGGACTACCCGCTCATGCAGGCACTCTTCCTGATGATCACCGTGTCGGTGCTCATCGCCAACTTCATCGTGGACGTCCTGTACGGCGTCCTGGACCCGAGGACGCGCCGATGACGACGATCGCAGTACGTACCCAAGAAGAATCCCAAGCACCATCCCGATGGAAGAGCGCCGCCAGGCAGCTCGGCGTCGTCTGGGGCAACACGAAGGCCCGGATCGGCATCATCATCCTCGCGGTCTTCGTCGTGGTCGCGATCGCCGCCCCGCTCCTCGCCCCCTACGGTGCCAGCCAGAACGGGTTCGCCCGCAGCGCTGACGCCAGCTGGGCGCACTGGATGGGCACGACCGCCGCCGGCGAGGACGTCCTGTCCCAGATCATCTACGGCGCCCGGATCTCCGTGCTCGTGGGTGCCGTCGCGGGCCTGCTGTCCACGCTCGTCGCCGTCGCGATCGGCCTCAGCTGGGGCTACGTCCGCGGCTGGATCGCCGAGGTCATCGGGTTCATCGTGAACCTGTTCCTCGTCATCCCGGGTCTGCCGCTGATGATCGTCATCGCGGCGTACCTGCAGAACGGCGGCATCGCGGTCATCATCGCCGTGATCGTGGTCACCGGCTGGGCCTGGGGCGCTCGCGTCCTGCGCAGCCAGACGCAGTCCCTGCGCGGCCGTGACTTCGTGACCGCCGCACAGTTCTCCGGCGAGGGTGCGACGCGCATCGTGTTCCGCGAGATCCTGCCGAACATGACGAGCCTCATCGTCGGCTCGTTCTTCGGTGCGGCCACGAGCGCGATCCTCGCCGAGGCGGGCCTCGAGTTCCTCGGACTCGGCGACTCGTCGATCGTCAGCTGGGGCACGATCCTCTACTGGGCGCAGAACTCCAACGCGCTGCTCACGGGTCAGTGGATCCTGCTGTTCGCCCCGGGTCTCTGCATCGCACTCCTCGCGATGAGCCTCACCCTGATCAACTTCGGCGTCGACGCCGTGTCCAACCCGCGGCTGCGCGAGGGCGCGCGGCCCCGTAAGGAGAAGACCGCATGAGCGGGTCGCGAGCAACGCAACCAGCAGACGGCCTGGAGGCGCGGGACGGCGCCGCCACGCGCCTCCAGTCCGATGCCACGAGCGCCACGCAGGACGTCCTGCTCGACGTCCGCGACCTGTCGGTCGTGTACGAATCGGCCGGTCAGACGGCCGTCCAGGCCGTCGACCACGTGTCCTTCCAGCTGCGGAAGGGCGAGTTCGTCGGCCTGGTCGGCGAATCGGGGTCGGGCAAGTCGACCCTCGGCTACGCGCTGACCCGGCTGCAGAAGCCGCCGGCGCGCACGAACGGCGGCAACATCGTCTTCGGCGGGCACGACATCCGTGACCTCGACGACGAGGAACTCCGTCAGCAGCGCCAGGGCGGCTTCGCCATGGTCCTGCAGTCCGGCATGAACGCGCTCAACCCGGTGCGGACCATCCGGAACCACTTCATCGACATCTTCAAGGCCCACGGCCACGTCCCGCGCGAGCGGTGGGACGCCCGGATGAAGGAGCTCATCGAGAAGGTGAAGCTCCCGACGGCGATGCTCGCCCGCTTCCCGGGGGAGCTCTCCGGCGGCATGCGGCAACGCGTGTCGATCGCCCTGGCGCTCTCGCTCGAGCCGCGCCTGATGGTGTTCGACGAACCGACCACGGCGCTCGACGTCCTCGTGCAGCACGCGGTGATGGACACCATCATCGAGCTGCAGCAGTCCGAGGGCTTCACGGCCGTCCTGATCAGCCACGACCTCGGCATCGTCCTCGAGGCCACCGAGCGCGTGCTCGTCATGCACGAGGGACGCATCGTCGAGGACGGCGGCTCGAAGGAGATCCTGCGCGACCCGCAGGACGAGTACACGAAGATGCTGCTGTCGCACTACGCCGACCCGCGGGCGGAGGCCGTGAGCCTGCCCGGGTTCCCGGACCGCTCGCAGCGCACGGCCACCCGCCAGGAGACCACGTCGTCGTTCAGCACCGTCGGGTCCCGCGAGCGCAGCGCCGCCCGCAACCCGATCGTCGTCGACCACATCGTCAAGACGTACCCGGCGCCCCGTCGTGGTGAGCAGCCCGTGCAGGCGGTGCGCGACGTGTCCTTCACCCTCGAGCCCGGGCAGTCGCTCGCCCTCGTCGGCCAGTCCGGTTCGGGCAAGTCGACCATCGCGAAGCTGCTGACCGGTGTCGAGAAGCCGACGGCCGGCACGGTCCGGTTCGGCGACAGCGACGTGGCTCGCCTGGGAAGACGTGGTCTGAAGGACCTCCGCTCCGAGGTCCAGATGGTGTTCCAGGACCCGTACGCCGCGCTCAACCCGCTGCACACGGTGGAGTACACGCTGTCCCGCCCGATCGCGAACTACACCGGGCTCCGCGGGCACGACGCGCGCAAGCGCGTGCTCGAGCTGCTCGACACCGTGGGGCTCACCCCGGTGGAGCAGTTCGCGCAGAAACTCCCGCACCAGCTCTCCGGCGGGCAGCGGCAGCGTGTCGTCATCGCCCGGGCGCTGGCGTCCGACCCGCAGGTGATCATCGCCGACGAGCCGGTGTCGATGCTCGACGTGACGCTCCGTGCCGGGGTGCTCGCGCTCCTCGAGGACCTCCGCGAGCAGTGGGGCGTCTCGCTCCTCTACATCACGCACGACCTGCTCAGCGCGCGACTCATCACGGACGACATCATGGTGCTGCACGACGGTGCCGTGGTCGAGCGCGGTCGGACGGCCGAGGTGCTGCAGCACCCGCAGGACCCGTACACGATCGACCTGCTCGACGCCGTGCCGAACCCGCGCCGCGCCCTCGCGGAGGGTCGACTGTGAACCTGCACGCGTTCGAGCCGGTCCCGTCGTTCGGTCACCTGCCGACGCCCGATGGCGTCGGCGTGGTGGGCATCGACCTGCCCGTCGGCCGACTCACGGCCTACCGGGTCGTGCCGTCAGGGCCCTCGAAGGGCACCGTGCTCATCGTCCCCGGGTACACCGGGTCCAAGGAGGACTGGCGCACCTTCATGCCGCTCCTGCGCGACGCCGGCTGGACCGCGGTGGCGATCAGCCGCCGCGGCCAGGCCGACTCGGCAGCGCCGGACGACCGCGGGGCGTACACGCTCGAGCAGGAGGCCGCCGACGTCGTCCGGGTCGCCGCCCTGCTCGACGACGGCGCCCCCGTGCACCTCATCGGGCACTCCCTCGGCGGCGTGGTCGTCCGTGCCGCCGCGATCGCCTCGCCGTCGTCCTTCCGCGACGTCACCCTGTTCTGCTCCGGCCCGCACGGCTGGGCGAACCGCAAGGCAGCGGAGAAGAGCATCGTCGCCGCGACGTGCTCGAACCGGGCGCTCTTCGACGCGCAGAACCCGCTCTGGGCCGGCCGCCCCGACGTGGAGCTGCCCGACGACCCGCGCTTCGTCCGGGAGCGCTTCGACCACACGAGCGTGCTCAGCGTGCTCGGCGGTGCCGCGATCCTCGAGGACACCACCGACGACACGGCGTCGCTCGCGGCCACCGGGCTGCCGGTGCTCGTCGCGCACGGCATCTGGGACGGCGCCTGGCCGATCCCGTGGCAGCACGACATGGCAACCCGGCTCGGCGCCGACTACGCCGTGATCCCGGAGAGCTACCACGGCCCGCAGGTCGAGAACCCGCTCGGCACGGTCGCCGTCTTCGACCAATTCCTGTCGGCGCACTGACGCCGGACCGTCCGCACGAAAGGACCCATCATCACCACGCTCGCCTTCCCGAAGGGCTTCCTCTGGGGTGCCGCCACCGCCGCGCACCAGATCGAGGGCAACAACGTCAACTCGAACTGGTGGGTGCACGAGCACGAGCCCGACACCACCATCGTCGAGCCCTCCGGTGACGCCGCCGACAGCTACCACCGGTACCGCGAGGACATCCGGATCGCGGCCGACCTCGGGCTGAACTCCTACCGCTTCAGCATCGAGTGGGCGCGCATCGAGCCCGAGCGCGGGTTCGTCAGCCGCGCCGAGGTCGACCACTACCGCCGCATGGTGGAGACGTGCCACGAGTTCGGTGTCGAGCCGATCGTCACGCTCATGCACTTCACCGTGCCGCGCTGGTTCGACCGCGACGGCTTCTGGCGAGCCCCCGACGCCGCCGACCTGTTCGCCCGCTACACCGAGGCCGCCCTCCCCGTGGTCTCCGACGGCGTCCGCTACGTCTGCACGATCAACGAGCCGAACATCGCCGCGATGCTGGCCGGCGGCGAGGACGCGTCGAACCTGGTCGCCTACGGGCTGCCGAACCCGGACCTGCACGTCGCCGACCAGCTCCTGGCGAGCCACAAGCGCTCGCGCGAGGTCCTGTCGCAGGTCGACGGGATCCAGAGCGGCTGGACCATCGCGACGCAGGCGTTCAAGTCGACCGGCGAGCCCGGTGCCGACGAGCAGCTGCGCGAGTACGGCTACCCCCGCGACGACTGGTACCTGGAGCAGGCGGCGGGCGACGACTTCCTCGGCGTGCAGGCGTACACCCGCACCTTCATCGGCGCTTCCGGCCCGGTCCCCGTCGCCGACGACGTCGAGACCACCCTGACCGGCTGGGAGTTCTACCCCGAGGCCGCCGCCGACGGGCTCCGCAGTGCGTGGGAGCTCTCCGGGCACGTGCCGCTGATGATCACCGAGAACGGCATCGCCACCGCCGACGACTCCCGCCGCATCGCCTACACGCAGGGCGCCCTCGAGGGCATCCACGGGTGCATCGAGGACGGCATCGAGGTCCTCGGGTACCAGCACTGGTCGCTGCTCGACAACTACGAGTGGGCGTCGGGCTTCCGCCCGACCTTCGGGCTCGTGTCGTGGGACCCGGTGACGTTCGCCCGGACGCCGAAGGACTCGGCGCGCTGGTACGGGCGGGTCGCCGCCGCCAACGCGCTCACGGTCTGAGACGCGACCGAACTGCGGACTGGAGGCGCGGTGCCAGCTGGCACCGCGCCTCCAGTCCGTCTTCAGTCGACCTGGTGTGGGTCGCTGGCCGGCCGGTCGAACCAGGCCAGGAGGATCTCCTCCGCCCGGCGAGAGCCGCGCTCGCGGGCGATGTCCATGGCGGTCCGACCCTCGGCGTCCTCGACCCGGACGTCCGCGCCGCGCTCGAGCAAGGCCTCGGTCGTCCCCCGGTTGTCGAACCAGACGGCGGCGTGCAGCGGGGCGAAGCCCCAGCGCGGGTCGACCTCGTCGATGCCCGCCGGGTCCGTGCCGATGCCGTCGAGCGCGAGCGAGAGCCCGCCGACGTCACCGTGTGCCGCCGCGCGCACGGCGGGGGTGGCCCACTCGACCCAGCCGTCCGGCACCGGGCCGTACCAGCCGTGCGCGGGGCGTGCCTCCAGTGCGGACCAGTCCTCTTCGTCGACCGGACGCACCTCGATCGCCACGTCGCGGAAGTGGATCGCGAGTTCGCCGGTGGGGGAGACCAGCAGGCGGAGCTCCCAGACGTCGGCGTCGACGTGCGCGAGCTCGCCGCGGGAGACGTGGACGTCACCGGCCAGCAGGTCGAGCGCCTCGGCGTCCGACGGTTCCAGCACGGCACGGTCGAACCGGAGCGAGACCCGCGCGTGGTTCCAGCGACGCCAGAGGCCGTCGGGGGTGTCGAGGACCTCGTCGTTGCGGATGACGAACGCGGCGTGCACGGTGTGGGTCGGCGTCGCGTCGACCCCGGCGTCGCCGTGACGGCCGGCTTCCTCGATGCGCCAGCTCTGGACGCGGGCCTCGTTCCACGTCACGGACGCGAGCGCGGCCACGGAGGGCGGGGCGTCGGACACCAGGCGCGCGAGGTGCTCGGGGTAGCCGTCGACGTCCTCGAGGGAGACGTACCCGACCGCTGGCCAGCCCACTCGACTCCATCGCACGGGTTGAGCGTACCCGGTGACGCGAGCGCACCGGCCCTCCTCAGAAATTCAACATGTTTTGTATCAGCAACCAGCGTGTGTCTACCATCACCCATGCCCTGGATCCAGCGTGTGTCGTCTTATGCCCTTGCCCGATGTCGGATGCACGCGCTGACGATCCGCGGGCGGTGCACCCGCAGGCCGATCGTCGCGCCCGGCGGTCCGGTCGTGTCCCTGACCAGCTTCGATCCGCGTGTCCGGCTGGTGCACCTGACGATCGAGTCGATCGCCCGCGGTCAGAGCCTGCCGTCGCGGGTGGTCCTCTGGCTGGACGAGCTCGACCACGTGGCGTTCCCCCTACCGGCCCTCCGGCGGTTGCAGCGCCGCGGCCTCGAGATCCGACACTGCGAGGACCTCGGCCCGCACAAGAAGTACCAGCCGTACGTCGCGTCGATCGAGCACCACGAGGTGCCCATGGTGACGGCGGACGACGACGTGCTCTACCCGCGTCGATGGCTGTCGTCCCTGGCGGAGGCACACGCGCTGCACCCGGACGCCGTCCTCGCGCACCGCGTCAACCGGATCCGCGTCGAGGACGGCGCCATCCGGCCGTACACCGAGTGGGGTCGCGCCGATGATGCGCGCCCCACGCCCCGGAACTACGCCGTCGGGGTGAAGGGGATCCTGTACCCGCCGCGGTTCCTCGACCAGCTCCGCGACGCCGGAACCGACTTCCGCACCCAGGCGCCAGGCTCCTCGGACACGTGGTTGCACCACATGTCCCTCCGGCACGGCGTCCGGACCCTCCCGGTGTTCGCCCTGCGCACCCGCGCCGTGGTGCCGATGCGCGGCGGGCCGAAAGCGCCGGCCCTCATGGACGAGAACGTCGACCGTGGGCGGAACGACCGCGTCCGTGCGGCCGTGCTCGCCCCGGATGAGGTCGCTGCCATCGTGGCCGACGACTTCGCTCCGCAGGCCCGGTCGAATCAATAGCAATTGCTTGATATGCAAAACACCACATTGTAGGATTGTGGTGCGAGTCGCCAGGTCTCGCGTTGACAGGACAGGACCGCGATGCACCCCGGCGCGACACTCGACCCGAACCGTGTGGCACCCGACGATCGGGCGGACTCGTGATCGCCGGCGTCGTCATCGGAGCACTCGTCCTCGCGATCGCCACCGCGCGTCGGCCGTGGGTGCCGCTCGCCGTCGTCGTGGTGATCGCGCTCGCCCTGTCGACGGGGAGCTCCCGCCAGCTGGGGATGAGTGTGCACCCAGCTGTGGTGCTCACGTTCGCCGTGCTCGCCGTGCAGCTCGTCCGCGAACCCCGCGCGGTGCTCTCGGACGTGGCACGGATGCTCGGCGTCGTCGTCTGCTTCGGCGCGTTCATCCTCGCGACCGCGCTCTTCTCGTGGTCCGCGGGCAGGACGGACTCCTACGGTCTCGTGGTCACCCAGGTCATCGCTCCCGCGGTGCTGCTGTTCCTCGTCCGCCGCGCCGTCACCTCAGATGCCCGGAACGGCGTCGTGCTGCTGCGTGTGCTGGTCTGGGCCTGCGTCGCCGAGGCGGTGCTCGTCCTGCTCGTCGCGAACGGGCTCGTCCCGCAGCCGAACCTCGCGCTGGTCTCCGGCGCTCGGTGGTTCGAGGACGACCCAGAACGTGCGGTCGGCACCCTCGACCACCCCCTGGTGGCCGGCGTCTGGCTGGCCGCGGCGATCCCGGCGGCGGCCGTCATCCGCACCGGGTGGCTCCGCCTGGCTGCCTCGGCCGTCCTCTTCGCCGCCGTCCTCCTCACCGGCGCGCGGACCGCCGTGGTCATCGCGGCCATCGCGCTCCTGCTGTTGGTCCTCCGCTCGACCGCGGCACCCCTCGCACGGATCGCGCTCGTCCTGGTCGTCCTCACCGTCGGCGCGCTGCTGGTGTCCGGTCCGCTCGGAGCGACGACGCTCGGGCGCTTCGCGGACGACGGCGGGTCGTCCACGGCGCGGGGCAAGGCGCTCGCCCTGGCGCTCGAAGTCCTGCCCGGCTCGTTCCTCCGCGGCGGTGGCGTGAGCTCCAGCGAGCACGTCACGCGCGACGCCCTGCTCCCGTCGACGTTCGAGAACCCGCTCATCGTGTCGACCATCGACTTCGGTGGCGTCTTCACGCTCCTGTTCTTCGGTGCGCTCGTCGCGCTGGTGCTGGCCGGGCGCCGCACGGCGGCGGTGCCCGAGGCCCGCCTCGCGGCCGTCGCCGCCTTCCTCGGCGTGATGGGGTTCAACTCTTTCGGGGCACCGTCGACCGTCGGGTTCCTGGTGTTCGTCGTGGTCGCCCTCGCCGCACCCCCGTCGTCAGGGTGCCGCGTGAGCGACGTCCCACAGGAGCACGCGGTCGCCCCGGCGCGCACCTCGGCTGGTCTCGGGGGTGCCCGGTGACCGGGCGGTGGACGGGCCTCCTGACGACGCTGGCCCGGATGGCGTGGCTGACGTGGCGCGGTCTGACCAGCCGACGTCCGGTCGTGGGTGACGCCGACGCGGTGGTCAGCCTCACCAGCTACGGCAAGCGGATCGGCTGGGTGCACCTGACGATCGAGTCGGTCGCGGCGGGCGCGGAACGACCCGCGCGCCTCGTCCTCTGGCTCGACGACGAACGGGCGCTCCGACGTCCGCCGTGGGCCCTGCGCCGGCTCGTCCGTCGCGGACTCGAGATCCGCGAGACGCCGGACTGGGGGCCGCACAAGAAGTACTTCCCCGCCGTCCTCGAAGAGATCGACCGCCCGCTCGTGACGTGCGACGACGACGTGCTCTACCCGCGGCAGTGGCTCGGGATGCTGATGCGCGCCCACGAGTCGTCACCGGACGCCGTCGTCGCCCACCGCGTGAACCGGATCCGCGTGCAGGTCGGCGCACTCCTGCCGTACGCGGCGTGGGGCCGTGCCGCCGACCTCCGCGAAACCCCGCGCAACTTCGCGACCGGCGTCAAGGGCATCCTGTACCCGCTCTCGTTCCAGGCCGTCCTCCGTCGTGCGGGGACCGGCTTCATGGCGGACTGCCGGCACACCGACGACATCTGGTTGCACCACCTCGCGCTCCGTGCGCAGGTGCGCGTGCTGCCGGTGCTCGGTCTGCCGATGTCGGCCGTCGCACCCGTCCGGGGCATCAGGTCGGAGAGCGCGCTCGCCGACGCCAACGTGGGTGGCGGCCGCAACGACCGGGTGATCGAGGCCGTCTACGCGCCGGACGAGCTCCGCGCGATCATCGAGGACGACTGGTCGGTGCTCGACGGCGCCGACAGGCTCGAACGACCAGGTGCTCGTCGTGGCTGAGGTGCACCGGCGCCTGTCCGCGAGCATCCTGGTCGCCCTGCTCGGCAACGCCTTCGCACCGTTGGCGTCGATCGCGACCGCGCCGATCCTGGCCCAGGCGCTCGGCGTCGACGGCCGCGGGACCGTGGCCGCGGCGACCGCACCGCTCCTCCTCGCCAGCGCCGTCGCGACCTTCGGGGTGCCGGCGGCCGTCACCTACACGACGGCACGGTTCCCGGCCGTCGCACGACGGTTGGCCGGACGCGGAGCGCTCGTCCTCCTGGCGACGGGCTCGGCGGTCTCCGCGGCGATCGTCGCGGCCAGCGGGTTCTTCGCCGGCGGTGACCCGGCCGTCCGGAACCTCGTGGTGCTCGCAGCCGCGGCGCTGGTGCCCACCCTCCTCGTGGCGCTGCTCCAGGCCGTCGCGTCGGGGCTCCACCGCTGGCGACTCGTGACGCTCGAACGGGCGATCACGGCCGCCGTCCGGCTCGGAGCCCTCCTCGTGCTGATGCTGCTCGGCCGGCTGGACGTCGTCGCCGCGGTCGTGGTGCTCGCCGTCGCTCCGGTGCTCGGGGCGGTCGCGTACACGTCGCTGTTCCGGGTCCGTGGCGCACCGGCGCCGTCGGCCTCCGCGACGGAGCAGGCATCCGTCGGGGCGCTGGCGTCCTACGGCATGCGGGTCTGGGTCGGGTCCATCTCGGGCATCCTCCTGACCCGGCTCGACCAGTCGCTGATGACGCCGTTGTCGAGCGCCGCCGAACTCGGCCTCTACGTGGTCGCCGTCAACGTCGCCGACCTCCCCCTCGTGATCAGCAACGCGGTGCGGGACGTGACGTTCTCGAGTCACGCAGCGGACTCGGACGACGCACGCCTGTACACCGCGTCGAGGCTCTCCTCCGCGGTCACCGTGGGTGTCGCCGGAGCGCTCGCCGCGACCACGTGGTGGTGGCTGCCGATCGTGTTCGGTGCGGACTTCGCAGCAGCGCTCCCGGCCTGCCTGCTCCTGCTGCTCGCGACGGCGCTGGGCGCGCAGGGCGGCCTGGCGGGGACGGCACTGAGCGCCCGTGGTCGTCCGGGCCGACGGAGCGCGTCGATGATCGTCGCGTGCGTGGTCAACGCAGCACTCCTGGTGGTCCTCGTGCCGTTGTTCGGCGCGGTCGGCGCCGCGATCGGGACGTGTGCGGGCAACCTGACGTCCAGCACGCTCAACGTGCTCGGTGCTCGGCGGCTGCTCGGCATGCCCGCTCGGGGGTTCTACGGTCTCCGTCGGAGCGACCTCGTGGTCCTCCGGAGCGTGGCCGTTCGGCTGCTCCGTCGGGCGCGCTGACCGCCGCACACGGACGGCCGTCCAGGTCAGGGGGCGTGGCCGGCAGCGTCGGACGACCGGTGGGGCAGGACCGGTGGCCCGCCGATCACGTCGAGCGGAGGGGCGACCCGGCGGCGCGGAGCCCCTCGACGAGGCCGTCCACGTCAGGGGTGTGGCCCGCCGTGCACGAACGGCCGGCCACGTCAGGTGACGTGGCCGGCCGTGTCGGACGATCGGTGCCGGCGGGACCGGTAGCCCGCCGATCAGCTCGAGCGGAGTGGTGAGGCGGCGGCGAGGAGCCCCTCGACGAGACCGTCCACGGCGCGGTCGACCGCCGCCGTGTCCGCCGCCGCCGCGGCCCGTTCGAGCCGGAGCGACTCCGGATCGACGACGGACTGCCAGGGCACCAGCCGCGGTGCGAGGCCGACCGACTCGAAGTAGTCGTGGTACTTGAACGCGGGCGACGCCGGTACCGGGTCCTTGAGACTGACGAGGGTCGCCGGGGTGCGGAGCGCGTGCGCCAGGATCACGCCGTGCATGCCCGCGCTCACCACGTGGTCTGCGCCGGCGATCACGGCGAGCATGTCCTCCGGGGCCAGGGTGGGCGGGACCACGAGCGCACCGGTCGCCCGGATCGCGGCGATCCGTCGGCGTTCCCCGGCGTCGCCGTAGGTGGTGAAGTGCGGGATGAACACCGTTCCCGACCGGCGGGCGGCGCGGGGTTGGAACGCTCGGACGACGAGCCCGGGGTCCCCGAGCTGGACGTCGGACGACAGCCCGAGGGCCCGGCGCGCGCGCGGACCGCGGACGGCGAGGACCCGCTCGGACACCGCAGCGGCGGCCCCGGGGTCGAGATCGGGCGTGTGGGAGCCACTGCCCCAGATCCGGCCGACGCCGCCCTCGGCCAGGTACAGCGCGAGGAGGCTCCCGATGGCGACGACGTCCTCTCGTCCGAGCGGCGCCCAGCGGACCGGCCGCCCGGTGGCTTCGCGGAGGACCAGCGCGGAGAGCTCGTCGCCGTGGTTCGTGAAGGCCCGGGCTGCCGGGTTGAGGAGACGCGACCACGATCCGCCGTGCCGCCGGACCTCGCGAAGCATCGTCCGACCGCACCGTAGGGGCGACCACCAGAACGCATCGATCGGCGTCGCGGTCATCGGTCGGCTCCGGTCTCGATCCTGGAGCGGAGGGTCGGCAGGCTCTTCGTCGGGAGGAGCCGTTCGCGTCGGCCGACGGGCCGGGGGTCGTCGACGTGCAGTTCGACCTGGGCTTCCTGCCCGTAGTAGCTGCCGTACACGCCGCCGTATCCCTTGGCACCCCGTGCGGGGACCATCGTGACCACCACACCGAGCACGCGGCCGACACGGTTGACGTTCGCGACCGCGGACTGCAGCTGGTTGCGGCGGCTCCGACGGGCGGCGGTCACCATCACGGCCCCGGCGGTCATGGTGCTGAGGATCGCGGCGTCGGTGACGGGCAGGACCGGGGGAGCGTCGATGAGGACGACGTCGAACTCGTCGGTCAGCAGCTCGAGCAGGGCACGCATCGCCGCCGACCCGAGGAGCTCGCTCGGGTTCGGTGGGACGAGCCCCGCGGGCAGGACCCGGAGGCCACCGGTACCCCAGGGCTGGAGGACGTCCTCGAGCTCGGCGCGGCCGATGAGCAGGTCGGTCAGGCCCGCGGCGCCCTCGATGTCGAGGACGTCGGCGAGACGCGGGCGACGGAGGTCGGCATCGACCACCACCACCTTCGAGCCGCTCTCGGCGAGGGCGATCGCCAGGTTCGCGGTCGTCGTCGTCTTGCCCTCGCTCGGCATCGCGGAGGTGACCACGAAGCTCCCGCCGGTCGATGCCAGGTCGACGAACTGCAGGTTGGTCCGGAGGGTGCGGAACGACTCCGCGAGCGGGCTGCGCGGGTCGGCGTGCACGACCAGCGGGCGGGTCTTCGCCGACGCGTCGTACCCGATCGTGCCGAGGATCGGCGCAGCCGTCGTGGTCGTGACGTCCCGCAGGGTGTGGATCCGGGTGTCGGCCATCGAGCGGAGGACGGCACCGGCGAACCCGGCCAGCAGTCCGAGCAGTGCTCCGATGCCGAGGTTGACCGTGCGGTTCGGTGCTGACGGGGCGGTGGGCACGACGGCGGCCTCGATGGTCTTGACCGTGACCTGGCTCGCCCTGCTGCCCGGTGGGGTCTCGAGCTCGCTCACCACCTTCGAGAAGCTCGCCCCGACGGCGTTCGCGACCGCAGATGCCCGGGCGGGCACGATGTCGGTCGCGGCGATCCGCATCACCACGGTGTTGGTGGAGGTCGTCGCCTCGATCGAGCGGGCGAGCCGGGCCGGCGTCGTCCGCAGCCCGAGTTCGTCGACGACGGGCTGCAGGACGTCCGCGGCGGTCACCACGTCGGTGTAGGAGCGGACCTTCTGCTGTGCGGCCGCGTTCCCCTGGGAGACGTCGGAAGCCGAAGCGGCGTCTCCGGTCCGGACCGACACGAAGAGCTTCGTCGTCGCGGTGTACTCGGGCGTCGCGAGCACCGTCGCGGCCACGCCGGCGCCGACGCCGAGGAACGCCCCCGCCAGGATGAGGACCCACCCCTTGCGGACGGTGGTGAGGAGTTCGGGGAGTTCCATGAGTGCTGCGTCCTCCTGGAGATCGGTTCGGGTTCGTTGGTCATACTTAACATATCACGTTATAGTGGAATGCACGACACCTCGAACCCGAACGGAATCTCCCCGCATGGCGCAGTCCGCAGCAGTCCGCCCCTTCCGACGTGACGTCCACGGTCTCCGCGCCGTCGCCGTCTCCCTCGTGGTGCTCGACCACGCGCACCTCGCGGCCAGCGGCGGGTACATCGGTGTCGACGTCTTCTTCATCATCTCCGGGTTCCTCATCACCGGACACGTCCTCGGCGAGCTGCAGCACCGCGGGACCGTCGACCTCGTCGGGTTCTGGGCGCGACGGATGCGTCGGATCCTGCCGGCAGCCCTGCTCGTGGCCCTCGTCACGTTGGTCGCCGGGGCGATCGTCCTGCCGCCGCTGCTCGGCCCGGAGCTCGCGCAGACGGCCGCCGCCGTGGCCGCCTACGTGCCGAACGTGCTGTTCGCCGCGCAGGGCACGGACTACCTCGCCGGCAACGCGCCGTCGCCCTTCCAGCACTACTGGTCGCTCGGGGTCGAGGAGCAGTTCTACCTGGTCTGGCCCGTCGTCCTGCTCGCCGTGTGGTGGCTCGCCCGCAAGCGCGCCGTCGTGGTCGGGCTCGGGATCGCCGCGGTCGTGCTCGCGTCGCTCGCGCTCTGCCTCGTCGTGGCGGGGATCTCCCAACCCTGGGCGTTCTTCTCGCTGCCGACCCGCGCGTGGGAACTCGCGCTCGGCGGCTTCGTCGCGTGGCTCGTCCTGCGGGGCGTGCGCCTCCCCGCCGTGCTCGCCGGTGTCCTCGGCTGGCTCGGTCTCGCGGCGATCGTCGTGGCGGCCTTCGCCTACGACGCCGCCACCCCGTACCCGGGCATCGCGACGCTCGTCCCGGTCCTCGGCGCCGCTCTCATCGTGCTCGCCGGTCAGGACGGCCCGCACTGGGGGCCGGTCACCCTGCTCGCCCTCCGGCCGTTCGCCGCGATCGGGACCCTCTCCTACTCCCTCTACCTCTGGCACTGGCCGCTCCTCGTCCTCCCGCAGGCCGCCAGCGGCCGCGACACCGCGTTGCCCTGGTGGGGCACCGCGCTGGCGCTGGGCGGCTCGGTGCTGCTCGCCTGGCTGACGTACCGCTTCGTCGAGGAGCCGACCCGTGCCTCCAGGCCGTGGGCCCTGCGCGGTCGCTGGCGGCCGCTGCTGACCGGAGTGGTCGCGTCGGTCGCGCTCGTCGCGACCGCGCTCGGTTCCGTCCCCGTCCTGGAGGCGCGACCCACCACGAGCGATCGGCCGGCGGCCGCCTCGGGGCCGGTTGCTCCGGCCCGGTTCACGCCGTACGTCCCGTCGAACGTCACCCCGTCGCTGTGGGACGTCGGTTCGGACTCCACGACCATCCACCGCAACGGCTGCCACATCGTCGCGCGCGACGATGTCCGCGTGCCGGACTGTGTGCTCGGCGACCCGGACGGCACCCTGACCGTCGCGCTCGTCGGTGACTCGCACGCGATGCACTGGTGGCCGGCGCTCGAGCGCTGGGCCGCCGAGCGTGGCGGCGTCCGGCTGGTGCCGCTCACGAAGGCCGGGTGCCCGGTCGTCGACGTCGACGTCGAGCTCGCCGGCACGCTGCAGGCGTCGTGTGCGCCGTGGCGGGCCGCGGTCGTGGAGCGGCTGCGCCATGTCGAACCGGACGTGGTGCTCGTCGCGGACTCGAACCAGCACGCGTTCGTCGGACCGGAGCCGGTCCTGCCGCGGTGGACGGCGGCCACGACGGCGTTCCTCGGATCGCTGCCCGCGTCCGCCAGGGTCACGGTGCTGGCGAACACCCCGCAGTTCGACGTGGCCCCGGTCGACTGCCTGTCGGCGAACGTCGACGACGCGGACGCGTGCGGGATCGACCGGTCGGCGGCGGTCGACCAGCGCTGGATCGACGCCGAGCGCCGTGCGGTCGAGCGTGCCGGACACGCCTTCCTCGATCTCAACGACTACTTCTGCGACGCTCGGCGCTGCGCTGCGGTGCCGTGGCGGGCGACACCCTGCTCTATCGCGACCGCAGTCACATGACCGAGGAGTGGTCGCGGTCGCTGTGGCGTCAGATCGGGCAGGCGGTCGCCGCCGCGCGCTGAGCCACACACGATGAAGCGCTCGGCCGGGATCCCGGCCGAGCGCTTCTTGTCGTGCGGACGACCCGTGAGCCGTCTGGTGGTGCGGGCTACTTCGTCTTCTGCACGAAGTTCTGCTCGCCACGGTCGTCGACGTTGATCGGCTTCTCGACGCCCCAGAGGACGTCGTTGCCGTTGCCGTCGATCCGGACCGTGTCCGCGGTGTCGACGAGCACGCGGGTCAGACCGCCCGTGACGGTGAGGTCACGGACGTCGCCGAGGTGCACGATCGCGTTGTTGGCGGAGATCGTGACCGTGCGGCAGGCGCCGGGCAGCGTGATCTCGGTGTTCGACTCGGTGATCTCCGCGACCCCGTCGGTGCACGTGGCATCGGTCTTGGTCTCGGGTGCGCGGACGTCCTTCTGCGCCATGGGCGTCGTGGGGGCGGTGGGTGAGGGGTTCGGGGTCCCGCCGCCGGAGGAGCAGGCGCTCAGCGTGATCACGAGCGCGGCGCCCATGAGGGCGGTGGTGGTCTTCTTCGGGAACATGTCGGGCCTTCCTGTCGGTACGCCAATGATACATGAAATACCGCATACACAAATGGGAATGCCGAACGGCCGGCACCGTGGTGGTGCCGGCCGTCCGGGTCGAGCTGGTGGTGCTGGTGGGTCAGGAGGCGTTCCTCGCGACCGAGAACGAGATCTTCGTGCTCGAGTCGGTCAGGTCGCCCTTCTGCTGGGTGACCGTCAGGCCGGCGTAGGTGCCGCCCCGGGCGAGGTCAGCCTGCGCCTGGATCGAGAAGTCACCCTTGCTGTCCGCGGTGCCCGACGCGACGGTGGTCTTCGACGAGTGCACCCGGATGCTCGCACCAGGGGTCGCCTTGCCGACGAACGTCGGGCGGACGGTGTCCACGACCTCGTTCTGGGTGGGGCTGGACACGCTCAGCTCCTCGAGCTTGCCCGTGTCGGCGTCCTTCGCGACCGAGAAGCTGATCGTCGTGGAGTTGGTGACTCCGCCCTTCTCCTGCTTCACGCCCAGGTTGGTGTAGGTCAGACCGGGCTTGAGGTCGATCGATGCGGGGATCGAGAACGCGCCGGACTCGTTGGCCTCGCCGGTGGCGACGGTCGTCTTCGAGGAGCCGATCGTGATCGTCGCACCCGGCGTGGCCGTGCCGACGAACGTCGGGCGGACCGTCGTCACGACCTCGTCCTTCGCCGGGCTCGACACCGTGATCCGGGCGAGCTTGTCGGCATCCGCGTCCTTCGCGACGACGAACGAGCTGGTGGTGGTGCTCGTGCGCTCGTCGGACGTGACCTGTCGGACCGTCAGGCCCGAGTAGGTGCCGCCACGCTCCAGGTCGACGTTCGTCGGGAAGGAGAACTTGCCCTGGCCGTCGGCCGTGCCCGTGGCGATCGTGGTGCGGGAGGACCCGACCGTGATCGTCGCATTCGGGGTGGCGGTGCCGGTGAACGTCGGGCGGACGGTGTCGACCGTGGCGTTCTGCGCCGGCGCGGTCAGGACGATCGGCCGGATCGACGATGCCTTGCTCGAGACCGTGAAGGCCGCCGGAGCGGTGGATTCCTTGCCACCCTTGGACTGCTTCGCGGTCAGGTTGTAGGTGCCGCCCGCGGCGAGGTCGCTCGTCGCAGTGGCGGTCCAGTTGCCTCGCGCGTCCGCAGTGCCGGTCGCGATCGTGGTGCGGGAGGAGCCGATGGTGATCGCGGCGCCCGGGGTGGCGGTGCCGGTGAATGTCGGGCGCAGGGTGTCGACCTCGGTGAGCGGGGTGCCCTGCTTCGGGGTGACGACCTTGATCGAGGCGGTGAGGGGGTTGTTCACCGTGATCTTGTGACGGATCGTGGTGGTCTTGCCCTTCACGGTCTGGTCGACGTAGAGGTCGTAGTCACCGTTGGGCAGGGACACCTTCGAGGTGAGTTCCCACTCGCCGTCGACGACGGTCGCGGTGTCGAGCACGGTCTGCGAGCCGCGGACCGTGATGGTGGCACCGTTGTGACCCGTACCCGTGAAGGTCGGGGTGCGGTCGTCCGTGATCGAACCCGCGGCGGGGCTCGTCACGGTCACCGGAGCGATCGTCTCGACGGTCTTGACCGTGAACTTCACGGACGTCGTCGACGGGGTGCCGCCCACCGGCGACTGCTTCGCGGTGAGGTTGTAGTTGCCGTCCACCAGGTCGAACTTCGCATCCGCGGTCCACTTGCCCTCGGGGTCGACCGTGGCCGTCGCGACGACCTTCGTGCTGCCGCTGACCTCGATCGCGGCGCCGGGCTCACCGGTGCCCGAGAACACCGGACGCTTGACCGTGACGGTCGAACCGTTCGCCGGCGTCTTCACGACCAAGTCGGCCGGGTCGGACACGTCCGCCAGCTTCGTCGTGGTCGAGCCGGCAGCGCGGTAGTCGCCCGCGGTGCTGGTGCCCTGGTAGACGTACTGGAGCTTCGAATCGCCAGCAGCGGCCGCGGCCGGGGTGTTCACCCTGAGCGTGTAGCGGTACTCCTCGCCGGCCAGCATGTTGCCGGCGGTGGTGGTGTCGACCGTGAAGGTGAGCTTCGTCTTGTCGGCGTTCAGCACGCCGCCCTTGAGGTTGAGCAGTGCGTACGGCGCCCAGGGGTTCGAGCCCTTGCGGAACTCAGCCGCGACCGTGGTCTGGCCCTCGGCGAAGGTGGTGCCCGCCGGAGCGGAGACCTCGACCGTGCCGACCATGTTCCGGCGGTCGGTCTTGTTCTCGACCACGAACGGGACGTCGGTCGTCTTCCCGCGCTCGAGGTCGACGGGCGCGGTGGTGCCCGGGACGATCGTCGACGACGCGATGGTCACCTGCGACTGACCGGTCACGGAGAACGCGGCGAGGTCGGTCGTGCCGGCGACCGTGAAGCCGAGGTTGCCCGACCCCTCGTTCGCGTCGGCGAGGGCGGTCACGTCAGCGGTCCAGCGGACCTCGGTGCCGGCCGGCAGGCGGAAGTCGGAACCGGTGTCGGCGATCGTGCCGGTGAACCTCGAGCCACCGCTGGAGACCTGGCCGGTGACCGTCAGGGACGAGGTGGTAGCCCACTCGGTGCTACCCGCGGCCTTGAACTGGCCGACCAGCTTGGTCTGGCCGTCCCGGAACGCGGTGCCTGACGGTGCGGTGAGCGTGACGTCCGTGCCAGTCATCGCGGTGACGCCGGCGGTGACCTTCGCACCGAACGTGACGGCCTTCGAGCTTCCGGGGACGATCGTTGTCGGCGTCCCGACGCCGTCCGCGTCGAACCCGCCGTTCACCACAGGAGTCAGCGCACCGATGTCACCGACGAGGGGCTTGCCGCCGCTCGTGATGAGGTTCTCGTAGACCCAGTAGTCGCCGGGATTGTGATGGCTCGAGCGGTACTGTGGCGTTCCGTACGCCAAGCCGGACGACTGGTTCACGAGTTCCCCGTCGACAAGCGACCAGCGTGAGTCCTCCGAAGTCCCGCATCCGCCGCTGGGCGCTGTGCGAAACGCTGCAATCCTCAGTCCGGCGCTGGTCCGGGCGACATAGCAGTCCTTGCCGTACTGCAGACCAAAACGGCCTTCCTGGGAGGGAACGACGGTGAGCGTCCGTGCTTGGCGCATTGCGCCCTCGAGTGTCGACGACGAGTCGTAGAAGTTCTCGGTGAGGTGCGGGAGAGTTCCAGACTGGTAGTACGTCGGTGTGTAGAACGTCGAACCGGACTGGAAGATGATTTTGACCGTACCGTCTCCGGCAGCCTTGACGACCGTCTGCGAACCGGACGGGACTGGAGCGGCGGATGCTGCGACTGAGCCGAAGCTCAGGCCACTGATGACGGTTGCGGCCGCGAGCCCCGCGGCGCCGACTGCCTTGCTGATTTTTTGCATGGGTGTGCTTTCTGTGTGACCGACCCCTCGGGGCGGCTCGGATACAGGGAGACGCGCGGATCACAGCCGAAGCACGCCGCGCACAATCAATATATCACCTGAAATACGAAACTTCAACATGTCGGTGAGTAGCTCAAACTTGCCATGCTCTGACGCAACTTTCAGCTCCCAGAGTTGACGTGCCTCCAGTCCGGAGTAGAGTTGAGTCCATCGGACGCAAGTCCGCAGACTTCAGCACCACACGCCGGGCACCCCGGCACCCAACGAAAGGGAGCACCACCACATGGGACGTGCAGTAGGCATCGACCTCGGCACCACGAACTCCGTCGTCTCCGTCCTCGAGGGCGGCGAGCCGACGGTCATCGCCAACGCGGAGGGCCTCCGCACCACGCCGTCGATCGTCGCGTTCACCAAGGACGGCGAGGTGCTGGTCGGCGAGACCGCGAAGCGCCAGGCGGTCACGAACGTCGACCGCACCATCGCCTCGGTCAAGCGCCACATCGGCACCGACTGGACGACGGAGATCGACGGCAAGAAGTACACGCCGCAGGAGATCTCGGCCCGCACCCTCGGCAAGCTCAAGCGCGACGCCGAGCAGTACCTCGGTGAAGACGTCACCGACGCGGTCATCACCGTGCCGGCGTACTTCAACGACGCCGAGCGCCAGGCGACCAAGGACGCCGGTGAGATCGCCGGGCTCAACGTCCTCCGCATCATCAACGAGCCGACCGCGGCTGCGCTGGCGTACGGCCTCGACAAGGGCAAGGAAGACGAGCTCATCCTGGTCTTCGACCTCGGTGGCGGCACGTTCGACGTCTCCCTGCTCGAGGTGGGCAAGGACGACGACTTCTCGACCATCCAGGTCCGCGCGACCTCCGGTGACAACCGCCTCGGCGGCGACGACTGGGACCAGCGCATCGTCGACTTCCTCATCAAGAAGTTCAAGGACGAGCACGGTGTCGACCTGTCGACCGACAAGATCGCGAAGCAGCGCCTCAAGGAAGCCGCCGAGCAGGCGAAGAAGGAGCTGTCGAGCCAGCTCAGCGCCAGCATCCAGCTGCCGTACCTCACGCTGACGGCCGACGGCCCGCTCAACCTCGACGAGACCATCTCGCGCGCCCAGTTCGAGCAGATGACCTCCGACCTGCTCGACCGCACCAAGA
>Ga0308167_1001757_pt1 | contig 23250 bp, 29 predicted proteins | sample PhyCR1_2_FD_202138 | JGI IMG/M metagenome (GOLD analysis project Ga0308167, IMG submission 202138) | Phyllosphere microbial communities from UC Gill Tract Community Farm, Albany, California, United States - DLSLRC.R1 | ecosystem: Host-associated > Plants > Phyllosphere > Unclassified | place... | reverse complement strand
TCCTCCCGCTGTTCACGACCGGCCCGGCGGCGCTCGCCGGCTTCGCCGATCGCGGCGTCATCGCGCCCGGCGCGCTCGCCCACTTCGCGGTCTTCGACCCGTCCGCCACGGCGGTCATCGACGTGGCCCGGCTCGAACACCGCAACCCGGTCTCCGCGTTCGCCGGCCTGGAGGCACGGGGCCGCGTCACCGAGACCTGGTTGCGCGGGCAGCTGGTCGCCTCCGCGGACGCCGGCGTCACATCAGTCACCGGGCAGCTGGTCGCGCGTCCGGTTCCCGTGCACGCTGAAACACCCCTGTAACGATCGTTCCGATACGATTGCAACCGGAACGAGAGGACCGAACATGCTCCCAGTGAACCCGCCCGCCCGTCTCCTCATGGGGCCGGGTCCGATCACCGCCGACCCGCGGGTGCTCCGTGCCCTGTCGACCCCGCTCGTCGGGCAGTACGACCCGTGGATGACCACCACGATGAACGAGACGCAGGAGCTGTACCGGCGGGTGTTCGGCACCGCGAACGAGGCGACCGTCCTCGTCGACGGGACCTCGCGCGCCGGGATCGAAGCGGCGCTGGTGTCGCTGCTCGCCCCGGGGGATCGCGTGCTCGTGCCGGTGTTCGGGCGGTTCGGGCACCTGCTCGCCGAGATCGCCGGACGCGCCGGGGCCGAGGTCCACACGATCGAGACCGACTGGGGACAGGTGTTCACGCCGTCCGCGATCGAGGACGCGATCGTCCGCGTCCGTCCGAAGGTCCTGGCGATCGTGCAGGGCGACACGTCGACCACGATGAACCAGCCGCTCGACGAGCTCGGGGCGATCTGCGACCGGCACGGGGTGCTGTTCTACACCGACGCCACCGCGACCATCGGGGGCAACCCGCTCGAGGTCGACGCCTGGAGGATCGACGCCGTGAGCGCCGGCCTGCAGAAGTGTCTCGGTGGCCCGTCCGGCAGTGCGCCACTCACGGTGTCGCCGCGCGCGGTGGAGGTCCTCGACCAGCGCCGCAGCGTCGAGGCCGGCATCCGCGAACCCGGTGACGAGGTCGCCGACGAGCCGATCCGCTCGAACTACCTCGACCTCGCGATGATCCTCGACTACTGGGGCCCGCGCCGGCTCAACCACCACACCGAGGCCGCGTCGATGCTCTACGCCGCGAACGAGTGCGCCCGCATCCTGCTCGAGGAAGGGCGCGACCAGGTCATCGCCCGGCACGAGACGGCCGGCAGTGCCATGCTCGCCGGCGTGCAGGCCCTCGGACTCGGGGTCTTCGGGGACCTCGGGCACAAGATGCACAACGTCGTCGCGGTCGAGATCCCGTCCGACGTCGTCGGCGACCAGGTCCGGGCATCGATGCTCGACGACCACGGCATCGAGATCGGCACGTCCTTCGGACCGCTGCACGGCAAGGTCTGGCGGATCGGGACCATGGGCTACAACGCGCGGAAGGACACCGTCGTGACGACGCTCGCCGCGCTCGAGCACGCGCTGCGCCGGGCCGGTCATGCGGTGCCGCAGGGCGGGGGCGTCGACGCAGCGTTGGACGTCTACGCGGGCTCGACCGTCGGGGTTCCCGCGTGACCGCCGCGCCCGCGGTGCGTGCCACCGAGGCAGCCGTCGCCGACGCCGAGCTCGTTGCCGGGTGGTGTGACGAACTCGCCCTGGTCACCGAGGAGACCGGCCGGATCACCCGTGTCTACCTGTCGCCCGAGCACGCACGGGTGAACGAGATCGTCGCCGGCTGGATGCAGGACGCCGGGCTCACCACCTGGCAGGACGCCGCGGGCAACCTGCACGGACGAGTCGACGGCACGACGCCCGATGCTCCCGTGCTGCTGCTCGGCTCGCACCTCGACACCGTGGTGGACGCCGGCCGGTACGACGGGATCGTCGGGGTCCTCATGGCGATCCGCACGGTCGCCCGGGTCGCCGCCGCCGGCCCGCTGCCCGTGGCGCTCGAGGTCATCGCGTTCTCCGACGAGGAAGGCACCCGGTTCGGCAAGGCCCTGCTCGGGTCCTCGGCGGTCGCCGGTGTCTGGGACGATTCGTGGTGGGACCTGGCGGACGGCGACGGCGTCACGCTCCGCCGCGCCTTCGAGGACTTCGGCCTCGACCCGTCGCGGGTCGCCGAGGCCGCCGCTCACCCGTCGACGCTCGCCGGCTACCTCGAGGCGCACATCGAGCAGGGGCCGTACCTCGAGCAGGCTGGACAGGCACTCGGCGTCGTCACGAGCATCGCGAGCGCTCGGCGCTTCACGGTCGAGGCCGTGGGCGAGGCCCGGCACGCCGGCGGTACCCCGTACGAGCGACGGCACGACGCACTGCTCGCCGCCGCCGAGGCCGCGCTCGCCGTGGAACGGATCTGCCGCGCGTCGCAGCACGTCGGCACGGTCGGCACCATGACCGTCGAACCGGGTGCCGTCAACGTCGTCCCGGGGCTCGCGCGGTTCTCGGTCGACCTCCGTGGCGAGTTCGACGAGGGCCGCGACGAGGTCTGGGACGAGATCACGAAGGCGTTCGCGTTGATCGGTGAGCGCCGCGGGGTGAGCGTCGAGCCCACCGAGGTGCACCGGGCACCCGCCGTGTTCTGCGCGCCGCGGCTGATGGACGCCGTGCGGGCCGGCATCGAGTCGACGGGCGAGACGGCCCCGATGGAGCTGTTCTCCCGCGCCGGCCACGACGCGATGTCGCTCGGACTGATCACCGACGTCGCCATGCTGTTCCTCCGCAACCCGGACGGCATCAGCCATCACCCCGACGAGTTCGTCTCCACCGAGGACATCGCCCTCGGACTCGACGCCCTCGCCGTCGCGGTCGAACGGGTGGCCCGGGCATGAGCACCGCCGGACCCGACGTCCGCGCCCGCATCGACTCCGTGTGGGAGCAGCTCTCGCCGGCCGAGCGCCGGGTCGCCGCGATGGTCCGCCACGACCCGGAACTGCTGCTCGTCGGGACCTCGGCCGAACTCGCCGCCGAGTCGGGCACCTCGAAGGCCACGGTCTCGCGGCTCGTCCGCTCTCTGGGGTTCCAGGACGCCGCCGAGGTCCGGCAGAACCTCATGTCGGCGCGGGGCACCGGACTGCCCTGGGCGGCCGAGGACGCCGCCCACGTCGACCAGCGGGCCGTCGAGTCGCGGAACCTCGACGCCGCGTTCGCCTCGCTCGCCCGTGCCGATCGGCCCCGGCTCGCGCGGCGCATCGTCCGCGCCCGTCGCGTGCTCGTGATCGGGGAGCGCGGCGCGTACCCGATCGCGCTGCAGCTCCGCGCGCAGCTCGCCCAGGTCCGACCGGACGTGCGGGTCGGACCTGCTCCGGGACAGCGCCTCGGGGAAGAAGTGGCCGACCTCGACCGCCGCGACCTCGTCGTCCTCGTCACGGTGCGGCGCCACGCGGCCGGGGTGGGCCGGGTCGTGCGGCACTGCGTGTCGACGGGTGCTGACGTCGTCGTGCTCGGGGACCCCACCGCGGCCGTCGTCGCAGCCCCGGCGAACACCGCGATCCTGTGCCCGGTCGACTCGCCCTCGGCGTTCGACTCGATGGCGGCGTTGTTCGCGGTGGTCGCGGCGATCGCGAACGACGTCTACGAAGCATCTGGCCCGGGTGGCCGGACCCGGGTGGACGCGGTCGCGAAGGCCTACGAGGCGCTCGGCGAACTCGCCGCGCCCTGACCGCCGTCGAACCCGTCTGCGCGGAGCTCGGCCGCGAGCGACGCGTTCCGCTCGGCGATGAGCCGGGGCAGGTACCGCGCGAGCGCGATGCGTTCGGCGAGCACGCCGAGCGGCCCCAGCGGGGCGCGGAACTCGATCTCGTCGACCATCCGTGTGCCGCGAGCCGACGGCTCGAAGCGGTGGACGTGGTGGAAGCGGGCGAACGGCCCACGCACCTGTTCGTCGACGAACCGGTGGGGTGCCTCCAGGGCGGTGATCCGACTCGTCATCCGCCAGACGATCCCGAAGTGCCGCGCGCGCCAGGTGACGCTCTCGCCGAGGCTGATCGTGCCGCTGGTCGTGCCGGCCACGGCACGCTCGTCGGTGGCGGCCATCGACCGTTCGTGTGCGCCGATGTCGAGCGACAGCGCGAACGCGCGCTCCGGCGGGGCGTCCAGTTCGGTGATGACCCGGAACGACACCGTCACGACGTCGGCCAGACCGTCGGGGACGTGCGGTCGTCCTCCCGGAGCGCAGCTGCGATGAGCTGGTCGTGGCGCTGCCCGCGGTGCGAGACGCCGAGGCGCAGCCGGCCCTCGTACCGCAGCCCGAGTCGCTGTGCGATCGCCGCGGACGGCGTGTTCGTCGCGATCGCGCGCCACTGGACGCGGACCAGGCCCAGGCCTTCGGGCGCGGGTGCGAACGCCCAGTCGAGGACGCGCCGGGCTGCCTCCGTCGTGTACCCGCGGCCGCGGCCGTCCGGGTGCACCGCGTACCCGATCTCCGCAGCGCCGTCCTCGAAGCCGAACAGCCCGATCGTGCCGAGCAGCCGCAGGTCGTCCGCCCGGCGGATCCCGAAGTCGTACCGGGTGTCCGTCGCCCACCCCGTCCGGACCACCTCGGTGATCCACTGCCGGGCCTCGGCGTGGCCGTACGGCACCGGCACGGGGGTGTACGCGATGACGTCCGGGTCGTTCGCGTAGGCGACGACGTCCTCGGCGTCGGAGGGTTGCGGCACCGAGAGCACGAGTCGTTCGGTGCGGAGCGTCACGGGGTCCATCCGCCGAGCCTAACGACGGCGGACGGTACCGTCGGGGGATGACGTTCGACGCGCTTCCGTTCCCGGTCATCGACGGTCACAACGACCTGCCGTGGGAGCGACGCGACACGCACGACTCGGGGGTCGAGGGCATCGACACCGAGGACGGTTCGCTGCACACCGATCTGCCGAAGCTCCGCGCGGGCGGCGTCGTCGGGCAGTTCTGGTCGGTGTTCGTGCCCGCGGACGATCCCGACCCGGTCCGGACGACGCTGCAACAGGTCGACGTCGCCCACCGGATCATCGAGCGGTACCCGGACGCGCTCGCACTCGCACGCACCGCGGCCGAGGTGCGTGCGGCGATCGACTCCGGCCGGATCGCCTCGCTCCTCGGCGCCGAGGGCGGGCACTCGATCGGGGACGACCTCGCCGTCCTGCGCGACCTCGCCCGGCTCGGCGTCCGGTACATGACCCTGACGCACAACGACGACACCCCGTGGGCCGATTCGGCGACCGGGGCGCACCCGCACGGGGGGCTCACCGACCGCGGGCGCGAGATCGTGGCCGAGATGGAGCGGATCGGCATGCTCGTCGACCTGTCCCACACCGCGCCGGCGACGATGCGCGACACCCTCGACGTCGCGAAGCAGCCCGTGGTCTTCAGCCACTCGTCCACGATCGCCGTCAACGACCACCCGCGGAACGTGCCCGACGACGTGCTCGCCCGGCTGGCGGACAACGGCGGCGTCGTGATGATCACGTTCGTGCCGCAGTTCGTCTCCGCGCCCTACGCCGAGTGGCTCGCCGCCGGGTCGTCGGAGGACGCCCCGCCGGTCACCGTCTCCGACGTCGCGGACCACGTCGAGCACGCGCGCGACGTGACCGGCGTCGCGCACATCGGCCTCGGTGGGGACTACGACGGCACCCCGGTCCTGCCGCCGGACCTGCGGGACGTGTCGCGGTACCCGGTGCTCGCGGCGGAGCTGCAGCGGCGCGGGTGGGGTCCGGCGGAACTGCGTGCCCTCGCGGGCGGCAACGTGCTGCGGGTGGTCGAAGCGACGGACGAGCGGTTCGCGCGCACGGCGTTCGTGCGCTGAGGCGCTGTTGCGGGCGCGCTGGCCGAGTCTCGCGCCGAGCGACACTTCTCGGGCACCCGACCGCGAGAACTGTCGCTGCGCGCGAACGTCGGTGCGGTGACGCAATTGGTCAACAGGCTGTTGACCAATTGCCAGGGGCACATCACGGCGCCCACGGGGCGTGCCCACACGGCTGATCGCTCCGTCGTTCGTCACCGCCGAAGCGACAGGTCTCCGGGTCTGGTCGCGGTCTGTCCCGCGAAAGCGACAGGCTGGCGCCGGAGTCCGACGGGATTGTGTCGCTTTGCGGTGGGCCGAGCCAGGCGGGCCCGTCACGGAGCTGACCGCACGGCCGCAGCTCGAGGAAGAGTCAATTGGTTCACAGGGTGTGGACCGTTTCCGGTGGGCCGGGGCAGGTTGGTGGGTCAGCCGTAGGTGGGGTACTGCGGCCAGCCCTCGGGACTGTCCTCCCAGTCCTGCTGCCGCCCGTACACCGTGCGGTCCATGATGTGCGCCACGGGCAGGATCGCCTCCGTCCCGCGTGACCCGGTTGCGTAGGTCAGGTAGGGGATCCCGTCGCGCAACAGGTAGTACGAGTAGCCGGGCACCGGGCCGTCCCAGTCGTCGCTGTGCACGGTCCAGCCCCAGTCGTCGTGGTAGCTCGTCGCGCCTGACGACACCCACGTGTGCGGCCATCCGTGCTGCTCCCGCCAGGCCTCGAGCTTCTCGATCGGCCCCTCGGAGATCATCGCGAACGCGATGCCCTCGTCGTCGAGTCGGCCCATGTCGGCGGGCAGGTTGTCGACGGCCCACGTGCAGCTCGGGCACCCGGCGTCCCAGTCCCGTCCGTACATGACGTTCTGGACGAGCAGCAGGTACTTGTCTCCGAACAGTTCCGTCAGGCGGACGGCGCCGTCGGGCCCGGCGAACTCGTAGTCCTCGACGCGGACCATCGGCAGTCGCCGTCGGGCCGCGGAGACGCGGTCGCCGTGCCGGGTGAGTTCCTTCTCGTCGCGCACCTGCGTGGCGAGCGCCTCGTCGAACGCCGCACGGTCGACGACCGCTGGGGCGACGTCGGGTTGCTGTTCCTTGGCCATGACGACCTCCTCGTCGTTGCCGTGCACGGTACGCGCGGAACGCGCGTGCGTCACCGGACAGGGACACGCTGGGTCGGCTCGCTAGGATCACAGCGCACGCCGTGCCTCCAGTGGGGGAGGCACGCGACCTGACCCGAAGAGGACGGTACCGATGAGCGGCACGATCCACGACAACATCTCGCAGGCGTTCGGGAACACGCCGCTGGTCCGGCTGAACCGCCTGCCGAAGGCGGGCGGTGCGGAGATCCTGGCGAAGCTCGAGTTCTACAACCCGGGCGCGAGCGTGAAGGACCGCCTCGGCGTCGCGATCATCGACGCGGCCGAGGAGTCCGGCGAGCTGCAGGCCGGCGGGACGATCGTCGAGGGGTCCTCCGGCAACACGGGCATCGCGCTCGCACTTGTCGGCGCTGCTCGCGGGTACCGGGTCGTCATCACGATGCCCGAGACGATGAGCGTCGAGCGTCGGGCCCTGATCCGCGCGTACGGGGCGGAGATCGTCCTCACGCCGGGGCCGGAGGGCATGAAGGGCGCCGTGTCGAAGGCCGAGCAGATCGTCGCCGAGACGCCCGGCGCGATCCTGGCCCACCAGTTCGAGACGCCGGCGAACGCGGCGATCCACCGGAAGACCACGGCGGAGGAGATCCTCCGCGACACCGAGGAGCACGTCGACGTGTTCGTCGCCGGTGTCGGTACCGGCGGCACGATCACCGGTGTCGGTCAGGTGCTCAAGGAGCGAGTGCCCGGCGTGCAGGTCGTCGCCGTCGAGCCGAAGGACTCCCCGCTGCTGACCGAGGGCAAGGCCGGCCCGCACAAGATCCAGGGCATCGGCGCGAACTTCATCCCCGAGGTCCTCGACCAGTCGGTCATCGACGAGGTGTTCGACGTCGAGCTCGACGACGCACTCCGCGTCGCACGTGACCTCGGCACGCAGGAGGGCATCCTCGCGGGCATCTCCTCCGGCGCGATCATCCACGCCGCGATCGAGATCGCCGCGCGCCCCGAGAACGCGGGCAAGCGCATCGTCGCGATCGTGTGCGACACCGGTGAGCGCTACCTGTCGACCGTGCTCTTCGAGGGACTCACTGCGTGAGCCGTCCTGTCCGACGAGGCGTGCTGCGGACGGTTCGGGAGGACCTGGCCGCAGCACGCCGCGGTGACCCCGCATCCCGGGGCGACCTCGAGAACGCGATCGTGTACTCGGGGCTGCACGCAATCTGGACCTACCGGTTGACGCACCGGCTGTGGATCGCGCGGGGGCTCCCCGGGTCGCGGTTCGCGGCGCGGGTCATCGGTCAGGTCGCACGGTCGGTGACGGGCATCGAGATCCATCCCGGCGCCCGGATCGGCCGACGCTTCTTCATCGACCACGGCATGGGGGTCGTGATCGGGGAGACCGCGGTGGTCGGCGACGACGTCGTGCTCTTCCACGGGGTGACGCTGGGCGGCCGCGGTGGCGACCACGGACCGGGCGCTCGCCGGCACCCCGCAGTGGGGGACCGGGTCGTGCTCGGCGCCGGCTCGTCCCTCATCGGGGCGATCACGGTCGGTGCTGACTCGGTCGTCGGTGCGAACACCGTGGTGACGAAGGACGTGCCCGCGGGCTCGGTCGTCACCGGTGTGGCCGGGACGGCGCGCCCGCGCTCCGGCCACGAGGGCGTCCCCACCCTCTGACCGGCCGGGCCCGCAGCGGCGCGCGGCCGCGGCGGTCAGCTCTTCTCGCAGGCGATCCCGTCGGCGTCCGCGTCCATCTTCTTGTTCGCGTTGTACAGCGCGTCGTCCTTCTTCACCGTGCCCTTGAGCGCGCGGTAGGTGGTCTTCCCACCCGAGGTCACCTTGTTCTTCGTGACCGACTTCTTCGCGATCCCGCCCGAGTACACCTTCTGCACGGCGGTGCAGTTCTTGTAGACGGTCGGAGCGGCCTGCGCGGTGGAGGCCCCGCCGACGACGACGGAGGCGGCGAGTGCGGTCGTGGCGGCGGCGATGCCGAGCGAGCGGACGAGACGGGTTCGGGTGAGGTTCACGGCCTGAGGGTACGTCAGCAACGCGCGACTCCTCCCACCCCAGAACGAGGCATGCTGGGCACATGGACGGCGAGACGCTGCACGAGGTCGCGGCCCGCACCGCGATGGGCCTTCCCGCGGTGGCGGAGACGCAGCCGTTCGGCGAGGGCGCGTTCGTCTACAAGGTCGTCGGGAAGATGTTCGTGATGACGTCCGAGCTGCGGGGCGTGCCGATCGTGAACCTGAAGTGCGCGCCGCCGCACGGTGCCTCGCTGGTGCGCGACCACGACGAGATCACGCCGGGCTGGCACATGAACAAGCAGCACTGGATCACGCTGTCGCCGGGGGACGGCATCGACGAGACCCTGGTCGAGGACCTCGTCGCCAACGCCTACGACCTGGTGGTGGCGGGACTGCCGAGGGCGAAGCGCCCCATCGACCCGCTCCGACGCACCCGCGGCGACTGACCGCAGACGGACGGGCACGCGCCGGTGTTCAGACGCCCGCGCGGGCGAGCACCTTCGACACGTCCCGCACGACCTTCGGTGCGAGCCCACCGGTGCCCGAGCCGCTGCCGGACGACAGCACCGCCTGTGCCTGCTCGGGCGTCAACCCGCTGAAGATCTGCCCGATCGTGACGCCGTGGTCCGGACGGTGCGTGACGACGATCGGGTCGCCGGCCGACACCGGTCCGGAGTGCAGCACCCGGAGGTACGCGCCGGGGCGCCCCTCCTCGGTGAACCGCTTCACCCACTTGTCGACGCGCATGCGCCGGGCGAACGTGCCGCACGGGTTCCGCGGGATCGTGACCTCGAGTTCGAGGGTCTCCCCGATCCGCCAGCGCTCACCCGTGACGGCGCCGGTGACGTCGATGCCCGAGGTCCGCAGGTTCTCACCGAACAGCCCGGGTGGGACCTCACGGTCGAGCAGCTCCGCGAAGTGGGCGGCGTCCTCGTCGGCGTAGGCGTACACCGCCTGGTCCTCGCCGCCGTGGTGCTTCCGGTCAGCCTGCACGTCGGCGTACAGCCCGAGCGGACGCACGCGCACGGTGCCGTCGACGGGGCGCTTGTCGATCGCGGTGATCCCGATCGTGCCCGAGTCGGGCAGCAGGCGGTCGACGCGGCAGACGGCGGTGACGAGGGGCATGCCTCCAGCCTGCCGGAAAACCGGCGATCGCAGAAGTGTGACGATCCACCTCCGACGCACGTCTCATCCGTAACGTCCACCCGAGGAGCCCAGATGCCCGACACCGACACCGATGCGCGCCACACGACGTCCCACGGCCGGATCGCACCGCAGCACCTGCTCGCCCAGGCCCGGGTCCGCGCGCTCTCGGCGCGTCCCGTCGGACCGATGAAGGTCGTCCGTGCACAGCAGAACCCCATCCACCACCAGTAGAAGGAAAGCGTGCACCACCAGCCCCTCACCGACCTCGACGACGCCGTCCTCGCGGGTCGCTCGTCCGACGGCGACGTCCGGGCGTTCGAGGTCCTCATCCGCCGGTACACGCCGCTGCTCCGTGCGTACGCGCGACGGACGCTCGGCTCGACCGACGAACTCGACGACGTCGTGCAGGAGACGTTCATCACCGCGTGGAACCGGCTCGACCGACTCGACGACGGCGCGCGCGTCAAGGCGTGGCTCATGCGCATCCTCAGCCGGAAGTGCATCGACCGGATCCGGGCCCGCCGGTTCCACGACGACGTCACCGAGCTCGAGGTCGCCGCGCCGGCCGCCGATGCTCCGGAGCGCGTGGCCGAGGCGCGCTCCCGCGAAGAGGCGGTGGAGACGGCGCTCGCCGAGCTGCCGGAAGCGCAGCGGCGGTGTTGGGTGATGAAGGAAGTGCTCGAGTACTCGTACGAGGCGATCGCGGAGGAACTGGACCTCCCCACCTCGACGGTCCGCGGACTCCTGTCCCGGGCGAGGAAGAACATGATCCGTCTGATGGAGGGATGGCGATGACCGACCGCGACACCGTCCGGCTCGACTCGCTCGAGCCCGACGACCTCGACGGGCACACGATCGACGAGCTCGCCGACTACCTCGACGCCGGCATGCAACCGGCCGACCCGAGCATCGACGACTCCGCCGCCTGCCAGAACGCCCTCGCCGCGATCGTGCGGCTCCGGCACTCCTCACTCGGCTCGCTCGAGGCCGCTGCCGAGCAGGAGGCACCAGCCGACGAGTCGTGGATCAGCGGGGTGCTCGCGAACATCTCGCTCGAGGCCCGCGCCGGTCGCGACGTCCCGCTCCGCCCGGCGGCACCGACGGAGCGGCCCGTGATGACCGAGGGTGCCATCCGGTCCCTCGTCCGGACCGCCGGCGACGCGGTCCCCGATGCACTCATCGCGCGGTGCACGCTCGAGGGCGACGTCACCGAGCTCGGTGCCCCGGTCCACATCGTGGTCGAGATCGCGGTGCGTGCCGGCTCGCCGATCCAGCGGGTCGCAGCGGACGTCCGTGCGACCGTCGGCGAGGTGCTCGCGACGGAGACGGACCTGCTCGTCGAGTCGGTGGACGTGGTCGTCCGTGACCTGTTGCCGCCGCCCACCGACGACGCCGAGGACACCGTGACGACCGACGAGGGGGAACCAGCATGAGCACGCACGACGAGACCTTCGCCGCCGTCGAGGAAGCCGTGCTGGCCGTCCCCGGTGTGGCCGACCTCTACCGCGCCCGCCCGACCCTCGGGAGCACCGTAACCGCGGCCAAGAACCTCGCGACACGGTCGACGATCGCGCGGGTCGTCCTCGACGACGACGTCCTCCGCATCGTGATCGGCACCGACGGCTCGGTCCCCGCGCCGGAGACGGCGCGTGCGGCGCACCTCGCGGCGCTCGCGGCGGCGACCGCACACGGGCTCCCGCTCAGCCGCGTGGACGTCCGGGTCGCGCGCGTCGGCTGACGGCACCACCGTTCGGACTGGAGGCGCGGGGCGGGCCGGCACCGCGCCTCCCGACCGTCTCGGGGTCACCGCCTGCGGTCCGCGACCTCCAGGACCACGACGGTCGCCGTGACGAGCACCGCCGTGGCGACCAGTGAGATCGCCGGCACGGCGATGCTCGCGAGCACCGCGAGCGCCAGCACCACCACGACGATGTTCCACCCGGTCGTCAGCGACGGTCGCAGCGCGAGCGCCCAGATCGCGAGCACGAACAGCGCGACCGGCACCGCGATGGTGGCTGCGACGGTCGTGTGCGACAGGTCCGCCTCGCCCGCGTCCGCGCTGACGGCGACCTCGATGCCGGCGGGGAGCGCACCGGCCGCGGCGAACACGAGGTAGTGGCCGTAGCCGAAGACGAGCGCGGTCGGCAGCGACCGGATGTGGTCGTGCTGCTCCCGCGAGAAGTAGATCCACCACAAGCCGGCGACAATCACCAGCCCGCACGCGGCGAGGACCAGGAGCGACGCCAGGTGGTCGGCGTGCGCGATGCCGTCGATGACCGCGTTGGCCGAGGCGACGAGTCCCTCACCGAGCACGATGAGGGTGAACAGGGAGTACCGCTCCGCGATGTGCCGGGTGTGCCACGGGGTCGTGTGGGTGCCCGCCTCGGCGAACGGCGGCACGAGCACCTCGAGCAGGATGAGCACCGGGATCACGGCCCATTCGACGTCGTGCGGGAGCAGTAGCGCTGCCACCCAGAGGACCTGGACGACCACGATCCCGGCGGCGTACCGGAGCGCGGTGCGCCGGTACTCGGGTGACGACGCGGCGGCGCGGAGCCACTGGCCGACCAGGGCGAGCCGCATCACCACGTAGCCGAGCACGACGATCGTGGTCGAGCCCTCCACCATGGCGGCGTGCACCCCGGCGGCGAGGACGAGCACACCCGCCATCTGCACGAACGTCATCACGCGGTAGAGCCAGTCGTCGGTGTCGAACGACGTGGCGAACCAGGTGAAGTTGATCCAGGCCCACCAGATCGCGAAGAAGACGAACGCGTACGACACGACGGCCGAGGACACGTGCCCCTCGGCCTCGATCTCGTGCAGGTTCGACGCGGCGAACCCGACGGCGACGACGAAGACCAGGTCGAAGAGGAGCTCGAGGGGGCTGGCGGCGCGGTGTCCCTCGGCGGGGTCCCGAGGTGCCATGCGGCGGAGTCCGATGGTGGTCACCCGGTATGCCTACACGACGACGGGCCCCGGGAGCGATCCCGGGGCCCGTCGTGTTCGTGCGACTCAGTAGAAGTTCGACGCCTGCGAGTGCGCCCACGCCGCGCAGGGCGTGCCGTAGGAGGCGCTGATGTACTGCAGCCCCCACGTGATCTGCGTCGTGGCGTTGGTGCGCCAGTCCGCGGCGATCGTCGCCATCTTCGAGCCGGGCAGGGCCTGCGGGATGCCGGTGGCGCCGCCGTTCGCGTTGACGGCCTGGTAGTTCCAGCCGGACTCCTTGGTCCACAGGTTGTCGAGGCACTGGAACTGGTCGGCACCCCAGCCGTACTTCGACGCGGCGAGCGAGCTGGCGGTTGCCTTGGCCCCCGCGACGGTGTTCGCGGCGGCCTGCTTGCGTGCGGCCTCAGCAGCAGCAGCCTTCTCCGCCGCGGCCTTCTGTGCCGCAGCGGCGGCGGCGGCCTTCGCCTCGGCGTCCCGCTTGTCCTGCGTGGCGCTGGCGTTCGCCACGTCGGTGGTGGCGTCGACCGTCGAGGAGATCCGCGACGTCAGGGCAGCACCGGAGAGCTTCCGGTAGTCGTCGAGCGAGTCGATGCGCCGCTCGAGGGTCGCCGTGTCGGTCTTGTCGTTCGCGGTCTCGACGATGGTCTGCGCGGTGGCGATGGTCGCGGCGGCCTGGGCCCGGTCGAGCGCGGTGCCCTCGAGTGCTGGTGCGGTGGTGGCGCTGGCGGTCGGCATGCCGAGGGCTTCGCCGATCGCGGGCTGCGTGCTGACGGTCGCGATTCCGCCGGCGACGGCGAGCACGGCTGCTCCGCCCACGATGAACGTGGTGGGGCGGCGGAGCGCACGGCGGAGTCGCCGGGTGGGGGAGTTCAGGGCCTCACGTCGGGTCGAAGCCGTGGTGGTGGGGAGGTCGGTGTTGCGTCCTGTCATCGATTCCGGTGGTCGGCCGGCTCGTGGTGCGCAGCTCGGGACGGTGCATGCGGTGATGGATGCGTGCATGGGTGTCGGACGTGCGACGTCCGTCGTCAGAGCTCGCGAGCCGGGGGAGGACCGGACGGTGGTGTGGGGCCCGTCCGTCCGCCGGCCGGCGACCGTGGGGTGGCCGCCGATGGGCGAAGACGACACGATGACCCGTCATCCTGGACGCACCGTCCAGACTGACTGGCAGAACCGTCCGTCCACCCGTTGGTAACGGTTCGGTAACGACCTGATCAGGCCTGGGAGGTGTGAGCTTCCTGGGTGCGATCGCCCTGGGCCACACGTTCGAGGGCGTCGAGCGCCGCGGCGATCGCGTCGACGTCCGGCTCGGGGAGTTCCGCGATGAGTTCCGCGACGATCCCGGTCCGGTCGGAGCGGGCGCGCTCGACCGCGGCGATGCCCTCGGGCGTGGCGGTCACCATGAAGGCGCGACCGTCCCGCGGATCGGCCTCGCGCTCGATGAACCCCCGCTGCTCGAGCTCGGTCAGGATCCGCGTCATCGTGGGCTTCGTGACGACCTCGATCCGCGACAGGTCGCCGGGGCGCAGGGGGCCCTCGCGCTGGATCGTCGCCAGTGCGGAGACGATCCCGTAGCCGAGTGCGGCCGAGTCGGTGCGCGCCCGGCGGTTGATCCGGCCGACCGCCGCGGCGAGGCGCGCGGCGATCTCGGTACGGTCCGGTCGACGGTGGCTCATGCGGTGCTCCGGGTGGGCTGACGGGTGGTCGCGCTGATGCTATCGGCTCGCCGCGGCGCGTGACTGGGAGCGTCGCGCGGCTGCGCACGGGGACTGCCTGGAGGCGCGTGGAACGAGGACCGCCCGCCTCGCGTGGGCGAGACGGGCGGGTTCCTGTACGGCGGTTCAGCCGATCAGCGCTTCGCGCTGCTCGTCAGCGCTTCTCGCCCGGGAGGAGGTGGATCGCCTCGGTCGCGAGCTCCGCTGCGATGTTGTCGCCGGAGGCGGTGGCCTCGCGCAGACGGCGGAAGTCCTCGGTCATCTGGTCCCAGTCGACGAGCTCGTCGAGGTTCGGCAGGCGCAGGCGGAACGCGAGACCGTCCATCGTGTCCCGGCAGACGCGCTGCAGGTTCTCGTTGCCGCACTCGTCGACGTAGAGGGCGAACACCCCGAGCGCGTCGTGGTTGACGGCCGTGACGTCGTGCGTCTCGTAGTCCTTGATGGTGGCGTCGAGCTGGGCGAGGATCTTCTTCCTCGCGCTCGCGGTCAGCAGCGGGACCGCCAGGCGCACGACGCCGCCGAACAGCACGCCGAGGGTCTGCAGGGCCTCGACCACCTCGGTCGGGTTCGGCGTCGTGACGCGCGTGTACCGGTTCGGTGCCATCTCGATGAGGCCGGCGCGGGCGAGCTGGCTCAGGGCCTCACGGATGGGCGTGCGGGAGACACCGAGCCACGAGATGAGCTCGTCGTCGTTGAGACGCTCACCGGGCTCCAGCGTGCCGTCCATGATCGCGTCGTGGATCTTCTGGCGGACGGTGTCGCGGAGCAGCTGGTGCTCGGTCGGTGCGCTGCTGGGGACCGGCATGCGGGTTCCTTCGGGATCGTGGCGGAAGGGGACGGGTTGGGCGCCCGACCGTTCGGTGCGGACGCATGCTTCACCGTACCTGATATAAGAACGGCGTTCCGCTCGGGTCCGGGAGTGTCACAGGGTCGGGCGATCTCACTCGTCGAGGCGCAGCAGCCGGACCGTCACCGGGTCCTCGGTCCCGGCGTACCAGCGCGCCAGGACGGCACGGAACGGCGCGGGGTCGTCCGCCGATCGGCCGAACAGCGTCATCGAGGACCGGAGCTTCAGCGCGTCGATGCCGCCGAGGAGCTCGTCGGCCGAGCGGGCCGGCGCGGTCGCTGCCGCGTCGGTCGCCTCGAGGAGCCGCGGGCCGAGGACGGGGTGCGCCAGGTAGGCGCGCGCCTCGGCGGTGCCGTCGAGCGCGTACTGCTGCGCCGTCGCGCTCCGGCCGAGCCCGGTGAGCTGCGGGAACACGAACCACATCCAGTGCGAGGTCTTGCGGCCCTGCCGGAGCTCGGCGAGCGCAGTGTCGTGCACGCCGTCCTGCGCGCGGACGAACCGTTCGAGGTGGTGCGGGTCGTCGGTCACCGGACCACGTCTCCCCAGCCGTACCGGACGGTGGTGCGGTCCACGACGAGCAGCGAGTCCGGGGCGCGGTCGAGGAGCCCGGGCATGCCGACCGCGTCCGGCAGGTCGCCCCCGACCCGCTCGAGCCGCGCCGACCGGATCTCGAGCGGCGGGTGCTGGCGTTGCCAGAAGACCGTCTGCGCGAGGTGCCGCGCGTGGATGCCCTCGCGTGTCGTGAGCTCCGTGGCGAGCGGGGTGTCGACGGTCGGACCGGCCACGACGCGGACGGTGGCCTCGTGGCGGGGTTGCACCGCGCCCTCCGGCCGTGCCCCGCGACCACGCAGCCAGCGGATCGGGTGCAGCGCACGCGCCGGGTGCCGGACCGAGTTGTGTGCGATGGTCTCCCCGCGACGGCGTGCCCGCGCGTGCGCGAACGTGTACGGAACCCCGAGCAGCGCGTGCGCGGCGACGATCGCGGGCACGTTCGCGGTGTCCACGGTGCGGTAGGCGACCCCGCGGCGGCCGTGGTCGTCGATCGTCAGGATCTCGATCGTCACCTCGGTCATCGTGCCGAGCCGACCCGACGGCGGGAACGGCGGGACGCGCGTCTCGCGGAAGACGTACGCCGACAGCCCGGCCCAGGCACTGCCGTCCACCACGTCCGGGCGGGTCCCGCGCGGGACGAGTCGGGCGAGGGACTCCGGGTCGTGCCGCCAGTGCGCGAAGACGATGTCCTCCCAGGCGTGCACCGTGACGGGGCGGTGCAGCAGTGGCACCGCGGCCCGGGCACGCGCGGGCTCGGTCACCGCTTCGGCGCGTGGCGGCCGACGCGCACGGCCCAGGCGACGAGGGGTGCCTGCAGCGGCAGCCGGAGCACGGACACGAGTCGCATGGCCCGTGTCGACCGTGGGCTGTCGAGCAGGTCGTTCGCCATCTTGACGTTCGCGGGGAACACGGCCAGGAAGAGCACCGCCGCGGCCCACCCCGCTGCCCGACGCGTCGCGGGGATCGCGAGGCCGGTCGCGATGCCGAGCTCGGCTGCGCCGGAGGCCAGCGTGGTCAGGCGTGGGGGCAGTGTCTCCGGCACGATCCGGTCGTAGCCCTTCGGCCGCAGGAAGTGGGTGACGCCGGCCCCGCCCAGCACGATGGCCAGGAGGGTGGCGGTCCGGGAGGCGCGTCGTTGGCGCTCGCGTCGTCGCATGCACCCATCGTGCCCGTGCGACCCTCGACGCGTCCGGAGAGCGCTCAGGTGAGGGCTGTCGCGACGAGGTCGAGGATCGCCGTCGCCACCTCGGCCTTGGTGCCGGAGGTCTCCCGGACGACCTCACCGCCGGGCACGAGCACCTCGATCGCGTTCTCCTCGCGTTCGAAGCCCGCCGACCAGCCGACGTGGTTCAGCACGAGCAGGTCTGCCGGCTTCCGGGCGATCTTGGCGCGCCCGAGTTCGAGACGGGCGGCACGGTCGGGCTCCGTCTCGGCCGCGAACCCGACGATGATCTGTCCGGTGCGCCGAGCCGCGACGAGGTCGGCGAGGACGTCGGGGTTCCGGACGAGCTCGAGAGTCATGGTGTCGCCCTGCGCTTCCTTCTTGAGCTTGTCCGGGCGGACCTCGGCCGGGCGGTAGTCGGCGACGGCGGCGGTCATCACGACGACGTCGGCCGCTGCTGCTTCGGCGTGCACCGCCTCGGCGAGCTCGAGCGCCGACCCGACGGGCACGATCGTCGCGTCGAGACCCGCGGTGAGCCCCGCGTCGACGTTGGCTGCGACCACGGTCACCGTCGCCCCGCGACCGGCTGCGTCGGCGGCGATCGCGAGCCCCTGTCGTCCGCTCGAGCGGTTCCCGACGAAGCGGACCGGGTCGAACGGTTCGCGGGTGCCGCCGGCGCTGACGACGACGCGCACGCCGGCGAGGTCGCCCTGCTCGCCCCGGGCGACCGTGCCGCACGCTGCCACCGGGGATCCCGTGTCGTCTCCGACCACGGCGAGCGCGGCTTCGACGATGTCCGAGGGTTCCGCCATCCGGCCGATGCCCGCGTCGTCCCCGGTCAGGGCGCCGACGACCGGGCCGACGAACCGGACGCCACGCTCCCGGAGCACCGCCACGTTGGCCGTCGTCGCCGGGTGCTCCCACATCTGCGGGTGCATCGCTGGGGCCACGACGACCGGTGCCTCGGTTGCCAGGAGCGTGGTCCCGAGCAGGTCGCCCGCCAGGCCCGCCGTCATCCGCGCCAGGGTGTCGGCGGTGGCCGGGGCGACGACGATCAGGTCGGCGCGTCGGCCGAGCGACACGTGCCGGACCTCGGCGACGTCCTCGAAGACGCTCGTGGTGACCGGGTTCCGACTGAGCGCCTCGAGCGTGGGCAGGCCGACGAACCGCAGGGCGCCCTCGGTCGGGACGACGTGCACGTCGTGGCCGCGCTTGACGAGGTCGCGGACGACGCCGACGGCCTTGTAGGCGGCGATGCCCCCGGTGATCCCCACGACGACGGTCAGGCGGCGCTCTGCTGCTGCGTTCACGCCCGTCACGCTACCCGGAGCGGGTCCTCACCCGCCGGGCGGAGCGGCGTGCGAGGATCGATCCCATGTGCACCGTCGTCGTCCGCGTCGACCCGGGGTCCCCGTGGCCCGTCACGATGCTCGCGCTCCGCGACGAGTCGCCCGAGCGTCCGTGGGACCCGCCGGCGGCGTGGTGGCCGGAGCGCGACCCGGGGATCCGCGGCGTCCGGGACCGTTCGGCCGGGGGTGCGTGGCTCGCGGCGTCCGACCAGGCAGGGCTCGCGGTCGTCCTGAACCGCGGCGAGGACGTCCCGAGCGCCGACGGCACCTGGGCGACCCGCGGGATCGTGCCGCTCGACGCCGTCGGTGGCGTGCTCCCGGGTCACGACGGCACGGTGCCGACCACGCGGGCGTTCAACCTGGTGCGTGCGACGGCCGCAGGCGCCGAGGTCCTGACGTGGGACGGCTCCCGGGTCCGCACGACCGAGCTCGGACCGGGCGTGCACATGGTCACGCACGGCGAACCGGACGACCCCGCGGCGCCCCGCATCGGCCGGTGGCTCGAGGCCTTCCGCACCGTCGAGGCGCCGACCGGTCCGCCCGTGCTCGGGCCGTTCGACGAGCTCCGCACCGCGGACGCCGGCGACGACGCGGGTGACGGGTGGAGCGGGTGGTTCGGACTGCTCGCCGAGTCGGCCGCGCTGCCGGCGGACGACCCCGACGCGATCCTCCGCGACGCGCACGAGCGGGACGGGCACTTCGCGACGCTCTCGATCGTGGCAGCGGCGGTCGGACCCGAGCGCACGGTCCTGCAGCACGCGCGCCTCACCGAACCGGGGCGACTCGACGGGTCGGTGGAACTGCACCACGCCTGAACCGGCCCACAGCAGGTGACCGGCCGCGTCATGGCCGCCGCGCGTAGCGTCCGGGTGTGCTCTCCGGGACGCGTTCCGTGCTGACCGCCGTCGTGGCGGTCGTCGCGGTGCTCGGACTGGCCGCGTGCTCCGAGGACGCGTTCGTCGCGGCGGCTCCCTCGTCGACCGCGGCCACGACACCGACCGCGGCCGTGCGCACGGCCCGCGCGTGGGACGACGCTCCGGGCGCCCGCGTCGTCGTGGTCGGCGACTCGATCAGCGGCGGGCACGGGCTGTCCGCCGAGCAGGCATGGCCCGAGCTCCTCGCCCGGAGTGAGCGGTGGCAGCTGACGAACCTGTCGTGCGACGGCGCGGGCGTGCTGACCGAGGGGGACGAGGACGACTGCGGCAGCACGTACGAGCAACTCGTCGAGCGCGCCGTGGACCTCCGACCGGCAGTCGTCCTCGTGCAGGCGAGCTCGAACGACCTCGGGCAGGACGACGACGAACTCGCCGGTGCCACCGAGCAGCTCGTCGCCGAGGTCCACCGGCTGCTGCCCGGGGCCCGTGTCGTCGGCCTCAGTGCGATCTGGGACGAGGACGCTCCGCCCGCCCAGCTCGCGACGATCTCGGCGGCGCTCCGGTCCGCCGTCGAGCGGGACGGCGGGACCTCGGTCGACGTCGGGCAGCCACTCCGCGGGCACGCGGACTGGATGCAGGCGGACGACGTGCACCCCACGGCCCGCGGACAGCGGGCGATCGAGGCGGCGGTGCGCACGGCCTTCGAACGCGACCACGTGCGGTTCTGACCCCGCGGGACGGAGCCGAGCCGCGCCTCCAGGCCGACGTCCGCCGACCCCGACGGACCGACGATCAGGCGGGCGGTGCGGTCCCCGTGAGGTCCTCCGCCACGGCCCACAGCGACCGCGCCAGGTCGGCCTTCCGGGCTGACTTCGGGACGGACGCGGTGGTGGTCGGACCGGTCAGCCCGAACGCACCCGACGGCCCGTAGTACGCGCCTCCGGTCGCGTTGGGGCCGACGGCTGCGTACAGCAACGGCTCGGAGCCCTGTTCGACGTCCTGCGTGAACGGCAGCGCCAGGTTGCGCGACTTCACCGGCTGCGACCGCCCCAGGGACCGACCGGCGGACTGCAGGTTCGTTCGCGTGTAGCCGGGGTGCGCCGCCGTGCTCATGAGCGGCCAGTCGAGCTCGACGGACAGCCGGTGCAGGTGCAGCGCGAGCAGGAGGTCGGCGAGCTTGGACTGGGCGTAGGCACGCCAACCGTTGTAGCCACGCTCCCACTGCAGGTCGTCGAACCGGATCCGCCCGGGCACGGCGGCGATGCTCGACATCGTCGCCACGCGGGAGTCGGGCGAGCGGAGGAGCGCGGGGAGCAGCAGGTTCGTCAGGGCGAACGGGCCGAGGAAGTTCGTGCCGAACTGCAGCTCGAACCCGTCGACGGTCTCGAAGCGCTTCGGCGGGGCCATCACGCCGGCGTTGTTGACGAGGACGTCGAGGGCCCGGTCCTCGGACAGCACCCCGGCGGCGAACCGGCGCACGCTCGCGAGGTCGGCGAGGTCCAGCTCCCGCACCTCCACGTCGGCGGACGGATGGGCCGCGCGGATCTCGGCGGCTGCGTCCTCGCCCTTCGACGGCGTGCGGACGGCGAGGACCACGGACGCCCCGGCGGCGGCGAGGCGGGTGGCGGTCTCCTTGCCGGTTCCGCTGTTCGCGCCCGTGACGACGATGCGGCGGCCGGTCTGGTCGGGGATCTGCGGCATGCGGAGGACCGTACACGCGGACCCTGGTGGCACCGTGACGCGCGTGGTAGGTTGATGCAAACGCATCGATCTGTGGAGGGCTCATGAGCAACGCATTCGGCACCGACCGTCCCTCGGACGTGCCGCCGCCCGCACCCGAGCGGATCGGCCCCGTGCAGCTCGGCCTCGACACGTTCGGTGACGTCACCGAACTCCCCGACGGCAGCGTCAAGTCGGACGCGCAGAGCATCCGGGACGTCGTCGACCAGGCGGTCCTCGCCGACCAGGTCGGCCTCGACTTCATCGGCGTGGGGGAGCACCACCGCGCTGACTTCGTCGTGAGTGCACCAGAGGTCGTCCTCGCCGCGATCGCCGCTCGCACCTCGCGCATCCGGATCGGCAGCGCCGTGACCGTGCTGTCGAGCGACGACCCGGTCCGCGTCTACGAGCGGTTCGCCACCGTCGACGCACTGTCGAACGGCCGCGCCGAGGTCATCCTCGGCCGCGGGTCCTTCACCGAGTCGTTCCCGCTGTTCGGCTACGACCTCGCCGACTACGAGGTCCTGTTCGAGGAGAAGCTCCAGCTCTTCGCCGCACTCCGCGGCGGCGACCCGGTCACCTGGTCCGGCACGAAGCGCGCGCCGCTCACCGACCAGGACGTCTTCCCGAAGCTCGAGCACGGCGCGATCCCCACGTGGATCGGCGTGGGCGGCTCGCCACAGTCCGTCATCCGAGCAGCGTCCTACGGCCTGCCGCTCTTCCTCGCCATCATCGGCGGACAGCCCGCGCAGTTCGCCCCGTTCTCGCGCCTGTACCGCCAGGCGCTCGCCCAGCTCGACCTGCCGCAGCAGCCCATCGCGATGCACTCGCCCGGGTTCGTGGCCGCCACGGACGACGAGGCCGCCGAGCGCTACTGGCCGTACCACAAGGCCGTCACCGACCGGCTCGGCGCCGAGCGCGGCTGGCCGCCCCTCGACGTCGCCGGGTACCGCGCGGGCCTGTCGGCCGGCGGCTCGCTCTACGTCGGCTCGCCGGAGACGGTCGCACGGAAGATCGCGCGGAACATGCGGATCCTCGGCGTCACCCGCTTCGACCTGCGGTACGCGACGGGTCGCCTGCCGCACGAGGACATGATGCGGTCGATCGAGCTGTACGGCACGCAGGTCGCGCCGCGGGTGCGGGAGCTGCTGGCGGAGCCCGTCCCGGTCGCGTAACGGCCTGGAGGCGCGGGTCGCCTCCAGACGTCGGCTCACGGGAGCGCCGGGTACCGTCCACGACATGCCGTCCCGTCCCAGCACCGTCGAACGTCGTTTCCGTGGTCGGATCATGGGCGTGGGCACGACCTCGGGCGTGCGGTTCGTCGTCGGCATGTGGGACCGCTCGCCGTTCGGTGCGTTCACCGACGTGTTCCTCGAGCTCCCCGACGGCACCAGCGTCCTGCTCGCGCCGGACGAGATCGTTGCCGCGTACGTCTCCGGCACCTACCGGTTCGACACCGTGTCCGTCGTCGACATCAGTGCGCGCCGCACGGCGAGTGGCCTCGAGCTCGCCGCGGGTGCGCTGCAGGCCTCGATCGACGTCGGCACGATCTCGCCGCTCGGTCGGGTGCTCCGGATCGTCCCGAAGCCGGTCGCCCGCGACCCCCGGTGGCTCGCGGTGATCGACCCCGTGGCGCGGCTCGTCGCTCCCGGATCGGGTACGGCCGGCACGGCGGGCGGCGGGCGCCGTGAGTACTACGGCGTGACCGGGGCCCACGACGTCACCGGCGTGCGGGGGACCTGGGCGGGGGAGTCGCTGGGCTCCCTGGCACCGCTCGACCCGCCGGTGGCGTTCGGGTTCGCGTCGATGCCGAGGATCCCGCAGGTCGTCGACGTCGAGACGACCATCCGCGAGCCGGCCTGACCGCCGGGCGCCCGCGTCCCGCGCCCCGAACCGGACGCGCCCAGCATCGAGGGGCAGACTGGCGGGAACGGAACGCGCCCCGGGGAGACCCGGCCGCACGTCGAGCACAACGGGGCGCACGACGCGAGAGGAGCACCATGACCGACACAGAGGCAGACCAGCGCGCAGCCATCTCGGACATCGTCCACGGAGCCCACACG